>Ga0310832_100883_pt1 | contig 15879 bp, 18 predicted proteins | sample WT_ome_7_FD_201303 | JGI IMG/M metagenome (GOLD analysis project Ga0310832, IMG submission 201303) | Sorghum-adapted microbial communities enriched on wild type (WT) sorghum from Joint BioEnergy Institute, Emeryville, California, United... ...
CCTCCCGCTTAAAGCATTCGTCAAACAATTCCAATTTCCTCCACTCTTTACGGATCTCGGCGCGAGCTGGTACAAACGGATAGGCTTTGACAAAAAAACACGCTTCCTCGGAAGTTTGTCGTATGTTAGCTTCCGGTTGGCGTGTTTTCAAGTCGTTCAATACTTTAAAGGTTCCGGAGGAGGCGGCAAAGGTTCCGGAGGGGCGGCCGTTCCTCCGGAAACGGGCTTACGGTTCCAGCGGCGGATAATCCGCCTTGAGCGCCTCCACCGATTCGTAGCGCTGCGTTTCGAAGACGAACTTGGCCGGTTCCTTGCCCGTCCGGTCTTTGACGATATGGCCGTAAAATTTGCCGTTCGCGGCAAAAACGAACATCGATTTGTCGGGCTCGTTCAGAAGCTTGTATTTTTCGATCATGGGCTACCTCCTGGTTGAAGCGCAGTCGTTTCGCGTTCGGTAGTACCGGCCGCAGAAAGCGGCGGCGGCCGCCGTGCGGGCCGGACGGCTGGCCGGATGGCCGGGGCCGGGCTAGAGCGCCTCGATGATGTCGCCGGCAATCAGCGAGCCGGCTGACGGGCGCCCGGCGGCCGCCCGGTCTCCGGCCGCGCCGTGCAAATGAACGCCGAGCGCGGCTGCTTGTACGGCGTTCAGCCCTTGCGCGAGCAGGCTGCCGATGAGGCCGGCGAGCACGTCGCCGGCGCCGCCGGTGGCCATGCCCGGGTTGCCGGTGGCGCAGACGTAAGCGTCGCCGTCCGGGCCGGCAACCACGGTGCGGGCGCCCTTCAGCGCCAGCGCCACGCCATGCTCGCGGGCATAGCGGCGCGCCGCGCCGATGCGGTCCCGCTGCACCTCGGAGACGGGCACGCCGGTGAGGCACGCCATCTCTCCGGGGTGCGGCGTAAATACCGCCGGCGCCGTCCGCTTCGGCCATGCCGCGAAATCGGGCGCGTCCGCGACCAGATTGAGCGCGTCCGCGTCGAGCACGAGCGGCAGCGCCCCGTCGACGCGCGCCCACAGCTCGCGCAGCCAGCCGGCGCCGCCGGTCCAGCGGCCGAGTCCCGGGCCGATGACGAGCGCGTCCTTGCCTTCGGCAAGACGGGCGACCGCCTCGGCCGGGACTCGGCTCCAGTCGCCGGTGCCGGCGTCCGGCACGCCGGCGAGCATCGCCTCGGGGACGCGGCCGGTCAGCGGCTCGACGAGCCGGTCCGGCACCGCCCACGTGACGAGGCCGCAGCCGCCGCGCAGCGCCGCCCGGGCGCACAGCAGCCCGGCGCCGCTCATCGGGCGGCTGCCGGCGACGACGAGCACGTGGCCGTACGTCCCTTTGTGCGTATCGGCCGCCCGCGGCAGCGCCGGATCGACGCCGAGCCGCTCGCGGAACGTCCGCTCGGACAGCGCGAACGTGCGCACGCCGAGTCGGTCCGCGAGCGCGGCCGGGATGCCGATCGGCCGCACGACGACGTCGCCGGCCAGCGCCGCGCCCGGATGCTGCGCGAGCCCGCGCTTGGCGAAGGCGAACGTGACCGTTCGCGCCGCGCGGATGCACGGGTCGGCCGCCGCGCCGGTATCGGCGTCGAGCCCGCTCGGGATGTCGACGGCGACGATCGGTAGGCCGCTTTCGTTCGCCTCGCGGATGAGCGCGGCGTAAGCGCCTTGCGGCGCGCCTCGGCTGCCCGTGCCGAGCAGCGCGTCGATGATGCCGTCGAAGCGGCGCCAGTCGATGGGCGCATCGCCGTAAACGGCCGTCTTCAGGCCGATATGGGCGGCGATGTCCCGCTGCACGGCCGCTTCGCCGGTGAAGCTTGCCGGGTCGGCGGCGTACACGATGTACGGCTCGTGCCCGGCTTCGGCGAGATGGCGCGCGGCCACGACGCCGTCGGCGCCGTTGTTGCCTTTGCCGGCGAGCACGATCCAACGGCTCCGTCCGCCCGCTCCCGCACCGTCTCCGCTTCCCCCGCGGCCGAGCGCCATCGCCTCTTCGGCGACGGCGCGTCCCGCGTTCTCCATGAGCACCAGCGCCGGAATGCCGATCTGTTCGATCGCGGCCCGGTCGATGCGTCGCATTTCGTCCGCCGTGACCAGATGCATCCATTCGCACCGCCTTTCTTCGTTCTATGCAAGCTGTTTTCGTTTCCACCGTGGCGGCAAGCTTGCGCTTGTATACTTCATTCTGGACCAAAAGGGCGATTTCCTGCTTGCCGGCTGGAGCGGGATCAGCAGCCGGGCTGAGGCGCAATCACGCGGGGCGCCGCTATCACGTCAGAAGTCGGGGTTCGTTGCAGGGGGCGGAGATCAACTTTCTGCCTTCCACCCGCGGCGGCCGCTTGCCGTTTCGGCGTGCTTTTCCAACTGGGGCGCGATATAATGATCCGTGAGATGCGGGCCGATCGGCCGGCTAGGAGGGTAAGCGCGTGAAAATCAAAATCAGCCTGTCTGTGGACGGGGAAGTTGTAAAGGAAGATGTAACGGAAATCGACGACCGCAAGCTGGAGGAGCTGTCCCGGGAAGAGGTGGAGGCGGCCGTCGAGGCGGTTGTGCGGCGATGGGCCGACCGCAAGCTGAGCATCGTCTGGGAGACGGACGAGTCGGAATGAGCGGTGGAATCTATCAAACCATTCTACTGTTTTGCTAGATTCCATAAAATGTTTTTATAGCCTTGCGGTTGTCCACGCTTGTGTATAAGTTTATACACATAATTCGACCTTTTCGGTAGACAGGTTTAGACAGTTGTCAACAAAGTACCCACAGGATGTCCACAATTTCATGTGGATAACGGGTCTGTTGTTCTACAAGAACCGCCATGGTACGATATAGAAAACGTAGTAAAGCAAGGTGAACGGGATGAGAACGTTAAGCAATGAGGCGTTGATCGACTGCTACCGGAAGGCGATCGATCTGAAGCTGGACCGCGATTTTATTTCGCTGTTGCTCGCCGAGATCAAGAGACGGAAGCTGAACATCGCATACTACGGACAAGAGGCTCAGGCGAACTGAGCTTTTTTGTTTGTTGGCGGCATTCGCACCCCATCAAGCAAGACCCCTTTTCCGCTTGCGCAGCCGGAGAAAGAGGTTTTGCTTTTTTTTATCGTTAAGGAATGTTTAACTTTGCTAAAGTATGAAAGCGAAGTGCGACATTCCTTACCAAGAACAAGCTACCGCTTACGCAGGGTCATTCGTCGTGGAATGGGCTTCTTTTAGAAGCTTTTCTTATCGTTAAGGAATGTTTAACTTTGCTAAAGAGTAAAAAGCGAAGTGCGACATTCCTTACCAAGAACAAGCTACCGCTTACGCAGGGTCATTCGTCGTGGAGTGGGCTTCTTTTAGGATAATTTTCTTCTTGCATTAACTGTATTAAGTGATATAATACACTTAAATCACTTTCCGCAAAGCGACCCGCTTTTGCCAGGAGGATTGCCTATGACGGAACAGAAGGTTGGCCCGCTGCGGTTCCGGATCGATTTCAGCCAACCTCTTTACGAGCAAATTTTGGATCAGGTGCGAAGCGCCATCGCCAAAGGGGAGATCGGATTGGGTGAGAAGATGCCTTCCGTGCGGGAGCTTGCGCAAGAGCTGCGGATGAATCCGAATACGGTCATGCGCGCCTATATGGAATTGGAGCGGGACGGCCTGACGGAGAAGCGGCGCGGGCAAGGGACGTACGTCACCGCGTCGGCCGATCGGGTGCGGTCGTTCCGGGCGCAGCTCGCCGAGCGGTATATCGATTCGTTTTTGGCTCAAATGGAGAGCCTGGGGTTGAACTGGGAAGATGTCGAAGCTTATGTGCGGCGCAAGCGGGGCGCCGGCGAAGGAGGAGAATCGTTATGACGGAGCCGGTCATCACATTCGAGCGGGTGACGAAGCGCTACGGAAAAAAGCTTGCGCTGGACGGGCTGGACGTCGCCATTCCCGCCGGCCGGATCGTCGGCATCCTCGGGCCGAACGGATGCGGCAAGTCGAGTCTGTTTCGCGCCGCAGCCGGTCTGATCCGGCCGGACGAAGGGAACGTGCGCGTGTTCGGTCGCGAGCCCGGATGGCAGACGAACCGGGACATTGCCTATTTGCCTGACCGGGCCCGCTGGTATCCGAACTTGACAGTCGCGCAGACGTTCGATTGGGGACAAACGTTTCTGCCCGGCTTCGATCGGGAGGATGCAGAGCGGCTGGCGGCCGCGATGGAGATCGACCCGGACATGAAGATCGGCGGCATGAGCCGCGGCCAGGAAGCGCGGGCACTGCTGATTTTGTGCATCGCCCGCGACGTTCCGGTCGTCATGCTCGACGAGCCGTTCGCCGGCATCGACGTCGTCTCCCGCGAGGCAATCATCGCCGGTCTGATCGAACATTTGGAGGACCGCAGCCAGACGATGCTGATCAGCACCCACGATATCCGCGAAGTCGAAGGGCTGTTCGACTATACGGTCATGATGGACCGGGGGCGGGCGATCTGGACCGGCGACACCGAGCGGCTGCGCGCCGAATACGGTTCGCTGCACGACGTGTTTCGCTTGCTGTATCGAAAGGAGTGGAAACGTTGATCCGATCCCGCACGTTTTGGGCGCTGGTGCGCCACGAATACCGCATGAAGGGAAGCTGGAGGAAGTCCGGCCGCTCCGCGCTCTCCAAATGGTGGGGGGCGGTCTATTTGACGCTGATTGCCGCGGCGCTGATCACAGCGACGACATATGTAGCCGTAAACGGCTGGCTGCAGTTCGAGGAAATGTGGTACCTCGCGCTCGGCGCCCCTTACATGATGCTGTTTGTCGGCCACGGCATGATCAAGCGCGAATGGGAAAACGACTCGTACGGCTGGTGGCTGGCGTTGCCGTACCCGCGGACGTGGCTCGTCGTCGCCAAATGGATCGCGGGCTGGCTTCGGGTCGCCACCGTCATCGTCGCCTTCGCCGTGCTGGCGATTCTGTACGCCGTCCTCATTACGGTGTGCCTTCCTCATTATAAATGGGCGGATGTGGTCCGCTTTCTGGAAGTGAGCGGCGACTGGCTGGCGCTCTTGGTCGGCGTTTGCCCGATCTTGCTGTCGATGGGACAATTGCTTGCGGTCTCGGCGTTTACGGCCGCTCGCCCTGTAAGCCCGCTGCTGTGGGTATTGTTTCTGGGCGGAATGGGAATGCTGCAAGGACAGTTGGGCGGTTGGCTCGGGGAAGACGGGCAGCTTGTTTCTGCGGTCGATCGAATCGTCTCCGGCTGGCAATGGATTCCCGCCGTAGCCGCCGGTTGGCTGGCCGCCGGCTGCCTCGCCTGGTTGTCCGCCTATCTGATCGGCAAAAAACTGGATCTCTAGGGGGAAGTGACGTTATGACCACGACGGTCAAGGAGCGCCCCGCCTCGACGGGGCAATCGCAATCCGGCATGCTGCTGGAAGTATCGCATCTGCGCAAATCGTACGGCAAGAAGCAGGCGCTGCGGGACGTTACGTTCGCGCTGAAGCCCGGCGTTTCCTTCGGCTTCCTCGGTCCGAACGGGGCGGGCAAGTCGACGACGATGAAAATATTGACCGGCATTGTCAAAGCCGACAGCGGCCAAATCAAGCTGTTCGGCCGCGACGCGACAAACGATATCGACGCCGTGTCCCGGTATATCGGCTACGTGCCCCAGGACATCACACTCTACGAGAAGCTGAGCGCCTATGACAATCTCGAATTTTTCGGCCAGGCTTACGGTGTCAACGGAGGCGAGCTGAAGAAGCGCATTCGCGAGGTGCTGGAGAAGACGGGGCTGCACGACCGGGCCCGGGAGGCGGTTGCAACGTTCTCGGGCGGGATGAAGCGGCGGATCAATATCGCCGCGGCGATGCTGCACCGGCCGAAGCTGCTCATCCTCGACGAGCCTACGGTCGGGATCGACCCGCAATCGCGCAACCGCATCTTCGAACTGATTCGCGAGCTGAACCGGGAAGGCGTCACGATCATCTATTCGACGCATTATATGGAAGAAGTCGAGGCGCTATGCGACGAAGTCGCCATTATGGACCAGGGCGAGGTCAAGGCGATCGGCCCGCTCGGCGAGCTGCTGGAGCGGTTCGGCCGTCAGTCGATCTATTTGGAAGTAGCCGGCATGCAGGAGCCGCCCCGGCTTGACGACGTGTCACGGACGGAGAAGGAAGGCTCCGGCTGGCGGCTGGAGACGGCTCGGGTGGAGCCGGTGATGCGGCAGCTCATGCAGCTGGCGTCGAGCCACGGCTGGAACGTCAGGCAGCTGCGGGTCGTCCGCCCGTCGCTGGAAAACGTCTTTTTGACCGTAACGGGCACCGCGCTTCGGGACTGAAGGCGGCAAGCGAACGAAAGAATGCCATATCGGGCAAAGGAGAAATACGCGCATGAAAGCGATGATCGTAAAAGAACTGAAGCTGATCGGCAAAGACAAGCGCAGCTTTTTTTTCTTGCTGCTCATGCCGGCCCTGTTTATCGTCATGTTCCATTCCGTCTTCGGCTCGGCGGGTGTCTCGGGTTTGTCGATCCATGCCATCGATCAGGACGGCAGTGAAGCGTCGCGCGCGCTGCTGAGCCAACTGGGAACGATGGTGGAGGTTGAGTTGGACGATCCGTCTTCGCTCGACGAGCAGATCGGCAAAATCAAGCAGGGGCAGTTTGCCGCCGTTTTGGTCATCCCGAGCGGATTCGCCTCCGAACTGCAGAACGGGCAAAATGCGAGTCTCAAGCTGTACGAGGATCCCGCTTCCCAAACCGCTCTCGCGCCGATTCATGCGGTGCTGGGCAACTTGTCCGACCGGTACCGCGAGCTTAAAATTTCCCGGGCGCTCCAGGCGCACGGCGAAAACGAGGCGCAAGTCGGGAAGACGATGGCTTCGCCGATCCGGATCGAAAGCGTGCCGACCGCTTCAGATCAGATCCGCTACGTCGACCAGGTCGTGCCCGGCATGACGGTCATGTTCGTCTTCTTCATTATGATCACGATGACCCGCCGCTTCTTCGAGGAGAAGAAGACCGGATTGCTCGCGCGCATCCGCAGCACCCGAATCCGGCCGATCGAATATTTGATCGGCATGTGGGTTCCGTTCGTGCTTACCGTTATCGCACAGTGCGCCATTCTGTTCGCCTTCGGCCACTTCGTCTACGGTTTGCATGTGGGCGACTTGTCGGCGCTGGCGCTCGTTGTGCTCGGTCTGAGCATAGCCGGCACGGGAATCGGGCTGGGAATGTCGCTCATCGTACCCGGCGAGTCGGCCGCCATGGTCATTACCCAGCTCATTTCGATGGGCGGTGCGATGGTGGGCGGACTTTGGTTTCCGACGTACATGATGCTGCAGCTCATCCAGACTATCGGCCATTTTACGCCGCAATATTGGGCGCAGCATTCGTTGCTCGATATCGTGGCGCACGGCGCTCATGTCAGCGACGTCTTGGGAGGCGTGCTCGTGCTGCTCGTGTTCGGCTTGGCCGGCCTTGCCGTCGCCTTCTTCCGGCTGCCCGGCTTCCTGCGCTCGGCCGTCAGCTGAAGTTAGCCGAAGCGGCTTTTGCACCGCGGCTTTCGGGCCGTTGGTCATGTCGGCCATTCCTTGATTTCCACCGTGGACCGATAGCCGCATTCCGTGCAAAAAAGCTGATGGTAGCAAGTGTGCTCGGCCAGGTCCGGGTAGCCGTTCGTCAGCTTCATGTCGTCGATCGGGCGATACGGGGCGTAGGGACCGGTGTATTCGTCGACTCTGCCTCCGTCCGAAAGCGGTCGGCCGCAATGCGGGCAGCTGCGGCTCACGGCGCGAAGCCCGTTGCATACCGGGCATGCGAATGACATGGAAAAGGACACCTCCGTCGGTCGATACCGGTAGCGTGCCCGAAATGCGGCGGACGGATTCGGCTAGAAAAAAATCGGCATCCAACCGAAACGGGTCGGGTGCCGATTGCTTTATGGCTATCAAAACTTCATGCTGCTGCTATGTCCCGGGGACAGCTTCGCATTCGGGTCGATGTATACCTTGGCGTTGTTGACGGCGGTCGGCGCTTCCCCGAAGCCGACGGCGATCAGCTTCAGCTTGCCGGGGTACGTCGTGATGTCGCCGGCGGCGAAAATGCCCGGGATCGACGTCTCCATGCGCGAGTCGACGACGATCGAACCGTTGTCGATGTCGAGCCCCCATTCGGCGATCGGGCCGATCGAGGAGACGAAGCCGAAGTTGACGATGACCGCGTCGACGGGAATTTCTTCCGTCTCTCCGGACTTGACGTCCTTGATCGTAACCGATTCGATCCGGTCGTCACCGTTCAGCGACGCGATCTCCTTCGGCGTCAGCACCTTCACCTTGGACTTCATGAGCAGTTCGACGCTATGCTCGTGGGCGCGGAATTTGTCGCGGCGATGGATCAGCGTCACCTGCTCGGCGATCGGCTCCAGCATGAGCGCCCAGTCGACGGCCGAGTCGCCCCCGCCGCTCAGCAGCACTTTTTGTCCGGCGAACTTGTTCAAGTCGCTGACGAAGTAATGCAAATTTTTCTTCTCGAACTTCGCCGCTTCCGGCAGCTCGAGCTTGCGCGGCTCGAAGGCGCCGACGCCGGCGGTAATGATAACCGCCTTGCTGTAATGCACGCCTTTGTCCGTTTCGACCTCGAAATGGCGCTCTTCCTTCTTGGTCACTTTCGTCACTTTTTCTTCAAGGCGCACGTCTACGGCGAAATGGCTCATTTGCTCGTTCAGCCGGTTGACCAGCTCCTGGGCCGTTACTTTCGGAAACCCGGCCACGTCGTAAATATATTTTTCCGGATACAACGCCGACAGTTGGCCGCCGAGTTGCGGCATGCTCTCGATGATTTTGACGGAAGCCTGGCGCATACCCGCGTAGAATGCTGCAAACATGCCGGCGGGCCCCCCGCCGATAATAATAAGATCCGTGAAGTCCTGACCTTGTTCGTTGACTGACACGAAAAAAGACACCTCCGAAAGGTTTTCACACACTTTTTCATTATAATATGTCCGTCCCGGCGAAAGAAAGCTGATTTGTCACAAATTACGACAAAATTTAGACAGTTTGTCGCTTGATATTTTGTATAGGAAGATATATGATTGCATGTGATGTAAGGTATTCGGGATGTCGCCGGTGATGTACAAGCGGCTCCCGCCATAGCCAAGCCTAACAATCAGGCGTTCGTGCAACCGGATGAAAGGAACTTTTACGGCCATTTTCGAGAAGCTCCTAGAGGAGCTTTTTGTTTCGATTGGCGTCATCCGACCGGCTCATGCCGGTGCTGCTCCTTAACGGCTCGCGGATGGAGTTCCGGCCTCGGCCACTTGGGGCTGACGGATGCGGTTGCTCCTTTATAAGACTTGTGTAAATTTTCACAAATATAGAGATCATGTAGAGAAACAAAGAGAAACAAAAACAATCAAGGATACGGAAGGGATAAGAGATGAGCACTGTTCCAAGAATCGTCATTTTGGGTGCAGGCTACGGCGGTGTGTTGACCGCATTGCGGCTGCAGAAGGAGCTCAACTACAACGAGGCGAACGTGACGCTGGTCAACAAGCATGACTATCATTACATCACGACCCATCTGCATATGCCCGCAGCCGGAACGGACGATCCGGAAAACGCTCGCGTCAGCATTTCCAAGCTGATCGACGAGTTCAAGATCGACTTTGTCAAATCGACGGTCGTTCAGATCAAGCCGCAAGACAAGAAAGTGATTCTCGAAGACGGCACGCTTTCCTACGATTATTTGGTTATCGGTCTCGGCGGAGAGTCGGAGACGTTCGGCATCCCCGGGCTTCAGGAATATGCGCTTAACATTCGCAGCATCAACAGCGTTCGGCTTATCCGCGAGCATATCGAGTACCAGTTCGCGAAGTACAAACGCGAGCCGGAGCGCAAAGATTATTTGACCTTTGTCGTCGGCGGAGCCGGCTTTACCGGCATCGAGTTCGTCGGCGAGCTGGCGGACCGTATCCCGAAGCTGTGCCGGGAATTCGACGTCGATCCGTCGCTGGTGAAAATTTATAACATCGAAGCGGCTCCGACCGCGCTGCCCGGCTTCGATCCGGAGCTGGTCGAGTACGCGATGCAGGTGCTTTCCAATAAAGGCGTTACATTCAAAATCGCCACGGCGATCAAGGAGTGCACGCCGGAAGGCGTCGTGCTCGCCGACGGGGAGACGATCAAGGCGGCCACCGTCATTTGGACGGGCGGCATTCGCGGCAACCGGCTCGTCGAACAGGCCGGGTTCGAGGCAATGCGCGGCCGCGTCAAAGTCGATCCGTACTTGCGCTCGGAGCAATACGAAAACGTCTATATCGTCGGCGACTGCTCGATTATTATGAACGAGCAAGGCCGGCCGTACCCGCCGACGGCGCAGATCGCCATGCAGCAAGGGATCACATGCGCGTACAATCTGGTGGCGACGATCCGCAACCAGCCGCTCAAAGAGTTCAAGTTCGACAACAAAGGCGTCGTCGCCTCGCTCGGCAAAGGCGAAGCGATCGGCATCGTGTTCGGAAAGAAGATGAAGGGCGGCTGGGCCGCGCTGATGAAGAAGCTGATCGACCTGCGCTACCTGTACATCATCGGGGGCGTTCCGCTCGTGCTGCGCAAAGGGAAGTTTTAATCCGTAAGCCGCGGCGGACCGGATCGATTGCGACGTCTCTCGAAGGAGGCCGAACCGGTGAGACATTGCAGCGTGCAAGTACGGGGACTTTTGACCCGCGACGAGCTTGATCGATACAACGCGTTGATGGAAGTCGGCTCGTACCTGGAGTCGCAAAACCGATACGACTTGTCCTATATCGTCCAAAAAGAAGTCGATCTGCTCATCATGCCGGCGATCGAGCGGCTGAAGGAGAAAAGCCGCGCCCGCGACCGGGCGGACGAGCAATATTTGCGCAGCCTGGCCGGTGACGGCGGCGATGAAGACGAAGACGAGGACGATGATTCGAAGCAATAATGAGAGAATAAACGGAAACCCGCCGATGCTTGTCGATATTGCAGACAGGCGTCGGGCGGGTTTTTTTGCGTCAAGACGATCGATTCGTTTCCGCACGCTTCTCCCACGCTTCGGCAAGCAGCTCGCCGTTGATGCTCATGGCGGCGAAAGCGCCCATCGAGGCGGCGTTGACGACCTGGTACCATTTCGTGGCCGCGTCCCCCGCGCTGTATACGCCCGGTACGGTCGTTTTGCCGAAATTGTCCACGACGACCGCGCCGTCTTCCGTCATCCGGCAGCCCAGCGCCTGCGGCAAATCCGAGCCGGGCACCAGCTTCGGCGCGAAGAAAATGCCTTCGCAGTCGATGGCCGTCCCGTCCTCCAGCACGACTTGCAGCACCTGGCCGCCGCTCGATTCGATGCGGCGGATCGGCGATTCGTAAAGCGGTACGCCGCGCAGCTTCAGCTCCTCGCGGACTTCGTCCGTGCATCCGTCGGGACCGTTTGTGCAAATGGCATACCGGTCGGTCCAACCGGCGATCGTTTTGGCCATATGGCGGATTATCTCGGGTCCTCTTACGATGACGGCAAGCATCCGGTCCCGCATCTCCCAACCGTCGCAGTACGGACAGACGAAGGCGCTTTTGCCGTAGACGTCGGCCAAGCCGTCGATGGCGAGCGGAGCGTCTTTCATGCCGGTGGCGAAGATCAGCTTCTTGCTTCGAAAGATCGATCCGCGAGCGGTCGTGATTTGAAAGTTCCCGTCGTTGCCGGAAGCCGATACAACCGCGTCCTCGACGAAGCGGACGGTCGGGTAGGCGCTGATTTGCTCCCTCGCGATTCGCCGGAATTCGCCCGGCTCGATGCCGTCCCGGGTTAAAAAGCCGTGGGATTCCCGCGTCACCCGGTTGCGGGGCAACCCCTCGTCGATGACCGCCACGCGCCTCCGCGCCCGTCCCAGCACGAGTGCGGCGCTGAGGCCGGCCGGCCCTCCGCCGATAATCGCCACGTCAAGCAGCTGCTCCATCATTGAATCATCCTTTCTGGATATATAATATCCATAATGACACGCAAGAAGATCAGCTCTTCTTGCCGGCGGAAGCTGTGCGGTCCGGAGCGGCCTCCTGACCGACCGGACAATCGGGGGATGCGGCGGCGTCCAGCACCCATTGGATCGTATACTGTTGCAAATATTGCCGCATCACATGCTCGGCGCCGTCCATCGCCTGACGGATCAGGCATCCCTTGCCTTGCGGCCGACCGGATTCGGGAGTCTCCGGCGAAGCTGTCGTAAGCAGTGCCGGATATTGCTGCGTCTCCGTATGGTAGCATTCGTACAGACGCTGCCGGCCTTCGATCACTTCGATGACGTCGAGAAACGTTATTTGGTCCGCGGGCCGGGCCAGCTCGTAGCCGCCGCCCGCTCCCGGTACGGCGCGGACGATCCCGTCCTGCCTCAGCTTGGACATAATTTTGGACAAATAGCTTTCCGGCACGCCGAGCAAGGTGGCCAGCTCCCGGATGCCCACGTTGCGGCCTCGTTGGGACCGGGCCAAATGCACCAGCGCGTGCAGCGCGTAGCCTGTACTTTTGGAAAATTGCATAGCCGCCAGCCTCCCGGTTGTTGTCGCCATCATTATGGATATCTGGTGTCCATTATAGACAAATGAAGTCCATGATGCAAGAGGGAGGAGGCGTGTCGGGATTCCTGCGCTAATGAAGAGCATGAGCCTGGATGTTTCGGAAAATGCAGGAGGAATTTGCCGGGGCATGCAAAAAGCGGTTGACCACACAGTCTGGATCGTGCTATTTTTGCAAGAAATATTTGGATAAAGGAAGGGCGGTTCGCGTGGAGCGGAAGCCAGGCGGTGGCGCTGTTTCTCGTCCGGAAAAAGAGTTGAGCGGTTATGTTCCGTATTTCTTGCTATCCCCTTTCTTTGAGGGGGTTATATTTTTTTGTAACCTATGTTACAATTAACATATGTTATATTGTGCGAATGAGGTGCGCTCATGTCGATCCGCTACACCCTACTCGGTCTGTTAAGCTGTGGGCCTTCGACCGGTTACGACCTGAAAAAAATTTTGCAGCAATCGCCGTTCATGCACTGGTCGGGCAACAACAATCAAATTTACAAAGCGCTGGTGGAACTGCTCGAGGAAGGCTTTGTCACGTACGAAGTACGGCACCAGGAAAGCTCGCCCTCCAAAAAAATTTACGCCATCACCGAGGCGGGACGGGAGCAACTGAAGCGATGGGTGCTCTCGCCGTGCGAGCCGCCCCAGCTGCGGAGCCCGTTTCTGCTGCGGCTGGCTTGGGCCGACCCCTTAAGGGACGAGGAGTGGGGTGAACTGCTCGCCGGGTACGAGCGGGAGCTCCTCTCGCAGCAGCTGATGCTGCAGGAGCAGGATCGCAGGGGAGCCTTTTCCCCGAAGCGGACGCCGCGCGAGGCGCGCCTGTGGGAGGCGATCTACGGCCGAATCGAGACGTTTTACCGGGAGGAGCTGGACTGGGTCCGGTCGCTGCGTCTGAAGCTGGAATTATCGGATGAAAAGGAGCGGGAAACCATGCATTATGAAGTGAAAACGAAAGGGAGCCGAAAATATTTGGAGTGCGCCTCCGCGGAGCATCCGCTTGCGACGGAGCAGGACGCGTTGGACCTGCTGGCCGCCTGCTTCGAGCACGATACCCGCCTCATCCTGCTGCACGGCGAGGCGCTGACGGGGGAATTTCTCGACTTGCGCTCGGGGCTGGCCGGCAAGGTGCTGCAGAAGTTTGTCAATTACCGGGTCAAAGTTGCCGTCGTGCTGACGGACGAGAGCGTCGTGAGGGGAAGAGTAAAGGAATGGTTCGCGGAGTCGAACAAAGGGAGCGACTTTCGCGTTTTCCGGGAGCTCGGTGAAGCCGAACAATGGCTGCTAGGGTAAGCTGCGTGCATGCGAATGCCTCGCGACTTGCGCCAGAGGCCTCCGGAGCGGAGCGTCCGGCTGACTGCGTGCGAGCTTCCGGCTTTCGGCCAAAGCGAGCGAGCCCGCTAGCTATGGCGCAAGTGCCCGTGGCCGATGGCGCCGCATGTGATTTAGCCAATGGCCGCAGTCCGCAGCCAGGGGGGCGAAAGCTCGATAGAATACGACAGTCTGGAACCGACTTGCGCGTTCCGGACTGTTTTTTTTGTGCGGTATGGCGCTTGGTTTGAACGACCGGCTGAAGGAGCATAAACGCATGACCGACACCGCTTGCCGTACACCCGGATGGCAGATCAATTCGATAGGCCTGATTCGGTCATTGAGCGGTGTTGGACGGGGGCAAAACCGGCGAATAACAAAGGCGGCTTACCGAACCCGGTTTGAAGTCGCGTTGGCTTCCGCAATCGCGCCACCTGCGGTTCGCTGCAAGCTCGTCCGGACAGGCTGCCCCTTTAAACCGGTGCGCGGGCCGCTACCCTCGAGTCGTCCGGTCCGCCGCCGGACGTTCCGAGCGTGTTTCCGCCCGGCCGAGGCGAATCGCCTCACGGACGTATCCTTGCGAGTCGGCGAGAAGCCGCTTGGCCCGCTCGAGCGAGGCGTCTAATGCGATCATGACGATCGCCGTTTTCACGTCGCCGCCGGTTTCGCGGAAGGCGCACTCGACCGATTCGTCGGAAGCGCCGGTCGCCATCCGGATCATTTGCTTCGCCCGGTTGACGAGCTTGGCGTTGGAGGCGCGCAGATCGACCATCAGGTTGCCGTACACTTTGCCGAGCTGGATAAAGGTCGTCGTCGTGAGCATGTTCAAAATCATTTTTTGCGCCGTCCCCGCCTTGAGCCGCGTGGAGCCGAGCACCGCCTCCGGACCGACGACGGCTTCGATGACGATGTCGGCCTGCTCGCGCATTGGCGTCCCCGGATTGTTGCACAGGCCGATGACGGCCGCGCCGATCGACCGGGCCCGCTTCATCGCGCCGATCACGTAAGGTGTTCGCCCGCTTGCGGCAATGCCGACGACGACGTCGCCTTCGGTTACCCCGTGCTTGTCAATATCACGAGCCCCCAATTCCTCGTTGTCTTCAGCGCCCTCGACCGCCTGGCGAATCGCCGGTTCGCCACCGGCGATGATGCCTTGCACGAGCTTCGGATCAGTCCCGAATGTCGGCGGGCACTCCGACGCGTCCAGCACGCCGAGCCGGCCGCTCGTCCCCGCTCCGATATAGAACAGCCTGCCGCCGCGCTTCAGCCTCTCGACGATCGCATCCACCGCCTGCGCAATCGCCGGAATCGCCTTTCGTACGGCACCCGCCACCAATTTATCTTCATCGTTCATCAGCTCCAGCATACGGACTGTGGACACCTGATCGATGTCGCGCGTACGCTCGTTCCGCTGTTCGGTTACAAGCCGGTCCAAAGAAAAGGTCACTCGATATCCCTCCGTCGGTTCGTCCACTTTTGTCGTTCGGTCTGGTTTAACTATAAACGAAGATGACGCTGGTTGTAAAATATTTTTTTATGAATTTTAATTAGTATTGAAATATTGTTTCAAGCTGTTATAATGAATTTGAACTGAAAAATGATTTCGTGATCAATGGAATCATTTGAAACATGATTTCATATCCGCTTCATATCCGCATCAGGCTCAAGGAAATGTTCGCTGCTCCAATCGGCATTGAAAGCGATACCAAAAATGCCCAAGAGGAAAAGGAGGACGTTCGATGGAACGAAGCTTGCGGCTGGGAGCCGCCGTTCGCACCGGGGTGGATCGGCTGGCGGCGGGAGAAGAGAAGCTTGCCGGAATCGGTCGGTTCGGGCTGCTGACGAATCCGACCGGGGTGACCCGCGATTTGCGGCCGACGATAGACGTGTGCGCCGGCTTGAACGGAGCCACACTGGCCGCGCTGTTCGCCTGCGAGCACGGCATCCGCGGGGAACGGCAGGCGGGTGTGCGGTTTGAGGACGAGACCGATCCGGAGCTCGGCATCCCGGTTTACAGCCTGTACGGGAAGCACCGGGCGCCGACGGACGAAATGT
>Ga0310832_100893_pt1 | contig 15768 bp, 17 predicted proteins | sample WT_ome_7_FD_201303 | JGI IMG/M metagenome (GOLD analysis project Ga0310832, IMG submission 201303) | Sorghum-adapted microbial communities enriched on wild type (WT) sorghum from Joint BioEnergy Institute, Emeryville, California, United... ...
GGACATGCCGACATTGACTTCGGTTGACCGGAAGTACATGCACGAAGAACTGGATCTTGGAATGAAGACGATCACCAGACTCATGGGCGGCCATGGATTTCTGAGCGGCGGGATCCACGATGACGGCTACATATCGGATTTCATCAAGATTTTGTATCGAATGGAGCACGATCAAGATGGATGAACATTTGCAGGAGCTGGAACGGCATTTTCGCGCTTATGCGCCTTATTACAGAAAAATCGGGCTGAAAATCGAACGGGATCCGGGATATGTCGAGCAATGCGCTGAATCGGAGCCTCTGCTGGTCGTCCAGCACATGTCGATCCCTGAAAGGTATTGCTCCGGCCGGGCAATCAAAACAAAGACCGGTCGAAAGCTATGCGGTTTATCCAATCTGGAGCGGGTGATCGCGATTGAGCAATTGGCTTACGGTGATGCGGGCGTATTTCTGACAGCGCCGGGGCCGTCGCTGTCCGGAGTCGTTCTGAACGAACTGGGCAGCGAGGAGCAAAAGGAGTCGTTTTTCTCTCGGTTCAATGACCGACCGATGTGGACGTTCTTCGCTTTGACCGAACCGGAGAGGGGTTCGGATGCGACCATGATCCGGACACGATTGAAGGCTGCCGATGAGGACAAGCGCTTCTATTCATTGTCCGGGGAAAAGTATTTTATCGGCAATGTGCTGCGGGCCAGCTGCGGCGTTGTGTTTGCGAGAGTTGCCGAAGGAGCGCTGGGCATCGAAGCGGTACTGGTTGAGAAAAACGACCCGGTCCGTATTCGCGCGCAGCCGCTCGAAACGTTTGGACTTCGCGCTTTGCAGGTAAGCCATCTGGTTTTTGACGGGATGCCGATTCCCGAAAGCCAACTGTTGGGACAGCATTTGTCGAAAGGCCAGCGGGGAATTCTGGCCGCGGTGAAAATGTTCAATCAGCGCAGAACGGGAGTGGCGGCCTGCGCGTTGGGAGTCGCTAAGGCAGTCATGGACCTTGTGTCGGATGAGAGAAAAACGTTCAACGAAAAGGGCAAGGAAACCATTTCCAGGCTGGAATATCGTCTGAACAGCACGAGGCAAGTGATCAGAAAAGCAGCCGAAATTGCGGATCAAGATCCGCAGAATGGCTATTACGCTTCATTGTCAAAAGTTATGGCTGTCTCTTTGGTGGAAGATGTCACAACATTCGCTGTCCAAATGCTCGGGCCGTCCGCCTTTTTGGAAAATCCGTTTTTGAACAAATGCTACCGTGACGCGCGCGGCTTCGAGTATTTGGAAGGAACATCGAACATGCAGAAGCTGAACATTTTCCAACATTATATGACCGGAAAGGTTGCACTCGCTTGACGGCGCAAAACGGGAGGTAAATCCTTTGTCGTCCACAGAGGAATGCTTTCTGAACCTGTTGCAGGACATAAAACCGAACGCCAAAGCTTTGGACAGAACCGCCAGGATGACGGAAATCGGCCTGGATTCGTTTGAATATTTGCGGCTGGTGGCCTCTGTAGAGCAAACGTTCGGTATCTACTTCACGGAGGAAGATCTCATGAATCCAGGACTTTCTTCAGTTGATCGAAAATAAGCAGGCCTGCTGCAATAACGGCGCGTAAAGCGGGGGATATGAACCAATGATCTCGGGCATTCATCCCGTTCATTATCCGTCCTACACATGCATCGAAGATATCATTGCGTGTGTCGCGAACTATTGGAAACGCGCCCATGTTCTGATGTTCTCGGAAGTATGGAATTTTCGGTATGACCCGATGGAAGGAAAGCTTCTTCCCTTTGGCGACAGAATCCGTACGAACAAAGGGAATTACGGGGCCTATACCCGTTATCACGGCTTGTCCATTGAGCATACGGGGGAAATGAAATACGGCAGTTTGATGCCTTTGATCAAGGACAACTTGGCCGACAACCGCCCTGTTGCCATCTATATCGACTCCTACTGGTGCCCGTGGAATGAAGCGTATCAAAAACACCATTTTCCGCATTATTGCCTCATCATCGATCTTGACGATGAGAAGGAGATCGCGCGTTGTCTGGATCCGTATCTGACCGGCGACATACAAGAATTGCCGTACGGTCATATCATGCGGGGAACGGATCACGGCTACACTTTCCAGGCCGTCGATCCCCTGAACGAAGGACTTGACCGGCATGCGGTCGTTAGCCGAGCCGCCCGACGGATCCTGGAGCAGCCTCCGGGAAGAGAAAACGCCATCGACTCGATTCGGAGATTTGCCCGTGACATCGGATCGGAACTGGATCTTTCATTCGAATCGCAAAGATATGAAACCGCGAGGATCGTTCCCTTGTTCAAGCTGCTGAGCTACGTCGGTTGGGCGAGGGTCAACTTTTCGGCCTTGCTTGACCACTTTGCACACGAATGCGAGGATCGGCAGTTTGAAACATGGGCAAAGCAATTCGCGGAAATCGGGAATTTGTGGCTGGTGGTCCAGAAAATGATGGTCAAAGAGTGCATTTACTCATCCCCGCGTTTTTCGCGCGAGTCAATACGGGACAGGCTGCTCGACATTGCGGATCGGGAAGAGGACATGGCGGATTCGATCCTTCGGAGGATGGCATGACAAGGGCATTGATCGTCACGATCGGGGGCGGCCGCATCGCTGAGACGCTTCATATCGAGCAAATCGCATTGCAATGGCTTGACAAGCGAATCCCCAAAGTTGTCTTGCTTCCTCCATACACACCCGAACAAGAGCAATACGGCAGGAAACTCGAAGAGTATTGGACCGGATTGGGAGCCAAGGTGCGACTGCTGATGTTGAGGGATTTGGCGGATGTGGACGCCCGCGTGGCCGATGCGTTGCATGATGCGGATTACGTTTATTTCGGCGGTGGCAGTTTCGCCTGGTACGCGAATCTGTTGGCTCGCAGCAGGGTAAAGCCGCTTTTGCAGAAGGTTCTGGTCATGAAACGGATCGTTCTGTCAGGCATCAGCGCCGGAGCGTTTTGGTTCAATCACTCTTCAATTTCGCCGCATTACGGAATTGGTCTGTTGCCAGAAGGCATCGGAGTTGCCGTTCACGCCCAGAATCCGGGAAGGATCAATCAACTTGGCGAATGGGCAAGCCTCTCGCCAACCCGTGTCGGTTATGGAATCTGTGACAAGGCCGCCATTCTGTTTCACTCGCAGAGTATTTGGAAGCAAATCGGTTCCATTATCAAAGTAAAGGGTGATGATGCATGATACCAACAATACCCAATAAGCTGCTGCACGCATACGAGAAGTCCAACCCCCAAATTGTTGATCAGCTGGTCGAAACGATCCGGTACGTACATCAGAATTGTCCGTTCTACAAAAGATTGCTCACCAAGCGTCTGAGAAATCATGAGCTTAATGAAGGTTTTGTCCGGGAATTTTTTACGAAAATTCCTTTCTCGTCAAAGGAAGATGTCGTCCGAAACTATCCTGACGGGTTTCTGGCCGTGCCGAGAAGCGAAGTGGTCGCTTATTTCGAATCCTCGGGAACGTCGGGGAATACGGTCGGCAGCACGAGAAGCGTTTCCTGCTTCACGCAGAAAGATCTGGAGCGTGATCTGAACCGAAGATATTCAAAGCATCTCGGACTTTCACGGGATGATATCGTGGCGGTTGCGCTTCCCTACGCCTTGACAAGCTCCGCCTACTGTTTCCATCGTGCGGCGCAAGAGTCGGGAGCCATGACAATCGGTCTCGATTCGGGCAGCGTATTGAGCAGCCATCAGAAGCACCTGGAAATCATCAAAGGGATTGGCGTGACCGTGTTGGTATGCTCGATGCCGCTCGTATACAGCACGATGGTGGAGGCTGCCAAGGAGTCCCTGGAAGAATGGTTCGGTTCGGTTCGGGCGGTTCAATTGTGCGGAGTATCCACGATGCGCAACGGAATGAGAAAGATATCCGAGAAATTCAAAGCGCAGGTATACAATACCTACGGCTTGTCGGAGTTCGGCGCGACGACGCATACGTGCGAGTTCGGAAACATGCATGTTTACGACACGGATTTTTACATCGAGGTGATCGATCTGAGAACCGGCGATCTTGTCGAGGATGAGCATCAAGGGGGAGAAATTGTCATCACGACGTTGACTCGGGAAGCTTCTCCGAAACTCAGGTACCGTACCGGCGATTTCGGATTTCTCTCCACAGAGACCTGTCAATGCCAATCTTCATCTCCGATCCTGCGGGTCAAGGGGAGGTTGAAGGACGCCGTAAAGTTGGGCGAAAGGTTCTGGATGCCGATCGATTTTGAAGAAATCCTCATGGCGGATGAGAAAACAACCGGAATGTACAAGCTCGTCTACGAGCCCAAAGAGAACGGTGAAGGCGTCATGATCAAAGTGTCGGCCGATGTCCAGGACGTTCACGACCCGGAGTTGAAGGAGCGATTGCTCGCGCAATTTCATGAGCGGATATCAAAAGATATTGCGCTTGAGCTGAACAGGACGGGGATGACCCACGAAGAGTTTCTCGATCAGAGCAAATATTCTGCCATTCGGTCTATGAAAACGATATCGCTCGATGACAGGAGGCCGGAGGAATGGTTGGTCAGCTACTGAACGACAAGATCCGGGATGAAAAATGGAGACTTATATCCGAGATCGTCACGAAAGCAAAAGAAGAGTCGCCTTTTTATCTGGATCAATGGCGGCATTTCGATACAGACAACATTCGCTTGCCGGAGCAATGGGATCAAGTGCCGTTCACAACCAGGGAGCAGATCACCTCATGCAATCCGTTCCATTTGCTGTGGAAGAGCCGGAAAAATGTGCAGGCCTATTACGAATCGTCCGGGACGACGGGCAATCCCGTCCCCGGCTTTCCCGACCTGTCCTTCGAAAAAGCCGTTTTGTTCGGGAAGTATCTGGATGAGTGGATGGGTCTGACCAAAGACAGAGTGAAGACCGCGGTCGTCGCATTGGTTTATGAGCTGAATCCGACCGGAATCCGATTCCAGATGGCCCTTCCCACTATCGGCATCACGGTCATTCCGTTCGGTGCGAGATCCACGGTTTGCACAATGGAGCGGCAGGTCAGACTCATGCGGAGAATGGATCCGGATGCCATGTTCAGCAGGCCGTTTGAAATCCTGCGCCTCGCCGATTGCTTCTACGTGTTGGGAACGGACAATCGGACATGCGGTCTGTCAAAATTGTTCTACACGGGGGAAATCGTATCTTACCACAAGCTCCAGCGGATGAGCGAGTGCTGGAATGATGCGGAAGTATACGGTCATTACGGATTGACCGAAATCGACAGCGGATTGCAATTATGCAGCCAAGGCCGGTACCATGAGCCCGCCACGCCTTATCTGCATGTTGAAATCATCGATGAGAACGGAAGCGGAGCGGTTGAGGACGGCCAATGCGGCGAGATCGTCTTGACCTCGCTGCGTCCGGAGGCCATCCGATACCGAACGGAGGACATTGGCTTCCGTCATCCTGGCAAATGCCCGTGCGGCAATGCGACGGCCAGCTATACGATCATGGGACGAAAGGTTGACTCCGTAGAGCATGGGGAAGGACGGATATTTCCGATCGAGATAGAGGATGTTTTGTTCAGCCATCCGGATATTGGCAATGAGTATCAGATTCATCTGCTTCCGGGCAACCGGCTGAAAATCGTCGCTGAACAAAGATGGGGAACAAAGCAATCTCAAAGCATGCTCGAGCAGTGGCTTGTCAGGCAGATCCAGGACCGTTTCGGCTTGACCGTCCAGGCTGAAGTCAGGGAGTTCGGAAAACTGTCGGACAGGCTGGGGATTCCCAAAGTCAAGAGCGGGAGATTCATTGACCTTCGTTGCGTGCCAAGACAAGACTGGGACGCCTACACCGAGACGAATTGCGTGGACGGAAGATTTCTGAAAGTGCAAGGGAAGCTGATCACCATCTAGGGGGTATGACATGAAGATTATTGATGCGCATGCCCATTTGATCCCCAACGAACTGGGCGTTTCCATCATCAAGCGTTACATGGTTGAAGCTAATCTTGCCAAAGTCGTTCTCGTTCCGGGCGGAATGATCAATCCCTGGGCCATGGCGAACTTTCTCAGAGGAACGGAGTCGCTTCAATTGCAGGAAGCACCCAATGAGTTTCTGCTGGATTTTTGTCGCGGTAATGAGCAATTTCTGCCTTTCTTTCAGGTGAATCCAGCCATGCATGACCGTTCGGATGTCGAAGCCGCCTTGGAGCGCGGCGCGGTTGGATTGAAGCTGAATCCTCTGGTGGACAAGGTCAGGTTTGAAGACCCGGAACTTGAAAACATCTTTGAATTGGCTCATGAGAGAGAGCTGCCCGTGTACACACATATATTATTGAACAAATCGGCTTCGATTGAATCCTTGGAGACGTTGGTCAAGAGATACCGCCGAATAGCTTTTATCATCGGGCACATGGGCTACGGAACTTCTGATCCGATGGCGATCAGTCTTGCGGCCAAATATGACAATGTTTATCTTGAAACTTCCGTAGGCGCCTATCTCTCGATTGAAGCCGCGGTTGAAAAGGCCGGCGCAGGCAAGCTCATCTTCGGTTCCGAAGCCCCCGCGCATCATCCAAAGGCGGAGTGGGAGAAGATCGAACTCTTGAAAATTTCCGATGACAAGAAAGAACTGATCGCAAGTCGAAATATTCTCCGGTTGTTGAACATGGAATAAGGAGCGATCCAGTGTGGAGCCGGAAGTGAAAAGCTTATCTGAAGTAAAGGGATTATTTGTCGCCAACCACGAAGGCAAGCATGAAATCAAGAAGATTTTCGAAGCGCGCGATTTCGCCGTCTTTTATTCCCGATTGAAAGAAAATACCGATCTGCCGATGGAGGTTCACCAATTTACGGAAATCGTGTATCGCATCAAAGGCACGACCAGATTGTACATGAATGATCGGGAATACATCATCCATCCCAACAGTTATGCCATCATTCCCGAGAACGTTCAGCACCAGACCAGAGCTGTGGAAGGATCCGAACCGGTCGAACAGATCATCATCGCAATCTATGACGTATTGGAAGGCGCATTCTTCAATTCATTCAGATAGGTGGTGCAGCGGCCATGGATGGACGATTGGAATCCGGGATCCATTTTGTGACCGTGGGAGAAGACGAACCTGTTGTTTTCGTGAACGGTCTCTTCCAATCCACGGAAAGCTGGCAAGGGTTCATTCCGTCCCTTTCACGATATTATCAGGTGATTGTCTATGATATGGCCAATCAAGGGAAGTCCTATCGGGACGAGCAGATTTCGATCCGGAAACATGCATCCGATTTGCTGAAGCTCCTCCAACATTTTGGACACGAGAAGTATTTCCTGATCGGACATTCCTACGGGTGCCGGGTCATTTCCGAATTGGCCAAGACTCATTCTGACCGAATTCGCAAGGCCATTCTGACGGCAACAAGCACGAAAAGCATGATGACACGGAACAAGCACATTTATGAAACCTGGTATTCCGTCCTGGAGTTGGCTCGCCGCGAGAATCGGGATATCGGAGAACTGTTCGCCAATCTGATCGTTCCGTTCATTTACAGCCCGGCATTCATTCATGCCAATCAAGCGTTCATTAACCATTTCGTGAACACCATCAAGCAACTTCAGCTGGAAGGCGTATCGCATAACCTGCGCGCTCTCCTTGACCATATAAACCAGGATGAAGTCATGCGGAGCCCGGCGAGCTTTGGCGTTCCGACGCTCATCATTCAAGGACGCGAGGATTATCTGACGCCGAGCTCGCTCTTGGAAATGGACGGACACCCTGGCGAAACGATCAAGATCGTTCCGGATTGCGGCCATGCGCTGACGGTGGAAGCAAGGGATCTTATGATCCAAAACATCGTTGAATTTTTTGACGAGGGGTGAGCCGGGATGTATAACCTTGCCTGTCTTCTCGCATACCAGGCAGCATACCGGCCGGATCATTGTTTTCTGACATTTGAAGAGGAAGCTTGTTCATACAAGCAGTGTGAGAATCAGGCGATCGATATCGCCTGTCACCTCATCCGCAAGGGAGCCGTGCCCAAGAGCAAAATCATCATTGATTGTATAGATGAACGGACTTATGTATCCGCTTTGTTCGGGGTTTGGCGAATCGGTGCGATTGCCATCCCCGTTCAACCCCAACTGACGGACGCGGAGAAGGAAATGTTGAGCCGCATCGTCGAGGCTGAGTTCGTCATTACGGATTCACTGCATGCCTGGCCGGGGAACCGGGTCAAGATGATACGCGCGGGGGAATGGGAACAGGCGAAAGAATCGATTCCCGTGCACGCGGCCGCGCCGGACGATGTTGCCGAGATTTTGTTCACATCGGGCTCCAGCGGCAAGCCGAAAGGGGTCATGTTGACTCACTCCAATATTTTGATGAATGCCATTGAATCCGTTCAGGCTCTGGCGCTTACCCACAAGGACATCCAATATGCAACGGTTCCGTTGGCGCATGCTTTCGGCCAGAATCGCGCGGTTATATGTTCCGTATACACGGGGGCCACTGTCCACGCGGCATCAAGGCTTGACATGAGACGGAAGATTGCGTGCATTGAGCGCGTCAATCCGACGGTAATCATTGGTTTGCCGAGTTATTATTCCATGCTGGTTGCGTCAAAGCCGGTTCTGCCGCGCCTTCGTGCAGCGGTTTCCGCTTCCGCGCCGCTGTCTCCTTCCACGCAGGAGAAATTCGAAGCCATCTATGGCGTTCCCATCCTTGTCGGATATGGATTGTCGGAATGTTCCCCTGTTATCGCCACCCAGACCTTGGATATGCCGCGGGTCGCCGGTTCCGTAGGCCGGGCGATCAGGGGGGTGGAAATCCGGATTGTCGATGAAGACGGAAACGTTGTCGAACCCGGCAATCCGGGAAGCATCCGGGTGCGGGGGCACAACGTGATGAAAGGTTATTATGGTCTGCCGCCGGGAGAAGGATTTGACGAATCCGGCTGGTTCATGACGGGAGACATTGGAAAGATGGACGCGGAAGGAAATCTCTTCCTTCTCGGCAGGGAAACCGGGTTCATCAAACGTTTTGGCTACAAGGTCTTTCCGATCGAAATTCAGAATGTCCTGCTCTCTCATCCCGGGGTGCTGGACGCGGCGGCAGTCATCATCCATCGACAGGTGACCGGCGAAGACCTGATTGCATACGTGAAACCGGCTGCCGAGGCGAAGATCACACAAACGGATCTGATTGAATTTTGCAAGCAAAAGCTTGCATTCTATAAAGTTCCCTCCCGGATCGACATTGTCGAAGAAATTCCCGCGCTGCCTTCCGGGAAGCCATTGATTGTTCAACAGTCACAATGAGCAAGGAGGGTATCCATGGAAATTCGTTACTCCGTTCGGGACTTCCTCGACGACCACCAGGCACAGGCGGTTGTCTCGAAACTGATTTACAGCAGCGAGGGCATTGTCCGATGTCTTTATGACAGTGCGGAAGGGGAGATTGTGGCTTTCCTGGCGGATGAATCCTTCAGATCCGAAGTGACGGAAGTCATCGCCAAGATTTCCCGGGAAGAAAAGCAATCCTTGAACATCCGGCATCGGATTGTCAAGGAGAGGAACGAGCATGCGATATCCTTTCATGAACCGGCGGCATCCGATTATTCGCCAGCCGTCAGAAAAGATGAAGTTGTGATCTTGTATGGCGTATTGGATGCGCTGTTCGTCCATCTGGCCCGAAAAAACAAGGCCAGATTGAGGGAATACCGGTCCATGATTTCATTCGATGCGCTTGACAAATGTCGATATATTTCATATTTCCCCCAACACATCTATATGGTGTCGGAATTTCCGCATCAAATGCCGGTCCTTGAACAGGTCAAAGAAGTACGGAAGGCGGGTTACGGAGACCTGTCGAGACTCAGCGGTTACGCACTGTCGCCGGCGGTTTGCTTCCACTGCTACATGGAATGGTGCGGAACGGCCATTGACGGGCCGGTCGTTTTGACCGCCAGGGGCAACTGTTTCAGGCATGAAGCGCCTTGGCGGCTTGGCAGCCATCGTCTCAATGAATTTTGCATGAGGGAAATCGTATTTGCAGGCGATCCGCATTTCGTTGAAAATCTTCGGAATCAAATCCTGGAGGACGTCTGGGCGATCTTCAACGATCTCGGTTTGCCCGGTCTGGTACAAACGGCGAATGATCCTTTCTACTATCAAGAGGACAAGGTGAAAGGACAGCATCAGATCATTGCCAACATGAAGTATGAGCTGATATTCCAAAATGATCAAACCGGGGAGTCATTTGCGATTGCCTCCTTCAACAACGTCAAAGACACGTTGACCAGGCAGTTTGAGATCAGGGGCTCGGACCAGACGGTCGTGCATTCGGGTTGCGTCGCGTTCGGGATCGACCGTTGGGCGTACGCATTGCTCTCCGCCTATGGAAGCGACATAAAGACATGGCCGCTTCACATCAAAAAAGCGTTGAAGCTCAATTTGGAGGATGAGGAACGGATATGGGCAACATAACAAATTTGGATCAGCATCAGGAATTGATTCAGACCATCAAGGAAGTGATGAATGTTCCTCCGGATTATCCGTTGGATAAGGAGATCGGATTGGATTCATTGAACTCCATTTCTGCGATCGTCAGGCTTGAAGAAGCGTTGGGAATCAACTTCAAAAACAGCGACATGGATTTGCGATTGTTCTCGACTGTTGAAAATATTGCAACGCTTGTTGTCGAAAATTACCTCGATCACGGGAGGTGACCCCAAAAAAATGAAATACCGATTCGAAATCTTTCACGAATTTTCCACCTTATACAGCACAAGCAGCCAGGACTTCAACCATCATCTGGAGCTTGTCAAAAAGATGGAGAACTATGGCTATACAGGTTCTTTAATTTACTTTCATCATCGTACCCTTGATCCGTGGATCATCTCGACAATAATTTTGCAAAATACGGAAAACCATGTTCCGCTGATGGCCATACAACCCTATTACAAGTCCCCTCTGGCAACAGCGAAGTTGATCAGGAGCATTGCGCAAATCTATGGCCGGCGAGTTTATCTCAATCTGGTCACGGGCCAATCTCAAGCGGATTTGGCGGAGGCGGGAGAGCCGTCAGACAAGCACGAATTGTACGAGAAAATGAAGGAGTTCGTAACGGTTCTGAGAAGTTTGCTGCAATGCGACGAACCCTTCACATATTCCGGAAGATACTATTCATATGATGGATTGTGTGCGTTCAGCTCCGTTGAAGCCGCCATGTTCCCGAAAATTTTCGTGGCAAGCGGATCGGGTTCGGAGGAAAGCATCGCGTTGGCGAATGCGTTCGGGGATGCCATTTTGAGAATACCGGTTTCATTTGATGATTACAGTATAAATTTTGCTCCGAAAATTGGCGAACATCTGGAAACCGGGATCAAGTTCAAACTGATATGCCGAAAATCGTCCGACGAGGCTCAAGAAACGGCCGCCAAAGACAGGGCTGACTTTATTGCGCGTTCGATCAAGAAAAATCAAATCAAACATGAAGTTTCTTTCTCGGCACTGGAGGAAAAAATCTTCTATCCGTTGACCTATACCGGGGATTGCCCGCTGCTCGTCGGAAGCTACGAAGAAGTGGCGAGCTATTTGGAACAATACCTGAAGCTCGGAACCAAGAGCATCATCGTGAGCAACATACGATCAGAAGAAGATCTTGAACATAACGCTCAAGTGTTTCGCATGCTTCGTTCTGACAACATCCCCGTCGTTTCCAGTACAAACGCCTGCTAATTTAGTATCGGAAGAGGTCGGATGACGGTTGCGGATCTTTCTGAAATCCATTCATATCGCACTGAAGGTGAATTTGGCCTATCCGCGCGATTATTTGATTTCATTGGTGATTCATCCGTTCATTTTGATTCTGAACATTCACCTTTTTACCAGCATCTATGCCTACAGCGAGGTTTCGCACATTAAAGGATACAGTCTGTCCCAAATGATATGGTATTACGGGGCGACAACTTTTGTGTGGATTTTCATATTCAATTTTACCGACAGACGCATGTCAAACTACATTTTGACCGGAGAATTGGGGTTGCGGCTGCTGCGACCCGTTTCGTTGTTTCAATACGAAATGGCAAATGCCATTGCTTTGCGCATTGTCGGCATTCTGTTTGAATTTATTCCCGGTATGGTCATTTACTCACTCATTTATTCGCCGAATTTTCTCACAATCGCGTCTCTCCTCAAATTTTTCGCAGTGGTGGCCCTGGCGTTCGTACTGAATTACGTCCTGAACTTTATCATCGGTGTGACCGCATTCATCACCCAGAACAATGCGGGTTTCAAAAGGTTGCTGGGAGCTGTGACGACACTGCTCGGCGGGGCCATGATTCCATTGGATTTTTTCCCCGGCTGGCTTCAGACCGTTTGCGATTATTTGCCGTTCAAATATTTGTTCTACGAACCCGTTCGTTTCTTTATCAATCACGGGGACATTTCGACGGCAGAAGCGTTCTATCGTGTGATTTTCATTGATATCGCGTGGATTGCGGCATTGTACATCATAGCGAAAATCGCATGGAAATTAATGCTGAAAAACGTTGTCGTGGCAGGGGGATAATCGGCGTGCAAACCGTTGCCGGATTGCTGAGACTCTATGTTTACCATATGAAAATGGGCATTTCCAGCGCCATGATCTATCGGGCCGATTTCATAACGGGGGTTTTCGTTTCGATTTTCGTTTCCGGTATCGGCCCGTTCGTGCAATTTTTGTATTTTACGCATTCGCGCGGGTATCCTGAATGGACATTGAATCAAATTCTGCTTTTCCAGGGCTTGCTTCTGCTCTGGTTCGGGCTCAGGGATTTGCTGTTCGGCCAGGTCAGAAATACCGTGATGGACATGGTCTGGAAAGGCGACTTCGACCGTTTGCTGCTGAAGCCTTATCCAACCGTGGGTTTATTGCTGTGCAGCGGGTTTCAGCTTCACGGGATTGGATCCTGCATCGCGGGTGTATTGGTTACGGTATTGGCCTTCCACCGCCTTGACGTTTCCATCAACTTATGGACGGTTCCATTATTGATTGTCGCCTTGATTTGCGGAGTGGTCCTGTTTATGGCCATTACGATATTTTACTGCTCGATCGTCATCATGTTGATCCAGATCAGCCGGATCAGCGAATTGTTCGATCGGATTACCGACTTTGCCAACTACCCCGTCAACATTTACCCGCTTGCGCTAAGGGTCGTGATGATTGTGTTTTTGCCGTTTGCGGTATGGACGTATTATCCAACCCAAATTTTGCTCGACCGGTTGGATTACGGCATATGGTTCGCATTGGCCGGATGTGTCGGTGTTTTCTATCTCAGCATCAAGGTGTGGTATTTGTGTCTCAAAATGTATACCAGTGCCGGGGGTTGAGCGGAATGGACGAGATCATCATCAAAGTTCAAGGGCTGCGGAAAACATTCAAAAAGCTGAGAAAGAAGGAAGGGTTCCTGTCGTCTTTCCGCTCGTTGCTGATAAGGGATTTTGAGTGGATACACAGCGTCAAGGGGATCGACATGGAGATTCGCAAGGGAGAAATACGGGGAATCATCGGGCCGAACGGCGCGGGGAAATCGACGACGATCAAAATGCTGTCAGGCATTCTTTTTCCGACGGAAGGCACAGTTGACGTGATGGGGTTTACCCCGTGGCTGGATAGAGAACGATATGTCCGGCATCTCGGTGTTCTCTTCGGTCAAAAGTCTCAACTGTGGTGGGATCTGCCCCCCATCGACACTTTTTTGCTGATAAAGGAGATGTACCGGATTCCCGAGGAAGACTTCAAGGCGAGGTTGAATCGTTTCAAATCGATGCTGCAGATCGAGCGCATCATCTACCAACCGGTGCGCACGCTTTCTTTGGGGGAGAGAATGAAGTGCGAGCTTGTCTGTGCCGTCCTTCATGAACCTCCTCTGGTATTTCTCGACGAACCGACAATCGGTCTGGACATTGTCTCGAAAGAAACGATACGCGAGTTCATCAAGCAAATGAACCGCGACAAGCAAACGACATTCATTGTCACAACCCATGACCTGGCCGACATCGAAAATCTGTGCGATCGTGTGACCATTATCAACAAGGGAACGATTGTCTTCGACGATTCGATGGAGCGGCTAAGCTCCTATTTCTCGAACAGGAAAGTCGTCGAGATCAAATTTACCCAACCTGTTGAAGAGAAGTTGCTGGATTCCTACAAGGTCATTTCTTCAGGCGCCATGTCCGTATCGATCGAGATCGATACCGGCGAATTTGATTTGAAGAAGGTGATCTTCGAAATCCTGGACCGTTTTCCCGTATTGGATGTCAACATCATGAATATTCCCATCGAGGAAGTGATCAAGCATATTTACAGTCACGAAGAGAAGGTGGTTGGATATGGGGAAAAAGTTGGAGTTGGGTGAGCCGGTTATCAGGGGCTATCTGCACTACGCCTACCAACTGGGGATCCTGTCCCGGGTTGCCGCGGCCAGGCAATGGATATACAGCAACTATATCCAGCTGGTCTGCGACGAGCGAAGCACGCTTGTTCCGCTCCAATTCTACATGCCGAATGATGCGGGCTACAACTGGACACTGACCTGTCCCTTGCTCGAGCAGCAGGTCATCTCCAGAGAAATGATCACGGATTGCAACGTGAATTTTCTCAAGTTCATTAAGCATGCGATAGACAATGAATGGTACGTTGTATGCCACATCAATGAAAAGTACATAAAGGACACCATGGCATACCAACGATCCGATTTCAATCACATGATGATGGTGCATGGTTACGACAATGAAAAAGGGACGGTTCAGGTCTCCGGATACAATAACAAAAGGCAATATGCGTCATGGGAGGTGCCCAAGGACCAGTTTGAAGAGGCGTTCTATCGCAACAAGCCGGACTTTCTGGAAGAGCAGATGCTGCGTCTCTATCGTGTGCATCGAAATATTGACGATTATGACGCGGCATTCGAATTGAAGCCAATCGCGGAGGGGATAAAGTGTTTTCTGCTGTCGCAACCCCCGGACCGCAACATCATGTTGAAAAATCGAAGGGTCAGGTTGACCTTTGGACTGAACGCCTATGATCAATTCATCATGTATTTGGAGAAAGTGTGCAACGGGGAAGTCAGGCCCAACCATATTCCGCTTCATGCCTTCATGGACCATAAATTGATGATGATCAACCGTCTCAAATATATCATGGAGCATAGACATGACCTGGACCTTCATGAATACATCCGGCAGTATGAAAGCTACGCCCAGCTCCTGGAAACCGCCAGAAACGTGATGCTGAAAAGCAGCATTGCCAATAAATTTGAAGGTGTCCTTGATATCATTGAAGACATAAAAGGACTGAAAATAAAGGAGGAGCAAACGCTGCAACGGCTTGTTCAGGTCCTGGACTGATCGATGCGAATCATGGAAAGAGCGTTCATGGCATGGCGCCGGCATCCTTCGACAACGGAGCGTACCGGGCGGATCGGATCCGTTCGGCTCGTTGTTGAACGGAATGCCGGCATTTTATGCGAAAAAAGGATGTCAATACTCTGTGAAAATGTCACATTAACTCTTCTGTGGAAATGTCACTTTTGTAGTGTTCCGAAGTCACCGTCAGGTGACTGTCAAGCGTCTGTGAAAATGTCAGGTTAATTGTTCTATGAAAATGTCAGGGATGATAACCGATTATGCGCCTCATGCTTATTAAGCCGCCGTCCTCTTGCAACTAGCCAGATGCTGTGCTACGCTGTAACTGCTTGCTGGAGAATGGTTTTCTCCAGGGATGGTTTGGAGCGGGCTTGCGGGGGGACGCAGG
>Ga0310832_100904_pt1 | contig 15600 bp, 17 predicted proteins | sample WT_ome_7_FD_201303 | JGI IMG/M metagenome (GOLD analysis project Ga0310832, IMG submission 201303) | Sorghum-adapted microbial communities enriched on wild type (WT) sorghum from Joint BioEnergy Institute, Emeryville, California, United... ...
CGAGCCGGCGCGCCGCACAAGCGGCGCGCCGGCTTCTCCTTCCGGTCACAGCTCGATTGATTCGCCGGGCGCGAGCGGAAGACCTTCGATGCCGGCGGCTTTCAGCCGTTCGGCGAACGCCTTGCCGTCCTGCGCGATCATCGGGAACGTGTTGTAATGGACGGGAACGACCCGCTTCGCGCGCAGCCACTCGGCGGCCGTCGCCGCGTCGTCCGGCCCCATCGTGAAATTGTCGCCGATCGGCAGAAACGCGAGATCGATCGCGTGGCGCTCGCCGATAAGCCGCATGTCGCCGAACAGCGCCGTATCGCCCGCATGATAGACCGTGCGGCCTTCCATCGTCAGGAGCATTCCCGACGGCATGCCCATGTACACGAACCGGTTCTCCCCCGGCACTTCATAGGCGGAGCCGTGCAGCGCCGGCGTCAGCTTCACCTTGCCGAAATCGAACTCGCGCGCGCCGCCGATCGACATCGGATGGTTTCGGCAGCCTTGCCAGCCCGCGTAAGTCGCCAGTTCGAACGGCGCGACGACCACCGCGTCGTTCCGTTTCGCAATCTCGAAGGCGTCGCCGACATGGTCGTTATGCCCGTGCGTCAGCAGCACGTAGTCCACCCGGATTTCGGAAGCGGCGACCGGCGCGGCCGGATTGCCGGTCAGAAACGGATCGATGATCAGTCTCCGGCCGGATGTTTCGATCAGGACACAACTGTGGCCGTAATAGGTCAGCCTCATTTTCTCCACCTCGGCTCTGCATTGTATTTTGACACCGTTATTTCCATTATCCGAAAATCGTGCGCGAATGTCCATGCTTGAAGCCGCAAACGGCACGTTGACACCGGTGTGCGTTGCCGCTACCATTGATGAACAAACAAGCGGCGAGGCCGACAGGTTGTCCTCCGCGGACGGGCCGCGCCGAAGACGAGAGGGGGAGCCCCGTTGACCGGTTCAACCGACCTGATTGCCGCCATGCCGAAGATCGATCTCCATCTCCACCTGGACGGCTGCGTCCGGCCGGAGACGCTGATCCGCCTGGCCCGCGAGCGGAAGCGGCCGCTCCCGGCGACGGAACCGGAGCGTCTGTTGCCGTACATGCAGGCGGCGCCCGACAACGCGAATCTGACCGAATATTTGACGAAGTTCGATTTCGTGCTGCCCCATCTGCAGGACAAGGAAGCGCTCGAGCTCGTCGCCTTCGAATGCGTGCGGCAGACGGCGGACAGCGGCGGCATCTACGTCGAAGTGCGCTTCGCCCCGATGCTGCACACCCGCGAGGGCTTGAGCGCGGACGACGCCATCCGCGGCGTCATCCAGGGCCTTGCGCGCGGCGAAGCCGAATGCGGCATCCCGGCGCGCGCCATCGTCATCTGCATGCGCCATCACGACGAGGCGGCAAACATCGCGGCCGTCGAGGCGGCCGCCCGCTTCGCCGGGCACGGCGCGGTTGCCGTCGACCTCGCCGGCGACGAGTCGCGCTGGCCGACATCCGCTTTCCGGCGGGTGTTCGAAGCGGCCGCGGCGCTCGGGCTGCCGTTCACGATCCACGCCGGCGAAGCGGCCGGACCCGAGAGCATCCGCGAAGCCGTCGAGCGGCTCGGCGCCGTCCGGATCGGCCACGGCGTCCGGGCACAGGAGGACCCGGAGACGCTCGCGCTGCTCAGAGAGCGCCGGATTCCGCTCGAGATGTGCCCCACCAGCAACATCCAGACGCGGGCGGTGCCCGGCTGGGACGCCTACCCGCTCCGCCGCTACGCGGCCGAAGGGCTCGTCGTCACGGCGAACACGGACAACCCGACGGTGTCGGGCACGACGATCGCGGACGAATACCGGCTGCTGCACGAGCGGCTCGGCATGACGCCGCGGGAGATCGCGGCGCTCACCCTGAACGCGGCGGAAGCGGCCTTTCTCGAACCCGAAGCGAAGCATGCTTTGATCGCGCGGGCGCGGTCCGCGCTCGAATCCCTCGGCCTTGCCCCGGACAACAAGGACGCATAAAACTTCGGCTGGCACACGCTGCTGGCGGACGAGGCCGACCCCGGCTGGACGAAGCAGGTCGAGCCGCTGCTGCTGACGCTTTCGGGTCTGTGACCGGGCGCGATCGGCATCAAGAAGACCCCCCGGTCCCGCTTCATGCGGTCCCGGAGGGTCCCCGTCCGGCTTCATCGCTTCGCCGGCACGACGCCCGCCGCGGCGTCGGCTTCGCCCTGTTGCAGTTGATACATCTGATAATACTTGCCGCGCCGCTCCATCAGCGACTCGTGGTTGCCGCGCTCCACGATGACGCCGCGGTCGAGCACGAGGATGAGATCGGCGTTCTTGATCGTGGACAGGCGGTGCGCGACGATGAACGTCGTCCGCCCCTGCTTGACGACCTCGAGCGCTTCCTGGATGATCGACTCCGTCTCCGTGTCGATGTTGCTCGTCGCCTCGTCCAGGATGAGGATCGCCGGATCGAACGCCAGCGCGCGGGCGAACGAGATGAGCTGCCGCTGGCCTGCCGACAGCGTGCTGCCCTTCTCCAGCACCGGCTCGTCGATGCCGCGCGGCAGCGCCTTGAGCACCCGGTCGCCGCCGACTTCGGCCAGCGCCTTCGCGGCCCTCTCCCGTGTGATCGACGGATCTCCCATCGTAATGTTCGACTCGACCGTGCCGGTGAACAGGAACGGGTCCTGCAGCACGATGCCCATGTGCGCCCGGAGCGCCTGGCGCGGAATGTCCCGCGCGTCGACGCCGTCGATCGTGACGCTGCCGCGGTCCGGATCGTAGAAGCGGAAGAGCAGATTGATGATCGAGCTTTTGCCCGATCCGGTATGGCCGACGAGCGCGACCGTCTGCCCCTGCTTCGCCTCGAACGAGACGCCCTTCAGCACCGGCTCGCCTTCCTTGTACGAGAACCAGACGTCGCGGAACGCGACATCGCCCTTGTAGCGGGGAATCCGCTCGTCCGACACGTCCTCGCCCGGCTCGTCGAGCAGGACGAACACCCGCTCCGCCGAGACGAGCGCCGTCTCGAGGTTCGGCAGCTGGTTGACGATGTTGACGATCGGGTCGATCAGCCGGTTCAGGTAATCGACGAACGCGTACAGCACGCCGAGCGACACAATCGCTTCCGGACCGCTCAGCCGTTCCGCGCCGAAATACCAGATGATCGCCACATAGATCAAATTCCGGATCACGCTGACCAGATTCCAGCCGGTCATCGCGTTCAGACCGAGCAGCTTCTTCTTGTAGACGAAGTTCCGGTCGTTGTAAACCTCGAACTCCTCTTCCACCTTCTTCTCCCGCCGGAACGCCCGGATGACGGCCATCCCCTGGATCGCTTCGTTGATCCGGCCGTTGATCTCGCTCAGCGTCGCGCGGATGACCCGGTTGTACCGCCGGGCAACCCGGCCGTAGCCCCAGATCCACAGCGCCAGAATCGGAATGATGACGAGACAGATCGACGCCAGCCGCACATCGAGCAGGAACATTGCGCCGAGGATGCCGATCATGTTGACGCCGCCGGTGAAAAAGTTCGCCAGCACCGTCACGTACAGCTCGCGGATCGCCTCCGTGTCGTTCGTGATGCGGGAGACGACCTTGCCGGCCGGCAGGTTGTCGAAGAAGCGGACCGCAAGCCGGTTCACCTGCGCGAACACGTCGTTCCGCATCCGGAGGATGATCCGGTTCGCCGCCGCCTGCAGCCAGTAGCGCTGCCCGTACGCGAAGACCGCCGACAGCGCCGTCAGGCCGAAATAGAACAGGCAGAGCCGCAGCATCCCGTCGACCTCGGGACGGTAGAACCGGTAGATGTCCTTCGGGCCGATCCGCTCCGCCGGATAGACGGCCGTCCGGCCGCCCTGCCCGATCGTGATCGCGCCGTCTTCGCTCACCGACCGGGTGCCGTCGAACGCCACCGGCTGCGGAACGAAATAGTATTCCCGCGCGATCTGCAGGATGCGGACTTCGCCGCCCCGCTCCTCGCCCGCCGCGAAATGGTCCGCCCGCTTGTACAGCCTGCCGCCGTATTCGACGGTGTAGGCGTCTTCCGCCGCCGCTTCATACCATGGCTGCTCGATGCCCGAGATGTGCACGTCGATCAGCCGCTTCGCCACGAACGGGCCGGCCAGGTTGGTCGCGACGGACACCGCCAGCATGACGATCGCGATCAGCAGTTGCCATTTGTACAGCATCGCGTAGCGGATCAGGCGCCTGACCGTCTCGCCCTTCCCCGCCGTTCCCCGGTCAATATCCAGATCCTGCCCGAAAATGTCTTCCGCGCTCATCCGCTCTCACCCGCTTCCGATCCGACGGCTTCCTCCATCTGCTGCCGTTCATATTGCTCCTTGTACCAACCGCCCGCCTTGAGCAGTTGTTCGTGCGTGCCCTCCTCGACGATCCGCCCGTCGCCCATCACGACGATCCAGTCCGCGTGCTGGACGGCGGAGAGCCGGTGCGTGACGATGATCGTCGTCTTGCCCTGGCGCTCGCGGCGGATGTTCGCGATGATCTCCGCCTCCGTCCGCGCGTCGACCGCGGACAGCGCGTCGTCGAGCATCAGAATCTCCGGATTCCGGACGAGCGCCCGCGCGATCGCGACGCGCTGCTTCTGCCCGCCCGACAGGGCGACGCCCCGCTCGCCGACGAGCGTGTTCAGGCCGTTCGGCAGGAAGTCCAGATCCTTCCTGAACGCGGACGCCTCGATCGCGCGCCACAGTTCCTCCTCGCTCGCGTCGTCGCGCGCGAACAGGATGTTGTCGCGAACCGACCGCGAGAACAGGAACTGCTCCTGAGGCACATAGCCGAACCACGACTTGAGCCGGTCGGTCGGAATCCGCTCGATCGGCTCGCCGCCGATCGTGATCTCGCCTGCGCCCGACGGATATTCGCGCAAGAGCTGCCGGATCAGCGTCGTCTTGCCGGCCCCGGTCCGTCCAACGACGCCCAGCGTGCCGCCGCGCGGCAGCGCAAGCGACACATCCCGCAGGTTGTCGACCGTCGACTCCGGATAGCGGAACGTCACGTTCCGGAAGACGATGTCGCCCGGCGTCGCCGGCGAATCCGCGGCTTCGGCTCCGCCCGCCGCGTTCGGCACGTCCGGCACATCCGGCTTGTAGTTCAGCGTCTCGTTCACCCGGTCGAGCGAGGCGTTGCCGCGCTGCATGATGTTGATCATCTCGCCGACCGCGAACATCGGCCAGATCAGCATCCCGAGATAGACGTTGAACGTGACGAGCCCGCCGATCGTGAGCTCGTTGTGGAAGACGAGCCAGGCGCCGTATCCGAGGCCGATCAGGTAGCTCGCGCCCACGAAGATGCGCACCGTCGGCTCGAACAGCGCCTCGATCCGCACGACGCTTAAGTTTTTCCGGCAGACGTCCTCCGTGACCTCCGCGAACCGGCGCTCCGCCGCCCGCTCCTGCACGTAAGCGCGGATGACGCGGATGCCGGATATCGTCTCCAGCACGCTCTCGTTCATGTCGCCGAACGCGTCCTGCGCCTTGATGAACCGCTCGTGGATCCAGCCGCCGTATTTGCCGGCGAGAATCGCCATGACCGGCAGCGGCAGCACCGCCAAGAGCGTCAGCTTCCACGAGACGAACACGGACATCATGACGAGCAGGAGCGTCATCCACAGTGTGGAGTCCACCAGGGTCAGCATGCCGAAGCCGGCCGTCACGCTGACCGCGTGCAGGTCGTTCGTCGCGCGCGCCATCAGGTCGCCCGTGCGGTTTTTGTTGAAAAACGCGGGGGTCATTTTCAGAAGGTGCCGCATCAGTCGCGAACGGAGCATCCGCTCCACGACGAACGAACCGCCGAACAGATTGTAGTGCCATGTAAAGTTAATGAAATAGACGACAGCCGTCAGGACGGCGAGTCCGACGAGCGTCATCGTCAGGCTCCGCCAGGTCATCGAGCCCTGGTAGATGGCGTCGATCGCGTCGCCGACCATCATCGGCGGAAACACCTCGATGAAGCCGCCGATGAACAGCAGCGGAAGGGCAATGAGGTAGCGTCTCCGCTCCAGCCTGAAAAACCAACCCAATTTGCGCAGCACCGCCAACATGTCTGTCTCTCCTCTCTCCGCCCATGTAGCTTGACCGCAAAAACAAAACGCACACCGCAAAGGTGCGATGTGCTCCCAATTTCCCGCTATGGGTACACGCCGCGCCCCTCCCGCGGCATGCGCTTGTCAACGCTTCATGCTGCGCGCCGCCGGCGGAAAGCCGGGGCCGTCATGAAGCGGCCGCGGGCCATATGAAAACGGCCTCCGGATGTTGCCAGGAGAACAGGTTCCATTCCATTGCCTTTCATCGCCCGCAGCTCCTTTCCTTCCAATTTCACACGGTTCATCCGTTCCGGCCGTTTCAAGCGCATCGCTTTCCGCATTACCGTACCACACCGTATGCGGGAAGCGCCTGTTACGGCTTGCTCTCGGATGACAGATGCGACTTGCCGATGACCGCGCCATTTTCAGCGGCGTCTTTATGTCGTACAGTACCATGCCGTTCAACAAAATGTCAACGGAATGTTCTGATCATAATTGTTCTTTGCCGGCTGCAGGCCGGTCCCGTCATACCCGCACATCCAGGTTGGCGCCGATCATCTGCATGGGCGGCACCGGAACCGGCTTCTTTCCCTGCTCCGCGTTCCCGGGCTGTCCCGCGCCTTCGGGGAGCCCTTTGAATTTCAGGTAGCTCGCGATGACAACGCGAAATACGCCGCCCGCGGTTTCCGCGTCGCCGGTACGGCTTGCGTCGCCCGCATGTCCCGGGTTCGCGGCGCTTTCGGCTGTACCGTCGCTTCCCGTTTGCGGATCGGCGGCCGTCCCGCCCGACTCGCGCGCGTTCACCGCGGGCGATTGCCGCCCGTCCGCGTCCCCGGCCTCGTGCGCACCCATGTGCCCGGATGTGAACCGCAATTGAACCGATTCCACCCCAAGCAACCTCCTTCCTTGTTCGGCAGCTGGCTGGCATCCGGCGCAGGCCGTCCGTCCGCCCGAAGCGCTGAGAAACGGTCGCTTGCGCCGATTAGCCCCTGTAGCTTTGCGCCCTTGCGCTTTCGCGCAGGTTGCCTTGATCTCAAGTAGGACTCGCGCACCTCAAGTATAGGAAACTATTACTAGATCGTCAATAAACCGGGGATTACTTCCGTCGGATGTAAGGCGTTGCATTTCAACGCGATAAAAAAAAACTTCGGCTGACCAATTAACAAACAAATGCAGTGCCGAAATCTGCTGTAACGTGGATACCACGTTACAGAGGCGCGCGGAGCCGGGCTGCTGCGGCTGTAACGTGGATACCACGTTACAGAGGCGCGCGAACCCGAGCAGACCCGGCTGTAACGTGGATACCACGTTACAGAGGCGCGCGGGGCCAAGCAGACCCGGCTGTAACGTGGATACCAACGGTCCTGTATGTTAATTGGTCAGCCGTAGAAAAAAAAAAAAATAGTGCATTTTGCACCACATCAAACCGCCGGCAGGCGGATTCAACGCATATGGTGCAAATCTGCACTGTATGGAGCCGTCTCTTGCGGGAGCCGATCAAATGTGGCGCATATTTGCACCACACGGCAGTCACACTGCAGCTTACGCGTTCACGAAGTCGATCTCCTGGAAGCGGACGACTTCCTTCTTCCAGCGCTCCTCGACGAACTTACATCTTTATTAAGCCAGCAGCAGCAGCCGGAGCCGCTCCGCGAAGAACGCCTGAAATTTCGGATCGAGCAGCGCTTCGCGCGCATGGGCGGGCGTCAGGCAGCACACCTTGCCCTCCCCGTAATCATGCTCCCAGCCGGCCAGCGATTCGCCGTCCGCCGAGCGCGAGCGCAGGAACACGTTCGTCCTGGACTCGTCCACCTCGACAAAATAATGCTCGTCGAACAGCGTCATCACTTCCGCGCCGTCCGAAGCGCGCGTATAGGTGACGTCGTTCATTTTCGGGTGGTGCAGGAAGCGGCCGCGCAGCATGTCGACGTAGGCGCCGTCCTTGTCGTAGCCGGCCATTCCGGTATGCCAGGCCAGCCAGCGGCCGCCGCCTTTCACATACCGGGTAACCGCTGTCTCGATTTCGGGGGACATCCACGGATCATAAGGGTCCTGCGGCGCGTTCAGCGGGTTCTGTTTGAACAGGATGACCGCGTCCGGCCGCTCCTTCAGCCGATCCTCAAGCTCCCCGTGCTCCGCGAACGAGAGCGCGATGCCGCCGGCCGCCTCCGCCGCTTTCCCGAGCGCTTCCCGGATCATGTCCCCCGCGTGCCAATAGTCGCCGACGAGGGCGATGACGTTCTTCATAGGCCGTTCCTCCCCAAACCAGCGTAATTCGGCCGGATCACCAGGGCAGCGGCTTGCCCGTGTAGTCCGTGTACGACGGCAACGCCGTGATCTCCTGCGGCCGAAGCACCTGCGCGATGATGCCCTTCGCCGCGTCGATCGCCTCGACCGTCGCCTTGTCGTTGAACTTGCCCGACATCCAGGAGCGCACCCATCCCGGATGGAAGCACATCACCTTGATGCCGTACTCCCGCAGATGATTCTGCAAGATCGCGGACTGCATGTTGACCGCCGCCTTCGTCATGCAGTAGCCGTACTCGCGCTTCCGCCAGTTGTCGGCGATGCTGCCGGCCTCGGACGAAATGTTGACGAGCCGCTTCCCTTCGCCCTTCACCAGCAGCCCGATGACGGAGTTCGTCACGCGCAGCGTGCCGAGCGTATTGACGTTGTACATGTTCAGCATGTCGTCGAAGTACAGATCGCCGAAGATGTCTTCCGAACGATCCCTGTAAATGGCCGCGTTGTTGATCAGAATGTCGAGACGGTCCGTCTCCGCCTTCACGATGTCCGCCGCCCGCCGCACCGATTTGTCGCTGCCGATGTCCAGCGGCACGACGCGCAGCCGCGGCTCCTTCTCCGCCAGCTCGCCGAGCTCGGGCCAATCCGTAAGATAGCTGCCCGCGAAAACGCGGTATCCTTCGGCCAGCAGCACCTTCGCCAGCGCGAGGCCGAGCCCGCGGTCGCAGCCCGTGATGTAAGCCGTCTTCTCCATCGCCATTCCCGCCTTCCGTTGCCTAACGTGTCGGATCAAACTTCGCCGCGCCGGGACTCTGGAGAAACCGCCGCCGGTATTCGCGCGGGGTTACCCCTTCGCTCTTCACGAAGCACGCGGTGAAATAGGCAGCCTGCTGAAAGCCGACCTCCCGCGCGATCTGGCTGACCGGCAGATCGGTCTGGAGCAGCAGCAGCTTCGCCTGATCGAGCCGGTAGTGCAGCAGATACTCCATCGGCGGGCAGCCGAACTGCCGCTTCATGCAGCGCGCGATGTAGACCGGGTGAAAATTGAGCGCCTCGCCGAGATCCTTCGCCGTCAGCCGCTCGCGGAAGTGCTTGCGCAGCCAGGACGCGGCCTGGTCCGCCACCACGGCGCCCGGGCGCGGCGAACGCGCGTCCACGCCGGCGGCGAGCATCATCAGCACCTGCTGGAACAGAAGCTGCTGTTCCCAGCGCACCCAGTGCAGGTGGGAATCGCGCTCGAGCGCGACGAGCTGCCGCAGCACCTCGTACATTTTCGCCGGCTGCGCCAGGCGGCTGAACTGCGGCACGCGGATCCGGAACGTCTGCATCCGGAACGTCCGGCCCGGCGCCGGCGCATCGTCCGCGTCGCCCGCGGCCTCTTCCCCTTCTTCATCGGTCATCCGCCACGAGCCGGCCGTATGAAAATGCAGCCAGTAGGAAGCCGTCTTCTCCGTGCATACGGCCGTCGGATAATGATGCAGGTCCGGCCGCAGGATGAGCGCATGGTTTTCCGCCACTTCGTAATGCCGGTCCTCCTCCCCAATATACAGGCAGCCCTGTGCGACGACAAGCAGGTCGAACTCGCCGATCGCGTACCGCTCGGGATGTTTCCGTCCCGTGCCGGTCAGGCTGTAGCCCGCGCGAATGTAGTGGGGAAGCGGAAGCGCGGTGAACTCGATCGCCGTCATGCGCGCAAGGCTCCTTTCCGATCAGGTTGGTTTCGTGACAGAAAAAGTTGTCCTCCTGATTTTTCCTGAACCGCGGTCCGCCTATCATCAGAGAACAACCGGATTGAACGCGCTTTCGCATGCAAAAACGGCAAGCGCCGGCTCGTCGGGCGTGCGCACCGGATCGCGTGAAAAATCAGACAAGCCGACAGACATAAGCGGACTTGCCCGCATCCGCCCTCATTATCGCATGCGCAAGAGACCAAATGAAAGGAGCGATCGGATAACTGCAGGACGACTGCATGCGCAAATATGTGCGGGGCAAGCCGCCGGCCCAATGCTGCATCGACCACCGGGACAGCTGCGCCGGCAACGAAGTGACGATCTTCTGGAACTCGCCCGCCGTATTCGCGGTGTCGGCGTTCGTGATGTGATCCGCAATGGGATGAAGCCCGGCTGCGGCATGCAGCCGGGCTTTTCTCGATGGAAGCCGCAAGATCGCGTATAATAGGGTTGTATCGAGCAGACCGGAGGATTGCAGCATGGATCGCAAGCGGCAGGACGCGGCGGATCGGCCGCAGACCAAAACATGCGCTTATTGCCGGAAAGAGCGGCCGCTCGGCGAGTTCCGGCGGCGGACGGGACGGCGCGCCGGGCCGCATTCGCGCCGCGGCGCGTGCCGCGAGTGCCGCCGCCGGATGAAGGCCGCCGGCGCGGACGAGACGGCGGCGATGGCGGCGGCGATGGCGGCGGCGTTGGCCGCGGCCGAAGGCGAAGCCGGAGCGGACATGCCGTCCGCGCCGATCGAGCCGCAGCCGGAGGGCGGCTTGACGGCCGCCGGGGCGGAGCGGCCCCGCAAACGGCGAAAACGCCGCGGGAAGCGCGGCGGGCGAAAGCGAAGCAAACGCCGGCGGGCGCAAGCCGGCGGCGCGCCGGCCGGCGAGGCTCCGGCGCCCGGACGGCCGCAAGCGGAGCAGCCCGGCCCGAAGCCGTCTGCCGGGGAATCGGCTCCCCGGGAGGCGGCGCCGGATGAGCCCGCCCGCCGAGCGCGCAAGAAAGCGGCGCACATCCTGCCGCCGATGCCCTTGCCGCCGCGGCCGAACGGGCCGGACCCTTCCGTGCTCGCGCCGGGCAAATCCGGCGTCATCTGGATGCGCGGCCGGACCGACAAGGGCCGCCGCTGGCGGCAGGAGACCGACCTCGAGACCGCCGTCACGCTGGTCCGCGAATTCGCCGCCGTCGTCGTGAACCGCCGGACGATCCGCAGACTTTACAGCAACAAGGCGTTCCGGGAGTACATTCTGAAACGGGACAATTACACCTGCTATTTCTGCGGCAAATACGGCGACACGATCGACCATATCGTCCCGCGGGCGAAGGGCGGCCATACGACGCCCGTCAATTGCGTGACCGCGTGCCGCGAGTGCAACCAGAACAAGGCCGCCCTGGACCTGGAGGAATTCATGGAGCGGCGCCCGCCTCGCTCCGGGGAGCCGACCTGACGATCGGGCGCCCGCTTCGCCGGGTCCGCCCGCGCCCCGCTCACCTTGCCCGGCGCATCGCCGGTCCCGCCCGCGCCGCTCACCTTGCCCGGCGCATCGCTGGTCCCGCCCGGGCTCCGCTTACCCCGCCGCGCGTTCCCCCGCATGCGCCGCGAGCATCCGATCCAGAATCCGGCGCAGATAGGCCGCGGATTCGGCGCAGCGGGCGGTTTTCGCGAGCATCGCCCCGGCCGACTCGATCCACCGGCCCGGCACCAGCTCGTCGGCCCAGGCCTCCGTCATCGCCGTCATGCAGGCCGGCGTCGTCTCCAGATGGAATTGCAGGCCGAGCAGCCGGTCGCCCCAGGCGAACGCCTGATTGCGGCACGCGCCCGAGCTGGCGAGATGAACCGCGCCCTCCGGAAGATCGAACGTGTCGCCGTGCCAGTGGAACGACCAGAACATCTCCGGAATCCCGCCAAGCAGCGGATGACGCGCTTCCGTCCGGCGCACCGGATGCCAGCCGATCTCTTTCTCCCGGTTCCGGTACACCCGGCCTCCCAGCGCTTCCGCCAGCATTTGCGCGCCGAGGCATATGCCGAGCACCCGCTTGCCGCTCCGGATCGCTTCCCGCAGGAACGCTTTTTCCTCCCTCAGCCACGGATGCTTGTCTTCTTCGCAGACGCTCATCGGCCCGCCGAGCACGACCAACAGGTCGAAGCTTGCGACCGGCGGAAACGGCTGCCCGGACGGCGGCTCGAACACTTCGGCGGAACACCCCCGTTCGTTCGCCCATGTCAATATAACTGACGCATCATCGAAAGAAAAATGTTTCAGGAGCAGAACACGCATCGCATCACCTCCAACGTGTCAACTATTTTAACACAAGAATTTCCCGATCAGCACTTCCCTCCCCGATAAAAAAAATCAGGCACCCCGATAAGGGATGCCTCGATTCACTTTCGTCCGGCCAACCGTTCCTGCGCCATGCGGATCATCTCGCGCACCATCGGGCCGCCGATCCGTCCGCCGATCGCGCCCGCCTGGTCGGTGCGCAGCTCGCCGCCCGTGCCCGGCTGAAGCGGAACGCCGATCGACCGCGCAATTTCATATTTCACGTCGTTCGGCCGCGCCGGATTGACCGCATAGCCTTCGCGCCGCATCACTTCCGCTTTCAGCGCGTCCAGCGCCGGCGCCGCTCCGGGAACGACGGGCCTTCTCCTGCCTCTCCGCGCCATTGCCGCCGCCTCCTTTCCCGCTTAACTTCCCCGCATGGCCGCAAATTAGTCGCGTGAATCGTTTCCAACGCGTACGGGCTGGGCAACGCGCGGACGTTGTGCTATACTTACGGAGTCAACTGCATAAGAAAATCCGGAATCGGCGCCCCGCGCCGTCCGGGAGAGGTTCGCGAACTCCCTCTATAAAAAACTAAGGCCGAACGATCGCCCTGTCGCAATCGTTCTTTTGTGTTTTGCATGGAACAGGTTCGCCGAATCTCGTTTCGCCGCAGTGACCCGACGCGAAAGGAGATTTTTTTTATGGCCGGAAGAGGATCCGAAGAATTGCAAGGCTTGACGCTGTTGGGGAGCCAGGGAACGACGTACGCCTACACCTACGATCCGAAGCTGCTCGAGACGTTCGAAAACAAGCACCCGGGGCGGGACTATTTTGTCAAGTTCAATTGTCCGGAGTTCACCAGCCTGTGTCCGATGACCGGACAGCCGGACTTCGCGACGATCTACATCTCGTACATTCCCGACCGGCGGCTCGTGGAGAGCAAGTCGCTGAAGCTGTACCTGTTCAGCTTCCGCAATCACGGCGATTTCCACGAAGATTGCGTGAACATCATCATGAACGATCTGATCGCGGCGATGGATCCGAATTATATCGAGGTGTGGGGAAAATTCACGCCGCGCGGGGGGATCTCGATCGACCCGTACTGCAACTGGGGCAAGCCGGGGACAAAATACGAGGCGATGGCGGAGCACCGGCTGCTGAACCACGACCTGTATCCCGAGAAAGTGGACAACCGTTAATTTCAGGAGGACATGGACATGCGAATCGGAATTCTTCTCTTGTACCTGGCATCCATCGTCGTCGCGAACGTCGTCACCGCGCGGTTCGCGCCGCTCGAGTTCGGGCTGTTTCTCGTGCCGGCGGGATCGGTGTTCATCGGCGCGACGTTCATTCTGCGCGACTTCGTGCAGCAGGCGATCGGGCGGACGCGGACGTACGGCGCGATTTGCGGCGCGATGCTGCTCTCCGCCGCCACGTCGTGGGGGCTCGGCGACACGCTGTGGATTACGGCCGCGTCGGCCGTGACGTTCCTCGTCTCGGAGTCGACGGATACGGAGATCTACAGCCGGCTCCGGCTGCCGATGGCCTGGCGCGTCCTGTACAGCGGCTTCGCCGGCGGCGTCATCGACAGCGTGCTGTTCGTGCTGATCGGCCTGTCGCCGCTCGGCGCCGGCATCCTGCCGTGGGAAGCGGTCGGCAGCGCGATCCTCGGCCAGCTCATCGTGAAGACTGGCATGCAGGCCGCCGGGGCGGCGCTGGTGCGGATGCTGCCGGTCGGGCGCACGGCGTGAGGATGGCGCTGCTCAGGCGGCAAGCGGAAGCCGCTCTTCGGACCGGCGTCTGCGCCGCCTGCGGATCAGCCATTCCGCAAAGAGCAGGTTGGGAACCCAGCACAGCCAGGCGTCCAGCCGGTACATGCGGTTGAAATCGTCCAGCAGCAGCTCGAATTGCGAGAAGTTTTCGAGCGGGATGGTGAGCATGCCCAGCGCGGCGACCCAGAACCGCAGCGTCACGCCCGCGAACGTCAGCGCGTAGCTTCTCAGCATCCATTCCCGATGCCGCTCGATCCGCTTTTGCCGAATTCTTCTGTATCCGAGCCAGGTGGCGGCCAGCCACGCGATGTCCAGCGCCAGAAGTCCCGCCTGGCTCACCCGCCCGCCGAGCGCCTCGAACGACAAATAAATGCCGGAACCCCCGCCCGCCGCGATCGAGACGACATACAGTTTGCCAAGCCGGCGATGCAGCCGCAGATGTCTCGCCTGGATCCGCTTGCTGAACAAGAGCGGCCCGATGGCCAGCGCAGCCGCACCGCCGACGGCATGCAGGTACAGGAAGTTGACCCACTGTCCGTAAGGAAAATCCGCATCCAGCAAATGCAACCGCACCATCCCGGCGCTCTTCGGATTCAGCACGACAAACTGCACAATCGCGTATGCGGAAATGAGCAGCGCCAGACCAAACGTTATCCCCATCCATACTCTTCTCATCTTCAGCGCTACGCTCCGTTCGTCAGAATCAGTTTCAAATGCAGATCATAGAACTCCATGAACCGGTCGGAGTTGTACAGATGCGCCGTAAGATAGGCGCCGTAGAAAATGGTGAACATCGCTTTCACCAGATCATCCGTCGGCACGCTGCCGGATATGTCCCCGTCTTCCTTCGCTTCCTCGATGAACCGGTGGAACAGCTCGCCGAGATTGGGCGCTTCCGCGTCCACCAGTTCTTCTTTGCCCGGGTACAGGATCTGGATTTCGGCATCGCTCAACACGGGCATATTGGGATGCATGTTCACCTCGGACAAATATCCGATCAGGCTCAGCATCAGTCCGGGCTTCTCCCCGGCGTTGTCCGCCACGCTCCGGAACAGATGGCGGATCGCGGCGATCCCCCGTGTCGGCTGCAGCTTGAATTCGATCATGCGGTTGGCAAGCCACAAGCGCATGAAGTAGATCAGCAAGTCTTCTTTCTGGGGGAAAAATTTGAAGAACGTCACCTTCGACACTTCCGCTTTCTCGCAAATCTCTTCCAGCTTCACGTCCTTGAACGATTTTTTTCGATCAGTTCGAAGCTGGCCTTGAAGATCGCGATCTTCGACCTTGCCTTCTTGATTTCCCTGAGCGGCAGCTTTTTGATGTCCATCAGCCCGGTCTGCTCTCCTTCTCCATCAGTTCGCGGATTTTCCGCTCCTCCCACGACCTGCTCCAGCCTTCCGTCATGATCACTCACGGTTAATCTTTTTAGTCAAGTACATTTTTTGAGCGGAATAAAAAAATTTCGCCTGCCGCGGCCTCGATGGCGGTGTTGGCCGTGAACAGGCGAAATTTGGGGGCAAGTCGCGATGGTCGGGTCGGGAATAGCGGACGTTTCGTCCCGGGCCGCGTCT
>Ga0310832_100910_pt1 | contig 15435 bp, 16 predicted proteins | sample WT_ome_7_FD_201303 | JGI IMG/M metagenome (GOLD analysis project Ga0310832, IMG submission 201303) | Sorghum-adapted microbial communities enriched on wild type (WT) sorghum from Joint BioEnergy Institute, Emeryville, California, United... ...
TGAAACAGCGGGAAATGATTACGCTTACGGCGCTCATTTCGCAAGGGGCGATGGAGCAGCTTCCCTTTCATTTGCACGCCGCGCTTAATGTCGGGCTGACCCGGGAGGAACTGTTGGAGCTGATTCGCCATGCCGCCGGCTATGTCGGGTTTCCGAAAGCTTGCAGCGCGTTGGAGCTGTTGCGGAAAGTGCTGGCGGAGCGGGGAGAGTAAACGATATTGCGAAAAAGCAGGCGTTCGCGCCATCCGCTCGCATGGCCGCCCGAGGCAAAAAGTCACGGAAACGCCGGCGAAACGCCAAACTGTTGTCCCAATTGGGAAATTCCAACGCTTCAGGGAGATATCGGAATCCCGGTAATTGCCGCGTTCAAGCGCTGCGGCAGCCCGGTTATTTGAACAGTAAATAGATGCCGAGCCCAAGAAGGACGATGGCATAAATCCATCGCATCGTTCGGGCGAACGGATCGTTGGAGTCCGGCTGATTCATCGTCGACACCTGCCATTCGAATAAACTGGAACACAAAATAAACGGACGTCTCCAGTTTACCGGTCGACAACGCAAATCATACATGAACCCTATCGAACTACTAAGTTTTTAATAGGATTGTAAGTCGGGTAAAGGTTCGAAGTCAATAGGCCGAGGCCGGCTCTTCGGAGCCGGCCGTTTCCGCGTCCGAGCTTTTTTCGCGGCGGTTCAGCTTGCGCGCAGATGCCGTGCGTTCGCGATGTGCGAATTGGCGGCTTGCGGCTGTCTTCCGCCGAGGATCGGCCGGCTACGAAGCGGATTCGTACACCAACGCGGTGAAGCCTCGGGCGCCCAAATCGATACTGTTCATGGCGGCGGCGGGGCTGATGGAGACGGATACGCTCAGTCTGTACACATATTTGCCCGGAGCGGGGGTGTCGATCCAACTGATGGACGGTGTCCCGTACCAGGTGTTGATGGGCGTCCCTCCGGAAAAACCGCTGCTGCCGCCGGTCAGATGGCCGATGTCGCTTCGGCTCAGCTGCATGGACACATAAGCGGAAGTCATGCCTTCAGGGCTCAAAGCTCCGACCGTTATGAACGCGTCGAGCTTAACCTTTTGCTTGGCCCCTACCGTAACGGAAATTTCGAAGTCTCGAACCACATCCGACGTCTTCAAGAGCAGTGAGCCGAACCGATCCTGATCGACCGAGGAAGCGGCAATGGTGATCGGGCCTTGAACAGTACTGAGATTTTGTGCGACCGGAGGTGCTTGAACGTTTCGAATTTCCTGCGGGATGGGAACGACCACCGGGTTGGGATCGGCCCGATGCTCCGCTGAGCCGGGATCGGCGTGAAGCGCCGGCTCGTCGGAACTGGGCTGAAGCACCGGTGCGCCGGAATCGGCTTGCAGCTCCGCCGTGCCGGGGTCGGCCGGAAGTTCCGGTGTTTCCGGATGGCCGTGAACATCCGCTGCGCCGGGATCGATTTGCAAACTTTGTGCCTCTTGTTCGCCGGGCGGGAGATTCGGCCCTTCCGCTCCGTAAGCTGCGGGTAAAGCGACTGGAGCCGATTTTTTCTTTCGAAGCCGCGACTTGGCCGAGGAGCCGGTTGCGGAAGCTGCCGCCCGGCGCGACGCTCTTTGCTTGCTTACGGCGGCAAGCCGGCGGCGCCGATCCTTTTTGCGGGAAAGCAAGGTTCTCTTTCGTGCGGGCGCATGTTTGCGCGCCAACCCCCGGGAACGCAACGTTTTTCGTTTCCGGTTCCCGGAGCGTTGGATCATTTTGCCGGCCAGGCGTACCATACGATTTCACCCCCTGCCATTATGGATCAATGTATGGTATGCGCCTTTCGGCCGGCCGTATGGACGGATGTCCAACTTTCGGAAAAATCAAGGCCGCTTCCCAAACGCCCGGTTCTGTGCTATAGTACCGAATGACAAAACTAAAGAAGAATTCCGGCGGTTGCCGGCATCCGCGGAAGCGGGCGCTCAGGCGGCAGCCGGGAGAGGTTCGCGAACTCCCTCTATAAAAAACTAACCGAAGCGACGGCCCGCTGACGCGGGAAACCGTCGTTTTGGCGTTCGGCGCGAGGTGTAAAGCGGCACTTCGCGCCGATTCTTTAGTTTTGAAATTGGGTACAGTTCCATGAATCTCGTTCTTCTCAAATCCGAAAGGGAGATGCAGATGAACGAATCGAAAGCGGTCGTCGTTTTCAGCGGCGGCCAGGACAGCACCACCTGTCTGTTTTGGGCGCTGGAGCGCTTCGGCTCCGGCGCGGTTTACGCCGTTACGTTCGACTACGGCCAACGGCACAAGCGCGAAGTGGAGCAAGCCGCCGCCATCGCCGGCGAGTTGAACGTTCCGCACCGGATCTTGGACCTGTCGCTGCTCGGCCAGCTTACGTCCAATGCGTTGACAAGCCGTGACATCGCCATCGAACAGCCGGAAGGCTCGTTGCCGACCACGTTCGTGGACGGGCGGAATATGCTGTTTTTGACGTTCGCCGCCGTCGTCGCCAAGTCGCTCGGGGCGAAGCATATCGTAACCGGCGTGTGCGAAACCGACTTCAGCGGCTATCCCGACTGCCGGGACGTGTTCATCAAGTCGCTGAACGTCACGCTTAACCTGGCGATGGACTACCCGTTCGTCATCGAAACGCCGCTCATGTGGCTCGACAAGGCGCAGACGTGGGAGCTGGCCGATAGGCTCGGCGTCTTCGACTACGTGCGGGAGCGCACGCTTACATGCTATAACGGCATCGTCGCCGACGGTTGCGGGGAATGCCCGGCTTGCGTGCTGCGGCGCAGAGGGCTTAATGCCTATCTCGCCCGCAGGGAAGGAGGCGCGAGCTCGGCATGATGCAGCAACTGTTTCCTTCCGCGCCGCATTCCTACTGCTACGAATTGAACAAGCAATTGCAGTTTGCCGCGGCCCATTACGTTCCCGCCGAATCGGCGGGCAAATGCCGCAAGCTGCATGGCCATACGTATTTTGTCAACATGACGGTCGCGGGCGACACGCTGGACGACGCCGGCTTTCTGGTCAATTTCGCCGAGCTGAAGCGGATCGTTCACGACCGGTTCGACCATACCGTGCTCAATGACGACGCGGAAAGCTTCGACGACGGCGATCCGAACCGGTTCCCGACGTCGGAGGTCGTCGCCCGCACCATATGGGAACTGGTGCAGCGCCATCTGGACACGTTGCCGAACCGGCCGCGCTGCGTCCAGGTGTATGTGCGGGAAACGCCGACCAGCTATTGCATTTACCGGCCGCCGGCGGTTCGGAGCGGGGAGGCGGGCGGCAATGGCTGAACGAGACGGTGCGGAAAAGGCTGCGGGACGCATTCCGGTCCTTGAGCTGTTCGGCCCGACCGTCCAGGGAGAAGGCATGGTCATCGGCCGCAAGACGATGTTCGTCCGCACCGCCGGTTGCGATTACAGCTGCGCCTGGTGCGATTCGGCCTTCACCTGGGATGGCAGCGCCAAGGACGAGATTCGGCTGATGACGGCGCGGCAAATATGGGAGGAGCTAACGCAAATCGGCGGCGACTCCTTCGCTTATGTGACGCTGTCCGGAGGCAATCCCGCTTTGCTGCCGCAGCTGGGCGAGCTCATCGATCTGCTGCACGAGCGCGGCGTCCGGGTTGCGCTCGAAACGCAAGGCAGCCGCTGGCAGGACTGGTTTCTTGAGATCGACGAGCTGACGCTGTCGCCCAAGCCGCCCAGCTCCGGCATGACGACGGACTGGTCCCGGCTCGACGGCATCGTCGCCCGATTGGCCGGCGCTTACCGGACGTTTTGTCTGAAGATCGTCGTCTTCGACGAGGCCGACCTGCGCTACGCCACAGAAGTCCATGAACGTTATCCCGATGTTCCGTTTTATTTGCAGACGGGGAACGGAAGGCTGGAGGAGGGCGATCCGCAGCGGCTGCTCCCTTATTTGCTCGATCGGTACCGGTGGCTCATCGAGCGCGTCATGGGCGACAACCGGTTGAAGCGCGTTTCGGTTTTGCCGCAGCTGCATACGTGGGTGTGGGGAAACAAGAAGGGCGTGTAGCGCCGGAAAACATGCCGCCAGCCTGAGCCCGAGGCGCCGCGGGCTTCACGTTTGTAACGGGCTGCCGGCTATCGAATGCGACTTGAAGCCAAGGAAAGGGGAAGGAAGCGATGACGGAAGAAATTGCAGGCATCACGCATCTGGGCGGCAAGACGCAGTACCGGTTCGGCTATGCGCCCGAACTGCTGGAAGCGTTCGACAACAAGCATTCGGACCGCGACTATTTCGTCAAATTCAACTGTCCCGAATTTACGAGCTTATGTCCGATTACCGGACAGCCGGATTTCGCCACGATTTATATTTCGTATATACCGGACCGCCGCATGGTGGAGAGCAAGTCGCTCAAGCTGTACTTGTTCAGCTTCCGCAACCACGGCGATTTCCACGAAAATTGCATCAATACGATCATGAACGACCTGATCGAGTTGATGTCGCCGCGCTATATCGAAGTATGGGGCAAATTCACGCCGCGCGGCGGTATCTCGATCGATCCGTACTGCAACTGGGGACGGCCCGGCACCAAATACGAGCAAATGGCGGAATACCGCCTGATGAACCACGATCTGTATCCGGAGAAGGTGGACAATCGATAAAGGTTGCCAATCGATAACGGTTTACGGTTCACGAAGGCTGCTCTTACCGATTCCCCGGTTGAAACGGCGGCCGGTAAGGCTGCGGTTGACCGGCCACGGAAGGCGAGCCGGCGTTGCGGATCGGACCGGAGGCGCGATGCGCCGGGCCGGGAGAAACTTGCCCGCTCAAGCCCGTCTGAGCTTCTTGCCGCGCCGCCTTTGGCGGAATCGGCGCCGGTCCGGACGGACAGCCGGACGGCGGTCCGATGAAGAGCGATTGCTTGATCGGCGCGAACGTTTGCTTGACCTGAGCTTCCTGGAGGCAATACGTATACGCCCAAATATCCGCCGGCGTCAGCCGAAGCAGATCGGAGCCGAGAATCACTTCCGGCGTCGGGGCGTTAAAGATGGCCAGCAAATGCGTCCGGTCCGCCGTCGCGATTTCATAATGCCACCAGCTTTGCGGTACGTTGGCGACTTGACCGGGTGTAATCGGGAAATGCAGCAGCTGCTTCGTGAACGGATTGAGAATGGAGACGATGGCCGCACCGGAGACGCAATAGACGAGCTCGGCGGCATTTTGATGGTAGTGTGGTTCAATGATGTTGCCCGCGCTCAAAAAAATATCGAGCAGCGACGTGTTGTCCAACGTATTGAGCTCGCTGACGGACAGCTGATTGATATAGTTCCGGGAGTCTTTCCGGACGATCGTATTGCGGTTGATATCGTAAAAAAACTGAACGTTAGGTCCGGCATAATCCATATACTTCGTCATGTGCGTAACGCCCGCCTTTCTTTTGGCAATGAATTCATAGTGCCAGCATATGCCGGCACCCGGGCGGGCGTTCGCCTACTCCTCATATTTCGCCAATATTTGCTTCAAATAATTCATGAAATTTTGCCTGACGTGGGCTGGTTCGATAATTTCGCATTTGGCGCCGAATTTCAGCAGCACATTGTACCCTTCCGGCCGATCGGCGATCGGATATTTGGCGATAATGCCGTCCCCGTCTTGCCCCAATATATGGTCCGCCCCGAACCGTTCGATGACTTGATCTTTGATCGATTTGTCGATGCGGATAACGACCGGCACTTTTTCCTCCGTCATCCAGTCCGAACCGTCGAGCGGCAACGGTACGAAATTCCGCGGGGTGAACGTTTCCTCCGACAGCCGCAGGTCGCTCATTCGGGCCAGCTTGAATACTCGGTAATCGTTTCGATCCGTGCAATATGCTTGCAAATACCATTTGCTTTCCTTGAATACGACTTTGTACGGTTCCGTCTTGCGGGAAGACTCGTGGCCGTTTTTATCCGTGTAATGGAACAGCAAATACCTTTTTTCGTGCAAGGCGGTTTCAATCACCTTCAGCACATTGCGCATGGCGCGGTTTCCCGGATTCGGCTCCAGGTCGACGGAAATATAGTCGTAATCGAACGGTTGCTGGGGCGCTCCGTTGCCTTCCGCCATGCTTTGCAATTTGGCGAGCGTGCTGGCGATTTCTTTGCTTTTCAGCAATTGGTGATAGCTTTTCAAGCCGACGATCAAGCTTTGAACGTCTTTGGGCGTAAACAGTTTCTTTTCGACCTTGTACGATTTCATCAAGCTGACCCCGCCGGTCGGTCCCCTCGTGACAACAATGGGCAAACCCGCCATGCTCAACGTGTCGATATCCCGGAATATCGTTCTTCTGCTGACTTCCAGTTTTTCCGCAAACTCGCTGGTAGGGACGGTGTCCCTTTCCATCAGCAGCATAATGATCGCAATGAGCCGTTCGATTTTCATGAAATTTTTCCACCTCCATTTTATTATGACAAGCTTGTGGCATAATCGCTATGCTAAAGTGTGCTTGTATCAAAAAAAAAATCCAAATCCGGATGGAGGAATGGAACATGAGCAATTTCAAATTCGAACCCAAATCGTCGTTTCGCATCGTCGGGTACAAAACCCGGTTGGAAGGATCGGATCATATTCATGACGATTCGTTTTCCGGCCAAAAAACCGAGTTTTTTAAAGGCGTCATTCAAAGTGGGAAAATGGGGGCGCTTCAGCCGATTTCCGAAAGCAAATACGGGTACGCCGCGGTGGCGAACGACGGAAGCGGCACCTATTATGTAGCAGGGGTGCAAACATCGCAGCCGGCTCCGGAAGGAACCGATGAAGTGTTGTTTCCGGCGGGCGAATATTTGGTTCTTTCGGGGCAAGGCGGGCTGTCCCGCCTGGCGTTTGACAAACTGGAGAACCAGGCGTTCGGCGAAGTTTTTCCGGCGAACAGCGAATATGAATACAGCGGGCATCCGATTGCCGAAATTTTGTTGAACGGCAATCCGATGGACGCCGAAGTCGAAGTTTGGGTGCCGGTTCGGAAAAAAGCGTAAAGAAATGCGGGGCTGTCCGAATGTGCTTTTTGGACAGCCCCGTATTGCTATTTTTTGGTCAGCATCGTATTCCATACGTCCCTCGTCTCGTAGCCGAGACGCCAGGCGGCTACGCCGGCCAGATCGTACGTTTTGGCGATATCGAGACGGGCTCGCACCGTCTGCTCGTCCTCCAGCCAGAAGACGTAACGGTACCCGTCCTCCTCGTATTCCACCCGGTACTGGCCGAAAGCCGGATCCCACGCGGCAACGGCCTTTTTCGCGGCGACCAGCGCGGGCACATCTTTCATGTAAATGGCTCGGTTCGATTCCAGCTTGCCGTCCGGCGCGATCTTCCACTCCCGCACGTAGAACGGGATGCCGAGAATCAGCTTGTCGCGCGGAATGCCGTAGTCGAGAAATTCCTTGACGCCTTCCTCGGCCCATGACAATCCCGACACGGAGCCGGGTTGCGCGCTGCCCGAATAATATTGATCGTACGCCATCGTGACGATATAGTCGACGATCGCCCCCAGCTTCTCGTGGTCGAAGGCGGTTTGATGGTTCCACTTCACGCTGCCGCGGGGCAGGTCGATGGAAACGAGCAGCCCTTTGGCATGCGCCGCCTCGGTAAGCGATGCGACGAAGGCGGTGAAGGCGACGCGATTGTGGCCGGCGACGTTTTCGAAGTCGAGATTGAGCCCGTCGACGCCGAGCGCGGCCGCCTTGTCGACCAGCGCGCGGATGAACGTTTGCTGCGCGGTTTCATCGGCTAGAAACCGGTTGGTCAGATCGGTGTCGAACTGATTGCCGACGAGCGGGTGAACGGCGATCCCCTGGCTTTTGAGCCAGTCGACCGTTTTCTTGTTCGAGGTGTCCAGCAGCTTGCCGCTCGCGTCCCCCAGTTGGAACCAGGTGGGCGAGTCGACATCGAGCCCGGCTGTCGTTTGCACATGGCTTATGATCGTCTCGTCCGCGGACGCGCCGTTCCAGCCCCAGAACAAAAGCTGGCGGTCGTTGTTCCAGATGCGGTCGCCGTCGTACGTCCGGATCGATATGTATTTGTACCATTGTGAAAATTGCAGGGCTTCCTCGATCGTGTTGAACTCGGCGACCAGGTTGTCGTGCTGGTACACTTGATAATAAGGATAATTATTCCAGATTTCCCTTCCGTCCAGCTCGATCCGGATATGCAAATACCATTGCGCATAGGCGATCGCCTCGTCCAGGCTGGCGAACGATTGAATCAGATTGTCGTTTTGATACACCTTGTACCGGCTCTCGTTGGCGTAAACGGTTTTGCCGCCGTCGGACGTGTCGACGACGATGGCCCCGGGCAGCTTCGACGCCGTGGCGACGGCGTCGCCGAGAAAGCCGAATTTCCAATCTTCCTCGGACTTCCCGTCCAGACGCACCTCGTATTTTTTCGCTCCTTGTCTTTGCCGCTCTTCTTCGTCGGGGGCGATGTTGTCCCACACCCACTCGTTCGTGTACAAGTCGATCACATGCGCGTTCAAATAATACGCTGCTTCGGCGATGGCGTCCTGCAAATCGACGAATTCCCAGCGGTCGAGCGTAATGCCGCCCTGATACAGCCGATATCGCGGATAGTTGTGCCAAACCCATCCGGGCTTTTGCAAATCGCGAATCGACACATAGCCGTAATATTGGGCGGTCGCCTTCGCTTGCCCCAGCGTAGCGAACCCCCAATCGGAGAGCGTCGTGTCGAATTGATAGAGCCGGTAGCGGGGGAGATTGTTCCATACCCAGCGGCGCGTGCCGATCTCCTCGACGTAGCTGTTCGCATAATAGCCGGCGTAGGCGATCGCCTGCTTCAGATCGGAAAACTCGGATAGCGCCGTCTCTTTCTGGTAGACGCGGTATTTCGTTGTCTTGCCCGCACCGAACGCCGCGTTCGGCACCGCCACGAGCGCCGACAGTACGAGCAGGACGGCAAGCCATTTGCGGACTCTCATTTCTCAACCTCTTTCCTGTCGATTTTCTTAAGCTGCCGATTCTCTTAAGTTGAGACGAGAGGAACGCCCAAAAGTTGCGAGCGTAATAGAAAAAGTTTCCGACAAAAAAGAACGTCCCGATCATTCGGAACGTTCTTGTGAAGGCCGCCTGGGCGGCCTGCATTCGATGGAAGCGGCAATCACCGCCGCTGTTGGCCGTACGGGATGTCGTGAGCAGGGACGGGTCATTCTTTGACGATGCAAAACATTTCGTCTTCGACGTCGAGCTCCAGCTGCTCGCGGAACACGCGGCGATTGTAATGGTTCATGAGGTAGCGGCCGATCGCCTCGAGCATGTTCGCCTCGACCAAATATTGCGAGCGGCCTTCGATCGTCACTTCGGCGGAGAAGCCGAGATTTTCGTCCCATTCCAGCACCACGTTCACCCGTTCGGGCGGGATGCCTTTGCGCTCGGCCATATGCTCGCAAATCGCATTGACGATTTCGTCTTCGTTCAGTATCATTCCTGAAATCTCTTCTTCAGCTTCCGTCTTTCTTTAAAGTAGACGTAAGCGGAGCGGATTAGCACGACGACGAGGAAGATTGCGAGCACGTTGACGAGCAGGCCGAGCAAGCTGCCCAAGAAGCCCATGCCGCCGAACAGACCGCCGAACAACAGGCCGGCGAGCCCGCCAAGCATGAGGCCTTTCATGAAACTTCCGCCGAACATGCCGCCGGTTTTCGGGGTTGTTGCCGCGGTGGACGGACTGTTGGTCGTAGTCGTCGACGATTTGCCGGGATCGGTCTTCGTGACGTTGTTCGACGGAGCCGTCGGCGAGTACGACTTGCTGCCGGACTTGTAGCTTCCCGCTCTCGGCTTCGCATCGACGCTTTGCGGCGCGTTGAATGCGACGACGACCAGGCAAGCCAGCAGAGCCAGCATCCATTTTTTCATTTGCGTGTTGCCCTCCTGTGAATCGATAGATTTTGGGGAAATACGGTATTGTTTACGTTTAAGTTGGGCGGCGGTTTCAAATTTTCGATCGAAATTTTTTCGCTTTCGGCACGGCCGAATGAAAATTGCTATAATGGTACAGACGATCCCGAAGGGGGCGAGCGTATGCAAACCGGAGCGGAAGGGGCGCATCCTGAAGCTTATATCGATTATTTGGTCCATTTCCATGCGGACCGGGACTGGTTCGAATGCCATGAAATACTCGAGGAATATTGGAAAAAGAACCCGGACGATCCGCGAGGGCGGACGTGGGTTGCTCTCATTCAGACCGCGGTGGCGCTGTACCACCATCGGCGCGGAAACGCAGCCGGCGCCTTGAAAATGGTGTCGGCCGCCTTGCGCAACGCCAACGACCGCGATCTCGCCTCGCTCGGCATCGATGACGCCGTGTTCCGCCATAGGCTTCAAGAGCGGCGAGCAGAACTGGACTTCGAAGTAAAGCGGCCGTTTCGCGATTTGGACATTCCGCTTGCGGATCCGGAGCTGCTCAAGCGCTGCCTGCGCCGATGCGAGGAGCTCGGACTCGTCTGGGGCCGGCCGAGCGACCTGAACGACGACTTTCTTTGCAATAAGCATATGCGGCGCGACCGGAGGGAAGTGGTCGAGAACCGACTTCGCGCATACGAGAGGAGGCGCGGCGCTGCGGGTGAACCACCGAGAACACATTCGATGAAACAGGCGGAGAGAGGAACTTCTTCAATGAGCAAATTGCTGGAAGAGATTATCAGCTACAATCGCGCTTTTGTGGAACAAAAACAGTACGAGCCTTACTTGACGTCCAAATTTCCGGACCGAAAGTTCGTCATTTTGACCTGCATGGATACGAGGTTGATCGAGCTGCTGCCGGCGAGCATGAACATCCGCAACGGGGACGTGAAGATGATCAAGTCCGCCGGTGCGGTCGTATCGTCCGCCTTTGGCGGCATTATGCGCAGCATCATTGTGGCGGTCTACGAGCTCGGCGCCGAGGAGGTGTTCGTCATCGGCCACCACGATTGCGGCATGAGCGCCATGAACCCGCAGCGCATGAGGGAGAAATTTATGGAGAGAGGCGTCCAGCCCGAAACGCTGGAAATTCTCGAAAATTCCGGGCTCGACATCCAGCGCTGGCTGCGCGGCTTTGACGACGTGAACGAAAGCGTCCGCAGCAGCGTGCGGCTGATCCGCAACCATCCGCTGATGCCGAAGCTGCCCGTCCACGGACTCGTCATCGACCCGAAGACGGGCAAGCTGGACATCGTCGACGCCGGCTATCCGATCCGGGTCGAGGCATGAGAGGCCGCGCTGCCGGCGCTGCGGCGGTCCTCGATGCGCATGGCCGGATTGTACGTTTGTCCCGTGCTTTTGAGCACGAAGGACATCTGGTCGGGCCTGAAGTCGACGGTCAGCTTTTCTTCGAAAAACAGCTCGTGCCGCCGGTCGAAGTAGACGGTAAAGACGTTGCTGTCCGCCAGCTCGTCGGTCTCGCCCGGCTCGTCGACGATCCACAAGGCGGCCACACCGTCCACGGCGCACCCGCACCCTTCGGCATCGTAGGCGAGCTTGAGCGCGCCGGCGCCATTCCCGTTGAAATGCCGCTTGCCAATCGCGGCCGCGGCTTCGTCCGTAAACGTAATTTGCATCGCGAATGCCTCCCGTATGGTTGACCGTTTATCTCACTATCATAGCATAATTCGGGAGGAAGTTGATTTTTGCATTCTTTTCCAGGTAAGATGAAACCATTCCTTCGATTCATCTTCAAGGAGGGCGATGACGCGCATGAACGAGCGGCTGGAACAGACGGTGAAATCGTTTCGCGAATACGTTCGCAAAATGAAAAGCTACGGGGAAGCGCTCGACGTGATGTACTGGGATTTGCGCACCGGCGCGCCGCGCAAAGGCGTGGAGCAGCGATCCGAGGCGATTGGCGTCCTGTCGGCGGAGATGTTTAAGATGTCCGTTTCCGACGAAATGGGCCGCTACGTGGGCGAGCTGTCGGCACCCGAGGCATACGAACAGCTTGACGAGGTGAACCGGAAGCTCGTTGACGAGTGCCGCAAAGAATACGAGCGAAGCAAAAAAATTCCCCCCGAGCGTTACCGGGAATATGTGGTGCTGACGTCGCAAGCCGAGTCGGTATGGGAGGAAGCAAAGCCGAAAGCGGATTTTGCCATGTTCCGCCCGTACCTGGAACGAATCGTCGAGTTTAACCGCGAATTTATCGGACTGTGGGGCTATGAGGGCCATCCGTACAATGCGCTGCTCGAGCTGTACGAGCCGGGCATGACGGTGGAGCAGCTAGACCCGCTGTTCGCCGCCGTCCGTTCGCAGCTTGTGCCGCTCGTCTCGGCGATCCGGCAGTCGCCGAACGCGCCGGATACGGCGTTTCTTCGGAAGACGTTCGACATCGACAAGCAGAAGGCGTTCAGCCGGTTCATTTTGGGCGAGCTCGGCTACGACTTCGAAGCAGGACGGCTGGACGAAAGCGCGCATCCGTTCGCCATCGGCTTGAACCCGGGGGATGTGCGCATTACGACGCGGTATTTGCCGGATGATGTGACGAGCGCCTTGTTCGGCACGATCCACGAATGCGGCCATGCGCTGTACGAGCAGAACATTTCCAAGGAGCTGGTCGGCACGACGCTGTGCACCGGAACCTCGATGGGCATCCACGAATCGCAGTCGCGCTTCTGGGAAAACATGATCGGCCGCAGCCTTCCGTTCTGGCAGCGCTACTACGGCAAGCTGCAGGAGCTGTATCCCGAGCTGGCCGGCGTATCCGTCGACCGGTTTTACCGCGCGATCAACGTCGTGCAGCCGTCGCTCATCCGCATCGAGGCCGACGAGCTTACATACAATCTGCACATTATGATTCGCTACGAGATCGAGAAGTCGCTGTTCGACGGCTCGCTGCAGGTGGCGGAATTGCCCGCGTATTGGAACGCGAAGTATGAGGAATATTTGGGCGTCGTTCCGTCGCACGACGGGGAAGGCGTGCTCCAGGACGTGCACTGGTCCGGCGGCTCGTTCGGCTATTTCCCTTCGTACGCGCTGGGCAATATGTATTCAGCGCAAATCAAGCATGCGATGGAGCGGGAGCTGGGAAGTGTCGACGCCTTGACGGCGGACGGCAAGTTCGACGCGATCAAAGGGTGGCTCGTCGAACGCATCTACCAGTACGGCAAGCTGCTCACGCCGCAGGAAATCGCCGTCCGCGCAACCGGAGAGCCGCTCAATCCGGATTATCTGGTTTCTTATTTGCGGGACAAATATACCGCCATCTACAAGCTATAACAAGTTCATATTCCCCTAAGCAAAGGGCCGTTTTCCGAGCCGTTTCGACTGCCGGAGACGGTCTCTTTCATTTTTCGCGAAGGGAGATGCCCATGAATAAACATCGGTTCGTCTGGTAAAGTTACGAAAAACGAACCAAATTTTGCACGGATGTCGGGGGGATCTTTATGGCGCAAACGAATGGCAGCGGAGCGCCGGTCGGCGGCGGAAATTCAACCGGCGGCGGAGCTTCAACCGGCGGCGGGGTTTCAACCGGCGGCGGAACTTCCAATGGCGCTGTAATTTCCAATGGCGGTGGAAATCCCGTCCAGCTGACCGGGCCCGATTCCGCCTCGCTGCTTGCCATCAACGTCGCGGGCGCTCCGAATCCGGAAAATGCCGTAATGGGAAAGCCGATCAGCGAAACGTTGTCCGACAACGTCAATCAAATTCGCGGCATATTCACCAATTGCAGTGATTTGGAGGTTCTCCCCTGGCATTTCGGACCGGATATGCGGCATGCGGCGTGCTCGATCTATTTCAGCTCGCTGGTGCAACACAAGCCGCTCAATTATTTCAAGGAATCTTTGCAGGATCTGGTCACGCATATCGTGGGCCCGGCCGCGGACATTACGCCGGAGCAGATCGCCTCGTACTTCGATCGCAACATCGTCTCCGCGCAGTCGGCGCAAATTGTCCGCCAGCTTGATCAGGCGTTGCTCGAGATTTTGATCGGCAAAATCGTCATCTTCGTGGAAAAGTGGAGCGCAGCGCTCGTCTACAGCCCGCCCGAAATGACGAAAAGGCAGGTGGCCGAGCCGATCAGCGAGCCGGTCGTCCAAGGTCCGCGCGAAAGCACGGTCGAAAGCTTGCAAAAAAACTTGGGTATGCTGCGGGAGCGGATCAAATCGCCTCACTTCAAAGTCGAAATGTTCGCCATCCCGAGCGAAACGAAAACGAGGGTCGCTTACTGCTACCTCGAGGGCGCGGTCAATCCCGAGATGCTGGCGGAGTTCAAACGCCGCATCGGCCAGTGGCGTCAAGGCGAAATTTTGGAAACGGCGTATATCGAAGAGCTGCTCGAAGACAATTCGCTGTCGCCTTTTCCGCAATTCCGGTATACGGAGCGTACCGATACGGCCGCGGCGGCGCTGCTCGACGGCAAAATCGTCGTGCTGGTCGAAGGCACCGGCTCGATGCTGATCTGCCCGGGGCTATTCGTCGAGCTGCTCCAGTCGAGCGAGGACTACTATCAGCGCACCGTATTCTCGTCGCTGATCCGCTTGCTCCGGTTCGCCGCCATGCTGATCGCCTTGTCGCTGCCGAGCGTTTACATCGCGCTGTCGACGTTTCATCCCGAGCTGATTCCGACCGTGCTGCTGCTCGCCATTATCGACACGCGCGAAGGGATTCCGTTTCCGGCGTTCGTCGAAGCGGTCATCATGGAATTTTTTTTCGAACTGCTGCGCGAGGCCGGCATTCGGCTGCCACGGCCGGTCGGCTCGGCGGTCAGCATCGTCGGCGCGCTCGTCATCGGTGAGGCGGCGATCAACGCGGGGATCGCGTCGCCGATCATGGTCGTCGTCGTAGCGCTGACCGGCATCGCTTCGTTTGCCATCCCGCAATACAATTTCGCCATCGCGCTGCGCATTCTGAGGTTCCCTCTGATGGTGTTCGCCGGCTTGCTCGGCGGTTTCGGCCTGATGATCGCGTTCTTGCTCATCCTGCTCCACCTGTCCCATCTGCGCTCGCTCGGCCAGCCTTATTTGTCTCCGCTGGCGCCGTTTCGGCCGAAACAGATGCGGGACGTGGTGACACGCGTTTCGCTCAAGAACATGCTCAGGTCGCCTCGCAATTTGCATATGCGCAAGCAGGCCAAATAAATCCGGTTTGACGAAAGGAAGGTACGGATGAGGCGAAATTTGATTCGAATCGTACGTGTCCTGAAGCTCGCGTTGGCGGCGCTGACCGCATTTGCGCTTACGGGTTGCTGGGACCGGATGGAACTGCCCGAGCGCGCTTTCGTCATGGGGGCGGCGCTTGATGCGGACGATTCGGGTCGATTCGTCCTGACCGTGCAGGTATACAAGCCTTCGCAGTCGGTCGGACCGCAAGGCTCGAAAAGCGGTAACTCCTTCGTCAATATCCGCACGGTGGACAACTCGCTGACGGAGGCGATTCGCGACATCCCGATCCATCTCGGACGCAAGGCGCAATGGAGCCATATGCGGATTATTTTGATCGGCGAGGAGCTGGCGCGC
>Ga0310832_100911_pt1 | contig 15434 bp, 13 predicted proteins | sample WT_ome_7_FD_201303 | JGI IMG/M metagenome (GOLD analysis project Ga0310832, IMG submission 201303) | Sorghum-adapted microbial communities enriched on wild type (WT) sorghum from Joint BioEnergy Institute, Emeryville, California, United... ...
AATCTTTCGGCACGAGGATGCCCTCGCTCTTCGGACTGGCCGGTTCGTGGGCCAGGTAGACGAGCGGCGCGCCCGCAGCCTGGGCGAATATCGGTGGCGCTTCGCCCGTATGGCCGATATCGATGCTGCCTACATTGAGCGCTTCGAGCAGTTGGGGGCCGCCGGGGAATTCCGTCCACTCGATCTTGATGCCCTGCTCAGCGAGACGCTTGTCGAGCCCGCCGTCGGCTTTCAATATATTGATCGTGCCGTATTTCTGATAGCCGATCCGTACGGTGGACGGCTTCGATGCCGAATCGGCGCCTGTCGCGGAGCCGTTCGCATTCGTTCCCGTGCCGTCGGCCGCACCGGAAGAGCCGGTTCCGCCGCAGCCGGTCAGCGCCAGCGACAGCGCAAGAACGAGACCGGCAACCGCCGAGGCAACCCGGAAACGGCTTCGAGGCCCTTTTTCGAATGGCTTGGAAAGAGAGGAAGGATTGACGATCTTGGACAAACGGGTTCAACTCCTTGTAACGGGTGTCGTTCGGATCGGCTTATTGCGAAACGGCAAAAGCCTCCCCTCCGCATGCACCGTCAAGTGCAAAGCAGAAAGGAGGCCTCCGGTTGACCGGTCGCGCCTTCATATTCAATAAAACCGATCGTTTAACTGTGATTTCTGATATGATACTATCATCCCGGGCGAAACGTGTCAACGACTTTTTGGGTGATCGTTCCAGCTTGAACCGCCGCCCGCCGCATATACGGCTCACATGCTGCGGCTCACATGCCGGAGCTCCCGTCGGATGAACCGGTCGGCCCGTCAACGGATTTTCCGGGTTCAGTTGTTTGGAAGAATGGATTATACTTATCCCGTAGCTTTTCGGACGGAGCCACACACCCTGGGACGAACTGGAGATGATTCGATTGATCAAGAAAACGGCGGAAACGGTTCTCGTCGCGGCGGCGGCCGGCCTGATCTTTTCCCTTCTGCACATCCCGCTGCCCTGGATGCTCGGACCGATGGCCGGCGTCATGGTGTGGAACACGGCGACGAAGCGGGCCGTCCATCTGCCGATCGGCTTCCGCCATGCAGGGCTTGTCGTACTCGGCTACCTGATCGGTTCTTCATTCACGCTGGAAACGGGACGGGAAATCGTGAGCCAGCTGCCGTCGATGCTGCTTTCCACCGTGCTGCTCGTCGCAGGCAGCTTGGCGATCGGCTGGCTGTTCTCCAAATGGATGAACGTCAGCCTCGCCACCGGCGTCATCGGAAGCGTGCCCGGAGGGTTGTCGCAGATGGCCGTGCTCGGAGAGGAGCTGCGGACGGCGGATGTGACGACCGTCACGTTCATGCAGACCGTCCGGCTGCTGACCGTCATTTTCGTCGTGCCGTTTCTGGCGCTTCACGCCTTCTCCGACGGCCAGACCGCCGGCGGCTTGCCGGGATCGTTCGGGGCGGATGCCGCTTCCTCCCCGTGGTGGCATGCGGCCGTAGCGATTGCTGCCGTACTGGTCAGCCCGTTCGTTGCGCTGCGGCTGAAGCTGCCGACGGCGCAATTTCTCGGTCCGGCATTGGCCATCGTCATCGTCGTGCTGTGCGGGCTGCATCCGCCGCAAATTCCGCAGCTGTGGGTGACACTCGCGCAAATCGCCGTCGGCACCCATCTGGGCACGACGATGCAGCTTCACCGGCTGCAGCAATGGCGGAGGCTGCTGCCGTCGTCCATCCTGCTCAGCCTGGCAACTGTCGGCATCTCGCTTGTCGTCAGCGTCGGCTTGATGCACTGGCATGCGGTCCCGCTGCTCGACGCCTTTCTCGGCACGTCGCCCGGCGGGATGGCGGAAATGGGACTGACCGCCGCGATGACAGGCGGAAATGTGACGTTCGTGGCGGCTTACCAAATGTTTCGCATTTTCTTCATTCTGTTTCTCGTTCCGCCCGCCTTGCGCTGGGCGCTATCCCGACTGCCCGAGCCGGAAAACGGATAGTCTCCCGCGGCTTACGGGCGTTATCAGCCGAATCGGCCAACAGCCTGCCTGTCGGATGCCAGCCGTAAAAAGCTCCAAACGGTTTCGCTATTTATGACAATAGTTGTCGCCATTATCGGCTACAATAACAGCGAAGTGCAGCGGAACCCGCTCCATCGGTGGGCGGGCGCTGGACGAATTCCGAACCGGGGAGATGGTCGAACATGGCTTTGGTATTGACACCATTCATTATGCTGGACGGGCAGGCGCGGGAGGCGATTCCTTTCTACGAGCAGGCGCTCGGCGCCGAAGTCGTATTCCGGCAAACGTTCGGCGAAGCGCCGGACGGCTCCGGCTCCAGCTTGCCGGACGATGTGAAAAACCGGGTGGCGCATTCGGTGCTGCGCATCGGCGATGCGGAACTGTTCGTGGCCGATTTCGAGCCGAACATCCCGAACCGTTCGGGCAACCAGGTAAACATTTGCATCACGGTGGACGACAAGGAGCAGGCCGAAAAGCTGTACGAATCGCTGCAGGAAGGCGGACAAGTCATTCTCCCGCTCGGACCTGTCCATTTCAGCCCCGCATACGGCATCGTCACCGACAAGTTCGGCGTCATGTTTCAAATTTTTACGAGACGGCCAAAATAAGCGGCGAAGCCGGCCGCATCGGTTAACGAAAGACCCGAGCCACCGGATCGAGGTTCTCCGGTAGCCCGGGTCTTTTCCCTTATGCCACACTTCGCAAGCCCGCTTACGCTTGCTTGCTACGGCCAAGCAGCAGCACCGCTCCCGCCGTCAAAATCGCCACGGCAACGAGCGGCTGGCCGGACAACCGGCCGAGAAACGTGCCGGCCGTGAAAACAATAAAGAATAGCAGCGACAATACGGTGAGGATGTTGATCGGGATAAGCAGCCATTTGTTTTTGCCGCCGAACCAGTAAAACTCGAACAGACCGATGGCGACCGCCAAAATGAATCCCGGCCACATGTAGCTCCAGCCGTCGAACAGCATCGCGATCTGACAGACGACGCCGGCCGTGAACAGAATGCCGCCGGGAATCAAAAGCCCGACGCCTCCCCTACCGACGATCCGGAAGTAAAGCCAGTGGAAAAAAAGTCCGAGCGGGATGACGAACAGGCTCGGCCAGAAATAGGCGAAAATCGTCCCCGGTCCGAACGTCCCGCCGTGGTTCAAAAACAGATACGCTCCCAGAAGCATCAAAACCGCTCCCGCAATCGCACGTCCTTTCATGAGCGCGCCTCCCCGGATATCCGAATGTGTCGATATGCCGCATTTTTCCGAAACCGATCATACCACACGGAGAACGGGAGGTCACTCAACTTCGGTATTGCCCGAGGCTGGACCAAAGTCCAGGCGACATCGGCCGCAAGACCGGGAAAACCAAGCAGCCGTCCGCGGTGAAACGTTTCCGCTTGCGGCGCACTGCCTTGGATCCGCCTTCTCAGTCGGGGATATTGCCGGAGCGGGTTCCGACTCGGTACGGCGTCGTCACGCCTTCGTAATTGACCATCATCGTCATGCCGGCCGATGCATGCTCCAAATTATGGCAATGCTCCATCCACAAGCCCGGGTTGTTCGCCTGGAACGCAATCTCGTAGACGTCTCCCATGAACAGCAGGACGCTGTCGGCGTAAATCGGGCTTCCGGTCAATGGCTTGCCGTTTTTCGTCAAAATTTTGAACACATGGCCGTGCAAATGCATCGGATGCGGGCCGCCGAGCTTGTGCTCGAGCCGCACCTTGATCCACTCGCCTTCCTTCACGACGATGGGAGGAATTTCATGAAACCTTTTTCCGTTAATGGTGATCGGTCCAAGCACCAGATTGTATTCCCGATCGAAATGCATATCCGGGGTAATGCCGTCCTCCTTCGGCACGCCGTACGCCGTAAAGTCGAACGTCTTGCCCTTCGGATCGAGCTTCGGAGGCGCGCCGCCTTCCCCGAGCGCAACCCGCAATTTTTCCTGCTCTCTGCTGTATACGTGCACTTGCCCCCGATCGGGCATCGTAAGCAGCAGATCGTACCGCTGGCCGCCGACCGGCACCCAGTCGCCGGTTAGCGGCCCGGGCTCGTTCAAGTCCTGCCCGTCGATGGAAACGACCTTGAAGTCGGCTCCGGCAACGCCCATCCATTGTACTTCGTTCGTCGAGTTGATCAGGCGCAGCCGCACCGTCTCCCCGGGCTTCGCGTCAAGCTGAAGCCCGTCCGCCTGACCGTTCGTAAGAAAAATCCGGTCGTTCAGCTTCTGCAGCGTAACGGCGTAGTCGCGATCATAGTCGAACGTCCGTGTCTTAGGCTCGACGACCAGCCGGCCGATCAAGCCTCGCTTGGCCTGCTCCGAACTCATCTGATGCGAATGGTACCAGTACGTGCCCGGGTGCCGGGCGATGAATTCGTACGTATACGATTCGCCCGGCTTCACAACGTCCTGCGTCACGCCCGGCACCCCGTCCTGCGAGCACGGCAGCACGACCCCGTGCCAATGGATCGTCACGCCGTCGTCGATGTCCTGGTTGCTCAGCTTGACGACAACACGGTCTCCTTCCCGAACGCGCAGCTCGGGACCGGGCGTGGTGCCGTCGTATGTCCATGCTTGCGCCGATTTGCCGTTGCCGAGCTTGACTTTCGTGCGTGCGGCCGTCAGCTCGAAGCGGTTTACGGGCGCGTCGGACGGAGCTTCGGTCATATCGGCGCACGACACCGCATCCGCCTGCGACGCTTGTCCGCCGCTAGTATGGCCGTCATGAGCGTGGCCGTCATGAGCTCCCGCGTGATGGCTCATGTCGCCCATGTTGATTTCTTCGGAAAATTTCAGTTCGGCCACCCCGCAGGCCGACGTGACCGTTGCCGTCAGCAAAACGGCAATCAGCCATGCGGCCGATCGGAACGCTTTAGATCGCGGCCGTTGCCGCGCCGGCGGCTTCCGCATCTTCTCTCACATCCCGTATCCCCTCCCCTATCATTCGGTTTTTCCCGCCCCTTTTATTCGGCTTTTCCCGCACCGGCCTCGGCGTTGAAAACGAACTTCCAGGCTCGTACCGCGACGAAGAAGGAGAGCCAAAACAGCACAAGCGCGATGACGGGATGAAGCGCCCCCGCCCCCGGCGCATGAGCCGTCGCGTATTGGACGAAGATGAGCGCGAACAGGAGAAGACTCGACCAGCGCAGCAAGCTCGGCAGCCTTCCTGCGAGCGCGAACCCGAGCATGAGCAGCGGCACGAATTCGAAAAAGTGAACGAGCGTCGTATGGCTTTGCCAGTGGGCAGGATCTCCGAATACGGCCATACCGGCCAGAAACGTCTGGACGACGACGCAGGCGACAAGTGCCCAGGCAAGCGCGAGGAACGTGCAGGCCGAGAACGTGGCGCCGCGCCGGCGGTTCGATTTGGACATGGCAAACAACCCCCTACATGAAGTCGAAATTGGATCAGCCTCGCCGGCCCGGACGAACGAGCATAAACCCGACGCCCGCACCGACGAGCGGCAACAGCAACGTCAAAAACGACAGCTCCATAACCCAGCCGAACAACCGGAAGCCGACAACCATTAGCACTTCCGCCACCACGAACCCTCCGATAAACCCGCCGATCATCGCGAGCAATGATTGGAGCCAACGATTCATCGTCCATCTTCCCCTTTCTAGGTATCATGAATCCCTCATCTGTTGCCTATACTAACAGCAAAAGTTTGCGAACTTGTGACGATCGTTTACGGATTCGGAGAAATTTCGCTTTGCAAAGCGCAAATGTTGCGAACCGGTTATGAAGTTTTGCGTTTGTTGTGAAATGGACTCCGTCCTGACCGGGAACGTGTATAATGAGGAGGGAATAACGTAGAACCAGAGGTGTTGGCATGCCGCATACCGTATTGCTGGTGGACGACGAAGCGAAAGTGATCGAGTTTATGGCGCCGTTTTTGCGCCGCGAAGGGTTCGAAATCGCAACCGCTTCCTCCGGTCCGGAGGCGCTTGCGCAAGCTGCGGCGACAAAACCGTCACTGGTCGTCCTCGATTGGATGCTGCCCGGGATGAGCGGCATCGACGTCTGCCGCGAGCTGCGCAAAATGGGCCGCATGGGCATCATTATGGTGACCGCCCGCGCGGATGAAACGGACAAGATTATCGGCCTGGAAGTGGGCGCCGACGATTATATGACGAAACCGTTCTCGCTTCGTGAGCTGTCGGCGCGGTTGCGCGCCCTGCTTCGGCGCATGGACGGAATCGAGGCGGCGGAACGGACCGTCGAGCGCGGCGATCTGACGATCTCGGAGGCGCAATGCCGCGTCTGGAAGCGCGGGACGGAAATCGCGCTGACGCCGACGGAATTCAAGCTGCTGCTGACGCTGGCGGCCCGGCCCGGCATCGTCTACAGCCGGCTTCAGCTGCTGCAGGCGGCGCTCGAGGACGATCTGCTCAACGACGAGCGAACGGTGGACGCCCACATCAGCCGGCTGCGCAAAAAGCTCGAGGACGATCCGTCCAAGCCGGTCTATATTCAAACCGTGTTCGGATTCGGCTACCGGTTCGGTGACAAGCCATGAGCGTCAGACGCAAGCTGTTCGTGGCGATGTGCTCGATTATTATCGGGATGTGCGCCTTGTTCGTGCTGATTACCCAATTCGTCGTGAAAGCTTCGCTCGATTATTTGGATTGGGCCGACCGCAGCCGGGAAATCGGGGCGCTATCGGAGGAATTGATGCGCTATTACAAGCGCAACGGGGAATCGTGGACAGGCGTGGAACAGGCGGGGATCGAGCGGGCGCTTCCCGCCGACCGGCCGGATGCGGGGTTCGCGCTGCTCGATTCGCAGCGCAATCCGATCTATTCGCACGGCAACGCGGAGCTGGAGCGGATGGTCGGGCTGGGCGTATTCCGGGCGCTCGAACAAGGGCGGCATACGATCGCGCTGCTTTACTATTACGATACCGAAGTGGGCAATGTAAACATCATTCGCCACGGCATTACCAGCTCCGTGACGGCCCTGCTCACGTTCGGCGGTCTGTTGTTCTCCATCGCCGCCGTGCTGATCGCCTACTTCGTGTCGAAGCGGCTAACGGCGCCGCTAGCCGCGCTGCTGCCGGCCATCGCACGGCTCGGCAAGGGCGAATTCGGCGTCCAGGCGCCGGTGACGAGCCGGGACGAATACGGCACCGTCGCCAACGCGTTCAATAGCATGTCCGCCCAGTTGCAGCGCGCCGAGGACGTCCGCCGGCAGTTGGTCGCCGATGTCGCCCACGAGCTGCGAACGCCGATCACCATCGTGCGCGGCCATCTGGACGCCATGCAGCAAGACGGCCGGGCCGTCGAGCCGGAGCGGCTGCTTCCGTTGCAGGACGAGCTGATCCGGCTCACCCGGCTTGTCGACGACTTGCACCAGCTGTCGATGGCGGAAGCGGGCAAGCTGACGCTGGAACGGAAGCCGACGGACATCGGCTCGCTGCTGGCGCGAATCGTCGAGCGGCTCGGTCCTGAAGCCGACTCCGCCGGAATCGACTTGACGCTCGACGTCCGGGCCGGGCGCACCGTCATCGATGGCGATCCGAACCGGCTTATGCAGCTGTTTCTGAACCTGATTCTAAACGCCATCCGCTATACGCCTTCCGGCGGCTCGATCCGGCTTGCCGTCGAGGAAGACCCTCCGGACGGAAATCCCGCACGTCTGCGCGTCTCGGTGGCCGATACGGGCAGCGGCATCGAGCCCGAGCATCTGCCCTTCATTTTCGAGCGGTTTTACCGGACCGACGCGGCCCGCTCGCGCCACAGCGGCGGCACCGGACTCGGCCTTGCGATCGCCAAGCAGTTTGCCGAGCTTCACGGCGGGACGATCGAAGCGTCGAGCGTTCCGGGACAAGGAACGACGTTCGTCGTGACACTCCCCCTCCCGGCTTCCGGCGAGCACACAATTTGATTGCGCATGCGAAAAGGACGGTTCCGCATCGAACGGAACCGTCCCCGCAAGGGAGTACTTCGAACAAACGTTCTAATTTGGACGCGCAGTAGATCGCATTAAAAACTAACACCGCACATGTTTGCGTTTGAACCCGATTCTCCCTTTGTCGATTTCTTTTTGGATGTTGGCGGCAGGGTTCAAAAGCTTGCTTTTGCCTTTGTCCTTACGGACCTCCACCGGACCGATCGCCTTGGCGATTTCCACCGCCTTCTCGTGGAGCGGCAAATACGACACCCCTACGGTGTATATAAAATTGCTCATCGCAAATTTCGCGCGTTCCGGAGCGTCGTGAATCGTCCGCGCCGCCAGATCGAGCATGCCCGCCAGCTTGTCCGCGGAAAACTCGCTGTCCGTACGGTTGCCGAGCAGCCAGCAATAACAGCTCCATCCCCCCGACATCCGCAGCTCTTCGCCGCTTTCGATCCACCGATCGGCCACTTCCTGGGCGATATCCGACTCCGCCAGCGTGACGGCGACGACAAAGTCGGAGAGCATATAAAAATAAGCCCCATCCATCCAACGATCGTAATCTTCCGCCGTCATCGCTTTCGGATCGGCAATGACGCCGGCGAAATACATGGCGTCGTAATTTCCCGTCGCGTACAGCTGCTCGGCCAGAGCCTGATTGATTTTTGTCTTCCGGAAAATCGGCTTCATGTCGCCGGTGGCTACGCCGAACAGCGGCTCCCGCGCTCCGTTGGACATATACATCTTCTTCAGCCGTTCCTTGCCCAGCGCTTCCAGCTCGCGCATGACCGTTTCCAGATCCATGGACGGCACTTCCTTACGTTGTATAGTTTGTGCAGCAACAAGGCCAAACTTGTCCTCATTATAGCACAAGAAAGCGCCAGCCGTGTTCATCGGACGGCAAATCGCGGCCGTTTTACCCGTAAGTCGGCCAAACGACACCGCCCTCGGCGACCGTTTCGAACGCCGTTCCCGTAAACGCCAGCCGCCCCGACTTTTACAGTTCCAAGAAAACGAAAAGCCTTGATTGCACGAAAATCAAGGCTTTTCTCTATTCATGCGATTTCAATGTCTGTTATGCTACGCCAAAGTAATTTGATTTAGGACTTTGTTGAACTCCTCTTGGCGCCAATAAATGTTATAACAGTCTGTGCCAAAAACCTTCTGGATCAGTCGATAGTCCAACGCGATTTCATCTTCATCCGAATATGCCAGTGTGTCCACCAGCTTGCCTTCTTTGTCGAGCCTTTTTTGAAATGCGATCATCCCTCCCACATCATCGAGGTGAATCACTCCTCCTCTCAACACTCGGCATGTCGCGGCATTCAGTGCCCGGGCAATCCGCTCTGCCGAAAGCGCCTCATTTCCCATGCGATGCTGAATGATCCGGATGATGAGGAGCGCGACAAAACAGATGAGGAAATGCGCGCGAATATGCTCGTTCTTGCTGACAAACACCGGTCTGGCGTACAGATCCGACTTCATGATCCGAAACGATTGTTCGATCCGCCAAAGTCCGCCGTACGCCCGGCGTATCATGCGCTCATCCAGGTCCAGTTCGCTGGTGACCAGACAAAAGTAACCGTCAAATTTCGCATCTTTCTCCGCTTTCTCCACATCGATGCACCGCTGTTTTTTCACGTGATCCAGCAGTTCGCCGGTTTCCGGGTCCACGATCAGTTCTTTGGTATATTCATCGACGCCTTTCTTGATGCTGTAGGCGTTGTTGCGAACGGACCGGGCCGCCTTCTCCAGTTTTTCCTCCCGCTTGCGCCTCGCCATTTCCGCTTCTGCCTGGTTCCAGTACAAGAGTACCTTCCGTTTCCGCAAAACTTTCTTTCCTTCCTTATCCCTGCCTTCATATTCCTCCACAAACAACTTGTACCGGTAGGTGCCGCTCTCATTCGATATCCATCCATCGGGGTCAAACAGTTGTTCGTGGTAACGCTGGCCCTTTTGCCCTCTTAGGATTTGCGAAAAGATATACCCGTCGCCCGCATTCACCAGCATGTCTATATTTCTGGACGAGTTGAGCCCTTTGTCGGCCACGGCAATCAGCCGGCCCCATCCGTAAGACTCCCTCACCTCGCGAATGGCAGGCTCCAGCGTGAGGGAGTCGCTGGTGTTTCCGGGAAAGATGGACATGCTGACGGGAAGACCGTTGGCGTCCATGAACAGTCCCATGGCCGTGATCGGATCGGTGCGATGCTCCTTGGAGACACCTCTTTTGCGCAGGTCATTCTCATCGGCGGGAAAGTCGATCTCAAAGAAATAATTGGTCACATCGTAAAACGCGTAGGAAAGATCGCGGCCGATCGTTTGTTTGACACGTTCGTTCAAATGCCGTTGCAACTGCACTTCAAAGCCGGCGATACGTTCCAGCGACCGGTAGACATCGGGCAAAGAAAAATCCGTCTGCAGCCCGTAGAATCCGTTTTTCAGTTGGAAAGAGGCACGCTTGGAATCCGGATGCAAAATGCGGGCAAGCACGAAGAATTTAAAAATGTCGCCTAAAGAATACTCGCCCCGGAATCCGATGGATTTTTCGTAGTTCTGGATAAATTCGTCGATTTGAAGCTGTCTGTAGACCGCTTCCAAGAATTTGTAACCATAATTCAGCCGACGGTTTTCCTCGCTGTACATTTTCGCGGTGCCGGCGGCTTCGATGCGGAGGGGAACATTCAGCTTTTTGTAGGAATCGTGAAACGCTCTGACTTCCGCGAGAAATGCTTCGGGGTCTTTTTGATCTTCGAGATAACCGAAATCGCGGATGGTGCGCTGTTTGGGAGGCAATCCGGGTCCGGGGCGGTAACCTTCAACAACACGCACTTGGGTTTTGGTGGAGCCGTCTTTGTAAGTTTTTTTATCGAACTTGATCATGAGATCACCCAAAAACATTATAGCATAACTATAGCATAACATAAATATGAGGAAACAAAAAAACGCAGAAATCTGCGTCGGAACAGAAAAATTATCCTTTTCTCTAAAGTCGATTAGATACGCTTCTGTAAAAGTCGGGTTATAGCACAAGAAAGCGCCAGCCGTGTTCATCGGACGGCAAATCGCGGCCGTTTTACCCGTAAGTCGGCCAAACGACACCGCCCTCGGCGACCGTTTCGAACGCCGTTCCCGTAAACGCCAGCCGCTCGTTTCCCGCCGCCGAAACCGGGTAATGGCGCCCTTCCCACCATACCGTTCCTTCCACGTTCCGGGCGCTCATGCCGATCAGTCCGGTCAGCCGTCCTCTCCGGTCGGTCACCGCCCGCAGCCCGTACGGCATGCGCAGCATCGGCTCGCCGTCGCGATAGACGGCCGCCTCCTCCGGCGTATTGACCAGCTCGAACCGAACGCCGTCCACGTTCCGGGCATAACCGGTCGCACCGGCTGCCGCTTCCCCGTGGTCCATCGCATAGGGCAGCAGCCCGGTAAACCAAAGCTCCCCGTCCGGCGTCGGCAATATGCCGCACAACCGTTCGACAAAGTCGAGCAGGCACAATATCGACGGCGAATACGTCTCCGTAAACCCTTCCTTGCCCGTCCACGGACTGATGCATTGCGGAAACCGGCTCATCCGCGACATCGCGCTTATAATCGGCTGCATCGCCCATGTCAGCTCGACGCATCGGCGATGATGCTCGAACGCGTGCGGCGAGCGGATCAGGCTGAGAAAGTTGGTCGGTCCGGCCCAGCTGTTGTAGCTGGAAAACGGATCGAACCTCGGATCGTCCATTGCGATCGACGTGAACGGATATTTCGCGAAAAACTTGCGCGTGTTGAGCAAATACCGGCGCAAAGAGGTGTCGAACATTTCGCGGTCCCCGACTTCGCAGGCAAGCACGCGCAGCAAAACGTCGGATTGCACGTGCACGAAGCGCCCATGCCGGTCAACGTCGTAGAAAAACGCGTCGGCTTCGTCATAACAATGGCGAAGCAGGCTGTCCAACGTCTTCTGCGCCTTGCTGCGCCACCCGTCCGCCCCGGGCTCCCCTAGCTCTTCGGCGATGCGCGCCAAGTACAGCCGCTGCGCATACACGTTCGCCGTCAGATCGGGAGCAAGAAACGGCAAAACCGGCGAAGCGGGATCGCAGCGCGCAGGATCGCCTTCGTGCGGCGTATCGGGCACATGCCAAAAGCGCGAAGACAAGTCGTGCCCGGTGTCGAAGGCGCAAAACGCCTCCACGCAACCGGTACCGCGCGTATCCCGATAGCGGGCGAGCCAGTCGTCGAAGCGCGCCATCGCCCGGTACATCTTTTGCAAAAAGCCGCGGTCCCGCCCGTTCAGCCGGTAATGGTTCCAGACGCTGCGGGCAAGGGGCGTCACCAGTTGGATTTGCCGGAAAGCCGGACCGCTTGCCGTATATTTATACGGCATCAGCCCGTCGTCCCGCTGGTAATCCGCGAACAGAGCAAACGTCGCCACCGAAACGGACGGGAGAAACCGCGACATCAGCTCCGCGTTGATCGTCCCCGTGCTTTCCAGCCAGCAGCCCGGATAGACGCCGCCTTCATGCAAAATGAAAGCCCCGCCTGCCGAATCGATGGGCACGATGCAATCGAGCAAGCCGCGCAGGGCGGCGTCGTACACGTCCTCCAGCCGCCCCGAGGCGGCGACAAACGATACGCCGCAGCCGTCCCATTCCGCCAGCAGCGCTTCGTCTCCGCCTTTGCGAACCGCCCCGACCCGCTCGCGGACGTTCGTCCGGCGCAGCCGTTCGAGCAGGCTCGCCTGTATGTCTGCAACATTCATATTCCTCTACCCTCCTGATGCAAGTTTCGCTTCCTTCCGACCTGAAGCTTCGCTATTGGACGCCATGCCGCCAGCCGGCCTTCACCCGCGCATTTAGGCCGGCCAGCAAAACGGGCTGCCGACCGGCAGCCCTTCGCCCTCATTGATTCGACTTGAATATTTCAACCAAGCCGGTGTAAAAGTCGTGTACGCCCGTCTTGACGTCTTTGCGCCCGAAGCCGATTTCCTGCACCGTCGTCTCGGCCAGCTTCGTAAATTCCGCCGCTCCCGGCGGGTTGTAGCTGACTTTGACCGGCTCCTTCTTGTTCGCCTCGGATACTTTGCTCGTGTAGTCGTAGACGATCTTGTCCATCGGGCTCGCGTTTTGCTCGAGCAGGGCGCGCATTTTGGACGTTACCGGCACGCCGCGGTCGTTGCCGAGAATTTGCGCCGCGTCGGGATCGTTGATCCAGAAATTCATCAGCATCGCCACTTCCTTCGGATGCTTCGTCTTGGCGTAGCCGGACATCCCCTGGCTCGATTCGAAGACGACGGCGGTCCCCTTCGGCCCCCGGGGCAGCTGCACGAGCGCCAATTGGTCCTGGATCAAGTTTTGATGCGCCGCAAACTGGTTGGACGGAATGAGTCCCATCGCCACCTTGCCGGTTACGATCAGCGACTTGCTCGTGTCGCCGGGCGGGTTGGACACTTGCAGCTCGGGCGGGACGACGCCGCCTTGCTTGCGCAAATCGTCCCAGAACGTAAACCACGGCAGCACGTCGTTTTCCTCGAAGCCGAGCTTCGCGTTTTCCATGTCGTACAGCTGTTTGCCGTTTTGCTTCAGGTAAATGTCCATGCCGTCGTAGGTGAAATCATAGGTGCCGTAATACCCTTTGCCGAGCTTCTCCGTCAGCTCCTTGCTGATGCGGGCGTAGTCGTCCCAGGTCCAGCCGTCGGCCGGAAGCGGAATGCCGGCTTTCTCGAACAGCGCCGTGTTGATCAGGATGCCGCGCGCGTTGGCTCCCGCCGATACGTGCTGCAGCTTGCCTTTGAACGTCCCGTACTCGATCATCGCCTGGTCCATGTCGGACAGGTCGAGCTCGTTGCCCTTGTACGGCTCCAGATCGAGCAGCACGCCCTTGTTGGCGTAATCGACGACGTTGCCGCCGAGGAAAAAGACGTCGGGCGCCGTGCCGGACGCGATTTGCGTGTTCAGCTTGTCGAAGTAGCCGGACTGCGGCGAAAACTCGCCGACCACCTTGATGTTCGGATATTTCTCCTCGAACTTGCGCAGCGCCGCGTTCGTCCGGTCCGCCCGCTTCTGGTCGCCCCACCACATCATGCGCAGCTCGACCTGCTGCGCCGGCTGATTCGCGCTTCCGCCGCCCGAGCTTCCGGGATCAGCCGAATTCGTCTTCCCGCCGCCTCCGCAGGCGGTCAATACGCCGATCAGGAGCGCCGTCGCCGCTCCGACCATCGCCTTCTTTTTCATCGAATATCTTCCCCCTTGTCCGTTTACTTGAGCCCCGTCGTTGCGATCCCGTTCACGAAATACCGCTGGAACGCGAAGAAAATCGTCATCACCGGCACGAGCGACAGCGCCGACATCGCCAGCAGCGCCCCCCAGTCGGATTCGCCGGAAGGATCGAACAGCGATCGGATGCCGAGCTGCACGGTGAACAGCTTGATCTGGTTCAAATAGATCATTTGGCTGAAAAAGTCGTCCCACGTCCAGATGAACGTGAAAATCGCCGTCGTAATCAGCGCCGGCACGAGCAGCGGCAGCACGATGCGGGCATAAATGCCGCCCGGCCCGCAGCCGTCGATCGTCGCGCTTTCGTCGAGCTCCTTGGGCAAGCCGCGAATGAACTGCACCATGAGCAGGATGAAGAACGAATCCGTCGCCAGCCATTTCGGCACGATCAGCGGCAAGTACGTGTTGATCCAGCCGAACCCGTTGTACAGCATGTACTGCGGCACGAGCGTCACGTGATGCGGCAGCATGATCGTGACCAGCATCAGCGCGAACCACAGCTTCTTCAGCCGGAATTCGAGCCGGGCGAACGCGAACGCCGCCAGCGAGCAGGTGATCATGTTGCCGAGCACCGACGCGATCGAGATGAACGCCGAATTGGCGAAAAACCGGCCGAAGCTGATGCCCTGCAGCCCTTTCCAGCCGTTCGCGTAATGCTCGAGCGTAAACCGCTTCGGCCAAAGGCCGGGATCGGAAAAGATCGTCTCGTCCGGCTTGAACGAGCTCATGACGAGCCACAGCACCGGATACAGCATGAGCAGGCCGAGCGCGATGATGACGATGTGCCGGGCCGCTTTGCCGAACGCCGCTTTAGCCGCCATGCGTCATCCCCTCCCTTCCCGGCCGTCGCCGTAGAACACCCAAAACTTTGACGTCAAAAAGACGATCGCGGTGAACGCTCCGATGACGACGAGCATAATCCAGGCCAGCGCCGACGCGTAGCCCATGTCGAAGAACGAAAATCCTTTCAGATACAAGTAAAGCGTGTAAAACAGCGTCGAGTTGATCGGACCGCCCCGGCCGTCCCCGATGACAAACGCCGGTGTGAACACCTGGAATGAATGGATGATGCCCATGACCAGGTTAAAAAACAGCACCGGCGACAGAAGCGGCAGCGTAATCGCGAAAAATTGCCGCACTTTGCCCGCGCCGTCGACTTCCGACGCCTCGTACAGGTCGGCCGGAATTTGCTTCAGTCCGGCTAGGAAGATGACCATCGCGGAGCCGAACTGCCAGACCGCGAGCGCGACGATCGTGGACAAGATCGTATCCGGATTGGAAATCCACG
>Ga0310832_100920_pt1 | contig 15364 bp, 15 predicted proteins | sample WT_ome_7_FD_201303 | JGI IMG/M metagenome (GOLD analysis project Ga0310832, IMG submission 201303) | Sorghum-adapted microbial communities enriched on wild type (WT) sorghum from Joint BioEnergy Institute, Emeryville, California, United... ...
GTTGCTGGCCTGCTTCCGCGAGCAGCGCGACGTGCTCCGCGAGCTCACCCCGGACGTCCCCGTCACCACCAACTTCGCGATCGCGCCCTGGGTGCCGATCGACCCCTGGGCATGGGCCCGCGAGGTCGACCTGGTCGCTATCGACCACTACCCATCCTCCAACGACGGCCTGGCGGCCGAGGAGGAGACCGCGTTCGTCGCCGACCTGGCCCGTGGGTGGGCGGGCGGCCGGACGTGGCTGCTCATGGAGCAGGCCCCGGACATCGTCCACAATGGTGGGTGGATGGTCCCGAAGCGGCCCGGCCAGCTCACCCGGCTCTCGCTCTCGCACGTGGCCCGGGGTTCGCTGGGAGTCATGAACTTCCAGTGGCGCGCATCGCCGGGCGGCGCCGAGGCATTCATGTCGGCGATGGTGCCGCACGCCGGCCCCGACGCCCGGTCACTGCGCGAGGTCACCCACCTCGGCGCCCAGCTGGCCAACCTCGGACGACACGACGGCCCCGTCGCCGCTGATGTGGCGCTCGTCTGGGACCCGCACTCCTGGTGGGCGCTCCAGGGACCCGGCCTGCCCGCACCCGGACTTGACTACTGGGCCATGTGCCGGCACGTCCACGGCTCGGCGTGGCGCCTGGGCGTGACCGTGGACATCGTCGCCCCCGGCGAGCCGCTGTCCGGGTACCGGTTGGTGCTGGTGCCCGCGCTCTTCCTCACCACGGCCTCGGCGGCCGACGCGATCAAGTCCTTTGTGGACTCCGGTGGGCACGTCGTGGTCTGGTATCTGTCCGGAGTCGCCGACACGAACGTACGCGTGCACCGGGGCGGCTGGCCGGGCCTACTCGCCACGACGCTCGGCGTGCGCGTGGAGCGCCACTACCCGCTGCCGCACCAGGCCACGGTCGCTCTCGACCCGGCCGGGACCGGCTCGTCGTGGAGCGAGCTGGTACGCCCTGAGGGCGCCGAGGCGCTGCTGCGCTACGCCAAGGGCGACCTGGCGGGCGAACCGGCGGTCACCGTCCACGCCGGCCGGGCGTGGTACGTCTCCACCCGGCTCGACGACGCGACACAGCAGCGCTTCCTCGCCCAGGTCTTCGCCGCCGCGAACGTCGCGCCAGCGGCACCCGGAGCCGGCCACGGAGTCGAGGTGGTGCGGCGGGGGCAGCGACTGTACGCCATCAACCACACCACCAGCCCGGCCGAGATCGGCGCCCCTTCCCAGGGCAGCCAGACCGGGCTCCGGATCGAGCCGGGCACCTACCTCGTCACCGACGTCGACAATCTCGTCACCGACATCGACAGCGCGGCTCACCGGTAGCCGAGCCAGTATGGCGATGACCGACTTGGCCGACAGTCCACGGTACTGCCGATGTGCTCGACCGTACCGACCAGGTGGCGATCAGGATGAAGGACGCGAGCACGAAGGCGAGCAGACGGTCAGGTGCGGGCACAAGACGCAGCGTACGGCCGGTCGGAGGGGTGATTGGGTCGCACAGCGGCTCGGTCACGTCGATGCGAGACGGTGAAGGACGACGTGTCGAGTCGGGCGAAAGCCTGCCTGCTCGTAAAAGGGGACCAAGCCCGGGTCGCAGAACAGCGAGACCACGGGAATGGGCTGTAACTGTTCGACAATGGCCGCGACGAGCGCGCGACCGACTCCGAGCCCACGAACGTCGGGCGCGACCACCACATCCTCGATGTAGGCCCGCAGCACCCCATCGCTGACGCAGCGGGCGAACCCGACCAGACGATCGCCGCGCCACGCCCCCGCGGCGGGGAATGCGTCAAGCACCATGACTACCTGGCCCGCCGACCGTTCGGGCCACCAACCCTCGGCGCCGTAGAGCGCAACGACCTGGTCGGCAGGGATGGGACGGGACGCGTGCGGCAACACCTGGATCTCTGGTACGTCGTCCACCTCGGACAGCGTACATCCCGACGGGAAACCGGCTGCGACGTGAAGGACTCGCCAGCGTCGGAATCAGCCACGGCTCACGTATTCGACATCGATCGGAGCGAACGGGCCGGCGCCCCATTACCACGCCTGGGTCAGTATGTGCGTGACGGCGTCGAGGTCGACCGGGCGCGGGTTCGGATATGGCGCCGCGACCGTTCGCCGAGCAAGCTCGACCAAGTCGGCCCGGGGTACGCCAAGTGCAGCGAGGTTGGTGGGACCGTCCACGGCCCGGGTCAACTGGGACACGACCGAGACCGGGTCGGCGCCGGTGATCCGGGCAAGTCGAGCGGCCGCCCGTGGCGCCCCGGGCAGGTTGTAGGCCATGACGTGAGGCAGCAGGATTGTGTGCACCTCGGCGTGGGGCAGGTCGTACGCAGCGCCGAGGACATGGGCGAGCTGATGCTGCAAACCCATGCTGGTCTGGGCCAGCGCCAGCCCAGCCAGCCACGACGCCTCCTGCAACCGAGCACGGACGCTCACATCGGACAGTTTGGCGAGGGATCCGGGCAACTCAGTGAGGATCACTTCGGCGGCGCCAGTTGCGACGGCGTCGGAGACTGCGCTGGCGTCGGGCGCCCACAGCGCCTCGACCGCGTGGGCCAATGCGTTCATCACGCTAGTCAGGGTCAGTCGGGCCGGCAGGGACAGCGTCAGTTCCGGGTCGTACACGACGGTGCCCGGGGCCAAGGCGGGGTCGCGGCGGGTGGTCTTGACGCCGTCGATGGTTTCTCCAAGGGTCGGGGTGAGTTCGGACCCGGAGTAGGTGGTGGGGACCGCGATCTGTGGCATCCCGGTTCGTGCGGAGATCGCTTTGCCGAGTCCGATCGCGGAGCCGCCACCGATCGCCAGGACCAGGTCGGCGCCTGCGCTCTCGACGAGCTGCATCGCCTCGGCCGTGACCGCGACGGGGGTATGGACGACCGGCCGGTCGAACCGGGCACCGAACAGCGGGCCGAGGGCGGACACCAACTCGTCGGTCGCCTGGCCGGCCGACGGGGTGGCCACGACCATGACCTGTCGTGCGCCGAGCCGACGCACCACACCGGGAATCTCGTGCCGTGCTCCCGGTCCAATGAGGACCCGAACGGGAAGTGTCGTATGCACACGGACCGTCATCTGTCCGCTCCTCGAGTCAGGTAGCCGTTCACTCCATCGAAGGATCGACTAAATCCTTGGCCAGTCGGTCGAACCGGTCCAGCAACGTCCGGCTGATCGCGGCAAGGCTTCGCACCTGTGCCCGGCTGAGCCCGTCGAAGACAAGGCTCCGCACGAGCTCGACGTGGGCCGGTGCCGCGGCCTGGATCGCCGCGAGCCCGTCGTCGGTGAGGTCGACAAACGCCCCACGCCGGTCGTCCGGGCATTCCCGCCGTTCCACCAGCCCACGCGCGGCCATCCGCGCCACCTGCTTGGAGACCCGGCTCTTCTCCCAGCCCAGCCGCGCGCCGAGTTCGAACATCCGCAACGAACGCTCTGGCACGTCCGTGAGCGCCACGAGCACGTCGTAGTCCGACAACGACAGTCCACTGACCACCTGAAGGTGCCGGTTCAGGATGGCGGACAGCTGAGCGTTGAGGTCGAGCCAGCCCCGCCACGCCCGCTGTTCCTCGTCGTCGAGCCGAGTTTCAGCCACGACCGTGCATTCTACCTGTGATGGTTGACACATCCACCATCTGCGGCACAGACTACTGGTTGACATGGAAACCGATCGGCCGTCACCGAGATCTCGATCGGTGTCAGAGGCGACGACCGGGTTACTCAGCGACGAGAGAGGATCGTCATGAACAGTTGGAACTTTCTCGACCCGGCGAGCAAGGACAAACTGCTGGCGTTAGTGCAGCGCGAGGCGGAAGGCATGTTCGCACTCGTCGGCACGGACGAGGCATGGATGGCCCCGACAGGCGCGGGTCACTGGCAGGTTCGGGATGTGGTCGGCCATCTGGTCGATACGACCGAGACGTACTTCGTAAGCTTCAATGCCGCCCGGGGCAACGGCGCACCGCCGCCCCTGGTCCCGTTGAGAGACATGGCCGTGCACGTCGACGCCGGGGCACAGGCATTGCGCCGAATCCCCCAGGCCGAGCTCATCGCGCGCTGTCGCAAGGACTTCGACCAGATGATGGCCACCTTCATGGCGCTCACCGACGACGAGTGGAGCGGGTTGATGGTCCCGCACAAGTACATGGGCCCACTGCCGGCGGCCTTCTACGCGATCTTCCAACTCGTCGACTACACCGTGCACAGCTGGGACATCCGCCAGGGCGCCGGCAAGGCCCACGCCCTCGCCGGCGACTCGGCCGACATGCTGGTGCCGCTGTGCTTCATCCTGTGGAGCGCCACACCCAAGATCGCCCCGGGCACCGAGCCGTTCCAGATCGGCATCCGGATCACCACCGGAGCCCACGCCGGGGACCGTGTGGCGTCGGTCAGCCCCGACGGCGTCACGATCGCCGACGGCGACGTATCCGCGCTTCCGGCTGTCATCGAGTTCGACCCCGCCAGCTTCGTCCTCACCGCCTACGGTCGGACCAACGCGGGCACCGTCCGCGGTGACACAGAACTTGCTCACCGCTTCCTCACGGGCTTCTTCCGGATCTGACCCGGGGAGTGTCATGTCCATTGATCTCGATGCCATTCGGAAGGACCGCGAGCAGATCCGCGGTCAGTACCTTCGTGATGCGGCGACGCGACCGCAGAGTTCGGCGCGGGGGATACACCATACGGCACTGCTAAGTTCCGACGTCCGAGCGACGATCGAGTTCTACCAGGGCCTGCTGGAGTTTCCGCTGACCGAGATCTTCGAAAATCGCGACTACGCTGGCTCCAACCACTTCTTCTTCGACGTCGGCAACGGCAACCTGCTCGCATTCTTCGACATGCCTGGCCTGGACCTCGGGCCGTACATCGAAGTCCTCGGGGGGCTGCACCATATCGCAATCTCGGTGACCCAGGAGAAGTGGGACTACCTGCGCGCGAAGCTCGACAAGGCCGGGGTGCCGTACCAGGTTGAGTCAGGCACATCTATCTACTTCAGGGGACCGGACGGCGAGCGGCTCGAACTGCTCGCGGATCCGCTCGGCGAGATGTACGGAGCCAAGGTTCTGTGAAGCAGCAGCTTGAACGCCCCCACGTCTGGCGGCCCGGCACGACGCCCCATGCCGGGCCGCCTCTCCTGCTCCTGCATGGGACCGGCGGGGACGAGACCAGCTTGACCTACCTTCACGCGGCGCTGGCTCCTGAGGCACCGATGCTCTCGCCACGCGGCACCGTGCAAGAGAACGGCATGAATCGATTCTTTCGCCGACTGGCCGAGGGCGTGCTCGACGAAGCGGACCTAACGACGCAGACCCACGAGCTGGCCGCGTTCCTGCTCGCCGCGCAGGAGGCGTACGGGGTCCGGCGTTGGGTCGCCGTCGGGTTCTCCAACGGAGCCAACATCGCCACCGCGCTCCTGCTGCACCACCCCGACCTGCTCTCTGCAGTAATTGCCATCGCTGCGATGCCGCCCTATCGACGGCTGCCAGACCGCCTGCCCGTGGCCCGGAGGCGAGCCCTGGTGGTCAACGGGACAGAAGACCCGTTGGTCAGCGATGCGATGACCAGCACCCTGGTCAGCCAACTCCGTTCGGTGGGTACCGCAGTCGAGCTGATCCGCCATCCCGGAGGACACGAAATACCTGACGGGCTGCTACCGACATTGGCGGCGTTCATCCGGCGAGCACCGGCCGTCCAGGACCCCGCAGTGGACGATTAGTCTTCCAGCAAGCGTGTCGAAGGTGGACTTCGTACCGGGCTGCATCGATCAAACCCGCCCGACCGAGGCGGGCCCCAACCCTCATAGCCGCTAACAAACCCGGGGGTGGTTCACGCCGCGTCGCCCACATGCCGGACTCTCGCCGATGGCGGGGTTTGCGCGGGAGGCCGGACGTTGGAAGACTTTCCCTCGTGAACCTTGATGCCGGCGGCCTGGCTGCCGCACGCGCCGCTTTCGAGGCTGAAGGGGTCGACGTCGGCGTGCACGAGGCGGACGTCGCCGACGCCGCGCGGCGCCGCGCAGTCGTCGCCGAGCTCGAAGCCCGTGGCCCGCTGGGCATTCTGATCAACGCAGCCGGGACCCTGCACCTCGGTCGGATCGCAGACATCGACGAGGCCGCCTGCTCTCAATGTATACGGCGGAGCAGCGGCAGCGCATGCTCGACATGCATCCCGCTCGGTCGGTTTGCGCGCTCGGAGGAGGTCTCCTCGGTGGTGGCGGTCCTCGCCACGCCGCGCTCAAGCTACATGACAGAACAGACCCTCAACGTCAATGTCAATGGCGGGAGCTTCATAGTATGAACGACATCCGGCTCGGCTTCGCCGTCCCGATCTTCGCCAACCCCGGCGTCACCGACTTCCGGACGCCGAACTTCGAGCGGCTGGACTGGCGGCCCGTGGTGGATGCAGTCCGAGAGGCGGAAGCGCTCGGCTACGACTCACTGTGGGTGGCCGACCACATGTTCCTTGGCCGCGATGGTGCCATCCTCGAATGCTGGACGACACTCGCGTATCTTGCCGGAATCACGTCGACGATGCGGCTGGGGTCGATCCATCTGGGCAACGGGTTCCGTCATGCTCCGCACGCGGCGAAGCAGATCGCGACCTTGGACTACATCTCGGGTGGGCGCTTCGACCTGTTCATCGATCCCGGCTGGCGGGCCCGCGAGCACACCGCATACGGGTTCGACTGGGAACCGGACCCGGCCCGCCGGATCGCCCGCCTCGACGCCGCGCTCGAGGTCATGCGCGAGATGTGGACCGCCGAACACCCCACCCTCGCCAACGAGTTCTTCCGCCTCGATGACGCGATCTGCCAGCCCCGTCCGGCCCAGCCCAACGGCCCGCCGATCTGGATCGGAGAGGCGTTCGACGAGGCGACCCTGGACCTCATTGCGCGGCGCGCTGATGTCTGGAACTCGATGCCGGCCGGCATCGAGGTGCTGCGTCAGAAGATCGAACGGGTCGACCAGGCCTGCCGGGATCGCGGTCGAGATCCGTCCTCGCTCCGCAAGACGCTGGAGACTCAGGTGCTGATTTACGAGGATCCGGCCTACGCAGAGGAGCTGTTCGCGCGGTTCGACGACTTGGCGGCTCGGTATCCGACCGGCAACGCGATGACCGACGTGATCGAGTTCGTCAAGGAGGGCAACCCGAATCTCGGCGGTGCCAAGACTCGCGAGCAACTGGTCGATGAGTTCGTGATTGGCACTCCGGAGGAGGTTGCCGAGAAGCTGAACGCGTACCGCGCCCTCGGCATCGACGAGGTGATTTGCTGGTTCATGGACTTCCCTCAAAGGGAGTCGATGCGCCTGCTCGCCGAGCGGGTCCGCCCGGCGTTGCGCCCGTGAGCAACGCAGCGGCCATGCTCACGCGCGCCGATTTCGACCGCCTCGGCGATGTGCGGGTGCTGATCCTCAGCGAGGCTCTCCAGATGAGCGAGGAGGGCCCCGCTGTTCAGGTCACAGCCCTGCCCCGAGCCACGGCGGCGCCGGCGCGCCTCAGGCCGTCGTCTTGTTGTCCCTCAACACGGATCCGGTGCCGCCTGGCTCGTTCGTTCGGGATCAGAAGTCGAAGTCGTCGATGTTGTCGGCGTTGTACACGAACGGGTCACCGAGGAGCACCGTCGTGTTCTCGCCTACGGTGTACTCGCCGAGGCGGCCGGCCTCGAACGTCTCGCCCTCGGCGCCGGTGATGAGGCCGGACGCCAAGGCCGCTGCGGCGTAGGCGGCCAGGTAGCCCAGGTCGGCCGGGTTCCAGAGCGCGAACGCTTCGACGGTGCCGTCCTTGATGTAGGCCCGCATCTGGTTGGGCGTGCCGAGACCGGTGAGCTTCACCCGGCCCTTGTACTCCGAGCCGGACAGGTAGCGGGCAGCGGCGGCCACGCCCACGGTCGTGGGTGAGATGATGCCCTTGAGGTTGGGGTGCCGCGCCAGGAGACCCTGGGCTTCCGCGAACGACTTCTGGTCGTCGTCGTCGCCGTACACGACATCGACCAGTTCAAGGTTGGCGTAGTCCGGGTTGTTCTCCAGCTCCGCCTTCATCATCTCGATCCAGGTGTTCTGGTTGGTCGCGTTGGCCGTGGCCGACAGGATGGCGATCTCGCCGCCCTCCGGCCCGATCGCCTCCGAGATCAGCTCGAGCTGTACTTTGGCGATGCCCTCGGCGGTGGCCTGGTTGATGAACAGGTCCCGGCACTCGGGGTTGGTGTCCGAGTCGTAGGTGACGACCTTCGCGCCGGCCTGCCGTGCCTCATTGAGGGCGCCGCAGATGGCGTCCCGGTCGTTGGCGGAGACGACGATGGCGTCGAACTGCTGCTGTGACAACGTGTTGATGTAACTGACCTGTGCGGACGCTCCGGCCTCGGTGGGTCCGGTCTGCAGGAACTCGCCGCCAAACTCCTCCACCGCGACCTTGCCGCCCTGGTTGTCGGACGTGTCGAAGTAGGGGTTGTTCACCTGCTTGGGCAGGAAGGCGATCTTGAGGCCGGGCCGGATCCCCCCGGTCGCGCCGCTCGGGCTGGACTCGGGGGTCGTCTCGTCCGCGCAAGCGGCGGTGCCGAGGGTCAACGACGCGATGGCCACCAGGGCCAGCGCACGAAGATGCTTCATGTATCCTTCCCTTCTTGATCCATAAACTTATGGATCCGTATGTCACTTCGTTGGGGGGATGGTGAAACGCCGGCGGATGCGTTGACGCATCATGCCGACCGCGTTCGGTCCGACGACCGATGCGATGAGCAGTGAACCAGTGATGATCGTGAGAGTATTCGCCGGCACGTAGGCCAGTTGCAGGGCGTTGCGGAGCGTTGCGAGCAGGACCACGGCACCGACAACGCCGAGGATCGTTCCGCGGCCGCCGAAGATGGAGACACCGCCGAGGAGGACCGCCGCCACGACCGCCAGCTCGAGACCCTGGCCGTTGTCTGCCCGGGCACTGGCGAATCGCAGTGTCCAGAAGACTCCGGCGAGTGCCGCCATCGTGCCGGTGGCGACGAAGAGCCAGAATTTGGTACGCGCGACCGAGATGCCCGCAAACCTCGCCGCCTCGGCGTTGTTGCCGATGGCGTAGATCGCCCGGCCGATCGGGGTGGCGTGCAGGAGCAGACCGAACCCGACGGCGAGGGCGATGACGACGAGGATCGCCCACGGGATGGTGGTCCCGGGCAGCGGCGCGATGGCGCCCATCGTCCAGTTCTGGGGATAGTTGGCGACGGCACGGTCGCCGAGCACGACGTAGGCGAGCCCCCGGTACAGGGCCAACGTACCGATGGTGACCGCCAACGACGGCAGCCCGAACACCGTCACGAAGACCCCGTTGAGCGCGCCGAGCCCGGCACCCAACAGCAGGGCGGCCACGATGAGCATGGGCAGCGACGTGACCCCGCTCTCCCACAAATAGCCGACGACCACGCAGGTGAGTCCGAGCACGCTAGCGACCGAGAGGTCGATCTCGCCGGTGATGATGACCAGGGTCAACGGCAGCGCGATGAGCGCGATGGGAATGACTTCGAGGGTTACGAATCGCCAGAACCGAGGGTTGGCCACGCCGTCGATGCTGGCGGCGCTGACCGCGATGACCAGCGCCAGCGCGATCAGGATGATCGCGTCCCAGGACAGCAGCGCCGACCGGATCCTCGATGCCGTGGCCGCCGCGTCGAGCGTGGTCCGCTCAGCCATTACTCAACCCTTCCCGTGCTGCGCTCCGTTTGGTTCGCCGCAGCCTGCGGTGGACCCGCGCCGCGAGCGCGCGGTCCAACCCGATGGCGGCGAGGATGAGGCCGCCGACCGCCGCGCGTTGCCAGAAGGGGTTGATGCCCAGAGATGGCAGCGCGTGGCCAATGGTCGTGAGCAGCAGAGCACCCAGCGCCGCCCCGTAGACCGACCCGCTGCCGCCGAAGATGGCCACGCCACCGATGACGACGGCGGCGACCACCTCCAGCTCGATGTTCCGGCCGGCGTTCGCGTCGAGGGTGCCGAACCGCGCGGCGTAGAGGACGCCGGCCAGGCCGGCGAGGGCGCCGCTTGCGACGAACGCGGCGAACACGCGCCGCCCTACTGCGATGCCGGCCAACCGGGCCGCCGCCGGGTCGGAGCCGATCGCGTACATCTCCCGACCACTGCGGTATGACCTCATGTAGTAGCCGGCAGCCAGGGCCACCGCGATTGCGTACAGGGTCAGCACGGGTATGCCGAGTACCACTGCGGTGCCCATGCGCAGAAATGACGGCGGCATGTCGGCGGCGTTGATTTGGCGCGGGCCGGCCCACACGTAGTCCAGGCCTCGAAAGACGTAGAGGGTGCCGAGCGTGACGACGAGCGCGGGGACTCTGGTCCCCGCGATCAGGCCGCCGTTGACCGCTCCGCAGGCGGCGCCGAGCAACGTGCCCAACACGAGCACAACCGGGATCGGCAGGTCAGGGCTGGCGACGAATACGCTGCCGGTGGCGAACGCGGACAAGCCGAGCACCGATCCCACCGACAGGTCGACGTTGCGGGTGATGATGACGATGGCCTGACCGACGGCCATGATGGCCAGGATCGTCGAGCCGAGCAGGATGTCCCGGACGCTCTGGGCGGATAGGAATCGCGGATTGGCCAACGCCGTGCCGACGACGAGCAGCGCCAGGGCGACGAGGATGCCGAGCTCGCGGACCAGGAAGACCCGGTCCGCGAGACGGGTGGCGGCACTTCGGCCCGCCGTGCTCGTCGCCCTCTCCTGGACCGCCGTCACCCCGACCCTCCTTGTCCCGTCGCAGCCAACATGACGGCCTCGTCATCGGCGCGCTCGCGTGGGATGTCCGCGACCAGCCGCCCTTCATGCATGACGAGGATGCGGTCGGCCATGCCGAGCACCTCGGGCAGCTCACTGGAGACCATAAGCACCGCAACGCCCTGGCTGGCGAGCTCGGCGAGTAGCCGGTGCACCTCCGCCTTGGTGGCGACGTCGATGCCCCGCGTCGGCTCGTCCACGATCAGCACCTTCGGTTTGGTGGACAGCCACTTCGCCAGCACGACCTTCTGCTGGTTGCCTCCGGACAGGGTGTGCACCGGATCGGCGAGGCGAGCCGCCTTGACCTGAAGCCGCCGTGTCCATGCGCGCGCATCGGCGGTCTCGGCGGCGCTGAACAACAGACCGAACCTCGCTAATGACCAGCGGCGTGGCAGTGTCGTGTTGCGCGCGACCGACAGGTCCAGCACCAGGCCCTGCTGGCGGCGGTCCTCGGGCACGAGCGCCAGCCCGGCCGAGATCGCCGCCGCCGTGTCGCCGCGGGGCAACGGCTGTCCGTCGACCAGCACCTCCCCGGAGTCGTACCGGTCGATGCCAAAGATCGCTCGACAGACCTCGCTCCGGCCCGCCCCGACCAGCCCGGCGAGCGCGACGATCTGTCCACCGTGGACATCGAACGTCACGTCGTCGAAGCTGCCCGCCAGGGACAGGTGGCGGACGCGCAGTCGTGGCGGGCCCACCGTGGTCGCGGTCTTCGGATACAGCGAGGAGACGTCACGGCCAACCATCCGGCGCACCACCGTGGCCACGGTCAGGTCGGCCGCCGGGTCGGTGGAGACCCAGCGGCCGTCGCGCATGATGGTCACCCGCTGGCAGAGGGCGAACACCTCGTCGAAGCGGTGGGAGATGAACAGGATGGCGCTGCCGTTCTCCCGCAGCGAGCGGACGACCGCGAACAGCCGGTCGACCTCGACGCCGGACAGGGCCGCCGTCGGCTCGTCCATGATCAGGATCCTGGCATCGAAGGACAGCGCCTTCGCGATCTCCACCAACTGCTGGTCGGCGATGGACAACCCGCGCGCCGGACGGTCGGGGTCAATCTGCACGCCGAGCCTGTGGAACAGGTCGACGCACCGCCGTCGCATGGCGGCGTGGTCGATGCGCCCCAACGACCGCAGCGGCTGGCGTCCGATGAAGATGTTCTCGGCGACCGACAGATCGGGAAACAGTGTCGGCTCCTGGTAGATCACCGCGATGCCCGCGGCCTGCGCGTCGGCCGGGCCGCGGAACACGACCGGCCGTCCATCGATGGTGATCGTGCCCGCGTCGGCCGCGTGCGCGCCCGACAAGATCTTGACCAGGGTCGACTTGCCGGCACCGTTCTCCCCCACCAGGGCATGCGCCTCGCCGGCGAACAACTCCAGCCGCACGTCATCGAGCGCTGTGACGGCGCCGAACGACTTGCTGACACCGGACAGGGCGAGCAACGGTCCAACCATGCAAATGCTCCCGCACGTGAGCCTCATGAAACGTTTCATGGGACCTGAATTTCTACGTTAAGTGCAGGCGCATCGCCCAGTCAAGGGTTTCCGCCGCGTTACCGGCCCGTTACATCCGACCCGTTATGTTGATACATCAGCATCTGTAATGCAAGCGTTCGGGATCATGAGTTGTGCTCCCAGCCGATTGCGTCGCGTGGGAGCAGCGGATCGGCGATTCAGCCTGGCCGGCGGACCGGTAGCGGAGGGCCAGGCCCACGACGGCGGCCTGGTCGAGGCCGATGCCGGGGAAGGTGGGTTGCGCAGGGGACGTTGCCGAGCACGGCCTGGAGCTCGCGGCGAGGATGCCGCGGGGACGGCCGTCGGGGTCGGTTCCGATGGCTTCCAGGATAGCCGCAGCGCCGTCGGGGTCGGCGAGCCTTTCGTCCAGGGTGCCATCTCGTCCAGCGGGCTCGGTGCGGTGGTCCCGGTATCTCCACCGTGGCCCACAGGCGTAGGTCACGGAAGGATGCGCCGACGGCGATGTCGAACGGGCCAGGCTCGAGCCGTGAGTGCACGACCTCCTGGCCGAACCGGTCGCCGCTGTTGGTAATGATGCACCTCACGGTGACGGAGAGGTTGCCGTGACCCGGGTCGCCGGAGACGGTGGTGGCGAGGTCCGTGTACGTGAAGCTGGTGTAGGACAGGCCGTGACCGAAGGGATAGGCGACCGGAACTTCCGCCTTGTCGTAGCCGCGGCCACCGACGAAGACTCCCGTGCCGTATCGGACGTGGCCCGCTTCGCGTGGGAAGTTCAGGTAGGACGGGTTGTCTGTAGTCGCAGGGGGGTGGACTGACCGGTCGCCGCGACACTCGCAGGTTGAGGGCTTGGGATGGCAGGCAGAGGTCCGCGACGCCTACCTGCCCGACCTCGCCAGGACACTGAGAATGTTCGCGTTGGTACGTCTTGTGTTGGGCGTCCAGCGGCAGAAGGTGACCGATGCCGCGCAGGAGTTCGTGTTTTCGCTGCGCTGGCGGCAGCTGAGCCTGACGCGTTCGCAGAGGGGCTTCAGGACGCCAAAGAGGTACTGCATCAGTTGCGTAGAGACGGCGACGCGTAGGCCCGGTCACCGCCTGCACTCGATCGGTTCTCGACCGCGCCCGGTTGTGATGATCGAGTGCCACTACTCCATCTTGCTGCTGCCGTTGATCTAGATCGAAGTGGACGATCAGCAACCATCCGCCCAGCAGGCCGTCGAGCCACCAGCCAGAACAGTGCCGGGGTGCTGGGACGGGTCTCCGGGCGCCGTCCACAAGGGACAGCTGGGTTGATCGCGTTGGCAGTCAATGAAATCCGTTACGTCTTCGCGAAACTGATCACGAACAGCATCCGCGGCGCCAGTCACTGGCTGCACTGGTCCCGATGACGCCGAGAACACCAAGCACGTGCCCTTACCAGCCATTACCGGCCGCGACTTCGGACACCGCCCGGTTCGACCCGGCGATCGCCTCGGCCAAGCGCTGGCGCGGCCGGACGGTCAGCCGTGACCGGGGCGGGATCTCGATACTGACCTGCGTAAACGACGCCCGCGGACAGGCTGGCTGCTGGCACAGCAGCCGCCGCTTGCGCCACCACAACGCCACCCGTTGATCGGCGACCGGCAGATCGCGGATGCGCACCAGCGGGCGGTCCTTCACCCGGCTGCTGGCCGTCCCGCACCCGGGGCAGATCCCTTGCTGGTCAACGGTTTCCACGACGACCCGGACCACCCGGTCAGCGACACGCACGCCGTCGACGACACGGAAGGATTCCAGGCCGAACAACAAACGGCTGTACCACTTCACGGCCGGCGCGAACAAACAATAGGGCGGGCGAGATCGATTGATCTCGCCCGCCCCTTGCATGGCCCAGCAAACGCTCCCCACTGCACAGCCAGCAAGCAGGGCTACATCGGGCGCACTACTTCAGACTACTGGGTGATCATGCCCTTCGAGGCAGCAAGGTTGTAGTTCTCCCCATACACGTTGAACTCGTGGATTCCGACCTTGACGTTCTCGGTCGTGCCCAGGATCGTCAGCCGGACCGCATATGTCCGCACCGTGTCGAAGGTGACGTACTCAGCGGTGTACGGAGTGGTGTTCGTGCTCCTGTCGACCAGTGGCTGCCACGTGTTGGAAGGGATGTCCTTGTACTCCAGCGTGTACTGCACGGCGTTGTCCTTTGTGAACGTCCCGAGCTCCTTCCAGTTGATCTGCACAGCAGAGATGTCGAAGACGGACCCGAAGCCCCTGATGTACCTGGGATTGGTGTCGCCGTCAGCTGGCTCCCACCATGTGGCTAGCGTTCGGTCCCCTGCGTAATACGGAGTACGCCCGGGGGCATAGCTGCTCGCCCAGTACAACTGGCTGTTGGCCACATTGTAGAGCCCAACGTCGTGCCGGCCCGAGATCTCCTTTCCTGGGGCCAGTTGCGGTGTGTTGGACAACTCGCAGTCGATCGCTCCCTTCTGCGGGCCAGCGGGAATCACGTTGCAGACATCCATTCCCAGTCGTCGCTCGAAGAACTCCTCGTATCCGATGACATAGGTGTAGAAGAAGACCAAGGTCCCGTTGTCGTCAACCAAGAAACTGCCGTGCCCGGCGTTTGGGCCTTGTCCAGGTCCCCAGTCGGCTCCGTGGCCGATCGGGTTCCGTTGCGTGAACTTATAGCCTGAAAGCGGCGAGTCCGACGACATGATCCCAGTTTGGTACGAGGTGTACTCGGTTCCACCGGACGCGAACGAGAGGTAGTAGGTGTCCCCGACCTTGAATATCTGCGACCCCTCGGTCCAACCGTGGGTGTAGTCCGCCTTGTTGTCACCGACGTGCTGCCACTCCTGGAGCGGATCAAACTCAACGAGCGTGACTGGGTTGGTGATGAGCTGCCGAGGGTTGTTCGGGTCCAGCTCGGCGCCCTGGATCGGCGAGCCGATGTTGAACGACAGGTACAGCCGACCGTCGGTGTCAAGGAAGAATTGCACGTCGCCCCTACTGAGGGGCTGGCCGTTCGGGAGCAGGAAGTTCCCAATGGAGGGTCTTGGTACTTGAGCGGGGCGGCCTCGTCATGCTGTCTGTAGTCGCGGTCGGGTGACTGCGATGTGTGCCATGATGCGCCTTCGATAGTTGTCCATGTTGC
>Ga0310832_100921_pt1 | contig 15331 bp, 14 predicted proteins | sample WT_ome_7_FD_201303 | JGI IMG/M metagenome (GOLD analysis project Ga0310832, IMG submission 201303) | Sorghum-adapted microbial communities enriched on wild type (WT) sorghum from Joint BioEnergy Institute, Emeryville, California, United... ...
CGAAGACGATGGAGCGAAAATGGGCGAACTTGCAAAAGCTCGAATCGGAAACGTTCCTGAAAATCGTTATGGGCGACGCTCCCCTGGATGCGTTCGATGCGTTCGTCGCCGATTGGAAGGCGCAGGGCGGCGACGAAATTACGAAGGAAGTGCGGGAAGAAGTCGCCAAATCGAAAAGCAACTAAAGCCGAAGGCGTATCGCGTCGGGAGCAAAGGAGGACGTGGCGGTGAACCTGAAGTCGTTTCACAAGCATTATCATCTGATGCTGCTGCCTGGGGTATTGCTGTTGATTGTATTTCACGTCGTGCCGATGTTCGGCGCCGCGATCGCCTTCCAGGATTTCAAGATCGGCAGAGGCATATGGGGTTCGGAATGGATCGGGCTGGAAAACTTCACTTACTTGTTCCAGATTCGCGACAGCGGAGTCATTTTCTATAACACCGTGTTCATCGCCGTATGCAAAATTATCGCGCATCTGATCGTGCCGCTCGTCTTCGCGCTGATGCTGAACGAGGTGCGGCAGATGGCGATCAAGCGATGGGTGCAAACGGTCGTCTACTTGCCCCATTTCATCTCATGGGTCATCCTGGCGGGGATCGTCATCGACATGTTGTCGCTAAACGGCATCGTCAACCAGACGCTGCAGGCGCTCGGCATCAAGCCGATATTGTTCCTCGCCAGCAACACCTGGTTCCCGGTGATCGTCATCGGCAGCGACATTTGGAAGGAGTTCGGCTTCGCCGCAATTGTCTATCTGGCGGCACTGGCCGGCATCAACCCGTCGTTGTACGAGGCCGCGGAAATGGACGGGGCAACGCGCTTGCAGCAGCTGCGCTACATTTCGCTTCCGGGAATCGCTTCGACCATCGTCCTGCTCGCCACACTCAGCATCGGCAACGTGCTGAACGCGGGGTTCGACCAGATCTTCAACCTGTACAATCCGCTCGTGTATGAATCGGGTGACATTATCGACACCTATGTATACCGGGTCGGCCTTGTGCAGGCGCAGTACGGGTTCGCCACCGCCGTCGGTCTGCTGAAATCGGCGATCGGCTTCGTCCTGATCGTACTGTCGTACCGGCTCGCCTACAAATACGCCAATTACCGCATTTTCTAGAAGGAAAGGAGGCGGACGCGTTGGTCCGCAATCGAACGGTTTCGGCCCGTCTGTCCGAGGCGGCGCTCATCGCAACGCTGCTCCTCATTTCCTTCCTGTCGCTCGGGCCCGTCCTGCATACGGTCGCGGTGTCGCTCAGCGACAACGCGGCCGCGGCGGGCGGCTTCGTCAAACTGTGGCCGAAAGGATTCACGCTGGAATCGTACCGGAAAATTATCGAAGAGCCGCACTTCGTTCATTCGTTTTTCGTCTCCGTGCAGCGCGTCCTGCTCGGTGGATCGATCAACCTGGCGCTCACCGTCCTGATGGCGTATCCGCTCTCGCGGAGCCCCAAGGAATTTCCGATGCGCAACGCGTACATGTGGTTTTTGCTCTTCACGATGCTTTTCAGCGGCGGGATCATCCCGTTATACTTGACTGTAAAGACGCTCGGCATGTTCAACACGATCTGGGCGCTCGTGCTTCCGGGCGCGGTGCCGGTGTTCAACGTCGTGCTGCTGATGAACTTCTTCCGCAATTTGCCCAAGGAGCTGAGCGAGGCAGGCTACATGGACGGGGCCGGCCCCTGGTACATGATGCTGCGGGTGTTCGTGCCGCTGTCGTTGCCGTCGATCGCCACCGTGACGCTGTTCAGCATCGTCGGACACTGGAACGCGTTTTTCGACGGCATGGTGTTTATGCGCAGCGTCGAGAACTATCCGCTGCAGACGTACATCCAGCAGCTCGTCGTCCAGACGAACATTCAGGAGCTCGACTCGACGCAGCTGGAGCTGCTGCAAAAAATTTCGGAGAAGACGCTGAATGCGGCCAAGATCGTCGTATCGATGGTGCCGATCCTGATCGTCTACCCTTTCCTGCAAAAATATTTCATTCACGGCATCATGCTGGGTTCGGTCAAGGAGTGAGCGTTCGGGAGAAAGGGAGGAACCGCTATGGAAATGACGGTCATGACGTTCAACCTGCGTTATGCGACGGACAACGACGGGGACAACCGCTGGGCCAACCGGGTGAGCAAGGCGGCGGACGCCGTGCTGGATCATCGCCCGCTCGTCGTCGGGACGCAGGAGGGCTATGCCGCGATGCTGCGCGATCTGGAGCCGCTTCTGAGCGATTACGCCTGGATCGGCAACGGCCGCTTCGGGGAGCACGAGAACGAGCATTGCGCGATCTTTTATGACAGGCGCATGCTTGAGCTGAAGCGGCAAGGCCAGTTTTGGCTTTCGGAGACGCCCGACGCCGTCGCTTCGAAAAGCTGGGGAAGCATGTTTCCCCGCATTTGCACATGGGCGCTGTTTTCGCACCGGGACGGCGGCGGCTCGTTCTACGTGTACAACACGCATCTGGACCATCACAGCGCGGAGGCGCGAAGCCGCGGCTGCGCCGTATTGTGGGAGCGCGTGCGGCGCCAGCGGTCGGAGAACGGGCTGCCGGCGCTCATCGTCGGCGATTTCAACAGCACGCCGGGGGATTGGCCGATCCGCTTCCTGCGAGGGGAAATAGCCGGCGAGGACGGCGCAAGGCCGGAGCTGACCGACGCGTATTTGGCGATGGACGGCCGTCCGGGACGTACGGCGCACAGCTTTCGCGGCGGCGATGACGGCGAGCCGATCGATTACATTTTCGCCACGCCGGAATTCCTCATCGAATCCGTTCTGGTCGACCGCAGCGAGCGGGACGGCGGTTATCCGTCGGATCATTATCCGGTGGTAGCCAGACTAAAGCGAATCTGATCAAAGCCCGGTCATCGGGCTTCCGCCACAGCTGCCAGGGCTGTGGCTTTTATGCGTTGCCCGGGGGCTTGCTCCAAAAGCTTTCCGCCGCCTCCGTCCCGGGACCGAGACGAGAATCAACCCGCCGACTCTATGTTTGCGGCCGAATTTGCCATACAATAAGAACAAGTCATTCGGACTACAACGACAGCGGAGGATCAGGAGATGAATCATCATTTTTGGGGCAAATCGATCGGCGGACTGATCTTGATCGGGATCGGGTTTTTGTTCCTGCTCAGCATAACCGGCATCGTCAACGTCGATATCGGCTATCTGATTTCGAACTTCTGGCCGGTCTTTCTCATTGTGATCGGACTGAGCGGCTTGTTTGCGCAGCGGCGGCTCGACCACGGGAGATCCGGGGCGTTGATCTGGAGCCTGTTCATGATTGCGCTCGGGCTCATCTTTTTAAACCGCAACTTCGGCTGGGTGCCGCAGATCGACATCGGCGATTTGTTCAAATTTATGTTTCCGGTCATTCTGATCGTCGTCGGCTTCAAACTGTTGCTTCGGCCGAAGCGGCAAGATCCTTACACGCCGAAAGATTGGCGCCCGTACAACGAGCCCTCGGATTTCGGAATCGGGACGGCAGGCGGCGGGGAAGGCGTGCCCGATTACAGCCAAACCGGGGAGCCGCACGGACCTGCGTCCTCGTCTTATGATCAGATGCCCCCGCCGCCATATGCGGGAACCAGGGAAGCGAAGCGGCAATACAGACGGCAATGGCGTGAACACAAGCGGGAATGGAAGCACGGCTGGAAACAGGGCCGCCACGGCTGCAGCGGCCATTCGTGGAACGGGCACCGGGGGTACGATGGCGATGACGCCATCAACCGGCACAATTTTATCGGCGACGTCTATATCGGGCGGGACTATTGGGAGCTGAAGCCGACCTACGTTTCCCACTTTATCGGGGATACCGATATCGACTTGACCCGGGCGAGCATTCCGTTCGGCGAAACGGTCATTCACGTGTCGGCTTTTATCGGCGACCTGAGGGTGTATGTGCCGAACGATGTCCAGCTGGAAGTGAGCGTCCAAGCCTCTTCGTTCCTCGGCAACATGAACGTGTTCGAACGCCGCGAGGAAGGGATGTTTCGCCATATGGTGGCTGAACCCCCTCACTACTATGAAGCGGAGAAGCGCATCCGGATCATCGTCAACCTGTTTATCGGCGATGTGCGGGTGAAACGTGTCGGATGAACCGGGCCAGCATTTCGAACAACATCAAATGGAAACTGCTCAGCTCGTTTCTGGCCGGTCTCGCGATCGTCATCGGCGGCCTGGCGATCGGCTGGCTATACGGGCGCGACGCGTTTGTCCACGGCGATATTTGGATCGAGTACATGCTGCTGCTCGCCGCGGCCGGGCTGATCGTCGTCTATACGGCCATATCCAAGCATCAGCGCAAGATCGATGCGCTTCATCTGGCCATCCTGCAGCTGGCGAACGGCAATTTGGGGGAACGGATTCCCGTAAGCGGAGGCGACCCGTTCGAGCTCATCTACAGCGATTTCAACGATATGGCGGCCTCGCTGGAGAAGCGGGTCCGGCTGCTGCAGCAGATGGGGGAAGAAAACGCCATGCTGCAGGCCGAGTCCAACGAAGCCGCCGTCATCGAGGAGCGAAAACGGCTGGCGAGGGATTTGCACGATACGGTCAGCCAGCAAATGTTCGCCATTCACATGTCCGCTTCGTCGCTCGCCAAAATGGTCGAACGCGGCCAGACCGAGGCGATAGGACCGATCATCGCGCAGCTGGTGAACATGTCCAGCCTGACGCAGAAGCAGCTGCGCGGCATGATCGCCCAGCTGCGCCCGATCGAGCTGGAGGGCCGGCGGCTTGTGGAGGCGCTGGACAAATGGTTTCCCGATTATTGCCGGCAAAACGGGCTGCAGGGCAGCATGGACATCCGGCTTGCCGGTCCGCTGTCCGACGGCATCGAGCATCAGCTGTTTTTGATCGTGCAGGAAGGGATGGCCAACGTCGTCAAGCACGCTTCCGCCCGGCACGTAACGCTGTCGCTGCACGACAACGGCCACCAGTACGTGCTCCAGATCAGCGACGACGGGCAGGGGTTCGACAGCGACATTGCGCGGGCCAATTCATACGGCTTGTCGACGATGCGGGAGCGGGCGCAAAAGCTGGGCGGCAACATGGAGCTGTGGAGCAAGGCGGGCGCGGGGACACGCATCAAGATCGGCATACCGAAGTTCGGTCCGGCGGACGGCGGCGAAACACAATCCGATCACGAACAGGGGACATCGTAATGGATGACGTCATCAAAATTATGATCGTCGACGATCATGACATGGTCAGGCTCGGGTTAAAAACATACCTGGGGATGGAATCCGACTTTCAGGTCGTCGGCGAAGCGGCGAACGGCAAAGAGGCGCTGGAGCTGCTGCAACGGCTCGATCCGCAAAACCGGCCGGATCTCATTCTGATGGATCTAATGATGCCGATCATGGATGGCGTCGAGGCGACGAGGGAGGCGGTTCGCCTTTATCCTCAGCTGAAAGTGATTATGCTCACCAGCTTTCTGGAGGACGAGAAGGTGCTGGAAGCGGTCGAAGCCGGAGCGATTACGTATGTGCTGAAGAGCGTATCGTCCGACGAACTGGCGGATGTGATCCGCAGCGCCTTCCGCGGCTTGCAGGTGATGAACGCGGAAGTGTCGCAGGCGCTGACGCGCGGCTTGCGCGAGCGGTCTTCCCGGGCCGGGCAGGACGAGGGCGAAGGATTGACCGGCCGCGAAATGGAAGTGCTGCTGCTCATCGCTGACGGCAAGTCCAACAAGGAAATTGGAGACGAGCTGCATATCAGCATCAAGACGGTGAAAACGCATGTCAGCAACCTGCTCATGAAATGCGGCGTCGAAGACCGCACCCAGCTGGCGATTTACGCCCATCGCAAAGGCTGGATCGGCAAGGGATAATTTCGGACGAATTGGCCGATGCTAGTACCAAAAGCATGAAGCCGAGGAGACGTCATGAAACCGATACAATCCGCATTGGAGAACCGCACCGGCAGCTTCGACCGCATCCGGGACCAATTGCAGCGGTTCCAGTTTACGCTCGGGGGCAACTGGGACTACGATCACGGATCGTTCGACCGCGCGTTGGACGAAGCGCATAAAGTATGGCTGCGGCTGCCGTTCGAGGTGACGCGCGGCCGTCTGGAAGGCGACGACGCCACCAACCCGGGTACCGCGATCATGATGGGAACGCCCTTCGTCCTCAAGCACATTTACAACGAAGGGCTCGATGCCGAAGCGGTTCCGCGCACGTACGGCGCTTTGGTCGACCAGTTCCAGGACCCGATCGACCGGGACGCCGAGGTGGAGGACCATTGGGTGGAGAAGGCGCGGAACATTTTGCGTGAAGTGGAGCAGGGGCTTGATTAGCCTCTTTTTTTTCGCCGCTTTAGGCACTCACTTGCGAGAATTCCGGGTCTCCGAAAAGTATCCGAATTCGCTTTCGGAGCTTTTCATCATGTTTTGGGGTCGAATTTATTTTGCATTTAGTTTGTTTTAAGGTTCGTTTAAGGTTGCGCGCGCAATATAAAGACATCAGCAAACTGCGTCTGTTGAAATGAGAGTTTCACCACGGAGGAGGAAACGGAAATGGAGAACAACAAGCGCGATTACGGCGATTTCTTTAAACCGCAGGACGAACAAACAAGCCGCGAAACGACCGGCGACCGCGATCAGGCGGAAAAGACGGAACGCCCTTCCTACTACTACTCGTACGGACCGTTCAAATCGACGGACGAACACAAGGCCGAGACGACGGCAACGTCCGGGGAAGGAACGTCCACGGTCGAAATCACCACGCCGCGCCCGGTGCGCTCTTATTACGGCTATGCGAACGAGAATACGCCGGCTGTGCAGCCGAACGCGTGGGATTTCAATAACGCGAAGAAAAAAAGCAAGCCATTCCTCTCGTACGTGGCCACCTTCCTGGCCGGGGCGGTCGTCGTCGGCAGCCTCATGTTCGCTTCGGACAAAATGAATTTGTTCTCCGAAGCCGGAGCGGCTTCCACGAACGGCGGGTCGACTTCGGGCGCCGTCACGCAAGCGAACGGCAACGGCGGAGGAGGCGGCGTATCGACGGCCGCGCTCGATATTGTGCGCCCGGGCAACATCGCGGAAATCGTCAACAAGGCGAGCCCGGCGGTCGTCAAAGTGACGACTTACGTCACCTCGAGCAACCGTTCGAGAAACAGAATGAGCACCGAAGATTTCTTCAATTTCTTCTTCGGCGACGGTTTGCGCCAAAATACGCCCAACGGCAACCAGCGGCAGCAAGCCGGCATGGGTTCCGGCTTTCTATTCGACAAGGAAGGCTATATCTTGACGAACCAGCACGTCATCGACGGCGCCGACGAGATCGAAGTTGAGGTGCAAGGCTACAGCAAGCCGATCAAGGCGACGCTGCTCGGTTCCGAATACAGTCTGGACCTGGCCGTTCTGAAAATCGAGAAGCAGGATGGCAAAGATTACGATACGCTTCCGCTCGGCAGCTCGGACGCCATTAACGTCGGCGACTGGGTCGTCGCCATCGGCAACCCGTACGGCTTCGACCATACCGTCACGGTCGGCGTGCTCAGCGCCAAGGAACGCGACATTCCGATTCCGGATCCGCAAGGCAAGCGCGAATACCAGCATTTGCTGCAAACGGACGCTTCGATCAACCCGGGCAATTCCGGCGGCCCGCTGCTGAACCTGAACGGCGAAGTGATCGGCATCAATACGGCGGTCAGCACGCAGGCGCAAGGGATCGGTTTCGCGATCCCGACCAGCACCATCTCGTCCGTCCTGGAAAACCTGAAAAACAACGTGAAAATTCCGCTGCCGTACATCGGCGTCAACATTCAGGACATCCCCGAGGACTGGGTGAAAGATTTGCAGCTGGACAGCACCGAAGGCACGATCGTCGCCTCCGTCATCCAGGGCAGCCCGGCGGCCAAGGCCGATTTGCAGCCGTACGACGTCATTACCGAAATCAACGGAGAGAAAGTGCAAAATACGGAACAATTCCGCAATAAGATCCGGAGCATGAACGTCGGCGACAAGGTGACGCTGACCGTGCGCAGAAACGGCCAGACGCTGACGACGGCGGTCATCATCGGCGACATGAACAAACAGTAATCAGAGCGGCAGGGCGCGAGGAAAGCAGATCGGGACGCGGACGGCGTTCCCTGCTTTCCTCTTTTTGCTCGTGCCAGAAACGGGATGGCTGCCGGCCGGTTTGCACCGGAAGCGGGACGTGTATTACGATAAAAGCAACGGTACTCGGGGATGGGGGTTGGCCCGATGAGGGAACGGATTTTGGTCATAGACGATGACGAAAAAATTACGTCGATGCTGCGGCGGTCGCTCGCGTTCGAAGGCTATTCCGTCACGACGGCGCATAACGGAACGGAAGGCTTAAAGCAGATGCTGGCTATGGAGCCGGATCTCGTCATTCTCGACGTGATGATGCCGCAGATGGACGGATGGGAAGTGTGCCGGCGCGTCCGCGAAGGGGGCAGCTCCGTGCCGATTTTGATGCTGACGGCGAAGGACGAAGTATCCGAACGGGTCAAAGGGCTCGATCTCGGCGCCGACGATTACCTCGTCAAGCCGTTCGCCCTCGAGGAGCTGCTCGCCCGCGTCCGCTCGTTGCTGCGCCGGCGGGGAGATACTGCCGAGCCGAAGACGAACCGCATTCAGTTCGAGGATGTGACGCTTGATCTTGATACTCGCGAAGTATTCCGGGACGGCCATTCCATCGAGCTGACGACCAAGGAGTTCGAGCTGCTGCATCTGTTTTTGCAAAACCCAAAGCGGGTGCTGTCGCGCGATACGATTATGGAAAAAATTTGGGGTTACGACTACAGCGGCGAATCCAACGTGCTCGAGGTGTATGTTGCGCTGCTTCGGCAAAAGCTTGAGGAGCATGGAGGCAAGCGGATCATTCAGACGGTTCGGGGAGCGGGCTACGTACTGAGAGGGGAATGACAGATGTCGATTCGTCTGCGCCTGACGCTTTGGTATTCCGGAGTATTGGCGGCGATTTTGCTGTCGCTTGGCATCGTCGTTTATTTGGCCATGTCCCGCAGCCTGATCGGCGATTTGAAAAACAGCGTGCGCGAGCAAGGGGAAGCGGTAGCCAAGCAAGTATCGTGGACCCCTTTTCTGACGCGGCGGGGCATTCAGATCGGGCTCGACATTCCGCCGCTCGATTCGTTCCGGACAGGCATGGTCATGCAGGTCATGTATCCGAACGGGGACGTGTACGATCAATCGTCGTCTTTGCAAAACACGATACTCGGCACGAGCCAGGAAGCTTTAAAGAAAATGCAGGCGGGCATTCCCAACTACGAGGACGTCTGGATCGCCGGGGATATTCCGCTGCTCGTATACAACTTGCCGATCAAGATGCAGGACGAAGTCGTGGCCATCGTTCGCGTGGCGATCAACAAGCAGCCGACCGTAGCCTCTCTTAACCAGCTGAAATATACGCTGCTGCTCGTCGGCCTGCTCATCGTGCTTTTGGCCGCGTCGGCAGGCTGGTTTTTGTCGCGCAAGGCGCTCAAGCCGATCGAGAACGTCATCGCGGCGGCCGATGCGATCGAGAAGAGCGCCGATCTCGAAAAACGGATCGACTACGAAGGGCCGATGGACGAGATCGGCCGGCTGACCGACACGATCAACCGGATGCTCTCCCGCATCCAGGCGATGTATTCCGAGCTGGACGAGGCGTATCGCGCCCAGCGCCGCTTCGTCTCCGACGCTTCCCACGAGCTGCGCACACCGCTGACGACGATTCGCGGCAACGTGGATCTGCTAGAGAAAGTGTGGAAATCGATGGCGCTGGAAGCCGGCAAGGGGGAACAGGCCGAATCAGCAGAAGCGGGCTCTCCGGCCGGCGCGAACGTCGAGCTGACGCTCGAAGCGATGCACGACATCGCTTCCGAAGCCGAGCGGATGAGCCGTCTGGTCAACGACATGCTGTCGCTCGCCCGCGCGGACGCCGGGTTCACGATGCACAAGGAGCCGGTGGAGATGAAGCCGCTCGTGGAAGAGGTGGCGCGGCGGGCTCAATTTTTGCCGCGTTCCGCCGAATGGGTGGTCGGCGATCTCGACGCGCTGCACGGCGTTTCCATATACGGCAACAAAGATTATTTGCAGCAGCTGCTGTTCATCCTGATCGAGAACGCGTTCAAGTATACGGACGAGGGATACGTCCGTCTCGAGGCGAGGCAGATGGCCGGACAAGTCGGCCTGCAGATCAGCGACACCGGCATCGGAATGGACAAGGACGAAATTCCGCATATATTCGAACGGTTTTACCGGGCCGACCCGTCCCGCGGCAAAAAAGCCGGAACCGGTCTCGGCCTGTCCATCGCCAAATGGATCATCGATCAGCACGAAGGCTCGATCGAGGTGAAGACGCGCAAAGACGAGGGCACCACGTTCACCGTCTGGCTACCGATTTTGCACCAGGCGGAAGCGGCCGACTAAGCGAGTCGGTCGTAAGCGGGCTCGGTCGACCTACGTTTCGTCCTCCGGCTCCGTAAGCGCGCCGATATGCTGCAGGAGAACGGCGGCGTGATTGCAGGCCGGGTCTTTTGCGGCGTACAACAGCGTGACGTTGTGCCGGGACGCCATGTCGCGCAACCGGGCGACGAGCGCGATTCGGGCCGGATCCTCCGCAAGCTCCCGCTTGTACGCCCGGACGAACTCGGCAAACCGCTCCGGCTTGTGGCCGAACCAATCGCGCAGCTGCGGGCTCGGGGCGACCTCTTTCATCCATTCGTCGATCGCCGCCCGCCCTTTGGTCAAGCCGCGTGGCCACAAACGGTCGACGAGGATGCGCGCGCCGTCGTCGGGAGACGGCGGCTCGTATATTCGTTTGATTCGGATCGTGGGACGTTCGTGTACATGTTCCATAAGTCGATTATAGCAAAACGTCGCGACGGCCGACACGCCGTGCGGAACGCCGAAGCTTGCTGCGTACAGGGCAATCGCATTAGAATTTCGATTGGCGCGGGAAAGGCGGAGAGGCCCTTTGAATCCGGAAAAGCATTTCCATCAGGGAATCCATTTCAATTGCGATTGGAGGATCAAAGGGCTTCGCAGCCGCTCCAATTTGCGAGCTTACGGCTCTAATGCGATTGCCCTGTTGTCGCGTATGGTCGAGCTTTCCTCCGCGGCGCGGATACGGTATAATGAATGGAACATCTAACAGTTTCTAAAGCGAAAGCAGGCGTTTCCGATGGAAGTGTTGAAAATATCGCCGCGAGGCTATTGCTACGGCGTGGTGGACGCGATGGTGCTGGCCCGGCAAACGGCGCGCAATCTCGATCTGCCCCGCCCGATCTATATTTTGGGCATGATCGTCCATAATCGTCATGTAACCGAAGCGTTCGAGGAAGAAGGCGTCATTACGCTTGACGGCGAAAACCGGCTGGAAATTTTGGAGAAGATCGACAAAGGCACCGTCATCTTCACCGCCCACGGCGTTTCCCCGGAAGTGCGCCGTCGCGCCCGGGAAAAAGGATTGACCATCGTTGACGCGACGTGTCCCGACGTAACCAAAACGCACGATCTGATCCGGGAGAAAACGGAGCAAGGCTACGAAATTATTTATATCGGCAAAAAAGGGCATCCCGAGCCGGAAGGCGCCGTCGGCATCGCCCCCGGGCACGTGCATCTCATCGAGAAGGAAGAAGAAATCGAGAGGCTTAAGCTAAATACGGACAAAATCGTCATCACGAACCAGACGACGATGAGCCAATGGGACATCCGGCACATTATGAACCGGCTGATCGCCAAGTTCCCGAAGGCGGAAATTCACAACGAAATTTGCCTTGCCACACAAGTGCGGCAGGAAGCGGTGGCGGAGCAGGCCAAAGAGTGCGACCTGGTCATCGTCGTCGGCGATCCGCGCAGCAACAATTCGAACCGGCTCGCCCAGGTGGCCGAGGAAATCGCCGGGACGAAAGCGTACCGGGTGGCCGACGTCACCGAAATCCGCACGGAATGGCTGCTCGGCATTCGCAAGGTGGGCGTCACCTCAGGCGCGTCCACGCCGACCCCGATTACGCGCGAAGTGATCGACTATTTGGAGCAGTTCGACGCGAACCGGCCGGAAACGTGGGAAGTGAAGCGGACGGTTAAAAAAAGCAAGCTGCTGCCGCCGGTCAAGACCCGTTCGTCCCAATAGAATGAAGGACCGCACGAAAAAAACATTGACGTGCGCCTTCTTTTTTTGTATAGTTACTTTAACACTTAAAAGCTTAAAAGCTTAGACGCGTATTCGCGTTTAAGCGTCTAAGTGCGAAAATGAAGGCGGTCGCCGTCGCGCCGCTTGGAACCAAGGAGAGTGCATCCCATGATCGCAGTGACGTCCAATCAAATTACAGACGAGCGCATCGCCGAAATCGTTCACGTGATCGAAAAGTACGGCGTGCAGGCGCACGTGTCCCGCGGAACCGACCGGACGGTCATCGGCATTATCGGCAAGGCGGATCCGAAGCTGGCCGAGCAGCTGAGACAAATGTCCGGCATCGAGAACGTCATCAAAATCTCGAAGTCGTACAAGCTCGCAAGCCGCGACTTCCATCCGGACAACACGGTTATCAAAATCAAGGACGTCGAAATCGGCGGCGGCGAGCTTGTCGTCATGGGCGGTCCGTGCGCGGTCGAATCCCCGCAGCAGATCGATGAGATCGCCCGGCTCGTCAAGGCGGCCGGCGGCCAAGTGCTGCGCGGCGGCGCGTTCAAGCCGAGAACGGGCCCGTACAGCTTCCAGGGCATCGGTGTGGAAGGGCTCGAAATGATGGCCGAAGCGGGCCGCAAGCACGGTCTTCTGACGATTACCGAAGTGATGACGCCGGAATATGTCGACATTTGTGCGGAGCATGCCGACATTTTGCAGGTCGGTACGCGCAATATGCAAAACTTCGACCTGCTGCGCAAGCTGGGCACGATCCAGAAGCCGGTGCTGCTGAAGCGCGGGTTCAGCGCGACGTACGACGAGTTTTTGAACGCGGCCGAGTACATCTTGGCCGGCGGCAACCCGAACGTCATGCTGTGCGAGCGCGGAATCCGAACATTTGAGACGTACACGCGCAACACGCTCGATTTGGCCGCCATTCCGGTGCTGCATCAGCTGAGCCATCTGCCGGTCATTTCCGATCCGAGCCACGGCACGGGCCGCCGCGAGCTGGTGGAAACGATGAGCAAGGCGTCGGTTGCCGCCGGAGCGGACGGATTGATCATCGAAATGCATACCGATCCGGACAACTCGATGACGGGCGACGGCGTGCAGTCGCTCTTCCCGGACCAATTCGCCCGGCTGCTCCAAGATTTGGAGAAGCTTGCGCCGCTTTGCGGCAAGACGTTCAACACGAAAAAGTCGCCGCTTTACGCCTAAACGATAAGATCTGTCACGGCTTCGATCCGATACGTTCGAGTCGGAAATTGAAACGGGCTCCCGCCTAAAATCGGGGGTCCGTTTTTGTTTTGGTGCTGAATTTTGACGAAATTGTGACTGTAAACCGCTTTCAATGTGAGGATATCTGACATAACCTAAAAAAATACCTTACATAAATATTGACGCTCATGGGAGGCCGCTTTATAATAGGACCATAGTCCAACAAAAATTGAACAATGACCGGTATTTTTGCGGAGAATGTTCGGAAATGGGAGGATTTGAAAACATGTCTGTCCAAAATGTGCTCAATCTGATCAAGGAAAAAAATATCGAGTGGGTCGATTTCCGTTTTGTCGGATTGTCGGGCAAAGCTCAACATATCAGCTTGCCGGCCAGCGAGGTGGACGAAGCGACGTTCCAAAACGGCGTGGCGTTTGACGGCTCCTCCATCCCCGGCTTCCGCGGAATCGAGGAATCCGACATGGTCATGATGCCGGATACGGAAACGGCATATGTAGACCCGTTTACCGCTCATCCGACATTGATTCTGATGTGCAACATTTACACGCCGGACGGCGAACGCTACGACCGCGACCCGCGCTCGATCGCCCAGAAGGCGGAAGAATATTTGCAAAAGTCCGGCATCGGCACGGCCGCTTACTTCGCCCCCGAATCCGAGTTTTTCATCTTCGACGACGTTCGCTTTGAAAACAGCATGAACAAATCGTACTTCGAAGTCGACTCCGAGGAAGCGTTCTGGAATACCGGCCGCAAGGAAGAAGGCGGCAACCTGGGCTTCAAAGTTCCGGTTAAAGGCGGTTACGTTCCGGTTGCTCCGACCGATTCGCAGCAAGACATCCGCAGCGAAATGTGTCGTCTGATGGCGGAAGCCGGCATGCGCATCGAGCGCCACCATCACGAAGTGGCGACGGCGGGCCAGGCGGAAATCAACTTCCGTTTCGACACGCTCACCAAGACGGCCGACAACTTGATGAAGTACAAATATATCGTGCACAACACCGCCCGCCAATACGGCAAAGTGGCAACCTTCATGCCGAAGCCGCTGTTCGGCGACAACGGTTCCGGGATGCACGTTCACCAATCGATCTTTAACGGCGACACTCCGCTGTTCTATGAAAAAGGCGCTTACGCAAACCTGAGCGAAACTGCGCTGTATTACATCGGCGGCATCCTGTATCACGCGCCGGCACTCATCGCGATCACGAACCCGAGCACGAACTCGTTCAAACGTCTCGTCCCGGGCTACGAAGCGCCGGTCAACCTGGTCTTCTCGAAAGGCAACCGTTCCGCGGCCATCCGGATTCCGATCGCGGCCGTTACGCCGAAAGGCTGCCGTATTGAGTTCCGTACGCCGGACTCCACGGCCAACCCGTACCTTGCGTTCTCGGCTATGCTGCTCGCAGGCTTGGACGGCATCCAAAAGAAAATCGATCCGCGCAAGCTGGGCTACGGTCCGTTCGACAAAAACATTTACGAGCTGTCCGACGCGGAGAAGAACGAAATCCGCAGCGTGCCGGGCTCGCTGGAAGAAGCGCTGGACGCCCTCGAAGCGGATCACGAGTTCCTGACTCAAGGCGGCGTATTCACGAAGGAATTTATCCAAAATTATATCGAATTCAAACGCAGCGAAGCGAAATCGGTAAGCATCCGCATTCATCCGCAAGAGTATTCGCTTTACTTCGACTGCTAATCGTCCATCGCGTTGCAACGTCCCCGGATTTGAAGCCGGGGGCGTTTTCATTTTTGCTAAGAGGTTCGCGGTTGCGAATCGGCCTGGCGAAATTGACAAACGCTGAGGACAAACGCGCGGCACATTGGTATAATTTACATAATCGGCCGTACGCCTAATAGCCGGACTTTATCGAATCACGAATGAACGGGGGAATTATGATGGTAGTCGGATTTATCGGACTCGGTACAATGGGAAAGCCGATGGCGGAAAATTTGTGGAAGGCGGGCTTCGAGCTGGTCGTTTATAACCGCAGCCCGGAAAAGC
>Ga0310832_100933_pt1 | contig 15234 bp, 13 predicted proteins | sample WT_ome_7_FD_201303 | JGI IMG/M metagenome (GOLD analysis project Ga0310832, IMG submission 201303) | Sorghum-adapted microbial communities enriched on wild type (WT) sorghum from Joint BioEnergy Institute, Emeryville, California, United... ...
AGATTCGAAATATTTCGAGCCGAAGCTGAGCGGAAGCCATCAGAAGGTGATCGCCAGCCACCTGATCGATGTCGAGCCCGACGGCCGCCATTCGCCGCTTGAGGTGCTGCAGGACCGGGCCCGCTTCTTTTCGCCGGGCGTGTTTTTCACGATCATTTCGCCATTGTACGGCGACGCGATGACGCTGCCGCTCTCCTGGATCGAGCAGAGGCAGATGAACCCGTGCCATCTGTGGGTGGCATGCGGCGTCCCCGCCGCCGATCAGGAGCGCTGGAAGCGGAAGCTGCAGTCGATCGGCGTGATGGGGTACGCCGTATCGTCGCTCGATGAGCTGCCGGCTGTGTTGGGAGGGAGGTCGTGATGGAGGAGCGGCGCTGGTGGTCCCCCTTGCTGCAAGACTGGCAAGAGCGGGCGACGGCGATTTTGACCGGATTGTTTCTGCTCCAGTTCGTGCTCTGGATCGAGAAGGAAGACGGGGTATGGCTGGACGAGACGGTCGTGATCGTCAAATGGACGCTTGCCCTGACGATCGTCGTCGAGCTGTTTCCCCGCCTGCACCGGGCTCTCCGGTGTCTCATCCAGGCGGTTGCCTTGCTTGTTGTGACGGGCAACGCGCTGAACGTGTCGCCGGATGCGGGCGGCGTGCATCCGATGCGCCAGCTCGGCGCCTTCGTCCGGGACATCGCGGAGATCGTGTCGGATACGTTCATGCAGATGGTGCCGTTTATCTGGTTCGCATTGGGAGCGTGGCTCGTTGCGCTTCTCGCCTGTTGGTGGATGAAGGCGAAAGGGCGCATTATGTTTCTGCTCGTCAGCTCGGTCATCGCGCTGTCGATCCGCGATTCGTTCAGCCTGCTGCTCTTGTGGAAGCAGGTGGCGATCGTCATTTTTTGCGGGCTGTTTCTGCTCGTCGTCCGGCATTTCGCCGGACTGAAGCACCGCAATCCGGCCGGATGGGCGCATTTGGCCGAATATCCGTCTTACGTTGCGCTGCCGGTCGTGTTGCTCATCTCCCTCGTCGTGTTCATCGGCACGCTCGCCCCGAACGTGCGCGCGGTGCTGACCGATCCGTATACGCTGTGGATGAACATGCGCGGCAAAACCGTCGATATCGTCAACAAGGGGACTGGGGTGGCGAGTGTGCTCGGCTCGGACCCGACGTCGGGCTACAGCCGCAACGACTCTTCGCTCGGCGGGGAATTCGCTTTCGACTACACGCCCGTCATGACCGTCAGCACGACGCACCGCAGCTACTGGCGCGGGGAAACCCGTTCGATGTATACGGGCAAAGGGTGGATTGTGAGCGACGTCGAACGCCGGACGCCGCTTTCGCCGGTAACGGAGGATGCGCCGCTGCCGACCGACCCCCGGCTTGCTCCGTCCAAGCTCAAGACGGTGGAAGTGACGCAGACGGTTACGCTCGCCGACGAAGCGAATCCCGATTTTCCGGTGCTTTTCGGCGCGTACGCCATCGATCGGGTGCAAGGCGTCGTGAGCGGAGGGGGGAACACCTCACTGGCGCCGCTGCTCTGGTCCGCGAGACTGTCCGAACTGCGCTGGAGCGGCCGGGAGTCGTATCCGAAGGTGTATACGGTCGTCTCGAAAGTGCCCGTCGTCGACGAAACGGAGCTGCGCCAAGTGCCGGCCGATCTGCCGACGACGGTCGGGCTGGAAGAATATTTGATGCTGCCCGACTCGCTCCCTGCGCGAGTAAGGGAGCTGGCGGCGAAAGTGACGCAGCCGGCGACGAACATGTATGACAAGGCAAAGCTGCTGGAGCAATATTTGGCCACCACCTATCCGTATACGAATACGCCCGATCTGAGCAAAGGCCGCAGCCGCGACTTCGTCGACCGCTTCCTGTTCGAAATCCAGGAAGGCTACTGCGACTACTTTTCCACCGCAATGGCCGTCATGGCCCGGTCGGTCGGCCTTCCCGCCCGATGGGTCAAAGGCTATACGCCGGGAGCGAACGTCTTGGACGATGGCGTTTCTGTCCCGGGTCTCATGCCCGAGGAACGGATCGACCCGAACGGCGCCGGGGACTATACGGTTCGCAATGCGGACGCGCATTCGTGGGTCGAAATTTATTTCCCGGGCTACGGCTGGATTCCGTTCGAGCCGACCGCAGGCTTCGCCCTTCCGACGTTCGCTCCGGAAGAAGAGACAGCGGTGACGCTGCCGGAGTTGACGGATACTCCGACCGAGCCGGCCGAGCAGCAAGAAAGCGCCGCGGTGCCGCGCGCCGTCGGTTGGGGTGCAGGCGCCGTCGCTTTGGCGATCGCGCTGGCGCTTGTCTGGGCAGGCCGCCGGTCGATTCCGCTGCTTCGCTCGGTAAGTCCGCTCGGCAAGCAGCTGGACGCCAACCAGCGGGCGATCGTCGAATTCGAGCGGCTCGTCCGCTACGCGAGACGCAAAGGCTATTCGTGGGCCGAGCATGAGACGGTTCGGGAAATGACCGCGCGTTGGGTCAGCAAGGACAAATGGCTGAAGAAGGACATGGAGTCGCTGGTGGAGCTGTTCGAGAAAGCGAAATACAGCGGCGAGCGCATCAGCGAGGAAGAGCTGTCGCTCTTCTCGCGAACGGTGCACAAGCTGAAGGAAAATATGTAGGCGCCAAGGCCGCGGTTTCGAATCGGAACTCGCGGCCTTGCTGCCGTTTTTGCAGGGTTCGGGCATCTATGGTATAGTTTGTCGTATATATGGCATTGCAAAGGAGTATGAACGGCGTTTGCTGAAAAAACTGATTCCGCAAAAGAGCGTCCGATCGATCTATGAAATCGACGTTCAGGCGTTGTGGCAGTCCGGGGTGAGGGGCATCATTACCGATCTGGACAACACGCTGGTCGGAGCGAAGCACCGCCAGGCGACGCCCGAGCTGCTCGAATGGTTGAAACGGCTCAAGACGATCGGGTTCCAAGTGGTGATCGTATCGAACAACAACCGGATGCGGGTGTCCACCTTTTCCGAGCCGTTGTCGATTCCGTATATATTTCGGGCGAGGAAGCCCGGCAACGCGGCGTTTCGCAAGGCGATGGCGATGATGTCGCTTGCGCCGAACCAGACGGTCGTCATCGGCGACCAAATGCTGACCGACGTGCTCGGAGGAAACCGGCTCGGGCTGTACACGATTTTGGTGCGCCCGATCGATTTGGGCGACGAAGGATTTTTCACGCGAATCAACCGGCTGATCGAGAGAATCGCGTTGTCCTGGATGAAGCGCAGAGGCTTGATGGGATGGGAGGATTCGTAATATGGCGCCGGACAACGACATGCGCTGCTCCGGCTGCGGCGTGGCGATCCAGACGGAGTCGCCGGAGAAGCTCGGCTATGCGCCGGCGGCGGCGCTCGCCCGCGAACCGCGACTGTGCCAACGCTGCTTTCGGATCAAGCATTACAACGAACTGTCGAGCGTGACGCCGAACCAAAACGATTTCCTGCGCATCTTAAGCGGGATCGGGACGGAAAAAGCGCTCGTCGTCCATATCGTCGACCTGTTCGACTTCGAGGGCAGCCTGATCGGCGGGCTGCACCGGTTCGTCGGCAGCAACCCGATCGTCCTGGTCGTCAACAAGATCGACCTGCTGCCGAAGGCGATCAACTTGAACCGCATTCGCAACTGGGTGCAAAAGCAAGCGAAGGAAAACGGCCTGCGCCCGGCGGACATCGTCCTGTGCAGCGCGCGGAAAAATATCGGCTTCGACCGCGTCGTCGAATCGATTGCGCACCATCGTGGGTCGAACGACGTCTATGTGGTCGGTGCGACCAACGTGGGCAAGTCGACGCTGATAAACCGGTTGATCCGCGATTACAGCGATATCGAAGCGGAGCTGACGACTTCGCCGTATCCGGGGACGACGCTCGATTTGGTCCATATTCCGCTTGACGACGGCCGTCACATTATCGACACACCGGGCATCGTCTACGAGAGCCGGCTCACCGAGGTGGCCGACAAGCGCGATCTGAAGACGCTATTGCCGGACAAGCCGATCAAGCCGCTCGTCTTCCAGCTGAACGAGCGCCAGACGCTGTTTTTCGGCGCCTTCGCCCGGTTTGATTTCGTGCAGGGGGAGCGGCAGTCGTTCACCTGCTACGTCTCCAATGCGCTGAAGGTTCACCGCACGAAGCTGGACAAGGCCGACGAGCTGTATGCGGAGCACAAAGGGGGCATGCTCGCCCCGCCTTCGCGCGAGCATCTGGAGGCGTTGCCTCCGCTCGCGAAGCATGCGTTTCGCATCCCGAAAGGGAGCCACAGCGACGTTTACATATCCGGGCTCGGCTGGATCGCGGTGAACAGCGACGCGGGCGCGCAGATCGTCGTCCACGCGCCTAAGGGCGTCAAAGTGGCGGTGCGCGATTCGCTGATTTGAGCGGTTAGCCCGGCATCATTTTTTCATGGGAGCTAGATGGGGATGAACATGTGGGAGATGGACACCGCGACCGTCATGCACGGCGTATTTGGCGATCCGATTAAGCATTCGAAGTCGCCGATTATGCACAACCGCGCGTTCCGCGAACTCGGCCTCAATGCCGCGTACGCGGCGTTCCATGTCGGTCCGGGACGGCTGAAGGATGCCGTCGCGGGCATTCGCGCGCTCGGATTTCGCGGCGTCAATGTCACGATTCCGCACAAGATGGAAGTGATGGACTACCTCGACGCCATCGACGAGGACGCCCGGGCGATCGGCGCGGTGAACACGATTGTGAACGACGACGGCAAGCTTACCGGCTACAACACCGACGGTATCGGCTACGTCCGGTCGCTCAAGGAGGAGGCCGGATTCGAAGTCGCCGGCCGCAAGGTGTTGCTGCTCGGGGCCGGCGGTGCCGCGCGGGGCGTGGCCTACGCGCTGGCCAAGGAGGGGGCGGCCGCCGTCTACATCGCCAACCGCACCGTGTCCAAGGCGGTCGAGCTTGCCGCTGCGATATCGCCGTACGCGCCCGCCCACGGCATGAGCTTCGGCGACATCGCCGACATCCGCGGCGAAGTCGACCTGATCGTCAACAACACGTCGGTCGGCATGCATCCGAACGTCGACGAGACGCCGATCGACACGTCCTGGTTTCACGACGGGCTGACCGTGAGCGATCTCATTTACAACCCGCTGGTCACCCGGCTGCTGCGCGAGGCGGAAGCGAAAGGAGCCGCTATTCACGGCGGGCTCGGCATGTTCATCTACCAGGGCGCTTACGCCTTCGAATATTGGACCGGACGCGAGGCGCCCGTCGCCGTCATGCGCGCCGCGGTGCTGGAAGCGTTCGGCGAAGCGTCTTCCTGACGGGCATATGAAGCCCGCTCGGACGGAGAAATGCGGGATCGCCGGCTTGCGGAAGATAACGGCGGCTTGGCAGGAAACCTGAGGGAGGATCAGCCATTTGCTGACGAACAAGCAGAAGAAATATTTGCGCTCGATGGCGCACCATCTCGACCCGATCTTCCAGGTCGGCAAAGGCGGCGTCAACGACCATTTGATCAAGCATATCGAGGAAGCGCTGGAGGCGCGCGAACTTATTAAAGTTTCGGTGCTGAACAATTGCATGGAGGACAGCGAAGAGGTCGCCCAGGCGCTGGCGGCAGGAGCGAACGCCGAGCTGGTGCAGCGTATCGGACGGACCATCGTCCTTTACAGAGAGTCGAGAGACCATAAAAAGATTGAGCTCCCTTAAAACAGGCCCCCAAAAGTGACGATGAGGCTCCGAAGCCGATTCCGGGTACTTTTGGGGGACCCCGAAACAAGCCCCAAGGAGTGTCCGCTATGAAAGTGGGGATCATGGGGGGGACGTTTGATCCGATTCACAACGGACATTTGCTCGCCGCCGAGCGGGCCCGCGAAGAGGCGGAGCTGGACGAAGTCTGGTTCATGCCTTCGAGCACGCCCCCCCACAAAAAGAACCCGCCCAAGGCGACGCCCGAGCAGCGGTTCGACATGGTCAAGCTGGCGATTGCGGGCAATCCGCATTTTCGCCCGGAAGATTTGGAGATCCGGCGCGGCGGGACGTCCTACACGGTCGACACGGTCGGCGAATTGAAGCGGCTGCATCCGGACATCCGGTTTTTTTACATTATCGGAGCCGATATGGTGCAATTTTTGCCGAATTGGGTGCGCATCGGCGAACTGCAGCGGATGATCGGGTTTATCGGCCTCGCCCGTCCCGGGTTTTCCGCCGATATCGGACGGCTTCCCGAAGCGATGCGCAAAAGCGTCATGTTGGTGCCGATGCCGCAGACGGACATCTCGTCCACGATGATCCGCAACTGGAGAAAATCGGGCAAATCGGTCCGTTACCTTGTACCCGATGCGGTACTATCCTATATGGAGGAGAATCGGCTGTATGAACTTTGAACAATTGGCGGAAGCGACGAAGAGCCAGATGCCGGCGAAACGATGGAATCATACGCTCGGCGTCGTCTCCTCGGCCGTCGAGCTGGCCAAGCGGTATGGAGCCGATCCCGGGAAGGCCGAGCTGGCGGCGCTGCTGCACGATTATTGCAAATTTTGGCCGATCGAGGAGCAGCGCAGCGCCTACGTCGCCGAAGGGCTGGATCCGGAGCTGCTGGAGTACGATCCGCAGCTGCTGCACGGACCGGTGGCGGCGGAGATCGTGCGCAAGCGCCACGGCATCGAGGATGCCGAAGTGCTGGACGCGATCCGCTACCATACGTCGGGCCGCGAGCGGATGACGCTCTTGGACAAAGTCGTCTGCCTGGCCGATTATATCGAACCGGGCCGGGATTTTCCGGGTGTGCATAATATTCGCGAAATTGCCGAACATAGCCTGGAGAGAGCGCTCGTGGCCGGCTTCGACTCGACGATCCGCTTTTTGCTGGAGAAAGGAAAGAAGGTGTACCCGCTGACGGTTCGCGCCCGCAATGCGCTGATCGACGAGGCGAAACGCCCGCAATCTTAAGTCCGGGACAACTTGAAGGAATGATTTGAATTTTATGTTCATAGAAGGGCGAATCAAGCCACGCAAGCCGGAAACGGCCTCTGCAATCAAATTTTTCGGATATGGGGGCATGCAAATGGCAAAATCTCCGGATCACCTGATGAACGAAATTGTGAAAGCGATCGAGGACAAGAAGGCGCACAACGTCGTCGTGCTGGACCTGAAGGGCATTTCGCTGCTTGCCGATTACTTTGTCATCTGCCACGGCAATTCGGATACGCAGGTGAAGGCGATCGCGGAGGAGGTGCGCAAGCGGGGGGCCGAGCTGGGCGTCGCGGTCCGCGGCATGGAAGGATTCGATGCGGCGCGCTGGGTGCTGGTCGATCTGGGCGACGTCGTCGTGCACGTGTTCCATCGGGATGAACGGGAATATTACCATATCGAACGTCTGTGGTCCGACGCCAAGGTGGTCGAGCTCGTATGAAAACCGCCGCCGATCGTCTGGAAGCCGGGACGGTAGCGAAGCTGACGGTTGCCCGGGAAGTGCCGCCGAACGGCTTCTTTTTGACCAACGGGGTCCGGGACGTGCTGCTGCATTACAGCGAGGCGACCGAGCCAATCAAGCCGGGTGACGTCGTGGACGTGTTCCTGTTCCACGATACGGACGACCGTTTGGCCGCCACCATGAAAAAGCCGTTGATCCGGCTCGGCGAGATCGGGCTATTGGAGGTAGCCGACGTCCATCCGCGTCTCGGCTGCTTTCTGGAAATCGGGCTAGGTCGGCAGCTGCTGTTGCCCGCATCGGAGCTGCCCGATGCGAAGGAACTGCGCCCGCGGCCGGGCGATCGCGTCTATGTGAAGCTCGCCCACGACCGTCAGGGACGAATGCTTGCCAAGCCGGCCGGTGAAAAAGAGTTGGCGCCGCTTGCCGTGCGCGCGCCGCAGACGTGGAAAAACGAATGGGTCGACGCCACCGTCTACAAGCCTTTGCAAATGGGGACGTTCGTCCTTTGCGACGCAGGCGTGCTCGGCTTCGGCGTTATCGGCATGATTCACGAGCAGGAGCGGACGCGGCCGCTCAGGCTCGGGGAGCGGGTCAACGTCCGGGTCGTGTTCGTGCGCGAGGACGGCCGGGTCAATTTGTCCATGCGCCCGCTAAAGCAGGTCGGACGGGAGGAGGACGCGGAACGCATCCTCGCCTTTTTGCGGGAGCGGCCGAACGGAGCGATGCCTTATTCCGACGAGACGCCGGCGGATATCATCATGGCCAAGTTCGGAATCAGCAAGTCGGCGTTCAAGCGGGCGCTCGGCAAGCTGATGAAGGACGGCGCCATCGAGCAGCGGGGAAGCTGGACGCATCTGAAGGAGCGGCAGGAATGACTGCCGCTGTTTGCTTTTGCGCCGAAAATACAGGTCGGCGCCATGTAGAGCGGGTCGGGCTTGAGCCCGGCAACAGGGGGGAAGAGCGTGGCTTACGGTCAGTTCGCCTACATTTACGATCGTCTGATGGAAGACATGCCTTACGCGCAATGGCTTCGATTCATCCGGCAATGCTGGGAAGCGTACGGCAAACCGGAAACGGTGGCCGATCTCGGGTGCGGAACCGGCAATTTGGCGATTCCGCTGGCGCAGTCGGGCCTTCGCGTCATCGGCATCGATTTGTCCGAACATATGCTGGCGGTCGCCCGCGACAAGGCGGAGCGAAAACAGAGCACATTCCCATTCGCGAGGGGCGGGGAAATCGTGTGGGCGCAAATGGATATGCGCGAGTGGGAGCCGGCCGAGCCGGTCGATTCGGTCATTTCGTGCTGCGATTGCCTCAACTATTTGCGCGAGGCGGAGGAGTTGGCCGACGCGTTCCGTTGCACGTACGCCGCGCTTCGTCCCGGAGGGACGTTTATTTTCGACATGCATACGCAGCATCAGCTTAAGACCTATGCCGATATGCAGCCGTTCGTGCTGAACGACGACGAGATCGCTTACATATGGACGAGCGAGCTGGACGAGGAGCGATGCGAGATCGAGCACGAGCTGTCGATTTTCGTGAAGGAATCGATGTGGGAATCGGCGGGGAGCGAGCGTCGGTCGAAACCGAAGGCCGGAATTGCGGGAGAACGCTATATCCGCATCGACGAAACCCATGTGCAGCGGGCGTATCCGCTCGATCAACTGGAGGCGCTGTTGAAAGAAGCGGGCTTTCGCTTCGTTCGGCAATATGCCGATTTCACCCGACGCGAGCCGACGGAACGGACGGAGCGGGCGTTTTTCGTTTGCCGGAAGGAGGATTAGCCGGTTTGCGGTCCGGCTTTTCGCTCGTACCTTCAACGAAAATCGCCTGCACATCGTCTATGCCGATGAATTTCATCACCGCTCTTTCATGTCTGGATCGGTTCAGAGAAGTGACGAAAGACCAGGCGTTCCAGCTTTTGAACGATTCCGGGGACTATCGTGAAGTGTTGAGACGCTATTTTGAGCGGTTGATCGATAATGCGTTAAGCGATGAGAATGGCCGCCGCGGATGCTTCATCGCCAATACGGCGATGGAGTTGGGGACCGCAGATCCCGTCATTGCAGCCCGAATCCGGGAGTTTACGAACGAATTGGAAGAGATGTTCGTCCAATTTCTGACCCGTGCCGTGCAGCAGGGACAATTGCGTTCGCAGCATAGCGTACGGGAGTTGGCCCGCTATTTGCTCAGTGTCCGAAACGGGCTTTATGTGCTCGGAAAGTCCGGGTCCGATCGCAGCATGTTGGAGGATGCGGTGAAAGTGGCGCTGTCGGTCGTAAGAATTCGCCGGTCTTGACCGCACCCGGCAAGAAGACGGCGATCAACCATTTCTACGAAAAACTTCTTACGCTCCAAGAACGGCCTTATACGGAAACATACGGAAACGTCGAAACGAATGGCGGATGAACGGCATCGTTTTATGGAAAACTATCTGGAGACGTTTTACAAAGAGTGGAACGGGGAGGCTTAGGTGCCCCGCTTTTGCGGTAAGGGCGATCTGACGGCGGCAGCCTTTTGTCTAAATCATATCAAAATTAGATATGTTTTATATAAAATAAGTTATTTTATGCATAAATCGATGGCAGTATACTGGTATTAGAGCAAGGTGAAGCAGCGGAAGGCGCGGGCGCGATTCGCCCCGCGCGTCAGGGGAGGGAACGAACGCGATGAACCGTGCGCAGCAGCCTTGGCAAGCTTACACCGGCCCCAATCTGGCCTACATTCAGGAGCAATACGAACGTTACGCGGCCGATCCGGCATCGGTAGAGCCGTCGTTCCGAGAGCTGTTCGAGCGGTGGGGGGCGCCGCCTTCGCGTGAAGCGGAAGCCGAACTGCCGGCGGTCGAGGCGGCTCCTCTACCCGAATATGATATGAGCATGCTGGAGAAGGTTGCCGCTGCCGGGCGCCTCGTCTGGAACATCCGGTCGTACGGCCATCTGGCCGCGGACATCGACCCGCTCGATTTGAGCCCCGCCGCGGACACCCGGCTGCTGGAGCCGGCAACGTACGGCTTGACCGACGCGGATCTCGAGGCGATGCCGGCGAAGCTCGTATGGGAGCACGCCCCTGCCGAAGTCGCCAACGCGAAAGAAGCGATCGAGCGGTTGAGGCGCGCCTATACGGGCACGACCGCCTACGAATTTGCCCATGTTCACGAAGCCGAGGAGCGCGATTGGCTGAACCGCCGGGTGGAAAGCGGATTGGCCGAAAGCGAGCCTTTGACGGCGCAAGAGCGCAAGACGCTTTTGCGGCGGCTGGTGGAGACGGCGCAATTCGAAAGCTTTCTGCATCGCACGTTTGTCGGGCAGAAACGGTTTTCGATCGAAGGAATCGATACACTTGTGCCGATGCTGGACGAAACGATTCGCTGGGTCGCCCGGGACGGCGGCAGCTATCTGCTGATCGGCATGGCCCACCGCGGCAGGCTAAACGTGCTGGCGCACGTGCTCGGGAAGCCGTACCGGACGATTTTCTCCGAATTTCACCATGCGCCGAACAAAGATCTCGTCCCTTCGGAAGGTTCGACCGGGCTGAACTACGGCTGGACGGGCGATGTGAAATACCATCTGGGCGCCGACCGCAGCGTCGAGGAGGAGGAAGGCCGGACGATCCGCGTCGTGCTCGCGAACAATCCGAGCCATCTCGAATTCGTCAACCCCGTCGTCGAAGGGTACACGCGCGCGGCGCAGGAGGACCGGACCCGACCGGGATATCCGGTGCAGGACTACGGCAAAGCCGCGGCCGTTCTGATCCACGGCGACGCCGCTTTCGCCGGGGAAGGCGTCGTGGCGGAGACGCTCAATTTCAACCGGCTGCGCGGCTACAGCAACGGCGGCACGATACACGTGATCGCCAACAACCGGCTCGGGTTCACGACCGACAGCCAGGACGGCCGATCGACCCATTATGCCAGCGACCTCGCCAAAGGCTTCGAAATTCCGGTCGTCCATGTGAATGCGGACGACCCGGAGGCGTGCATCCGCGCGATGCGGCTTGCTTGCGAATTCCGGGCCCGCTTCCGCAAAGATTTCCTCATCGATCTGATCGGCTACCGCCGGTACGGGCACAATGAATCGGACGATCCCGAGACGACGCAGCCGATCATGTACGGCAAGCTGCGCAGCCACCCGCCGGTCGCCGAGCTGTACGCCCGCCGGCTGATCGGCGAAGGCTTGATCGGCGAGCCGGATGTCGAGAAGCTGAAGCGGGAGGCGCAAGGCAAGCTGCAGGCGGCTTACGAGGAGATGCGTCGCGGCGGGCAGCAGGAGCCCGAAGGCGCGAAGGGGCTGGCCTCCGCACTGGGGACGGCGCGGGCGGAGCCGGATACGGCCGTGCCGCTCGACCGGCTCCGCGCCATGAACGAGGCGCTGCTGAAGCGCCCGGAAGGCTTCCATATGCTGCCGAAGCTGCAGCGCATTCTCGAGCGGCGCGCAGGGGCGCTGGACGACGGCGGGAAGGTGGACTGGGCGCTCGCCGAGACGCTCGCCTTCGCCTCCATATTGGCGGACGGCAAGCCGATCCGCATCAGCGGCCAGGATACGCAGCGCGGAACGTTCGCCCACCGCCATCTCGTTCTGCACGACGCGGCCACCGGCGAATCGTATTGCCCGCTGCACACGCTGCCGCAGGCGAAGGCGTCGTTCGCCATCTACAACAGTCCGTTATCGGAGACGGCCGTCCTCGGCTTCGAGTACGGGTACAACGTCTTCGCTCCGGAGACGCTCGTCATCTGGGAAGCGCAATACGGCGACTTCGCCAATGTCGCCCAAGTGATCGTCGACCAGTTCCTCGCCGCCGGACGAAGCAAATGGCGGCAAAAGTCGAGCTTGACGATGCTATTGCCCCACGGCTACGAGGGCCAGGGGCCGGAACATTCCAGCGCGCGGCTGGAGCGGTACTTGCAGCTGTCCGCGGAAAACAACTGGACGGTCGTCAACTTGACGCGGGCGGCGCAATATTTCCACCTGCTACGGCTGCAGGCGGCGCTGACCGAGACGGAGGAAGCCCGGCCGCTCATCGTCATGGCGCCGAAAAGCTTGATCCGCCATGCGAGGGTCGCTTCCGCCCCCGCGGAATTCGCCGAAGGACGGTTCATGCCGATCATCGAGCCGTCCGTGCCGAATGCAAAGCCGGAGCAAGTGGAACGGGTCGTGCTGTGCAGCGGAAAAGTGGCGGTCGATCTGGAAGAGACGATCGAGGCGGAAGGCGCGGAGCAGTTTGATTGGCTGCACGTCATCCGGGTCGAGCGGCTGTATCCGTTCCCCGAGGCGGAAATCGCCGATGTGCTGCGCCGGCTGCCGCATGTGCGGGAGCTCGTCTGGCTGCAGGAGGAGCCGCGCAACATGGGAGCTTGGAGCTTCGCTGCGCCCCGCTTGCGGCGTCTCGCCCCCGAAGGCGTTAAGGTGCTGTACGCGGGACGGCCCGAGCACGCCAGCACGGCGAGCGGCTACCAGAACGTCCATACCCGCGAGCAGCGCCGGCTGCTGGAGCAGGCGACGACGCGGGACGGGCTCGACGACGACGGCATCGTATAACAGGCCCGAATTCCAAACAAAAGGAGGAGCGGCTCATGTTCGACATCAAAGTGCCCGAGATGGGCGAATCGATAACCGAAGGCACGATCGCCAAATGGATCGTGAAGGTCGGCGACTTCGTCGGCCAAGGGGATTTGCTCGCGGAGCTGGAGACCGACAAGGTGAATTTGGAGCTGAACGCGGAAGTGTCCGGCGTCGTCGCGGACATTCGCAAAGCCGAAGGCGAGACGGTGCACGTCGGCGAAGTGATCGGCACGATCCGCGAGGGAGCCGCGGCCGAAGGGGCGCCGGCGGAAGCGGCAGCTGGAACCGCGGCGGCCGGCCTGGCGGTGGCGGGAGCCGGAGCGGCCGCAGCGGGAGGCGCGCCGGCGAATGCGGCGGCGGCCGCCGCAACAGCGGGCGCAGCGCCTGCGGAGCAGGCCGGAGCGGCCGCTGAAGGAAGCGGGGCCGCTCCCGGCGAGACAGCGGCGCAGGCGCCGGAAAGCGCGCCCGCGCGCGCAGACGCCGCCGCCGCGCGGGACGGCGTGCCGCCGGCGACACCGGCGGCACGCAAGCTGGCGCGCGAGCGCGGCATCGACCTGCGGCGGGTGGCGGCCGCTGACCCGGCAGGGCGCATTCGCGCCAGCGACGTCGCCGATGCGGGCGCCGCCCGGCCGGCTTCGCCCGCGGCGCCGCAAGCGCGGCCCGCGGCGGCGGATGGCGGCGACGCGGGCGGGAAGCCGGTGGAGCGCATCCGCATGTCGCGCCGCCGGCAGACGATCGCCGCCCGACTCGTCGAGGCGCAGCGGACGGCGGCGATGCTGACGACGTTCAACGAAGTCGATATGTCGGCCATCCTCGATATCCGCAAACGGCGCAAGCAATCGTTTCAGGAAAAGCACGACGTCGGGCTCGGCTTCATGTCGTTCTTTACGAAGGCCGTCGTAGGCGCGCTCAAGGCGTTCCCGCTGCTGAACGCGGAGATTGAGGGCGATACGATCCTCGTCAAAAAATATTACGACATCGGCATCGCAGTTGCGGCCAAAGAGGGGTTGGTCGTCCCCGTCGTCCGCGACGCGGACCGGCTCTCCTTCGCCGAGATCGAGAAGCGGATCGCGGAGCTGGCCGCCAAGGCGCGGTCGAACACGCTGGAATTGTCCGATTTGCAGGGCGGCACGTTTACGATCACGAACGGAGGGGTGTTCGGCTCGCTCATGTCGACGCCGATCTTGAACGCGCCGCAGGTCGGCATTTTGGGCATGCACAAAATCCAGTGGAGGCCGGTCGCCATCGACGAGGAAAAGATGGAAAACCGCCCGATGATGTATATCGCCCTCTCCTACGATCACCGGATCGTGGACGGCAGCGAGGCGGTTCGATTCCTGGTGACGGTCAAGGAAATGCTGGAGGACCCGGAGACGCTGCTGCTGGAAGGGTAATCCGCACGATTTCATTTCCGATTTCGGTCGATCCTCACACCATCTTCACATCGACGGTCCTACAATAAATGCGTACCGAACAAGGACGCGAACGAGCGCGAAGAGGGAGGACGACCGAAATGGGTATGATGCCGGTGACCCCGGAACGTTCCGGGAAAAGCAAGCTCCGGCTCGTCGGCCGCTATTTGCGGTTCGTCAAGCCTTACAGGCACTATTTGTTCGTCATTGTCGCATTGGGCCTCGTGCAATTCGTCGTGCCGCTGGCCACCCCGTGGCTGACGAAAATATGGATCGACGACGTGCTCGGCCCCGAAGAGTCGGGCTGGACGATGGAGAAAATCGTCATCGTGTTCGCGGCGCTGTACGCCACGAGCGTGACCGTCAGCTTCATTCGCAACAATGTGACGACCCGCATGGGCAGCCGGATGGCGGCCGGCGTTCGCCGTCAGCTGTACGAGCATATCCAGAAGCTGTCGCAGACGTTTTACGACAGCCGCCAGGTCGGCAGCATCGTGTCGCGGCTGACGAGCGACGTCAACGGCGCGCAAAATTTGATCGGTACGAACGTGATCAACGTAGTGTTCGATATGATTATGGTCGTGTTCGCGGCGGCCTTTTTGTTTTCGCTCAACCATACGCTGGCCTGGCTGTCGCTGTGGATATTGCCGGTCTATTACTTGACCTTCACGAACTTGAACGTCCGCATCCGCTTCGCCTCCCGCGCGGTGAACCGGCAAATGGAGCGCATCACGGGCGTGCTCGTCGAACGGATCGCCGGGATGAAAATCGTGCAGTCGTTCAACCGGGAAGATACGGAGCTTGCCCGGTTCGACCGGCAGGCGGAGCGTCATATCCGGCATGCGCAGTCGGCGCAGCTAATGTCCAA
>Ga0310832_100941_pt1 | contig 15146 bp, 8 predicted proteins | sample WT_ome_7_FD_201303 | JGI IMG/M metagenome (GOLD analysis project Ga0310832, IMG submission 201303) | Sorghum-adapted microbial communities enriched on wild type (WT) sorghum from Joint BioEnergy Institute, Emeryville, California, United... ...
CGGATCGTGGAAAGCCGGTGGGCGATAATGAACGACGTCCGGCCCACAAGCAACGTCTTGAGCGCTTCCTGAATTTTCAGCTCCGTTTCGGTGTCGATGCTGGCCGTCGCTTCGTCCAAAATCAAGATGCGCGGATTGGCCAGCAGCGCCCGGGCGAAGGAAAGCAGCTGGCGCTGCCCCATCGACAGCATGTTGCCCCGCTCCTCCACCTGGGTATCGTAGCCGTCGGGAAGCTTGGTGATGAAGTCGTGCGCGTGCACCGCCTTGGCGGCCGCTTCCACTTCTTCGTCCGTCGCGTCGAGACGGCCAAACCGGATATTGTCGCGAACCGAACCGGAAAAGATGAACGTATCCTGCAGCACGATGCCGATCTGGGAGCGCAAGCTGTGCAGCGTCACGTCCCGGATATCGTAGCCGTCGATGAGCACCCGGCCTTCCACCGGATCGTAAAACCGGCACAGCAAGTTGATGACCGTGCTTTTGCCCGAGCCGGTATGCCCGACAAGCGCGATCGACTGGCCCGGTTTCGCTTCCAGGTTGATTCCTTTCAGCGCCGGCCGTCCGGGCTCGTACTCGAACACGATCTGCTCGAACTTCACGTCGCCTTCGATAAGCGGCATCGTAATCGGCTTCTCCTTCTCGCCGACGGTCGGCCGTTCGTCGAGAAATTCGAAGATCCGTTCCGACGAAGCCATGGCGACGAGCAATTGCTGGTACATTTGCCCGAGCCGGTTGATCGGCTCCCAGAAGTTGCTGATGTAGTTGGCGAAGGCGACGAGCAAACCGACGGTAAGCGCGCCGCTCTGAATGAGCGTCGAGCCGTACCAGAACAAAATGCACGTGCCGATGGCGCCGGTAATTTCGATGATCGGGTTGAACATCTGGTTCAGTTGGGACGCTTTGTCCCACGACCGGCGGTTGACCGCATTCATGTTGTCGAAAAACTTGATGTTCTCTTTCTCTTGCGTGAACGCCTGCGTGACGCGAATGCCCTGGATGCATTCGGCCAGATGCGCGTTGATGCGCGACTGCTTCATGCGCACGTCCTGCCATGCCCGGCGCATTCGTTTTCGCAGCGACGTGGATACGGCAAACATGATCGGAACGGTCAAAATGATCGCCAGACCGAGCTTCGGGCTGAGCGTCAGCAAAATGACGACGATGCCGATCAGCTGCACCAGGTCGATCATCAGGTTGACGACGCCGTGCGTCAGCAGCTCTTGCAGCGAGTTGACGTCGTTGGTGATGCGGACGAGCACCGATCCGGCCGGGCGCTTGTCGAAAAAGCGGAACGACAGCTGCTGAATATGGCTGAACAGGCTGAAGCGCAAGTCGTGAATGACGCTCTGTCCGATGACGTTCACATAGCGGATGCGGTAATTGTTGACCGCCCACTGGATGACGTAAAAGACGAGCATCGTGCCGGCGTAAATCAGCAGCAGGTTGCTGTTCGCCCCGCCGATCGCCTCGTCAATCGCCAGGCTGATCAAATACGGGATGGCCAGCTTCGTAAACGTGCCGAGCAGCATCGTCAGCAAAATGATCGGAATGAGCTGCCGGCGATACGGTTTCAAATAACCGCCCAGCCGCTTCAGCTGGTTCCAGTCGAACCCTTTCTCCATCTTGTCGTCGTCCTGGTAGACGAAACGCTCCTGTACGTTCGGGTTCGTTTTGCCGCCCGCTTGCCCGTTGGACGGGTTCGGAGCGGAGTGTTCATTGGACCGGCTCAATTGGCCACCCTCCGTTCTTCCGTTTGCTTCGCAAAATCCGGATGATCCGAATATTGGATTTTGTACGTTTCGAAATACGGTCCGCCCTGGCGCAGCAGCTCTTCATGGGTGCCGCGCTGTACGACGCGGCCGCCGTCCAGCACGATGATCTCGTCGGCGTGCTTCAGGGAGGAAATCCGATGGGCGATGATGAACGTCGTCCGCCCTTTCATCAGCTCCCGGAAGCCGGACTGAATTTCGTGCTCGGTTTCCATGTCGACCGCGCTGGTGGCGTCGTCGAGAATCAATATTTTCGGATTTTTGATCAGCGCCCGGGCGATGGCGATCCGCTGCTTCTGACCGCCCGACAGTCCCAGCCCGCGTTCACCGACGATCGTATCGTAGCCGAGGGGCAATTCCATGATGAAGTCGTGCGCCTTGGCCAGCTTGGCGGCCTTGATAATCTCCTCGTCCGTCACGTCCTTGCAGCCGTACGCGATATTGTTGCGGATCGTCGAGGAGAACAGGAACGTCTCCTGGAAGACGAGGGCGATTTGCTGGCGCAAGCTCTCGATCTCGATGTCGCGGATGTCCATGCCGTCCAGCGTAATCCGGCCTTCCTTGATGTTGTAGGCGCGCAGCAGCAGCTGAACGACCGTCGATTTGCCGGCGCCCGTCCCTCCGAGCAAGCCGATGACGGATCCGGCCGGCGCGTCCAGATTGAAGTCGATCAGCGCAGGCTGCTTTTCCGGGTACGCGAATGTGACGTGCTCGAACTTGACGGAGCCTTGCACCCGATCCGGCTGCAGCTTCACCGCTCCATCCTTGTTTTTTACATGTACGTATTGATTCAAGACTTCGAGCACGCGTTCCCCGGAAGCTTTTGATTGCGTATAGTTATTGATATGAAATCCGATATCCCGCATCGGAGCGATAATGTACCAGATGAAGCTGAAGAAGGCGACGAGCTCTCCGAGCGTCATCGAACCGTTGATGACGAACAGGCCGCCGGCGGTCAGCAAAACGACGACGCAGATGGAGGAAAGCAGCTCCAGCATCGGGAAAAACGCGGCCCACGTGTGAGCCAGGTTGAGCTGGCTTGTCTGGTACTCCTCGCTGCGGACGGCGAACTTCTCGACTTCGTACGGCTCGCGCGCGAACGATTTGACGGTGCGCACCCCGTTAATATTTTCCTGCACGGCGGTCGTCAAATTGCTGACCGCCTGGCGGACCGAGCGAAAGCCCGGGTGAATCCGCTTCTCCAGCCGCAGCGCCGTGAGCACGAGAAACGGCATCGTGACGAAGGTGATGAGCGTCAGCTTCCAGTTCATCGACAGCATCATGATCGCCCCGAAGGAGAACATGAGGAAGACGTTCATGATCTGCGCAAAGCCGAAGCCGATAAACTGGCGGATCGCCTCGAGATCGGCGGTCAGGCGGGACATCAGGTCCCCGGTTTTGGCTTTGTCGTAATATTGGAACGACAGCACTTGCAGCTTTTCGTACAGCGCGTTGCGAAGATTGAACGCGACCCGGTTGCCGAGCCGGCCCCCCGCAAACCCGTGAGAGAAAGCGAAAGACGCTTTCACGGCGACAACGCCGATGACGAGCAAGGAGAGCGCGGGCACGATCGCGAACTGTTCCTTCTTGATGACTTCGTCAATCAAATAGCGGAGCAAGTGCGGGTACACAAGCCCGAGTGCGGTGGAACACATCAAGCAAACGATGGAAATGAACAGCAAATGTCGGTCTTTCCAGTAAAAATCTTTCAAATGCCTCAGTACGTTCATGTTCGCCCCCCCAGCCAACCGGCCGCTCTCCAATTTCTTAATGAATCTTAACACCATCCCACTATCGCGGCAATCGGGCGAATCGGGAGAAACGATCAATAAACTGCTTATAGCTACAAAAAGGGACGAAAACGGGAAGGAATCCATCACTCTCTTCCGATTCATCGGTTTAAGCGTCTATGGCTACGCTTTCATGAAAGTTGTGAAAATTAAGTGACAACGGCAGATTTCTCGCGGACTTGACGGTGTTCCCCAGCGGCGAAAATCGGCTGGACGCAATGGAAAATACGGCTGAAAACAAAAAATCCGGACGCGAAGTCCGGTGCAATGGGGCGAAAGGCTGCGGCGACGGCAGCCTCTTTTCAGGCGTTTGGCCGCCGCCGCGACTAACCTCTCCGAAGTGCCTCGAGCCTCGATTTCGTCCGCTCCAGCTGGCCCAGATCGATTTTCATCTCCAATGCGGCAAGCAGTCCTTCCGCATGCTCGTTCATGATCCGCTCGAGCCGTTGCTGCATGGCTTCGATCCGTTCGCGATACTGAGCCGCGTAATGCTGCTCGAACAAGTCGCCGTGCCGCTCGATGCAGTCGGCGATCGGCCGGGAGACGGCTTGCTCCAGCGCGTCTTTCAGTTGGCTTTTGCCCGGCCCTTCGAAAAACTGCTTGCCGTTTTTGTAGAAGCCGGCCAGCCAGCGCTCATCGGCATGCGCCTCCAGCGTCTCGGCCACGTCCGGCGTCGGGAACGGCTGAGCCTCGTACGCTCCCGCCTCGAATCCTTCCAGCAGCTCGCGAATGCGGCCCTCCAGCCGTTCCTGCCGCTTCTGCGCGAGCCGGTTCAAGACGTTCTCGATGCGCAGCGTCGTCGCATACAGCTCCTGGGACAAGTCGTAGCCGATAAGCCGCAGCAAGTCGAACCAGGCCGCCCGCATCAGGCTGCGCATCGGACCGGCATCCTCGCGGAGCGCGGCCGGATTGAACGCGTACTGGAACAGCTCGCCGAAGCGAAAACCGATGCGCTGCTTGACGTAGTAGAGCAGCTCGCGCATTTCCTTGGCCGCTTCCGTCTCGTCGGCGGACGTATCGGTATCGGCCAGCAGCTGCTCCGCCTGCCCGCGGGCTTCCCGCACGACCGCAAGCCGGCGTTCGCGCTCGGCCTCCCCTTCCCGGGCGCTTGCCATCCACTTGCCGAGCAGCGACTCCGCCCGCTCCAGCTCGCGGTCGGCGGAGCGAACGGCGATGCCGGCCAGTTCCTCCACCGCGAAGCGGATAAATTCGGCTTCGAACCGGCTCATGCCGCTCGCCGCCGTCAGCGCCGCATCGCGCCGCTGCTTGCCTTCGAGCGCCATCAGGCTCGACACCGGATAAATGCGCGGCTCACGGATGCCGTAGCGAAGCAAATTGTCCTGGACGTGGGCGACGACGTCCTCCAGATCGCGCTCGCTTGCGGCCAAGTCCGCGGCGTTGACGAGGAAAAACATTTTGTCCAGCTCGAAGCTGTCCTTCACGCGGCCGAGCTGCAGCAAAAATTCCCGGTCCGCCTGGGAGAACGCATGGTTGTAGTACGTGACGAACAGGATGGCGTCCGCGTTTTTGATATAGTTGAAGGCGATGCCGGTATGGCGCGCGTTGATCGAGTCCGCTCCCGGAGTATCGACGAGAATCATGCCTTGCTCGGTCAACGGGCAGCTGTAATATAGTTCGATATATTCCACGAAGCAAGCTTTGCTCTCACTGGCCACATAACCGTTGAAACGCTCCAGATCGACGGCGATTTCCCGGCCGAGCGACCCTCTCGCTTCCTCCCATCCGAGCCTCACCGCCTGCAAAAACGCGTAATGCGGCTTGCCGGTCGGCCCGACCCGATCCGGCGAAAGCCGTCCGATTTGCGCCAGCGCGCCGTCCATGTCCTCCGCTTCCGCACCGAGCGCGGCCAGCGAGTACAGCACGTCGTCCAAAATCGCCTCCGCGCTCTTCATTTTGACTTTCACCGAGCCGTGCGGCCATTCGGAGGTCGGCGGCATAATTTTGTTGATCGCCGCCGTCGTCGGATTCGGCGACACCGGCAGCACCGCCTCGCCCATCAGCGCATTGGCGAACGACGACTTGCCGGCGCTGAAGGCGCCGAACAGCGCGATGGTGAACCGGCTGTCGGCCAGCCGGTCCGCCTTCTCGCGCATTGACTGGACGATCGACCGCATCGACGGGATCGGCTCGAGCAGCCGCCACGCCTCGCCGAGCTTCGCCGCCGCGCGGCTCATCGTGGCGCGGAAGTGGCGGCCGCTCTCCGCCGGCCCGCCCGTCGGCGCGGCCGGCTCCTCAACTGCGCCGCGGGCGAGCGAGATCGCCGGGCGCCGCGGCGCAGCAGCGCTGTCGCCGCCGCGCGGGGCGGCTTCCGCCGCGCGCGCGGCGCCGGCAAACTGCCGCGGGTCGGGCAACCGGCCGCGCATGTCCGCGGGCGCGAACGGAAATTGCGCGCGCAGCGCTTGTTCCCGTTCGCGCTCATCCCGCTCGAGCGCCTGCAGCTGCCGCCAGGCGCTCAGCCGCGCTTGCAGCCGCTCCAGCTCCCGCTTGAGCGCGGCTGCTTCCTCGTCCGCCGCCGCGGCGGCGCGCGCGGCGATGGCGTCGATGCAATCGAACGCGGCGCGGCGGAACACGCTCTTTGTCTCCGCGGCGACGGCCTTCGCGTAATTCAACGTATATTCGCCGCTCGCCACCGCTCCCGGCTGCACCTGGGCGGCCAGCCAGTCGGCGCCGACCGAGCTTTTCGCCCCGGCAAGCGCCGCGTCCGCCGCGTCTGCGCCGACGCCGTACGGCTCGCCCGCTTCGACGAGCAGTCCGCGCAAATGCCAGACGATATTCGCCTCGACCTGCTCGGCGTAATCCGCGGCGAACGCCTCGAGCCGAGCGGCGATTTCCTTCGCCGTCGTCGCGGCGCGCGCGAACAGCCCGGCTTTGAAGCCCGGCTTGCGGCTTTGCAAATAATGGTGCGCGAGATCGCGCGTCTTCGCCGGCGTCACGTTGGCGTTGTCGAGCAGCCGCGCCACTTCCTGGCGCCATTTCTCGCGCAGCTGTTCGGCCTGCTTTCCGCATTCGGCGATGCGCCGCTCCAGCTCGGCGTGCCGCGCCAAGAGCTCGTCGCCGCCTTCCCGCTCCAGCTCCGCGCGCAGCTCGGCCTTGCGTTCTTCGTTCCGGTCGGCCAGCCACTTGCCGTGCTCCCGGATCAGATGCGCGACCGATTTCGCCAGGCTGTCTTCGCGCAGCGGCTCCGCCAGCTCCGTCAGCCGGCCGATCAGCCAGACCAGCTTCTCCCATTCGTTGTGCGCATGGTCCGCTTCGCGCACGGACGTATACAAAATGCCGTCCGGCTGAATATGCCAGCTTTCGAAGGCGCGGGCCACGCTGTCGCGGTACGCCTCGAAGCTCAGCTCCCGGTCCCGGTGCTTGTCGATCATGTTGACGATCAAATAAAGCGGCTTTCCCCATTCCTGCAGCCGCTTCGTAAATTCGAAGTTGATTTCCGACTGGACATGGTTGTAGTCCATCACATAAAAGACGACGTCGGCCATATGCAGCGCCGACTCCGTCGCCAGCTTGTGCGCGCCGTCCGTCGAGTCGATCCCCGGCGTATCGACGAGCGCCGCCCGGTCGCCGAGCAGATGAATCGGATACCGGATGTCGATCGACTCGATCGCTTCCCCGTTGCGGCAATAGTCGTCCAGCTCCTCCAACGGCACTTGCTTGTACGCTTCGGCGCCGTCTCCGCGTCCCGCGTGCTTCACTACCGCCGACGGCTCGCCGCTTGCGATCGTGACCACGTTGGCGCTGGTCGGGATCGGGCTCGACGGAAGCAGCGGATGCCCGCACAGCTTATTGATCAAGCTCGACTTGCCTGCCGAAAAATGCCCGCAAAAGGCGATATGCAACAAATGAGCGGACGCCTTCGCCGCCAGCTGCTCCAGCTTGCCCGCATGCTCGGCGTCGCCGGCCTCCGCCATTTGGCGGCCGATCGAAGCGATCGTCTCCCCCAAGTTCGTCGTTCCCCGGATGTCCACTGCGTTCATGACTCCAATCTCCCCATATGCTGTCGAAACAGTCAAGATGAAAAAGAAAAAACCGGATTTCTCCGGCTTCTAGTGTACCACATTTTCATTTTCCGGTATAAATATTTCAAATAGCTCGCCGCGCTGCAAAATCGTAATGTCCTTGTTCCGCACCTTCATGACGACGACGTCCGGCTTGCCCTTCATCTTGTCGATATAGTGCGCCGGCACGTCGCCGGAATCGCTGATCGTCACGCCTTCGACTTCCTTCTCCTCGTCGTCGGCCAGGGGCGTCGTCAGCACTTTCTCATAGATGTCGGAAAACCGCTCGAAATCGTTCGTATACACCGAAATGCATTTCACGGCAGTTCCCACCTTTGGCTGTATCGTCAAGGTATAGATTTCCTCTTTGTGCCGTTTTTCATACGCCGTTTGCCTTCTTTGCACTGGTCAATCAGCGGACAGACGGCGCACTGCGGATTTTGCGCCTTGCAGTGGTATCGCCCGAAAAAGATCAGCCGGTGGTGCGTGATCGTCCATTCGTCGCGCGGCACCTGCTTCATCAGCTTATGCTCGACCTCCAGCACCGAATCGTCGGGATCGGCCAGGCCGAGCCGCTTGGACACCCGCTCCACGTGTGTGTCGACGGCGATCGCCGGCACGCCGAAGGCGTTGGAGACGACGACATTGGCCGTCTTCCGTCCGACGCCGGGCAGCTTGATCAGCTCCTCGTGCCGCTTAGGCACGTCGCCGCCGTATTCGTCCAGCAGCATGCGGCAAAGGTTTTGAATGTTTTTCGCTTTGTTGCGGAACAGCCCGATCCGGCGAATGTCCTGCTCCAGCTCCTCAAGCGGAACGGCCAAATAGTCTTCCGGCTTCCGGTATTTGCGGAACAGATCCGCCGTCACCTTGTTGACCGTCTCGTCGGTGCATTGGGCCGACAGCACGACGGCGATCGTCAGCTCGAACGGATTGGAATGGTTCAGCTCGCAGCGGGCGTCGGGAAACATTGTCGCGATCGTGTCCAAAATATGGCGCACGCGCTTGCTCGTCATCGGTCGCACCTCGATTCGAACTTGGCGTCGTTACGAAAAAACGCCGCCGGCGCAAGCGATCCGCTTGCCACCGGCGACGGCTGGCTAAAGATAAGCCGTATGGTGCCTGGAGAGCTAGTCACGAGTCGTAGGCAGTCGCAGGCTCGCTTTAAGGCTTGGCGACTTCCACGATTTTGTCGTTGAGCAGGTAGACGGTTACGGTGTCCCCCGCTTTGAGCGCGGTCGGATCGATCAACGAACTGCCCTGATGGATGTACGCCTTGTCATGCAGCAAATAGGCGTCCTTGTCGGCGATCGTGCGGCGCATCAATTTCAGCTCTTTCGTTGTCGCGTTGTACGACTGGAAAGTGCGCGATTCGCCCGGAATCACAAGAATCGTCGCGTTGCCCGCCGTATCCTTGACGATCTCGACGCGGTCGTCGACCTGTACCGAAGCAAGCGACGTCGACGTGTTGGAGCCGCGCTTCACAGTGACGGCGGTTCCCGTCTCGACGGTGCGGGAGACGTTCATGTAGTCGGTAACCGTCACTTTGCCGAGTACGGTGTCGACGGCCGTTACTTTGCCGCGCGTGGCGTCGAGCAGCTGCACGCTCTCGGGAGACTTGCCGATGAACGTCACTTGGAGCGGCTCGTCCAACGCGATGTCGGCGATGCCCGCCGCCTGTCCGTTGCGGTGCACCGGCAGTCCGCTCAGCGAATAGGTGGTGACGTTGCCGGCGGCGTCTTTGACCGTTACTTTCGAGTTGGCCACGTCTTTGGCTACCGTATGGACGACTTGGGATTGGCGCACCGCCAGGCTGACCACCGTCTGCTGCGAGCCGTCGAAGAAGCCGCGGACGTAATCGCCAGGCTTCAGGTCGGCCAGCCCGCCCGTCGACGAGCCGTACTTGTCCACAGAAGCGTAGCTCATCGTCTTGTACGTCTGCAGGACGCCGCCTGCGGACTTGATCGTAATCTCGTTTGTCGTCGCGCTGATCGAGACGATCGTCCCTTCTACCCGCGTGGCGATTTGCACGGACAAGAGCGAGCTGTCGGCCGCGACGATGTTTACCCGCTTGCCTTTGACCAAATACGACTGGAAGTTGGAAAGCGGCAATTCCGTATTGTCGAACAACAGCCGAGTCGAGTCGGTAATTTGGTAAATGTGCGGCCGTCCCGTCTCGTCCGTTACGGTCAAATATTTGTTTTCCTGGTCGTAGGAGAAAACCGTCGCCAGCGTGAAGTTGTTCACGCTGCGGCTTACGACCGTCACCTTGTCGATCTTGTTCTGGTTGATCTCCAGCTTCACCTGGTCGCCAAGCATCAAATCTTGCACGGCGCCGAACTGGTTGTCGCCGAGCACGACAAGGATGCGGTCGGATACGAGGTAGGAAGCAAGCACGCTGTCGCCTTTATCGATCGTAATGAGGCCCTTGGACTTGTCGACACTATAGATTTTCCCCTCGTCGCGCTTCTCGACCGCCTGTTTGACGATCTGGACGGAGACCGCCTTGCTATTCTTCACCTCGACGCGGACGATGTCGCCGTCGAACAGGTTGGCCGGATCGAACAGCTCCTCGCCTTTCTTGAAAATGGAAGCGTCGGTGATCGGGTACGTCTCCTGCTGGCCCGTTGTGTTGTCGACGACGGTGACGGTCATCGCCGCCAGGTCGACGGACTTGAACGTGCCTTCCACCGTTTTGTTGACCGGCACTTGCTTCACGACGATCTCGGCAACTTTGGCGTTCTGGATCAGCGCGTGCCGCTTCAGCTCGATGACCGAATTTTCTAGCAGCGATCCGAGGCTGAGGCCGTTGCCGTTCGCATCGAGCACCTTCACGTTGGAAGCCAGCTCGTATGTAGCCAATGCGCCGTTCGTCTCGACCGTGGCGGTCAAATTGTTGATGTCGACGCTCACCAGCGTGCCCGAGATCGTTTGCATCGGCGCCTCGTCGTTCGTCACTTCCACAAAGTAGGCGACACCGCCGACTTGCAGCACGTACACTTCGTTGTACAGCTTGATATCCGAAGGCGTCAGCCTCGCCTTGTCGTCCTTCGCAGTGAACAGCGCCGCATTGGCGGCGAGCTGAAGCTCGCTCGTGTTGCCGGCCTTGTCCTGGATCGTCAGCCTGGCCCCGTTGATCGACATGATCGTGCCGGTGACGAGCCGGGAGGACGGCGTCGGCAAATATTTTTCCGCACGGCTCCAGAACGTCGCCATTTGCGCCCGCGTGACGTTTCCGTCGGGACGGAACGTGTTGTCCTCAAAGCCGTCGACGATGCCGAGCGACACCGCTTCATTGATGTAGCCGACTGCCGACGCGTCGATCTGATCGTTGTCGGCGAAGGCGGTCGGAAATTCGGCTTTCGCGTCGGCCTCCGCCTTTTTGCCGATCGCGCGCACGACGATCTTGGCGACCCATTCCCGGTCCGCGTTCTGAAAGCCCCAGTTTTTCCCCAAATCGTACTCTTCCTGCAAGTCCAACACGCCTTTTTCGATCGCCATCGCCACATACGGCCGGGCGTCGTCGCGCACCTCGATCGGCCCGATGACGGCGTTGCTCTCGAGTTGGCCTTCCAGGCCCATCATCCGGATCGCCATGATGATGACGTCCTGCCGGCTGACGGAGTTTTCCGGGTTGTACAATCCCAGATCGTCGCCTTGTACAATCCCTTCCACCGCAAGCTTCGTAATATGCTTGATCGCCCAATGGTCGGGGGCGACGTCGGGGAAGCTTACCCGGACGCTCTGGAACGAACCGGTTCCCGTCGATGCCGACGTGCCGGTGCCTTGGGACAGGCCGTTATTCGTATCTTCGGCGTAAGCCGGCGCAGCAAGCACCATCGTCGAGACGAGCGAATAGGCAACCGCCAGCTTCAGCGTTTTTTTCATTTTGGACTTCCGTTTCATCGTGCTTGCTCCTCCCCCATAGATCCCATTCCCCGGAAGCATCGGCTCCCCTGTGCGGCTCGGGGCAGTCCCCGTCTGTTCGCGGTAATGGGTGCCGCATCATGATTTGGTGCGCCCGGCCATTGTTAGTCCCGCTTGATCGGATGCGGGAGGCTGACATGGCCCATCAGGCTTTCCGTCTTTTTCCCGTCGACGAGCAGTTCGATCGACTTGACTTCGCCAAATTGAAACAGCGCATCGCGGATCGACAAGACGAGCAGCTGTTCCCCGGGAGCCCCGAGACGGCCTTCGTCGGCGATGGACAGGTCGACCACGACGTTGCCGTCCTTCACTTCGACGGACTTGTACGTGATCCCTTCGCTAAGCGACGACAGCTTGTCTTCCGGCGGCTTCTTGAGCGCGTCGAGCACCGCCTTGTACTTGTCGGCATCGGTCGAATAGGTGATCTCCGCTTCACGCTCGATCAGCTTGTCGAGATTGTCGTTGGCGAAGTACGTCTTCACCTTCAGCTGCTTCGCTTCGGGGGAGCCGCCGCCGTTCGGCGAATTCGCCGAGCCGGGGTTCGCCGTGCCGACAGAACCGGACGCGTTCCCGGCACCGGATGCGTTTTCCGGTACGTCCGCATTGCGCTTCCCGTTGGTATTGGCGTTGGCGCACCCGGTCAAGGCAAGGGCGACAGTCAATCCGAGAAGCAGCTGCTTGCAGCCGATACTTCGCTTCATTCCACTTCACTCCCGAAAATCGGTTTAGTCGTCGTGACGGAGAACTACTCCACAGCCTTCTGCTTGGCCGCATCATTGGCAACGGGCTCCTTCGAGACCGATTCCTTGGATGCCGCATTTTTGGCCGACTCATCGTTCGCCACCGCGCCGTTTGAGGCGTTCGCGCCGTTCGCGGCTACGTCCTTCGTCTGTTTCGAGCCGCTCTGTCCTGTCTTCGACGCGTCCGTTGCGGCTGCCGTACCGTTTGCCGCGGACTTCGTCTTCGCCGTCGCGTCGGCGATGCCGAGCTGCTCCTTGATTCCCGCTGCGATCGCCGCGGCGACTTTGTCCTGGAACGGCTCGGAAAACATGAGCGCCTCGTCGTGGGCGTTGGACAAATACCCGACCTCCAGCAGTACGGCGGGCATCGTCGTATCCCGGACAACTTTGAAATTCTCCCGGCGCACGCCGCGATCGGGAAGCCCGGTGGCCGCGATCAGATGCCGGTGCATCACTTCGGCGAAAGCGCGGCTTTCCTCGCGCTCATAGTACGTTTCCGTACCGCTGATCGTCGGCTTGTACGAATTGCCGTGAATCGACACGAACAGATCCGCCTGCACGCTGTTGGCGAGCGCGACCCGCTCCTCCAGCGTCGGGTATGTATCGTCCGTTCGCGTCATGTACGTCCGGATCGATGCCACTTGCTTCAGCAGTTCATATACTTTATTCGCCACCGACAGCGTAAACTCCTTTTCGCGGCGGGAGGAAACGGAAGCCGCACCGGGATCCGAGCCGCCGTGGCCGGCGTCGATAACCACCTTGTACTGCTTGTCGTTGAAGTCGATCGTCCATTGATGATTGGCCTTGTCTTCCGTCAGGCTGTAATCCGTATTCACCTTCATGTCGAGCACGAGCCGGATCGTGGACGGCGAATCGGAGAAGAGCGCATAGCGGATTTTCGACACTTTCGGATGGTTGACGACGATTTCGCTCACTTCGCCGGGCTTGGCGAATCTGCCGAAGGCGCCGAGCTCCGCGTACGGAATGTCGATGACGATCCGGAACGGATCTTTCAGCGTGAAATCTTTCGGCTTGGCGTCGCCGCTCGTGCGGAACACGATTTTGTCGCCGGACGCCTCCAGCTTGGTCAGCGTGACGACATTGTTCGGGCCGGACGGATTCGAGCCGTTGCCGGTGCCCGGTTGACCCAAGCCGCCTCCCGAGCCTGACGTGCCGGAGCCGGGCTTGTCCGAACCGTTCGAGCCGGAGCCGGGCTTGTCCGAACCTGTGGAGCCGGAACCGGGCTTGTCCGACGGCTTGGACGAGCCGCCTGCGGAAGAGCCTCCGCCCGCGGAGTTTCCGCCGGAGGCGGGAGCTTCCCCGCCGCCTGGGGCTTGTCCGCCGTTCGAATCGGCCGGAACGCCGCTTGCGGGCATGTCCTTCGGCTTGCTGACAAGGATGACCGCCCGCGCCTTCTCTTCCCAGTCGACCTCGAAGCCGAGCTGCTCCGCCACAAAGCGGATCGGCACGAGCGTATTGCCGCTTTGCAGCACCGGAGCCGCTTCCAGCTTCTGCTTCTTGCCGTTCACGGACACGATCGGGTTGTCGATGAACATCTCGATCGTCGTCCCGTCTCGTTCCACTGTCACTTTGCGCTCGTCAGGGAACCAGAACACGTCCGCCCCGAGTTCCTCGAACAAGATGCGCAGCGGCACGATCGTCGTGCCTTCGCCTACGATTTGCGGCGGCACCTCGGGATTCAGTTTTTTGCCGTTCAAAAACAGCTGGACCGGGTTGTCCGCAGCGAACGCATGCACGGGCGCGACCAGCATCAGGGCGACAATTAGCAGCGGCAGCAACCGTTTTACGTACTTCATCGTTCACCTCTCGCGCGTCTATCGGTATCGGCCGTTCGGGCAAAACGCGCGGCGATTTCGCTCCATTCGGCAAAATTCGCCTCGGCGGAACGAAAAGCTGCATCATTTTGCCAACATCAGACATACGATTAGACGCCGGACAACCGGCAAAAGTTGCGATGAAATTGCAAAAAAACGTTCGTTTCCGACAAAATCTTTGAAAATCCGTTGAAAACGAAACGATTCAACGCCGCAGCGCCGGTTACAGTCTTTCTACTCCGGTTTTCTCTCCAGGGGAAAATTTTTCATGGCGCCGGCTGCCGGCTTAATCGTTCCTCTGCGCAAGAGGGCGTTACGCCATGCCGGCAAAACAAAAACCCGCGGACGGAAAGCCTGTTTACGGCTCCCCGGGCGGGTTCGCGCGCTTGCGGATGCGGGATTAACGGCTCAATAAGACGTCGCCCGCTTCGCTTCGTATGCGGCGATCAAATCTTCGTGCTGCAGCGTCAGGCCGATGTCGTCGAGCCCTTGCAGCAAAAACTGGCGGCGGTGTTCATCCAGATCGAAGGCGATGTTCAGCCCCTGGCCGTCGGTGATCGTCTTGTTTTCAAGATCGACGGTCAGCTTGTAGCCTTCGGTTGCCGCCGTGCGCTTAAACAGCTCATCCACCTGCTCCTCGCTCAGCTTGATCGGCAAAATGCCGTTCTTGAAGCAGTTGTTGTAGAAAATGTCGGCGAACGACGGCGCGATGATCACTTTGAAGCCGTAGTCCAAAATCGCCCACGGCGCGTGCTCGCGGGAGGAGCCGCAGCCGAAGTTGGCGCGGGAAATGAGAATCGAAGCGCCTTTGTAGCGCGGCTTGTTCATTTCGAAATTCAGATTGACGTTGCCTTGCTCGTCGAAGCGCCATTCGTAGAACAGAAACTGGCCGAAGCCGGTCCGCTCGATCCGCTTCAGAAACTGCTTCGGAATGATCGCGTCGGTATCGACGTTTACCCGGTCCACCGGGGCTACGATGCCGGTATGCTGCTTGAATGCTTCCATCGCAAAAATCATCTCCTTGTGCTAAATCGCATCAAACGGCCGAGCGCTTGAACGGATCGCCCGC
>Ga0310832_100942_pt1 | contig 15135 bp, 12 predicted proteins | sample WT_ome_7_FD_201303 | JGI IMG/M metagenome (GOLD analysis project Ga0310832, IMG submission 201303) | Sorghum-adapted microbial communities enriched on wild type (WT) sorghum from Joint BioEnergy Institute, Emeryville, California, United... ...
GAAGAGCAGGCGGGCCGACCGGGTGGGCGGGTCGAAGGCGGCCGCGTCGAGCAGGCTGGTCGGGTAGGGACCCAGGCGGCTGAACAGCGGCATGTAGTGGGCCCGGGCCAGCACGTTCACGGAGTCGATCTGCAGCAGGGCGATGCGGCCGAGCACGCGCTGCAGGTGGCGCCGGGTCACCGGGCCGGTGGGCCTGGGGTCGGCGAACCCCTGGGCGGCGAGCGCGATGCGCCGCGCCTGGGCCAGCGACAGCACATCCCCGGTGCGCCGGGGCCTCAGCCCGGATGACGCCGGCCGCCCGACCGACGCCGGCCGCCCCGTCGGCCCGAGCTGGGTCGGGACGTGGGGCGCGACCCGGTGCGGGGCACCCGTCGGCTCCGCGGAGCGGCGAGCGGATGGGCTCATGTCGGCGCACGGTAGCGGGCCGGTGTGACAGCCCGCCGGGAACTCGTCGAAAGCTACTCCCTCGTCCCGCCGCTGACCCCCGCCATGGCGCCGTTGCGGCGAACCGGCGTCAGCACCTCACCGGCGTCGAGCACGACCACGTCCGGTCGCCGCACCGGCTCGACCGCCGGCGGGGTCTGGGCGGGCCGCTGCCCGGCCGGCGCGGCCGGGGCCTTCGCGATCGGCAGCGCGAGCAGCAGCGCCAGGCTGACCCAGACGTACGCGTTGCTGACGAACCAGACCAGCGGGTTGGTCCAGCGGTCGTCGAAGGCCCAGATCACCCGGCTGGCGAGCACGACGTACGAGGCGATGAGCAGGCCCCACAGCCACGCCCGCCGGCGGCCGGCCTTCGGGGCCTGGTCACCCGCGCCGTCGCCCCGAGCGCGCGAGGCCGTCAGGGCCCGGTCGAGCAGCACCAGCAGCGCGGGCATGACCCAGACCAGGTGGTGAACCCACGTGATCGGACTGATCAGGCAGGTGGCCACCCCGGTCAGCGCGAAGCCGGTCTTCTCGTCGCCCGCCGCCGCGGCCCGCCGGACCCGGACCACCCACACGGCCAGCACCACCGCCACCGCGAGGAGCCAGAGCACGGTGCTGGGATCGAGCGGGTTGAGGCGGGCCACCGCGCCGTGCAGCGACTGGTTGGAGATGTAGTCGGCCTGGCCCACCCGGTCGGTGTTCCACAGGGCGTCGGCCCAGAACACCTGGGACGCGTCCGGGGCCAGCGCCGCCCCGACCATGGTCGCCCCGGCGGCGGCGGAGGACGCGGTGAGCGCGGCCCGCCACCGTCCGGTCACGAGGAGGTGGATGAGGAAGACGCCGGGCGTGAGCTTGAGGGCGGTCGCCAGGCCGATGCCGACTCCGGCGAACCGGCTTCCCCGCTGGGTGAGCAGCAGGAGATCGAAGCCGACCAGGGCGACCAGGTACATGTTGACCTGGCCGAACAGGAACGTCTCCCGCAGCGGGTCGAAGGCGACCGCGCAGGCGACGACGACGCCCACCGCGTACCACGGCACCCAGCCGTGGCGGCGGGCGATCGGATCGACGAACCAGTAGACCAGCAGCACGGTGGCCACGATGGTCGCCGCGCAACTCGCCACGATCGCGACCGGCCACGGCGCCAGGGCCGCCGGCAGCATCACCATCGCCGCGAACGGCGTGTACGTGAACCCGTACGTGCTGTTCGGCGCCACGAAGTCGTAGAGGAAGCCGCCCTGCGCCCAGTAGCGGACCGCGCCGTAGTAGACGGACAGGTCGAAGAAGTTGCGCCAGGTAGCGAGGACGACGCTCACCCCGATCGCCAGGACGAAGAGCCCGATGAGCTCGAGCATCCGATGACGCCGCCGGCCGGCCCACGACCGCCTCCGGCGACGTCCAGGCGGAGGGTCGGCGTCCGAGGCGGTAGCGGTCGGTGTACGAGACGGTTGCGCTGCGTCCGACTCAGGGACGACATGTCCGGCGACGGCTTGACCAGCCGGACGACGCATACCATGCCCTCCGATCCTCCGGCCGGGGCCGGTCACGACCCCGTACGCTCTGCGACCATGGTGCAGGACCCGCCCACGCCTCGCCCGCCCGGAGCGCTCGCCTTCGTCCGCCCTGCGCGTCCCGAAGACGCCGCCGAGATCGGGCGGATCCAGCTGACCACCTGGCGGTACGCCTACCGGCGCATCCTCCCGCCAGAGGTGCTGCACGGGCTGGACGAAGCCTGGTTGGCGCAGCGGTGGCAAGCCGCCATCGAGGCCCCGCCGTCCCCGCGACATCGAGTGCTCGTCGCGATAGAGCAGGCGCAAAAAGCGTACCTGGTTGGCTTCGCGGCGTCGGGAGATATCGATGAGACTGCGCTGGCTCCCGACGAGAACGCATCGGATGTGATTCGGCCAGATGTCGCTGCGATCACGGACCTGTTGGTCGAACCGCGGTGGAGCCGGCGCGGCCACGGCAGCCGACTGCTCGCCGCCTGCGTCGATCACTGGCGATCCGATGGCTTCACCAAGGCGGTGGCCTGGGCTTTTGCCGCCGACACGGTCTGCCGATCATTCCTCACCTCCGCCGGCTGGCAGCTCGACGGGGCCGCCCGCGCCCTGGACATGAACGGCACGCTGGTCGACCAGGTACGCCTGCACACGACACTGTGATGTGCGTCGCATGACACGCGCCCGGGCGTGTCGACCCGTTCCCCGCCGAGCCTTTTGCCAGGAAGGCACTTTGGGATGATTTACGCCCCGGAAAGCCACCTTTGGGCGACGGGCGGTCGACCGGAGGCCATCAGCGGGCTCGGCGTCACCGCCCGGGGAGCGCCTCGTCGATGGCGAACCAGGTCGCCGGATCCGCGGGATCGGCGAGGTGCAGCCCGGCCACGATCTGCTCAAGCTCAGAGCGCGAGAAGCCCGTGCCGATGCTCACCAGATAGTCACCATAGTCAATATGACACCGGCTCGATGAGCACTGGGCGGGCCGGCCCGCGATCGTGGTCGGCTCCCAGGTGCCGGTGGGGTCGGTGAACCAGTGCTCGTTCAGGGCCGGCGGATCGTCGGTGACCGTGATGTCCGGGGTACGGGGCATCCGCCACATGTTGTCCCGCCACATGTCCCGGGCGCGCTCCACGCTGAACAGCCCGACGTACGAGTAGTAGCGCGGGTGGTGCTGCACGACGTCTCGGGGGACCACGTCGGCCGGGAGGTAGTCGAGCCGGTACGGCACCCGCGCCGGGTAGGGATCGACGAAGCGCACCGCCTCGGCGATCGTGACCAGCGTCTGGCGGGGTAGCGGGCCGGCGTTCGTCTCCAGCCCGGCGTAGGCGTCGGGCGCGTACCGCCAGGTCAGGCCGCTCCACCGGGTGTCGGAGTCGAACCAGGCCGGACCGCCGTTGACCTGCGCGTTCGGCTCCCGGGCGGGATCGGGGAACCGGACGGCTTCGCCCCACCCGTCGCTGTGCTCCGCGCCCCCGAGCCCCTGGCCCGGCCGGTACAGCACGAGCGTCATCACCAGCCGGTCGTCATCCACCGGCCGGACCGCCACCGTCTGGATATAGGAATTTACCGACTCCGGTCGCAGCTCGAACCCGGCCACCGAGCCGGCCGCGACCGTGAAGGAGAGGTCGGGCCGATCGACGGCGTGCGCATCGGTCGTGCTGCCCGGGGCCGGGGAAGCCGACGGTTCCGGCCGCAGCAGCAGCGCCGGCGTCATCGCCGCCGCTGTGACGGCGAGCGTGGCGGTCGCCAGAACCCCGATGGTCCGCGCCCGCCGCCGTCGCGCGGCCCGGCGCCGGATTCCGCTGAGCACCGCCTCGGGCGCCGGGGCGAGCCGCTCGCGGGTGGCCAGCGCCGCCCGCAGGTCCTCCTCAGTGCGCATCATTCGTGCCTCCCCCTCCGTGTCGTACGGCCGTCCCCGTGGCCGGCCAGCACCTCCGCCCCTTCGCCGACCTCCCCTTCGCCGACTGGCGCTTCGCCGACGTTTCCTTCGCCGACGTTTCCTTCGCCGACGCTGACGCGTAGCGCGGCCAGCGCCCGCGAGGCGTAACCGCGCACCGTGCCGGGCCGGCAGCCGAGCACCTGCGCGATCTCGGCATCGCTGAGCCCCTCGTAGTAGCGCAGGACGAGCACGACCTGCTGGCGGCGCGGCAGGCGAGCCAGCTCGGCGAGCAGCGCGTCCCGATCGGCGTGCGCGGTGGCGGTGTCGGGCGCCGGTCCGGGCTCGCGGCGCGGGGTCACCTCCCCCACCGGAACGACGCGGGCCCAGCGACGGCGCCAGGAGAGGAACTCGTTGGTCACCATGCGCCGCACGTACTGCTCCGGGACGTCGAGGCGGGCGATCGACGCCCAGCGCACGTGGGCCCGGGCCAGCACCTCCTGCACGATGTCCTGCGCGAGGTCACGGTCGCCCGCGAGGACGGCCGCATACCGCAGCAGGGACGGCAGATGCTGCGCCGCGAACTCGTCGAACGTCATGCGAATCCTCGGGTCGGGAGGGTCCTTGGGTCGGGAAGGTGATCGTCCCCCTATACACGCGCCGGCCCACCGATCCGCTGTGCGCCACCCGTCGAATCCGCGGGCCGTCTCAACCTTTCGCCCCGGTCACCGCGTCTGGTTCAGTTACCGGATTCAGGTGGGAGGGCGACGGGATGCGGGATGACGACTTCCGCGACTTCGTCCGTGCCCGCGGCACGGCGCTGTCCCGGACGGCCTACCTGCTCACCGGCGACCACCACCCCGCCGAGGACCTGCTGCAGACGGCCCTGGCCCGGACGTACCAGCACTGGCCGCGGGTGCGCGACGGTGATCCAGAGGCGTACGTGCGCCGGGCGCTGCACAACACGTACGTCTCGTGGTGGCGCCGCCAGCCCCCGCCGCCGGTCGCCGAGATCAGCCCGACCACGACCGACAGTACGGACGCGACTCTGCGCCGAATCACCGTCCTCAATGCACTGCGCGCGCTCACCCCGCGGCAACGCGCGGTGATCGTGCTGCGCTACTTCGAGGATCTGACCGAGGTCCAGGCGGCCGAGGTGCTGGGCGTGACGTTGGGAACGGTGAAACGCCTGCACTTCGACGCGCTAGCCCGGCTGCGGAGCCTGGCGCCGCACCTGATCGACGCCGAGGTGACGGTCCCGTGACGATGAACGGACTCCGCGAAGCCCTGCGGGAGGCGGCCCGCGAGGTCGACGGCTACGACGTCCTCGACCGCGCCATCGTCGGCGGCCGGCGCCGGCGCCGGGTGTCGATGGCCGCATCCGGGCTCGCGGTGCTGGCCGTGCTCGGCCTGACCACCGTCGTGGTGGCCCCGATGCTGACCGGCGACGGCCGCATCGCCCAGCCGCCGGACGTCCCCACCATTCCCGAGCGCATCGGACCGCCCGCGCCCTTCACCCGCGACGCCGCCGATCACCCGCCGGGCCGGGCGAGCCTGATCATCTCCGGACACCAGGGCGACCTCGTGGTGGTCGGGGCGACCGACGACACCTACCGGGTCATCGACACGGACGCCGAGCCCGGGTGGGACGCGCTGCTCTCCCCCACCGGCGACAAGGTCGCCTACGCCGACCGCCTCAGCGTACGGGTGGTGGATCTGGTCGAGGGCGGCACGCGCACCTACCACCCAACCGACTCCACTGTGGACGCCTTTGCGCCAGCAGCCTGGCTCCCGGACGGCACCGGTCTGGTCGTGCTCGCCACCACCTTCCCCGACGACCCCACCACCCAGGGGATTCGGAAGGAACTGTCCATTCTGGATCTCGCCACGGGCGCGCTGGACGAGTTCGCCGAGGCGACCTGGCCGATCGCCACGCCGGGCTTCGCGGTGGCGGTGAGTCCGGACGGAAATCGCATCGCCTACCAGTTCGCGGACTTCGTGACGGTCTTCGACCGGACCACCCGGACCAAGACCCGATTCGACCTGGTTTCCTACTACTTCGTGCTGGCCGGCCGGGCCGCCTGGGCCCCGGACGGATCGCTGACCCTGCTGCACAAGACGTGGAAGAAGCCCGCAGGGTACGCGTGGGAACTCCAGCTGGTCGACCCGGCCGACGGCACGCTCCGCGGCGTGATCCCGGTTCCCGGCTCGCCGACAGTGGTCCGGTTGATCGGCTGGAGTGAGGACGACGACCCGGTCGTGGTCACCTACGAGGGCCCGTACGATGCGATGCACTTCGGACCGGGCGACGTCATCCTCTCCGGCTTTGACGGGACGGTCGGGGTTGCCCGGCTCTCGCGTGGGCAGGCCCGCGTGCTCGTCCATCCGGACGACCGAATCAACTTCATCGACGTGGCCGAGGACCTGCTGGCCGACCCGCGCACGCGCCCCGGCGACCCGCCGTGGGCCCTGCCGCCGTTCGATCGCGTGGCGGCGAGCCTGTGTCTCCTGACCACCGTCGCGGTACTGGTCGCGGCGTGGGTGCTCGTCAACCGACGACCGCGCACGGGGGTCACTCCGACGGCGGCGGGCCCGGACCGATCCTGAGCCCACGACCCGCGAGCGCCGCGGAATCGGTGTCGCGGCGGGCGACGCCCGGCCGGGGCGCACGTCCCGGCGGTCTGCCGCTGCCCGGTCACCGGTGTGGATTCGGCGCCCCGCCCCAGGGACCCCAGGCGGCTCCGCTTGAGCGGGACGGGGTCCGCCCCACCGCGTCACCACATGTCGGGCCTGCTTCTGTAGTAGAAGCAGAACGGGATCTCGGGATAGGCGGCGGGGAGCTCCTGCTCCGCCCGCTCGGGATCCTCCGTGCCGAGCTCGATGCAGATGCCGTCAACCCGCGGACCGAACTCGTGCAGGGGAAGACCCACGGATTCCCAGCGCGGCCTATCGGCCAAGAGTTGGTCCATCCAGGCCAGCAACTGCCGCTCGGAGTACGGGGCGCAGTAGATCTCGACCTTGCCCGAGTCCGGCATGGCCCGAATGGCGCGGTCGAAGTCGGCCGAGACCGGCGGGGACTCGACCCGCCAGACGTACACCTTGTCGGCGACCGCGTCCATGGCAGCGCCGGTGTAGACGTCCGCATAGTCGGACTGGCCCAACGTTCCTACGGCGGCGACCAGATCGGACAAGGCGGTCGTCGAGCCGGAGGGTGGGGCGACCAGGACGGGGAGCGGGGCGTACGTCTGGGCCGGAACAGAGCAGTCGGTCGCGGTGTGCGGCCACGAGTTGTCCTCGCCGCCCATGACGGCGGTGGCCACGATCACGGCCGTCACCGCGCCGGCGGCCGCGAGCGGCGCCATCCACCGAAGCGCCGACGATGTCGATCCCACGCCAGCACAGTAGCCGATCCATCGAACGACCTAAACCGCCAGATGACGTCCGGCCGGCGAACCGGTCGCGCTCCGGCTAGGCCGACAGCAGCGGGTTCAGCCCGATCGTGAGCCCGGGCCGCTGCTTGATCGCCCGGATCGCGAGCAGCACGCCGGGCATGAACGAGGCCCGGTCGTACGAGTCGTGCCGGATGGTCAGCGTCTCCCCGGGCGTACCGAAGAGGACCTCCTGGTGGGCGACCAGCCCGGCCGACCGTACGGAGTGGACCCGGATCCCCGCCACCTGGCTGCCCCGCGCGCCGGCCAGCTCGTCCGTGGTCGCGTCCGGCATCTCCCCCAGGCCGGCCTCGCGGCGCGCCGCGGCGATGAGCTCGGCCGTACGCCGCGCCGTGCCGCTGGGCGCATCGACCTTGTTCGGGTGATGCAGCTCGATGATCTCGGCCGAGGTGAAGTACCGGGCCGCCCGGGCGGCGAACTCCATCATGAGCACGGCACCGATCGCGAAGTTCGGCGCGACCAGAACGCCGAGGTCCGGTCGGTTCGCCAGCCACTGCCGGATCTGGTCGTACTTCTCCTCGGTGAAGCCGGTGGTGCCGACGACCGCGTGGATGCCCTGGTCGATGGCCCAGCGAACGTGGTCCATCACCACCGCTGGGGTGGTGAAGTCCACCACCACCTCGGCCCCGGCCTCGGCGATGGCGGACAGCTCGTCCCCCTGGTCGACCGCCGCCACCAGGTCGAGATCCGGGGCGGCGTCGACCGCCTTGCACACCTCGGTCCCCATGCGCCCGCGGGCGCCGATCACTCCCACCCGGATGGGCTCGTCAGACGGCTGGCTCACAGCGCCAACATACGGCATCGACCGCCCGCACCCGCCCAGACCCGATCACCTACCCCTGAACCCGTTGATCTAGGGCGTGGAGTGGTGCTCGGAGATCAACTCACCACTCCAGGCCCTAGATCAACGCACAGGATCCCGGCGGCGTCGGCGGCGCAGCGGGCGTGGGTCGACCCACCACAGGATCTTGCGCCACCAGGACCGTCTACTGTAGAGCGCCCGCCGGAAGGCGACCGCGCGCGCCCGGGCCGCATCGGCCGCCGCGTCGTCCGGCCCGGCGACCGTACCACCGCCGAAGGCGACCGCGTTGACCGACTCGGCCAGCACCGACAGGTCGGGCGCCGCGGGACGGGGACGGCGGGGCGCCCGTCGGCCCGGGCTCCCGGCGGCCACCAGGCCGGCGTAGTCGGCGAGCTCCGCCGCGGACAGGTGGGCCGGCGGCGGATGTCCGGAGAGCACCAGCCCGTCCATCACCTCGTGCCACGCGCCGACGACCCGCTCAGCCGGGTCGGTCGCGGTGAGTCGTCGCCGGGTCTGCGCGAGCCGCAGGACAACGATGACGATCAACGCCGCCAGCAGCGCGCCGACGACGGCGGCCCCCACCACGCTGGCGAGCGACCCCGCGCCCGGCCCGGCCGCGGCCTCGCCGGTGGGGCCGTCGCTCGCCGACGCGTCCGCGGACGCGGTGACCTCGTCGGGGGTGATGGACTCCGGCGGCTCCGTGCTCGGCGGGGCCGTGGGCAGGAACTCGGGCTCCACCGGGCGCGACCGGGTGTTCGGCGGGGGCAACGGGTCGAACGGCACCCAGCCGATCTCGGAGAAGAGGACCTCGGGCCACGCCACGGCGTGGCCGGCGGTGACCGTGCCCCCGCCCGCCGGCACGTGGAAGCCGACCACCACCCGGGTGGGCAGGCCGATCAACCGGCCGAGCGTGGCGAACGCCGTCGCGAACTGCTCGGACGTGCCGCGCTGGCCGCCGAGCTCCCGGTCGGCCAGGAGGAAGAAGCTCAGGTTCGGGTAGGCGTGCCCGCTCGGCGCGTCGTTGGCGAGGATGTAGTGCTCCTGCATGAAGGTCTGCAGCCGCAGGGCCCGCAGGTAGGGCGAGTTCTCGCCCTGGGTGATCTTCTGGGCGAACTGGCTCAGGTCGGTCGGCACGGTCGGGCCCACCTCGAGGTAGCGGGCGACCTCCTCCCCGTCCGGGACGTCGGCGGCCATGGCCAACGCCGTGTCCACGCTGGTACTGACCGACGTCACCGTGTACTGCATCCCCGGGGTGATGGGTGCGGTGCTCAGCAGGGTGCCGGTGCTCTGGTCGTAGGCCACCCGGAGGCCCTCCACCCGCGTGGGGAGGGCGACCGCCGGCAGCAGGCGGCCGCGCAGCTCCGCGATGGTGATGCGCTCGACCACGGTCAGCGGCGGGATCGGGTTGGGCCGGCTCGGGTCGAATCCGGGCGGCGGCGGCACCGAGGGCAGCACCCGGCCGGCGTTGCGGTAGTCCGCGTCCATGTGCCAGGTCACCCCGTCCCAGTCCGGCAGGACCGCGAGCCGCAGCCGACGGTCGTAGATGCCGGCCTCGTGGCCCGGCGGACCCGGTGGCGCACCGCCCGCCGCGGGCTGGTTCGCGTCCGGCGTGGGGGCGGCCGCGGCCCCTTCGAGGATCTCCACATGGAACAGTTCCTGCTCCGGGAAGGCCGCCCACCCGGAGATCCGAATCAAGGGGTTCAGGTCGATGACGTCGAGGCTGGGCGGCTGCACGTAGCGCCGCGGGTCGCCCGGGGTCTGCCCGACCGAGCTGGCCACGAGCGGCGAGAGGGCGGCGACCAGGGCGAGGATGGCCGCCAGCCCGACCGCGAGGCTGCTGGCCGTACGGACGCGCAGCAGGGCGCGCTGGTGCGGACCGAGCCCGCGCACCCCGGCGGTACTCGCGGAGGCCGAGCCGATCACCAGCCCCAGCGCGCACAGCACCGCGTAGAGCAGCGGCTGCCAGAGGGTGACCTCGGCGTTCGGCCCCACCAGGACCAGCGCCCCGATGTACAGCAGCGTCGGCGGCACCAGTGCCACCGCCGGCCGGCCCGCCCGCACCGCCAGCTCGGTTCCGGCGTAGCCGGCGAGCCAGGCCAGCACGACGGGCGCCAGGACGGTGTCCGGTTGCGGCTCGGCCGGGATGAGCGCGGTCAGCAGGCGCGGCAGCGCGTTGCGGGCGGCGTCGGTCGCCAGGGTGGGCACGTCGCCGGCCACCCCGGCGGCCTCGGCGGAGACGGCGATCCCGTAGAGCGCGTAACCGGCCAGGGCGAGCACCGACAGCGGGGCGACCGCGACGGCCGGCAGCCGGCGCAGCAGGGCGGAGATGAGCGTCGACCCGGCCGCCGCCCCCGCGACCAGCGTGACCAGCAATTGTCCATTGTAGACACGATTGAGGGAGAGCCCGGACAGCCCGACCAGGGCCGCCACGACGAGCGCCAGCGTGAGCCGGCGCAGCACCACGCTCACCACGCCCGGACCCCGTCCCAGGCGCCGGCGAAGTCGGCGCCGTCAGCGGCGGAGACGACGAGCATGCCGGCGGTGGTGGCCAGGCCCGACTCGACCGGGCCGAAGACCCCGGCGATGATCGACGGGTAGGCCCCGCGCAGGCTGGCGACCAGACCGAGCGCGTCCTGATCGGGCGGCCCGCTCAGGTAGATCAGGGTGTCCCCGACCCGCCGCACCCGCAGGTTCTCGATGGCCGTACGCAGGTCCCGATCGGAGCCTTCGGTCGGCTCCGCCTCGGCGAGCAGGTCCAGCAGCGGGCCCACCTCGCCTTCACTGCGCCCGGACGCGACGGCCCCGGAGAGCAGGCGAAGCTCCACCGCGATGTCCTCCCGCGCGGCGGCGACGAGGACCGATGCGGCCGCCTCGCACGCCGCCTCGAACGTACCCTCGGGCTCCCCCGCGCCGCCGGACCCCGACTCGCTGCCGGGACGGTGGGCGGCCGCCCGGTCGTCGAGCAGCACCACCAGCCTGGGCAACGACGTATCCACATGCTCACGGACCATGAGCGACCCGACCTTGGCCGAGGTGCGCCAGTGGACGTGCCGGAGGTCGTCACCCACGACGTACTCGCGCAGGGACGCGAACGTGATGCTGCCCTGCGGCACCCGGTCGACCCGCCCGTCCATGCTGCGGGACAGGCCGACCGGCACCGCCACGATGGGGTGCACCCGCGGGCGGACCCATACGGTCACCGCGTCGCCGTACTGGCGCACGACCCAGACCAGCTCCAGCGGGTCACGCCGGGAGACCTCCAGAGGGCCGATCCGGATCACCCCCCGCCGCCGGGTCGGCACCGGGTAGCTCACGGTCGTGGTCCGGCCGGGGCGCAGTTGGATGAGCGGCACGGCCACAGTTCCCGGTTTCACCGTCCCCGCCGGTTTCGCGGTCGCCGCGGCCCGGCCCTGCGTGACGCGGTCCCGGGCGATGAGGCTCGCCCCGAAGAAGCGGCTGGCGTTCCGGATCGACAATGTGACGACGCTCGACTCGCCCCGCATGACCCGGTCCGGGTCGGCGACCCGCTCGACCACCAGCGCCGGCCGCCAGGCCACGAAGGCGACCGCGCCCAGGACCGCGATGACGGCGGCGCAGCCGATCGCCGCCAGCTCCGGGTAGCCGAAGACGAAGCCGGCGACCAGCAGCAGCACGCCGGCGACCAGCACCCCGTAGCCGCGCGCGGTGACGTGCACCGATCAGCTCCGCGCGGGCGTGGGTGCCGGGACGGATTCGACAACCCCCCGCAACACCTCGGTCGCGGTGACGCCGCGCATGGTGGCGTCGGGGGCGAGCAGCAGCCGGTGGGCGAAGACGGGCTCGACCAGCGCCTTGATGTCCTCGGGCACGACGAAGGGACGCCCCTGCATCAGGGCATACGCCTGCGCGGCCCGGCTGAGCGCGATCACGCCGCGCGGGCTCACCCCGACCCGCACCTGCTTGTGCTCGCGGGTCGCCGCCGCCAGCCGCACCGCGTAGGCGTACAGCGGGTCGGCGACGTAGACCCGCTGGGTCAACCGGATCATGGCCGCCACCGTCTCGGTGTCGGTCACGGCGCCCAGGTAGTCGGGCGACCGCCCGGCTGCGGCCCCCTTGAGCACCTCCACCTCGACCTGCTCGTCCGGGTAGCCGATCGACAGCTTCATGAGGAACCGGTCGAGCTGGGCCTCGGGCAGCCGGTAGGTGCCGTCCATCTCCACCGGGTTCTGCGTGGCGACCACGAGGAACGGACGCGGCACGGCGTGGCGGCGACCGTCCACAGTGACACCCCGCTCCTCCATGACCTCCAGCAGCGCGGACTGCGTCTTGGGCGAGGCCCGGTTGATCTCGTCGGCCACCACGATGTTGGCGAAGATGGGGCCCCCGTGGAACTCGAACTGACGGGTCGCCTGATTGAAAATCGTCACCCCCGTGACGTCCGAGGGCAGCAGGTCCGGGGTGAACTGGATGCGTCGCCACTCACCGCGCACCGACGCGGCGATCGCTCGAGCGAGCGTCGTCTTTCCGACACCCGGCACGTCCTCCAGCAGCAGGTGGCCCTCGGCGAACAGACCGGCCAGGGCCAGCGTGACGACCTGCGGCTTGCCCAGCACCACGGAGGCGACGTTGGCGGTGAGGCGTGAGGCGATATCGGCGAACCGCTGCACCTCGATGGGGGTGAGGGTCGACGGGGTCTCGGTCACGGTCACTCCTGGCGTCCCGTAGGCGTGCCGGGGCGGCAGCGACGCCTCCCGACGCGGCCCATCCTAGGGCCAGGCCGGCACGTCGGTCTGCCCCGTGATGTCCGCCACGGCGCCGATGACGACCACCGCCGGCGGGCGCAGGCCGGCCCGCGCGACCGCGCCGGCGATCGTCGCCAGATCGGACCGTACGGTCTGCTGGCGCGGCGTCGTGCCGGCGCGCACCGCGACGGCGGGGGTGTCCGGCGACCGGCCGTGACCGATCAGCGTCTTGGTAATCGCATGAAGATGCGTCAATCCCATAAGGATGCAGAGCGTGCCCCGCAGTCGGGCGAGGGCGGCCCAGTCCACCAGCGACTCCGGGTGACCCGGCGGCAGATGGCCGGAGACGACCACGAACTCCTGGGCGACGCCCCGGTGCGTCACCGGGATGCCGGCCGCCGCGGGAACGGCGATGGCGCTGGTCACCCCGGGCACCACGGTCACCGGGATGCCGGCCGCGGCGCAGGCGAGCACCTCCTCGCCGCCGCGACCGAAGACGTACGGATCGCCGCCCTTGAGTCGCACCACCAGGCGTCCGGCCCGGGCATGCGTCACCAGCAACCGGTTGATCTCCTCCTGCGCGGCGGCCGGACCATGCGGAATCTTCGATGCATCGACAAGCTCCACATCTGGACGGAGCTCGTCGAGGAGCAGGCCCGGGGCGAGCCGGTCGGCGATGACGACGTCGGCCTCGGCGAGCACCCGCCGCCCGCGCACCGTGATCAGGTCGGGATCACCCGGGCCGGCGCCGACCAGCACGACCCGGCCGCGGCCGGCCGTCCGACCACCCGGGCGCGACCGGGGCATCCGCTCGGCCACAGGCTCGCCGTCGGACCCTGGCCGCGGGCCGGACCCCGGCTCGCCGCCGGGCGCCGCGTGATCCGGGCTCGGCTCGGGGTGCGGGCTCAGCTCCTGGCCGGAACTCGGCTCGCGGTCCGATGCCGCCGCCAGCGGTGAAACCGCCCGGTCGGGCTGGTCGGCCGGTGCCCGCCCGTCGCCGTCGGGCTCGTCGGCCGGCGCTGGTCGCGCTCCCCCGTCCGACGATGACGCCGCCCGTCCGGTCAGGCGGCCGGTGGTGAGCAGGTCAGCGATGGCGTCCCGGATGGCCATGGCCCGGCGCGGGTCGCCGCCCGCCGTGACCGCGACCGTCACCGGCCCCTGGCGGGTGGTGGCCGGGGTCCAGGCGGTCGCGGCGTGGCGGTCGTCGGCCCGTACGCAGAACACCCGGCGCTCCTCGGCCGCGGCGCTCACCGCCGCCGCGACCGCCGGGTCGTCCACCGCCACGTGCACCAGCCAGCAACCGTCCACATCAGACGGTTGGAACCCCCGCTCGTGCCACTGGATCCGGCCGTCGGCCGCGAGGGCGTGCAGGGCCGGGGTCAGGTGCGGTGCGACCACCACCACAACCGCGCCGGCGTCGAGCAGGGCGGGCACGCGACGGGTCGCCACCGTACCGCCGCCGACGACGAGCACCCGCCGGCCGGCCAGCATCAACCCCAACGGATACGGCGTGGGTGTTTCGACCATCGACGTTCCTAGGTGGAGCCCTTGTCGGCGATGCCGGCGGAGTCGAACGTGGCCACCTCGTGCAGCACCCGGGCGGCGCTGGCCACCAGGGGCACCGCCAGCAACGCGCCGGTCCCCTCCCCCAGCCGCAGGCCCAGGTCGACCAGGGGTGACAGGCCCAGGTGGGCCAGCGCCACCGCCGCGCCCGGTTCGGCCGACCGGTGCCCGGCCACGAGCGCGCCGGCCGCGTGGGGCGCGAGGGCCACCGCCGCCAGCGCCGCCGAGTCGGCGATCACGCCGTCGAGGATCACCGGTACGCCCGCGGCGGCCCCGCCGAGGATGTAGCCCGCGAGGGCGGCGTGCTCCAGGCCACCGACGGCGGCGAGCACGCCGACCGGGTCGGTGGGGTCCGGCCGGTGCCGGGCCAGGGCCTCGGCCACCACCCGGCGTTTGCGCGCGAGCATGGCGTCGTCGATGCCGGTGCCGCGGCCGGTGACCGCGTGGGGGTCGGCTCCGGTGAAGGCGGCGATCAGGGCGGCCGCCGGCGTGGTGTTCGCGATGCCCATGTCGCCGGTGATCAAGCAGTCGTAGCCGGCGGCGACGAGCTCGGCCGCGACCTGGGCGCCCACCTCGAGGGCTTCCCGCGCCTCGTCGCGGGACATCGCGGGCTCGCGCGACAGGTCGGCCGTGCCGGGCCGTACGCGCCGGACCCGGAGCGCCTCATGGTGATCAACCGGCGTCGCCACCCCGACATCGACCACGATCACATCCGCGCCGATCTGTCGCGCGAACGCGTTGACCACCGCCCCACCGGCCAGGAAGTTGGCGACCATCTGGGCGGTGACCTCCTGCGGCCAGGGGG
>Ga0310832_100944_pt1 | contig 15116 bp, 13 predicted proteins | sample WT_ome_7_FD_201303 | JGI IMG/M metagenome (GOLD analysis project Ga0310832, IMG submission 201303) | Sorghum-adapted microbial communities enriched on wild type (WT) sorghum from Joint BioEnergy Institute, Emeryville, California, United... ...
GGTCATTCTGGATCAACGAACCAAGCGCCATTAACGCGATAATCGGTCATGACGCCAATTGATCAAGCGTCATGGTGTGATTATAAATCAAACATCGAAAGGGGAATGGGAAGCATGAAGGGCGTCAGGATGTGGAAATGGTTGTTGGCGGCTGTCGCGCTGATATTGGTGCTCGCAGCATGCGGAGGCGGTAACAGCGGCGGCAGCAGCGGCAGTGGCGTAGACGGAGGAAGCAAGCAAAGCGATTCCGGTTCCGGATCGGGCGGCGGTTCTTCTTCGGGCGGCGATTCCAAGCCGAAGTACCGGATCGGCGCCGCAACGCAAGGCTTGTCCCACGAATTTATCAAGGCGTTGGTGGAAGCCATGCAGGAAAAAGCCGGCGAGCTCAACGCCGAATTGATCGTCATGGACAGCCAGGACCAAATCGAAAACCAGCTCAATCAAGTGGACAACCTCATTTCTCAAAAAGTGGACGCCATCATTTTGAACGCGGTGGACTTCGTAGGTTCCAGCCCGGCCGTGGAACGGGTGAAAGCGGCGGGCATTCCGCTCGTTGAAGCCATTACGTTTACGCAAAACGAAGATTACAACGTATTTGTCGGCACCGATCCCGAACAATCCGGCATCATGATGGGCGAGCTGCTGGCGAAATTCCTGGACGGCAAAGGCAACGTCGCTTTGCTGCAAGGCCAAATCGGCCACTCCGCTGAGATTACCCGCGGTGCGGGATTGAAAAAGTCGCTGTTCGACAAGTATCCGGATGTCAAACTGATCACGCAGCAAACGGCAAACTGGAATCGCGACGAAGCGATGAGGATTACGGAAGACTGGCTGCAGCGGTTCCCTCAAATCAACGCGATCGCTGCGCAAAACGACGAAATGGCGATGGGCGCGCTGCAGGCGGTGGAAGCTTCCGGCCGGACCGACATTGTGATCGTCGGCATCGACGGCATCCCGGATGCGTTGAAAGCCGTGAAGGAAGGCAGATTGGCCGCTACCGTGCTGGATAACGTGACCGAGGAAGGCAAACGTGCGATGGAAGTGGCAGTCGGCCTGATCGAAGGCAAAACGTTTACGAAGAAAGAACTGGTCGACTACATCCCGATTACGAAGGAAAACGTGGATCAGTATTACAAATAATCCGACATTCAGCGACAAAACGCGTTTATAGGAGGATGTAGCATGGACTTGACCAGGGAAAACATCCCATCCACGTTGCTTCCGACTCCGAAATTTTTCGCCGTCAAAAGCGGCCGGTTTCAACCCGGCCGCGCCATCGGCGTTTTTCTGGATCCGTCCTTGCGGCTCAGCGAAGATGTCGTCCGCGCGGAATTGGAAAAGCTCGGATTCGAAGAGGTGGAAATGAAGAGCGAGCCGCCGGCGCAATTGGCCGTGCTCGGAAAGGGCGCGATGCCGTCTTCGCACGAACAGGAGCTGTCCGGCTGCCGGTTCCCGGAACAAGCGTACAGCCTGTGTGTGAGTCCCGACGGCGTGACCATTTGCGCGCTGGACACCAAGGGAGCGCTCCACGGTTTCGCTACCTTCTTGCAATGGGCGGAAAGAGCCGACGAGGACGGCGTTGCCGCAGTCGATATCGTTGACTTTCCCGACATTGAGCGCCGGATCATTTCTCCTACCCTGACCTGGTATGCCGGTTTCGCCCGCGCCGGTTTCGGCACGCAGCTTTGGTACGGCGAAGACTGGCAGCGGTTCATCGATTGGTGCTTCCGGCACAAAATCACCGCGCTGAACATCGTCATGTACGGTTTTTGGCCGTTTGAATTTCCGGAATATCCGGAAACGGTGATGCGGGACATCAAGGTGAAAACCTGGGCGCCGGAAATCAACGATTGGGTGGAAGTGTCCTTCACCCATCCGAATTTGAACAAACCGTTCCTCGAAGACATGATTCGCTATGCGAACGCCCGGGGAATCGACATTTACGCCTATATCGGCATGAACTCCTATAGCGGAGGGTATCCGGTCGTGCATCCGGAAAGCCGGAGCGTGCTGTCTCCGGAATTGAAAGCGTCCGGCCACGTCAACAACTACGACTCCATGTGCACATCCCGCGAGGAAGTGCGGAAATATTTGATCGCCAGTGTAAAGCGCATCGAAGAACTCGGCTTCAACGGGCTCGTTTTTGAGGAAAGCGAAGAAGTGCAGTGGTTCTGCCAATGCGAGGAATGCCAGCGGAAATACGGGTATTTGCCGCCCAATGACGCCAAGCACAGCGTGACGGTGGAAATGCTCGGGGAATATCTCAAAGTGCTGAAGCCGGAGACGGTTGTCGGCGTACGGTGGCTGCGCGAGCCTCCGATTGTGAAAGACCGCGATTATTTGCAAATGTGGAAGGAGCGGCTGCCGGAGCGGGTCGTGCTGTTCTGGGCGCCGGGCCTTGAAGACGACGACCGCGAGTTTTTGAAGTGGATCGACATTTTCGGCCGCGAACGGATTTGGTCGCGCAACTGCGAAGGCAGCGGCTTTGCGGCCAGCCTGGGACGCATCCCGTACCTGATTCCGGACACGTTCCCGGAAAACCTGAAAAATTACGCTTTCCAACATTTGTGGAACGACATTTTGCAGTTCCAGGGCGCGGTCAACACAAACTGCACCGCGATCAACGGATACGGATTCGAATGGTACGGCCATGAACTGTATTTTTTGGCGACGGCCCAGTACGGATGGGATTGCTGGCACTTTGACAACTACGAGTTTTTGGCCCATGCCGCACGCCATCTGCACGGGGAAACGAACGGGGCGCTTTATGAAGAAGCGATCCTCAACGTGCCCTGCATTCATGAAACGCAAATTTGTCCGACGCTGCCGTCGTTCCCGTTCATGCCGAACAAATATGTGGGCGAAGAGGAGACACGCTATTTGGAGCATTGCCTGATGGCGGCCGAACGCGTGTTAAACCTTTTAAAATTGATAGGGCAGTCGTCGGCGATGAGCCGCATTCAGAAGGAAAATTGGGAAGCGACGCTGCTGATGACGCGCAGAATGCGTGAAGTCATTCTGGCCGGGCTTTATTACAACCGATATTTGATGGAAAAAGCGTCCCCCTCGCCCGATGCGGCGCGCCTGCGCGAGTTCGCCCTGGCGGCGCTGCGCCACGCCGAAGAAGATTACCGGCTGATCAAGGAACATTATTTCGATTCGAGGGAACATCATTGGACAGGTGTGGCCATCGGCGAATATTACATCCCGATCGTCATCAACGAATACAAGCGGGAGTTCGCCGATGTGCTCGGTCCCGAATATGCGCCGGACGAGTCGATCCCGCGCATGGTCGGCGGAGAAAGCTTGCCGTGGGAATGGCTGCTGGAGTGGGGACCGCGCATCGCGGCCGCCAAAGCGCTGGCCGCCCAAAGGCCGGGTGTTGCGCGATGAAACATAAAGCTGTCGCAATCCTCGAAGATTTGATTCGGATTCAAAGCGTCAACCCTCATTACGGGGAAGGCGCGCAAGGCGAAATGGAGCTGTCCCGCTATATAGAACGGTTTTGCCGGGATGCCGGACTGCTGGTGTCCCGGCAGCCGGTATTCGACGGGCGGGACAACCTGATTATTGAATTGAAAACGGGGCATCCGGACTCCGTTTTGTTGTTTGAAGCGCATATGGATACGGTGTCGCTCGGAAGCATGCCCAATCCGCTGGAGCCGGTCTGCGTGGACGGAAAATTGTACGGACGGGGGGCCTGCGATACGAAAGGATCGCTGGCTGCCATGATGTACGCCATGGCGGAGTGCGCGAAACACCCCGAACAGCTTCAGTCCGATCTGGTGTTGTGCGCCGTGGTGGACGAGGAGCATGCCTACCGGGGCGTACTAAAATTTTTGGAATCCGATATGCCCGTTTCCGCCGCCGTCGTCGGCGAGCCGACCGAACTGCGCATTGTCGTCGCGCATAAAGGTTGCGTTCGTTTTGCCGTTACGACGCAAGGAAAAGCAGCGCACAGTTCCGTTCCCCACGAGGGAGAAAACGCGATTGTGGCGATGGCCGAAGTCGTCGGATATTTCGCCGATGTCATCGCTCCCCGGCTCGAAAACAAGGCCGATGCGCTGTGCGGGGCGGCGACGCTGTCGATCGGAACGATCCGCGGCGGCCGGCAAATCAACATCGTTCCGGATTTGTGCACGATCGAAGTGGACCGCCGCATCATTCCCGGCGAAACGCCGCAGCACGTGTTGGAAGAAATCCGGTCGGAACTGGCCGGCTGGTGCCGGGAGCGAGGCATACGCTTCATGATCGAACCGCTCTTGCTCGATTGGGCGCTGAACACGCCGGCGGACGACCCGATCGTGACGACGGCCGGCGCAGCGGCCGCCCGATTAGGGCTTTCGCCGGAACCGCGCGGTGAAACGTACGGCAGCGACGCCAGCAAACTGCAAGGGTTGAAAGGCATTCCCACCATTGTATTCGGACCGGGTTCGATCGCCCAGGCCCATTCCGCGGAAGAATGGGTTGCCGTAAAGGACGTCGAGCGCGCGGCCGCGTTTTATATGGAGTTGGCCAGAAGCTACAGGAAGGAACGCCGCCGGGATGATAAACGGGAATGGAATGTTTGATTTCGAATGGTTGACGACGGAATGTTTCCTTCGGATTGTGCAGCCGATGGATGATTCGAGCCTAGGAGGGAAGAGGTTTTCATGAAAAAAGAAATCATTCGCACCGATCGGGCGCCGATGCCGGCCGGAGCTTATTCGCAGGCCGTCAAATACGGCGACATCGTCTATGTGTCGGGAACCTGCCCGTTTTCGCTCGAAGACGGCAGCATTTTGTATCCCGGCGACATGGCCGCTCAAACGAAGCTTGTTCTGGAATACATTTCCAACCTATTGCAGGCTGCCGGCACTTCCATCGACAACGTGCTGAAAGTGACCGCGTTTCTGGACGATTTGGACCGTTTTGCCGAATACAACCGCGCATACTCCGAGTTTTTCACCCATAATCCGCCGGCCCGCAGTACGGTGGAAATCGGCAAATTCCGGCCGGGGATGTGCGTGGAAATCGAATGTGTCGCATACGTACCGGGTGATTCCGCATGAAGATCGCGGAACGCATCCATTTGGTGGGCAGCGGCAAATTCGGCATGGAGCTGAGCGAACCGACCGACTGCAACGTCTATTTGCTGGACGGCGGCGCCGAGTGCGCCTTGATCGACGCGGGCGGCGGCATTGAGCCGGAACGGATGGTGGAGAACATTCGCCGGACCGGATTTTCCATGGAAAACGTCCGCTATTGCCTGATTACCCATGTCCATGCCGACCATGCCGCGGGGGCGCGCTTTTTTCACGACCGATACGGTGTGGAGGTCATCGCCTCGAAGGAGGCGGCGCCCTGGCTGGAGAACGGCGACCTAAAAATGACCAGCATCGAACACGCGATCCGGGGCGGCGTTTACCCTGCCGATTATCAGTATCCGGCCTGTCCGGTTTCACGTGCGGTATCGGAAGGGGAGCGGATCACCGTCGGGGATATCGAGCTGACTGTGATCGACAGTCCCGGCCATTCCCGCGGCCACGTGTGCTATTTGTGGGAGGAGGAAGGGCGGCGCAACCTGTTTTCGGGCGACACCGTATTTGCAGGCGGCAAGGTGGTCCTCCAATATGTTTGGGACTGCATCATTCCGGAATATGCGGAAACGGTGAAAAAACTGCATCGTTTGAACATTGAACGCCTGTTTCCCGGGCACGGTCCTTTCTTGCTGTCCCGCGCGCACGTGCATATCGAAAAGGCGCATCAATGCTTTGAACGACTCGAAATTCCACCGAATCTGTAGTTCATTTTTATTGTCCTGCACGAGTTGCGGCCTGTCAGGGGCAACGAAAGGGAGAAACCGACCATGAAGGCATTGATAGACAAGAAAGACTTTATCGGTCTGGACCGCTGCGCATGGTTTTTTAGCGGCGCCGAAACACCGACGCACCGCGGAGTGGAGCAGGCGGTTACGGAATATTTGACGGCGCGAAGTCTTGGCCCCGGCGGCAGGGAGTTAAACGCCGAAAAGGAGTGGAGCTGTAAACGAAATCTGGCACGGATGCTGAACGGATCGCCCGAACAAATCGCGCTGATGTCCAATTCGTCCGAAGTGATCTCCATGATCGCCCAGGCGTTGCGTCTGAAACCGGGCGACAACGTCATCATCCATAATCTGGAGTTTCCTTCCGGCGTGCTGCCGTGGCTGTTGTTGAAACGGGAGGGCGTGGAAGTCCGCGTCGTCGAGCATCGTCACTGGGAAATTGAAGAGGACGATATTGCAAACCGCATCGACGAGCGGACCAAACTGGTGCTGACGAGCCACGTCAGCTATTTGAACGGGGTGCGCATCGACTACAAGAAGCTGTACGACCGCGTCAGCCGGACGAATGCGCTGTTCGTGCTGGACGTGACCCAATCGCTCGGCGCTTTTCCGATCGATCTGGATTATGCCGATCTTATCGTGAGCAGCTCGTACAAATGGCTGCTTGGCGTGCACGGCGGCGGCATTTTGGCGATCAACCCGAAGCGCGGCTTTGACTTGCAGCCCCGATACATCGGCTGGAGAAGCGTACGGGAGCGTATAAACGAGGAAAAATACGAGACGTTCGAGTTTCATGCCGACGCGCGTCGATTCGAGCTCGGATATCCGAGTTATCCGACCATTTACGCCCTCGAGTACACGACCGGGCTGTTGCTCGATATCGGCGTGGACAACATTTCGCGGCATATTCTCGAGCTGGGCGACTCCGTTCTGGAATTGCTGGCAACGCTCGGGCTGAACGTCACGACTCCGGTCGAGCCCGAACGCCGGGCCGGAAACATCAGCTTTCTGTGCGATAACGCCGAACACATCGCCCGGGAACTGTACGAGCAGGGCGTGTATTTGATGGGCAGCGACGGGCGCGTGCGAATCTCGGTCGGCGCCTTTAACGATTCGGAAGACATCAAGCGGCTGAGCGAGCTGCTGCCGCCAATCCTAAGAGGTGACAAACGATGAAAGCGTTGGTTTGGACGGCTCCGGAACAAATGGTGATCGAAACCGTCGCCGATCCGGTTCCCGCCGAAGACGAGGTGCTGATTCGCGTGGAAGCCGTCGGCATCTGCGGTTCCGAAATTGAAGGGTATCTCGGGCACAACAGTTTGCGCGTCCCGCCGCTGATCATGGGGCACGAATTTTGCGGCCGCATCGTCGCCTGCGGATCGCGGGCCGGGCAATTTTCGCCGGGGCAAAAAGTCGTCGTCAATCCGTTGCAATCGTGCGGCGCTTGCCGGAATTGCCGCAAAGGGCAACCCCAATTGTGCCCTTCCCGCAACATCGTCGGCATCCACCGGCCGGGTGCGTTCGGACAGCTGGTCGCCGTTCCCGCGTCCGGTGTCGTGCCGGTGCCCGATGAGATGGATTCCTTCCGGGCGGCGCTGTCGGAACCGCTCGCCTGCTCGCTGAGAGCGACCCGCCGGGCGATGGAACGGCATTTCAGCCCGAACGTTCTCGTTATCGGAGCGGGCGGCATCGGCCTTCTATGCGCGAAGGTGGCCAAGCTGCTCGGCGCAAGACGGGTGACAGTTGCCGATACGCATCCGGATCGGCTGAAGATTGCGCTGGATACCGCCGGTGACGCCGTAGTCAACCCCGCTTCGGAGGATTTGCCGAAGGCCGCAGCGCAAATTGCGGGGGAGGACGGCATTGACGTCGTCATCGACGCCGCCGGTTTTCAGCCGACCCGATCCGCCGCTCTTGCGCTGGTGAATCCGGGCGGTACGGTGATGAACATCGGGCTTGGCATCGACGAGACGCAATTGAAAATCAATCATCTCATTCGCAGCGAGATCGAAGTGCTCGGTTCGTTTTGTTACACGAAACAAGATTTCCACGATGCGGTGCAATTGTTGACCGATGGGCGCGTGAACGGGCAGGGATGGACCGAAGTCAGGCCGATGTCCGAAGGATTTGCGGCGTTTCAGGACTTAACCGGAGGCAAGGTAAAGAACGGAAAAATTTTCTTGTCAATGGAGGATAGCTAAAGCGATGGAGCGATTGAAAGTCGGTATCGTCGGCCTGGGCAGTTGGGGATTGAGCCATTTGGAAGCTTACCGCGATCTGCCTTTTGTCGAAGTGGTCGCCGTCAGCGATATCCGTCCGGAGCGCCGCCAGCTCGCCCAAGAGCGGTACGGGATTCCGCACGCGTTCGAAGACGCTGAAAGCATGATGAAGATGCCGGACATCGGTTTGGTCAGCGTGGTGACGTTCGAGCAGCAGCATTTGGAGCCCGTGCTTCTTGCGCTGTCCGCCGGGAAGAACGTCCTTGTGGAAAAACCCGTCGCTACCCGCCTGGAGGAAACGCGCGCGATGCAGGAAGCGGCCCGGAAATACGGCAAGTTTGTCGTTCCTGGCCATCTGCTGCGCTTTGAACCGAAATATGCGGAAATTCGCAGGATGATCGCTGAGGGCGAATTGGGGCCGGTGGCCAGCATCTACATGAAACGTTCGCGGGAAAGTTCCCTGTTCCGCACGTACAGAAGGACGCATACCGTTCACGAGCTGATGATACACGATCTGGACCAGGCGATCTGGTATGCCGGCAGCCGGGTGAAACGGGTTTACGCCACCGGGCGTTTCCCGAAAAATACGGAATCGCCGGATGTGCTCTGGGCTCAGCTGACGTTCGAAAACGGGATCATCGCCGTGCTCCATGCGAACTGGATGACACCCGACGAAGCGGGCATCGCCATTAACGACTGCACGGAAGTGATCGGAGAAAAGGGCATCGCCCATTTCGACACCCATGCGGCCGGCGTTCAGTTGTGGGGCACCGGCGGCCGCCGCACGTCCGATTTGTCCGTACACCACAACCTGGGCAACAGAGTCATCGGGGCGCTCAAGGAGGAGCTCTCTTACGTCAGTCTTTGCGCACTGACAGGAACGACGCCCGACGTTTTGTCGTTTGACGACGCCGTTCACGGATTGGAAGTCGCGGAAGCAATCGTGATTTCGGCGAAGGAAGGGCGCGTTGTGGATCTGTAACGCAAAAGAGCGGGATTTGAGCGAGATAGAAGGAGGACACCATGAAACTGGTGCAATTTTACCGGAAATCGGATGCGGACAAAACGGTCCGCGTCGGCCTGTGGCAGGAAAACGGCGATGTTGTTCCGCTGGCGGGCGGTTTGACAATGAAACAATGGATCGCCCAAAGCGCGGAAACCGGTGCTCCGGAACGCGCCGTTTTCGCCGCCGAGGATCGCCTGCGGGCCGATGAGATCGCACTTGGCGCGCCGCTCCACGATCCCGGAAAGATGATTTTTGTCGGCTTGAATTATATCGACCACGCGGCCGAGTCGAAAATGGAAGTGCCGAAAGTACCAGTGCTGTTTGCTAAGTATGCCAATTCCATCGTTGGTCCCGGGGACGACGTCATCATTCCCGAAGAAGTCGACGAATGCGACTACGAAGTGGAGTTGGCCGTCATTATCGGCAAAACGGCAAAACGCGTCTCCAGGGAAGACGCGATGGACTATGTGTTCGGATACACCGTCATCAACGACGTTAGCGCGCGCGATCTGCAGCTGAACGAAGGGCAGTGGACCCGGGGCAAGGCGATCGACACGTTTGCGCCCATGGGACCGTGCATCGTGACGAAGGACGAAATCGCCGATCCTCACTGGTTGGATTTGTCGCTCACGTTGAACGGGCAAACGATGCAGTCGGCCAATACGCGGGATCTCATATTCGACATTCCGTATTTGATCTCGTTTCTGTCTCGGACGATGACGCTTTCCCCGGGAGACGTTATCAGCACCGGCACGCCGCCCGGCGTCGGTTTGGGGCGCATCCCTCCGGTATGGATCAAGGACGGGGACGTGACCGAAGCGTATGTCGAAGGCATCGGCACGCTGCGCAATCGCTATGTGAAAGAGAAAGTGTAATAAAATGTGAAATCGACAACAGCCCTTCCGATATCCGCCGGGATTTGGAGGGGCTGATTTGTGCTCACGCGATGCCGCCGCCTCGCGCAATTAGTTTACATAATATATATTATCGGACGTAAAGTAATTTGCAATGCAGGCTCTGTCCCGCTTGGGCTTGAGGCGGCTTGTGCATCTACCGACTGTCGGCGGCCTTTTCGATTAATTTCCGAAGTGCAGCAGCACCCACCCCCTTGTTCCGGAGATGCTCTTTGAGCCAAAAACGGCCTACAACTGCATTTTTGGCTATTCGGTCGACATGACTTAACTGAATCATTCCAACTGCGTCGTCAGTCCATTCATCAACGATTTTGTACACAAATGTCTTGGATTCTTTCTTGTTCATCCCTTCCCTGTAATGATCAATTAATTGCTTAACGCTTAAAGGATAAGTAAACGTTGGACCCGCCCATTGTAGCAATAAATCTGGCGATTCCTGGTTAAACCATTCTGTAATCGTGCTAACTGTCCGCCCCCGCTTCATACATGATTAGGAATACGGTGATCGTCAAAACTACTGCCATATCGATCCAGTAAATCAAAACTCTGTATTTACAGAATTTTACTTCCATTTTATAACCATCGGAAGTTTGTGTCTTTAGAATTGTAAAAAGAGTATGTTTGTGTCACTTATAGGCGTCACAAACATACTCTTTTCATTTTCGGCGCCAAAGCGCCTGTGAATGCCTATCGGCTGTGCAGATTGAACGACTTCTCGCTGGACCGCGGCGCCGCCCTTCGGACGGTTACCGGAACGGATAGGTCCAGAACCGCTCCGTCCCGAATCGCTCCTTGAATTCCTCTGCGGAGCCGGACAGGCGGAATTGCGAGCGGTGCGCCAAGAGGGACGCACGCTTCTGCTCCATAAACTGCGACACATCCCGCACGACGTCCGGCGCGCCGATGAATTGCTCATGATTTCTCGAAAACGCTATGCACAACACGGTCGGCCGTTTGTGTTCCGGCAGCCTTCCGACGACGCGCATGACGGCTTCTCCGCAGGCATCGTGGTCGGGATGGACGCTGTATCCTGGATAAAACGTATAAATTACGGACGGTTTCAGCTCGCCGATCAGTTCGCCGATCTTGCCGTCGAGACGCTCCTCGTCTTCAAACTCGATCGTCTTGTCATGAAACCCGAGCAGGCGCAAATCCTGGATGCCGATCGCGCGGCAGGACGCCTCCAGCTCCTCTTTACGGATTAGCGGCAGCGTCACCCGGTTCGCGAACGGCGGGAATCCCATATTGCGGCCCATCTCGCCGAGCGTCAAGCACGCGAACGTGACATGCGCCCCTTCCGCCACATGCATGGCCAGCGAACCCGATAGGCCGAACGCTTCGTCGTCGGGATGCGGCAGAACGATCAGTATGTTCTCCTTTTTCATTCCAGCGCACCTCCTCGCTTTTGTCGCAGTCGTCAGAACGGAAGGGGGCTCAGCTGCAGCGCCACGACGAGCTTCCCTTCCGAATCGTGTCCGGCAAGGAGGAGCCGCTCGTCTTCCGTTTCCTCGCAGTGCGTCAACCCTTCTACATACACCCAGCCATGCCGCATCTTGAGGCCGACGCGATACGGGCCGGCGCCCGTAATCTTCCCATGCTCGTAACGGATCAACGCGTTCGTTAGAAACGTCGACGCCGGATGTTTCGAGCTGTCGTAATGGGCCGCATAGGCGCCCGTCGTCATTTCCAGATGGATGAACACATCCTGGTCGGACAACCGGTCGATTCTTTTTTGCACATCGGATCGTTGAATCGGCTGCAATGGAACACCTTCTTCCGCACATTGATGTTCCTATTATAGCGAATATCTATACGCATGCATATCACTCGGAACCGGCGATGACCGGACTGAACACGGGTTAGCGAACGGAAAAGCTTACGCTATTTCTCGTGGACGGAATGACGTAGCCCCATTGATCGACAGCTGCGACGGTCAGCTCGTAGGACGAACCGCGTTTTAAGCCGTGCAGCTGGACGTGCCATTTCCCGTTCGGTCCTACTTTCGCCGTTACATCGCCCATTGTGGGGCCGAATCGCTCCCTCCACTCGACGCGCACATGTTCGGCGCCGGCGGCGGTTCCTTTGGCCGGCAGGCTGCGTCCCGCCGGTTTGGCTCCATCCTTGGGGCTGTCGATGGTGACCGCCACCCGGGAAGGCGCTTGCCGGACGACCTCCGCCGCCAGCATCGCATACCCGGCGTCTTCCACCGTCCATGATCCCGGCAGCGTTCCGCCCTTCACGGCATTCAGCAGCTGTGACAGCCATGCCGACGCCCGGTCCATGTCCCCCATCAACGCGGCGGTATAGGCGACCGCGGCGTCACCGGACTCGACGGCGGAGGCTGACGCCCAATTCGGGAAGCTCCGGTTGAAGGCGGCGTACAGTCGAGCCGCGATGTCGCCCGACGCCGGAACGGCTCCGGTGTAGATCGGTGCCAGCTGCTCGGCGGCTGAACGTTTGTCGGTCCAATCCGGCGCGGTCGTCTCCTGCCGGTCGTTGAGAGCGGCATAGTACCATCCCGCCTCTTCGTTCCACAGCTTCGACTGCATCCCGGCGCGCAGCGCCTCCTTGAAGCTGTCGAAGTAGCCGGCCGGCCCTTCGGCCTCAAACCGGTTCCGGAACAGCCAGACGCTGTCCGTCATGCCCTGCAGCGTCAGCGCGTTGTCGCGAAGCCGCTTCGTCTTCTCGTCCGGCAGCTTCCACATGAGGCCGTCCGTATCCTGCGACCGCATGATGCCGACTCCGCCCGTCATCAAGTCGAGGTTCGACTGCGGCAGCTTGAATTGTCCGGTCTTCTCGAAATTCGCCCTCAGCAGCGTGATAAACGAAGCGAGATTGACGCTCGCGCTGTCGTAGCCCCCGGTCGATATCCATTGCCCGGACGCCGGGTCGAGCCGCGATTCGTACATCGTGCCGTAAAGGCCGTACCGATCGCCCCAATTCCAATGGGACGTATACCAGTCGATGTAGCGTGCCGCGTTCGGCACCGTCTCGTGGCGAAGAAGCAGCCCGCGGGCGCCGACGTTCGAGACGGAAGGCACGATGGCCGCACCACCTGCATCCGATGCGATCGCTCCGCTCTCCAGCTGGCGGCCCGCGATCCACGCCGCCATCCGATCCAGCACGTCGTCGGCCAGCGAGCCCGGCTCGCGCGACACGTTCACGATGGCCGGCTGCGCCAGCATCACGTTAGGGCCGAGCGTGACGAACGCGTCGACGGACAGCCGATCGACGCCGTCCGCCAGGCCGAGCAGCGTCAGGTTCCCTTCCGCATCCAGCGACGCCAAGTCCGGCCGGTCGACGCGGTAGACGATCTCCGCCCCGGTCAAATCAACCGGCGTCTTCCCGTCCGTCCCGTAGGCGGTCACCCGCAGCGTCGTCGTTTCGCCTCGCCGCAACATGGCGCGATCGGACTCGACGACGGCTTTGCCGATGACCGGCCCACCGCCGACGCGAATGTCGACGGACACGTTGATCGACGCCACGACGTTGGCGAACCGGTCTTTTGCCGTCATCTCGACCGTGTACCCGCCATTGGGCAGCCCTTCGATCGAAATGCGCCACGTGCCCCCGCCATCAGGCTGACCGATAAACGTCCGGCTTTGTCCGGTCAGTCCGTTCGTCCATTTCAGTTCGACCTGTTCGACGCCTTGAGCCGTCCCTTCCACCGTATAAGGCATCGACGCCAGCACGTCGCCGTTTTGCAGGTTGGACACCGTCCACATGCGCTCCTCCGGCGGAGCCGCCTTCATTTTCGCCGCCGCCAGCATCGTGACGCCGCTCTCCATGACGTACCATGGCCAAGGATGATCGCGGTCTACGTACGTCGTCTTGACCGACTGCAGGAAGGCGTCAACCCGCGTCCGGTCGCCCATGATCGCCGCCGTATAGGCAAGCAGCGCCCACGGGAACGCGTCGGCTTTGTCCAGCTGCGGCCAGCCCGGATGATGCTCGTTGAACGTTTGGTACAGCCGCATCGCCCGCTCGCTGTCCGGCGCGATCAGGCCGGTCCAGATCGGGAACAGTTGTGCCGTCGCGTCGGCATAGAAGCTGTTCCAGTCCGGGAACAGCAGCGAGCCGTCCTCCATTTTCGCATAGGCGTACGCTTGCCGGTCGACGGACCATAGCTCATTCTCGATGCCTGCTTTCACCTCATCGGCTTTCCGGCCGTATTCCGCCGCAGCCGCCTCGTCGCCGAATACGCTCAAGGCGATCCATTGCGCGTCGACCAGCCCTTTGTACACTTCCGCATTGTCCATCAAATATTTGACCCGGTATGCCGGCTTCGCCCACGTCAGACCGTCCGCTTGCTGCGTCGACAGCATCGCCTGCCCGATCAGCCGAATATCCGCCTCGTGCGAACGCAAATACGCCGTATCCCCCGTCACGGCTGCATATTTGCGCAGGACGTTCAGAAACGTCGACGCGTACGAATCCGTCGAATCGAAATCGCCCGTCGCCGTCTCCATCGCTCGATCCGTCTCGACGATATAGTCGAAGATCGAGCCGGCAGGCACGTCGGCCGAAGCGTTCCGGTTCAGCCGGGAGAAATACCAGTCCGCGTAACGGCGCACCGTCGCCGCATGCTCCGGCCGTTCCAGCAAGCCGAGCAGCGCCATGTTTGTGAAGTACGGAACGACCTTGTACTTGCCGTCGTAATTCGAGATCGGCGCTTCGTAGGTGGGAATGGCACCGCTTTCAAATGCAAGTCCGGAAATCCACTCCGCTTCTTGTTGCAAAATGTCGTCATACAGCTCGGACTGCACCGCAACCGCAGACGTTGTGGCGGCACTTGCCGTGTCGGCGTACGCGTAACTTCCGCCGCCGGCGAGCGACGAACCGAGCAGGGCTGCGGCGGCGACGCCGATCAGCCCTTTTTTCCATTTCGCTTTCGCATTCATGACGCATCCTCCCATTATCCTTTAATGGCGCCGGATGTAATCCCCTGGATGAATTGCTTCTGCATGGCGATATAGACGAGAATGACCGGCAGCACCATGATCGATGTCGCCGCCATCAACAGTTCGTACTGGGTCGTGTATTGGCCGACGAAGACGGACAGCCCCATCTGGATCGGCATCAGCTTCGTTTCCGAGAACAGCACGAGCGCCAGCATGAACTCGTTCCAGACGCCGAGCGTGTTTAAAATGACGATCGTCGCGATCGCCGGC
>Ga0310832_100950_pt1 | contig 14908 bp, 11 predicted proteins | sample WT_ome_7_FD_201303 | JGI IMG/M metagenome (GOLD analysis project Ga0310832, IMG submission 201303) | Sorghum-adapted microbial communities enriched on wild type (WT) sorghum from Joint BioEnergy Institute, Emeryville, California, United... ...
AGTCACAGCCTTCTCGAAACTACTTTCACCCGCTTGAAACGGTTTTAGTATTTTCGGAGAATTCCTCTTTAATTTTTAATACAAATGAAACGAATCTCCAAAATTGTGCTATACTCGTCTCAGGTTGCTTATTTTTTACGCTGCATCAAGGAGACCCGATCATGGACGATATCGCTTCGCTTGCCTTGCAATTGAAATCGTATATGGACAGCCGGCTCCGGCGCGACGATGCCGGCCATTTGTACTTGCTCGACGACGAGCTCGGCGATCGCGCCAGCTGCTGCACAACGGCGGAGGCTGCCTGCCTGTACGTGCTGGCTGCTTCCCGTTCGGAAGCGGGCGGCTTGGGCACCGCTGCCGAGCTGATCGACGACGTGCTGCGGCGCCAGCTTCCGTCCGGGGCGTTCGGCCAGCCGTACTACGTACGCAAAGGGGAAGCCGGCACCGTGGACATCGCGGAAATCGGAGCCGCCGCCAACAGCCTGTATCACGTCTATCGGGCTACGGGCAACGAGTCGGCCAAGACGAGCCTGATCCGCTCGGCGGATTATCTGCTTACGCAAGTGGCCGAGGAAAACCCGGGCGCCGTCTACAAAAATCCGAACGCGCGCATGCACGACGTGCTGAACGGAGACATTTACGCCGCCCATACGCTCGGAAGAGCCTACGAGCTGACCGGCAACCCGGCCTATATGCAGCAAATCGAGCGCACCGTCGCACACGTGGCCGATCGGTTCGGGCGACACAGCCCCGGCTGGTGGCCGTATACGGAGCTGTGGGACGGCTCCGTCGGCATGGGCAACAGCGTCGCCTACCAGGCGACGATCGTCGCGTTCGCGCATACGCTGCTGCCGCTGTTGCCGGATGCGCTCGCCGCAAGATGGCGCCAGATCGAGGAGGAAGCGTGCCGGATCGTTCTCGACGCCTTGCAGGAAGGCCCGAACGACGACAACGAGGCGCCCTGGTGGTGCCGCGACTGGCCCAACGTCCCGGAGATCGCCCTCGCCCTGTCGCGCATCCCCCAACTGGAGCCGGCGCGCGAATACGTCGCCCGCCGGCTGCGAGAAGCGAGCGCGGGCCTGGCCGAGCACGGCATCGGCTACTTCACCCCGAAGGTGAAGTCCGACGATCCCGAGCGGACGCCGGTGACGACGACCTTCCGCAAAGCCGCCACCTTTGCCGGCATTCTGTGCGCCATCGGCCTGGACGCGTAAGCCGGGCGGCGTGTGGCGCGTCTGGAATGGCCACACGTGGCAGTGGGGCAAGGAATCGCACTCTTTTTTAGGTCATGCCCGTGAATGAAAAAAGCCGGCGATCCGGACAATTCGGATGCGTCGGCTTTTTCTTGCTCCGTTCAAACGTTCTACCTCGCGGGGGCCCCTTCCAGTTCGGGATTGCTCGGCTCCAAATCGTACGCCCGCGCGAGCAGCCCGTCATGCCGCCCCGGCGCCGGAACCGGACGTCCTCACGGATGCCGCCTCCGTCCGCAGCGTTTCGGCGGCCTCGGCCATTTCGAAGGAGGCACATGGCGGCGCATCGTCTCGTAGACGATCGCCCATTGCCGCTCGCTCAGACGTCCGACCGGATCGTTCCGATCGATCCGTAACGCGCGGACAAGATGCTTCAACTGCGGGGCCGTGAACACGCCGTCAAACGCCTCGGCGACGGACAGTCGCGGCTCCCGTAGCCCGTACGCGGCCAGCGCCGCAAAGCGGGCATGCCCGGCGGCCGGGATAAGCGGCATCGGCCTTCGCTCGATGCGCAACAGGGCGGCATCGACGCGAGGAGGCGGCGAGAACCGGTCGCGAGACACCTGCTGCACGATGCGCAGGTCGAAGTGCATCCGCCAGCCGAGCACGCGGGGATCGACGACCGGGTCGGCCGTAAACCGGTACGCCGCCCCCAGTTCGACAATGAGCAGCCCGCGCATGAACGAATTCGAGGGCCGATCCAGCAGCATGCCCAGCACCGGAGTCGTAATCGAGAACGGGATATTGGCGATGACGCCGAACGCCCGCCGAGGAAGCGGCAACGTGCGCACGTCCCGTTCGAGAACGCGGACGTTGGGGCAGCCTGCCGTCCGTTCCCTCAGCCCGGACGCGAGTGCCGCGTCGTACTCGACGGCGAGCACGGTCAACCCCCGTTCGGCCATCGGCAAAGTCAGCGCCCCCTTGCCGGCGCCGATGTCCAGCACGAGCTCCGGTCCGCCCGGCCTGTACAAGTCGATCATACGCTTGATCAATCGTTTATCGGTCAACAAATGTTGCCCGGAGAAATTCGGAAAAGGAGCAGACATGAAAAAACCACCTCGTTCATTCGGATTCGAAGAATGAAAAAGGTGCAGCCGAGCGAGCCCGGCCGTTTTCTCCCTTCGGCCAGGCTCGATCAAATCCTGCACCATTCTTAGCGAATCCGAATCGAAGCGGGCATGGATGCTCCTTCCTTCTTGCAGGAGCTGCCTTCGGCAGCCGATAATACGATGTTCGTATTAATCATACCACGGCGCCGAAGCGGACCGACAGCGACAGCTTCGGTATAACGTTTTTTTCCTGCTTCCACCTCATTTCCCTTGCTGGGCCATCACCTGCTTGTCATTGCGCTCGGCGGCGTCACGCAGCGCCGTATTGACGTCGGCTCCTTTGGACACCGCCTCGAGCGCGGCAAGCAGCTCCTTGTTGGCGATCCCGTTGTATTTCGTCTTGAGCGTCGGCGGCGCGTACCGCTCGGGAATCATCGCTTCGATCCGCTTCCCTTTCACGTAATCCAGATCGGCCGCAAACTGTTCCATCACCGATGTATCCTTCAAGATCGTAATGATGCCGGCGCGTGCCGCGTGTCTCTGGAATTCGTCGGACGTCAGGTAGCTCAGCACCTGGAAGGCGGCGTCCCGGTTTTTGCTCGCCTTGGTCAGGAAGAAGTAGGTCGGGTACGTCTGCGAGCCGATGCCCTGCATGCCGTCGAAAACGGGAAACGCGGCCACGTCCCAGTTGACGCTGTCCTTGTATATTTTCTCGGCTCCGCTTAGCGTCAGGAACATGGCGGACGTCTTGGTCTTGTAGAACGGATCTTGCTGGTTGTTTAGATAGAACCGGTGTCCTGGCAGCTCGTTGCCCGGAATGCCGTAGAAGCGGGCTTCGGTTTCGAACACTTTGCGGAACGAATCTTCCAAAAACAACGCTTTGCCGGTTTCCGGGTCCTGGCTCGGCGCCCCGAGCTGGTTGAGCATCAGCCCGAACTCGAACGCCATCGTAAGCCCTTTGTAGGCGACTCCGTTCTCCGTCCGCGTCATTTGCCGGGCCAAATCGTACAGTTCGTCCCACGTCATCCCGTCCTTCGGATACGGCACGCCGAACATGTCGAACAAGTCTTTGTTGTAGTACAAAATCATCGACCGAGTCCATGTCGGCAGCCCGTACAGGCCGCCGCCGGCCATCTTGCGCTGGATCTCCACGGCGGTCGGCTCCAGACGGTTCAAATCGTAGTCGTACTTGGCGATCAGATCGCTAATGTCCCCCTGAAGATCGAACTCCATCGTCGACACCCCGGTCGATTCGACGACGATGTCGATCACTTTGCCGGATGCGATCAGATTGGGCAACGTCTTGCTGTCGACCTTCGGGATGATTTCAAATTCGTAATGAGGGAACTTCTCCTTCAACTTCGTGCCGTACTTGTCGTTAAGCAGCTCCACATTTTCGCCGGTCGTATCGTAGATGACCAGATGCGCCGGCTGAGAGGCCGGATCGACCGTGGGCGCCTTCGGCTCCGGTTCGGCGTCCGCGCCGTTTGCGGCCCCGCCGCCTCCGCTCCCGCAGGCGGCCGCCGTCCAGGCCATCGCGAGCACGCATGCCGCCGCGGCCCATTTGCGCATTTTCATCGTCGGGGACCTCCTTCGTGTCTCACCTGTCGTTGGACGTATCCGGCACGGCTTCTAACGTCGGGAGACGAAACGCGGAAGGCTCCAGCCATTGCGGCTGCACTTTTTTGCGGTATTGCTCGGGAGTCATGCCGACGAACTTTTTGAACAGCCGGCTGAAATGGGACAGGCTCGTAAAGCCGACATCCCGGCACACGTCCGAGACCGTGCTGCTCCGGTTTTGGCTGAACCGGATTTTCGCCTGATGAATCCGATACTTGTACAGGTACTCGATGATCGACGTCCCTGTCAGCTCGCGGAAAATGCGGGACAGATGGTGCTTGCTCATGTAGACGTTTTTCTCGAGCAAATCGAGCGTGACCGGCTCGCGGTACCGCCGTTCGATCCAATCGATGACCGCCCGCACGTTGCGCTCCTTGTCCGCTCGGCCCGGCTCCGTTTCCTCGGCCGGTTGCTCCGCCGCCTTCCCGTGCTCCCCGTACAGAAACCAGAGCAGGTCGAAAAACGCCAGCAAAAACCGGTTGAACTCGACGGGACTCGGGCTGCGGTAATACTTGTCGATGCGCCGCAGCAAGTCCTCCATCTCCTTCTTCCGCTCGCCCTCGAGCCGGATCGGCCGGTTGCTCGGCGCCTCGAAGGGACGAAGCGGATTGAGCGGCCCGAGGGCGCGCTGAAACGAACGTACCACCTCCGGGTAAAACGAAAACATCGACCGGACGTACTCGCTCTCCCGATCGACGATCGGCCCGTGCAGCGTCATGCCGTTCAGGATGATCGCGTCCCCGGGCTTCAGCTCGAACACCCGGTCTCCGATCAAATAGTCGCACCGCCCCTGATGAAAGTAGTACACTTCGTATTGCGGGTGCGTGTGAAACGTTTTCACAAACGGCGTTCGATGCTGGTAATAATATTCGTTGAACAACGGATACGCCCTGGACAAATTCATCGGCGCTTCCCTCCCGCGGAAGTCCGGCTGTGCCGTCGCCGTCCAGCTTCACTGTAACATAGCGGTTGCGGCGCGCGCTTTCCTCCGGTTCACATCAATGACCGCTCATTTGCCTGTATTTGATCGTTTCCGGGCGCCGCCCTCCGGGATGCCGACTGTTCGGCCAACAAGCGCCGGTACCGTTCCGGGGACAGGCCGACCTGATGCTTGAACACCCGGCTGAAGTGCGAGACGCTCTTGAATCCGACCTGCAGGCCGATGTCCGTCACCGATCGGTCGCGCTGCCAGTCGAGCAGCCGCTTCGCCTGGTTGATCCGCCTGCGGTAAACGTAGTCGAATATCGTCATCCCGGTGCTCTCGCGGAAAATTTTCGATACGTATTGCTTGCTCATATGCAGCTCCCGCTCGATGTCGCCGAGCGTGATGTCTTCGTTGAAGGCGTTTTCAATGTAAGCCATCACCTTGCGGACGTTCCGCTCTTTTTCGGACAAGGTGAAGTTGCGCCCTTTCATCATCGGCTCAAACTGCGCGTAGACGAGAACGAGCAAGTCGTAGAACGCCATGGCGAGCCGGTTGACGTCCACCCAATCCTCGCTTCCGTGAAACCGGTTCAGCCTGCGCCAGACGTCCTCAAATTCTTCCTTCGCTTCTCCCGCGAGCCGCACGTGGTCGTGGCCCAGCACCTTAAAGGGCAGCAGCAAATCGATCCCGTCCGCAGGCGACTGCAGCGTCCCCCATGAGGACGGAACGATGGACAGCCACGTCACCGCGCACCCGTCCGGCCCCTTAAACGTGATTCCCGCCTGCCGCGTACCGTCGGTTACGACCAGAGAGCCGGAGCCGAGCGCGATCGTCCGCTCGCCGATAAAAATATCCCCGTCGCCTTCATGCACGTAAAAGATCCCGTATGCCGGATCATCCGACACCGGCCAAATCACCGTCTCCCGGCATCGGTACCGAAAATCGCGGAACAAGGAAGGCCGCCCGCCCGTCATGATCTCCACTCCTCATGCCGTTTCCTTCATAGTATCACAAACGGCGGGGCGGCCCGCACATATTTTGCCGCGGCCGAGCTTCTCAAGCAGCGGCTCCTACTCCTCGTAACGGTAATCGCGGAATTCCTGAGGCGTATAGCCGGTCGTTTTCTTAAACAAATATGCAAAGTAGGCGGGCGATTGAAACCCTACGCGCTCCGCCACCTCGTATACTTTGACGGCAGGATCGCGCAGCAGCTCTTTCGCCTTGCTGATGCGCACGTCCTGAACGAAATCGGAAATCGTCCGGCCCGTCTCCTTCTTGAACAGCACGCTCAAGTAACTGGCGTTGATATGATAGAGCTCGGCCAACTGTTTGACCGTCACATTGTCCCGGATATGCTCCCGGATATGCTGCGCCACTTGATGCACCAGATGGTGCTGCAGCGCTTCTTTTTTCTTCCGGTCGATGCGAATGAAGCGGTTGGCGCATTCCCACACCGCTTCCCGTATTTCCGTCACGCTCGTACAGTCGATCAGCCGTTGCCACATGAGGATGTCGAAGCCGCCGTCCTCTTCCCGGCCCGGCTTGAGCTTGCGCGTCAGTTCGCTCACCAGGCCCATGGCGAACGCCTGGACGAAGGAGAGGGAAACCGACTCGTGCGCGAGCATCAAGTCGAAGGCTCGATGGAGCAGGTCGGCCGCCTCGGCGGTCTCCCCGCTCTCCAGCCGCTTGACAATAGCGGGGATATACTCCTCTCGGAGCCGGAAATCGACGAACTCCGACTCCTCGAATCGGGTGAAGCGGACCGTCTGTCCGTACCCGATCAGTCTCGACTTGGCCATCATATGTTGCGCTTCCTTGTATAACAACGGCACCTCTTTCCATTCCCGGCATGGCCTTGTGATGCCGATCGTTACCGTGGAGCCGAATTGCTCCCAGACGACGTCCTGAACGAACGGCAGCTGCTTCTCCAGCTTCGCCCGCTCGCTCGGCGCCGGGTCGAGCAGCAGGGCCGCAACCTCGTCGGTTCCCGTTTGCCCGACGAAGACGCCCGCGCAGTCCGACAAGCTCAATTTGACGGCTTGCGCGAAGCCGGCGCCGAGAGCGATCCGCTCTCTGGCGTCTTCGAACGCCGCATGGTGCAGCCGGTCGCAGCCGAATACGACCAAGCTTAGATGACGCACGGTGCCGGGAATGTCGAGCAGCCGGCTCCAGGAGATGAGCAGCTCCTCGCTATGAATCCGGCCATCGGCCAATTCCTGAACGAACCGCTCCCGCAAGGCGGCCAGGCTCATGTTTACTTTTTCCTTAAGGTCGCCGATCTCCCGCTCGATCCGGCTCCGTTTGTCGATGGAGTCGCGGATGGCGGCCAGCTTTTCTTCGATTTCCGCCGGCTTGACCGGCTTCAGCACATAGCCCTTCGCTCCGAGATGGATCGCTTCGTGGACGAATTCGAATTCGTCGTACCCGCTGACGATCAGCGCCTCCATCTGCTGCAAATGCGGGTATTCGGATCTGCAGCGGGCGAGCAGCTCGATCCCGGTCATCCCGGGCATCGACACATCCGTCACGAGCACGTCGACCCGTTCGCGCTCGAGAACGGCGAGCGCCGCTTCCCCCGACTCCGCGGACAGCGGCGGCTCGTAGCCCAATTCCGCCCAACGGATATGCCGGACGAGCCCTTCGACATGAGCAGGCTCGTCATCGACGATCAACGTCCGGATCATCGTTTCCCCCCCATTTTGCCTCGGGACGTTCCCGACAGACCGGTATGCGAACCGATACGACGGTCCATTCGTTCTCCGCGCTGTCGATCGACAGTTTCCCCTCCGCGCCGAAATACAAAGCCAGCCTGTCGCGGATGTTGCGCAAGCCGAATCCGCCTTCCGCCCCGCCGGGTCCGCCGGATCGGAGCCTCTCCAGTTGCCGGCGGCTCATCCCCCTGCCGTTGTCGAACACCTCGAAGAGGACGGCGTCATCCAGCCTTCTTACGGCAATCCGGATCGCCGCGTCCTGTCTTCCCGCAACGCCGCCGTGCTTGTAGCAGTTTTCCACGATCGGCTGCAGCAGCAGCTTGATTGTATACAGCTCCAGCGCATCCGGATCGACTTCCCACTGTACGTCCACCCGGCCCGGGTAACGCAGCTGCTGAATGTCGACGTACGCCCGGACATGCTCCAGCTCGTCGAGAACGCGCGACAAGTTCGTCCGATTGTCCAGCGCCAGCCGGTAGAAGGCGGTCAACGCGTCGATCGCGCGAAGCTGCGTCTCGTCCTGCGCATCCATCGCCCGCCAGCGGATCAGGCCGAGCGAATTGTAGATGAAGTGCGGATTGATCTGCGCCTGCAACGCGCGAAACGCCAGCTCCTGCTCCTTCAAACGGGCTTGCGTGATATCCTCGACCAGCTTGCCGAGCCGGCCCGCCATCGAGTTGAACAGAAGCTCGAGCTCGCCCAGTTCGTCATCGCCCCGGTGCTTGACGGTTACGTCGAATACGCCTTGCGAAACGTCCATCATCCGGATGCCGAGCTTGCGGATGCGGAGCACGACGTTTTTCAGCACGATCATGATGAGAAAGGCCGACAGCAGCAGGAAGAAAGCGGTTCCCCCGCCGACCAAAAGCCAGATCCGCTTGGATTGCTCCTCCAGCCGGTCCATATGGATAAGCGCCGCCACGCTCCAGCCGGACCCGAGCGTCTGTACGATCAGCCGCCTCCCGTCGACGGCCCGCGTACCGCCCTGCGCCTGCCAATACCGCTTCAGCGAGGAGGCTTCGAGGGAGTTGCCGATCTCGTCCGCCTGCGAGGAAGCGATAATATGCCCGTTCGGCTCCAAGATATACAGCTCTCCGGCTCCGTTGAACGGCCGGGTCAACAACCCTTCGAATACCGCGCTGTAGTCGAGCAGCAAATAAACGACGCCGTATGCGTTTCCGTAGCCGTCAATCATTTTGCGGGTGACGACAACTTTTCTTCTGTCGTTCGGCGCGTTGCTCCAGTCCGACGTCTCGGGCGACCGGATCATGCGCTCGTACCACTCGGCCTCGTCGAGCCCGGCCAGCAGACGATTCCCCGGCTTCCACAGCAGGCCGCCGTCCTCAACGAGCGTCGGGTTGGAATGGTAAATGCGGAAATCTTCGATCCCGGGCAAATATTTGCTCGTATACGGGAACGAACGGTCCACGTACTCGACCGTTTCCAACTGCTCGACCATATCGCCGTAGGATCGGGACAGCCGGGAGATGAGCTCGCCGTCTGTCGCCGTCCGCATCGCCAGCAAGTCGTAGCTTTGCTTGCGGAACTCGATGCTCTGCACGCTTTGCCGGACCGCCTCGGATATCGTGTTCATATAGTTCGACCTTGCGCTCAGCAGGGCGAAGTATCCGGCACCGGCCGCCAGAAGCACGGTCGGAAGCAGAACGATCAAGCCGTAGAACAGGACGATTTTCCCCCGCAAACTCATGGAACGGGTGATGCGAATGACGAGCTTCTCGATATGGCGCCTCAGCAAGCGAATCCCCCCTGTTCCGCATGCCGTCAAGCGGCGTCTTCAACGGCAAAACGGAGCACCCCCTCTGCAGGGAGTTGCTCCATCCGCCATCCGTTTAAAACTCGCCGTTCGCCTGCACGTCCGCCAGGTACGACTCGTGCCACTCCTGCTTCAGCTCGCTCCAGTGTCCGCGCTTCTCCAGCGCATCCCGAAACGCCTTCCACGCCGCTTCGAATTGGGTGTCGTCCTTGGCCATCAGCAGCTTGGCCCGGTATTCCTTGCGGATATTTTCCAGCTCCGGGGTATATTTCTCCCACAAGCCGCCTTGCTTGGGGATGACAAGGTCGTAGGAGTGCGCGCCGCGCACGCCGCCCATCTTCCCGACCTTTTCCGTAAACCGGGCCGTCTTGGCCGCCCCGGCCTTCTCGGTGTCCCCGTAGTTCCACCACGGGTACCATTTGTTGTTGTACGACGAAACCATGTACAGCTCCGGCGTCACCTTCGACTTTTGCGCCGGATCGCCGGAATTTCGCGCTTTCTTGTACTCTTCGTCGATATATTTCCATTTGCCGAGGGGCTGGTCCATCCAGTCCCAATACAGCCCGGCCGGCCCTTCGTTGACGACCTGCTGCTGCTCGGGCTTCGGCTGCAGCGTGTAATCGAGGAAGGTGAGGATCGCCTCGAGGTTCTTTGTCGTTTTGCTGATGTAGACATCATACTGCGGATAAGGATTGATGACCTGGTTTGTGCCGACCTTCTCCACCCCCTTCACCTTGGGGAACGGAATGACCTCGTAATACCAGCCCGGCTCGGTCGGTCCGTTCAACGTCTCCCACAGCGACGGGTCGATGTTGAAGAAGCTGCCGACATTAAGCGCAATGCGCCCGGCCTTGTTTTTTTCTTTATACCGCTCTTTCTTGTCCGTGACAACCTCCGGGTCGATCAGTCCTTCGCGATACAACCGGTTCATCCATTGATACGCCGCTTTGTACTGCGGGTCGTCGTAAGCGAATACGAACTCCCCGCCCTTCTTGTCGACGCCGATGCCGCTTGTCGAGACGCCGAACGCGGTTAATATCGCGTTCTCGTCGTTCCAGCCAAACGTGTCGTTCGGATCCATCAGGAAGCCGAGCGGAAGCAGCGGTTTGCCCGTCGCGTCCGTCTGCTGCGCGGCCTTCCGCAGAAACGTCTCCACACCTTCAAGCGTCGCCAAATCTTCAAGCTTCATGCCCGCCTTCTCGACCACGTCCGAGCGCACCGTCCACGCGAGGGACGCCCAGCCCGGCCAAGGATCGTTCGGATTTTGGTCGAACCAGGTCGGAATCGACCATATATGGCCGTCCTTGTCCTTCATCCGTTCCAGATACGGCTTCGGAATCGACGCCAAGCCGGGGTATCGGTCCGGCATGTTGAAGTATTGCTCGACCGGCATAATTTTGCCCGAGCGGTTCATCGCCTGCTTGACCGTTTCGTTCCGAGAGAAAATCGCGGCATCCTTGAAACCATCCGTATTCATTCTCAAGTTCAGCGCGGTAGCCGTGTCGCCTTGCGTCGCCTGAAGCTGTACCTCGACGCCGGGCTCCTTGTCCCGCCAATACGATTGCACCAGGCTGTCGTTGTTGATCGTGGCGGACCAGCCGAGCCACAGCTCGAACGACTTCGCGCCGTTGCCGGGCGCCGCCTCCTCCGGCGGCGTATCGCCTCCGATCTTGGAACAGCCGGCCATCCATGCGACGACGAGCGCAAGCGCTATGGCCACCGCTTTCTTCTTGTTCCGTCCGAAACGCATAGACCCATTCCCCCTGTTTGATAAAATTCGGTATGTGAAGTTTTTAACGGTAATCGCTTACCCCTTAACGGAACCTACAAGCATGCCCTGGACGAAATATTTTTGCAAAAACGGGTACACGCACAAAATCGGAATGGCGCTCACCATGACGACCGCCATTTTGATCGACATGAGCGTAATGTTTTGCGACTGCGCACCTCTCGCCAGCGCCTCCTGGTTGTTGTTTGAACCGAGCACCGCGGACAGGTCTTGCGCCGTCAGCAATTGCTGCAGAAACGTCTGAACCGGAATCAGCGACTGATCGGTGACGAAGAAAGCGCCTGCGAACCAGTCATTCCAATGTCCGACCGCGGTGAACAGTCCCAGCGCGGCCAGCATCGGCTTCGACAATGGCGCGACGATCGTCAGCATCACCCTAAGCGGCCCGGCCCCGTCCAGCTCCGCGGATTCGATCAGCGCCTCCGGCAACCCGGCAATGAATTTCATCATGACGAACATGTTCCAGGCGGAGAACAGCCCGGGGACGATGTATACCCAGAACGTATTGATAAGCCCCAGATTGTGCAACTGGATATAGAACGGAACGAGACCGCCGCTGAACAGCATCGTAATCAGCACATAGACGAGTATGGCGCGGCGGAACGGGAGTCCCTTGCAGGAGAGACCGTATGCCGCGAGAAACGTAACGGTCAAGCCGCCGATCGTCCCAAGCGCCGTTCTCAATATCGTAATCCCGTAGGCGTGCCGGATCACCTCGTTGCCCAGGACGATTTCATAGTTGAGCAGCGTGAACGACCGCGGCCACAAGTAAATGCCGCCTTTGGCCGCATCGGCGCCGTCGTTGAGCGACACGGCCAGCATGTACAGGAACGGATACAGGACGGACAGGCACAGCAGAGACAGAAGAAGGACGATTGCGCCTTGGTAAGCGATTTCTTTTGCATCCGGCTTCATCGCATTCACCATAATCCTTCGCCGTTCAGCTTGCGGGACATTCGGTTGGTCGCAAGCACGAGCAAGAGACTGATCACCGACGAGAGCAGACCGACGGCGGTGGCGGTACCGAAATATCCTTGCTGCAGGCCGCTGCGCAGCACGTAGGTGTCGAGCACGTCCGCCACCTCTATGTTCGCCGGATTGGTGAGCGGGTAGATCTGATCCATCCCGACGGTGATGAGACTCGGAATGCTCAGGATGAGCACGATCGAGATCGTCGGCACGAGGCCCGGAAGCGTAATGTGGCGAATTTGCGCCAGCTTGCCCGCTCCTTCGACCTTGGCGGCCTCGTACAGCTGCGGATCGATCGAAGCGATGGCGGCGAGATACAAGATCGCGTTCCAGCCGGTCTCCTTCCACAGTCCGCTGGCGACAACCACCGGCCGGAACCATTCCGTTGAACCAAGGAAAAAGACAGGCTCGCCTCCCATTTTGCCGATCAGTCCGTTGACCAGCCCCCCGTCGAGCGCGAGCAATGCCTGCAAAATGTAAGCGACGACGATCCAGGAGAAGAAATGCGGCAAATAGCTGACTGATTGCACGAATCGTTTGAACGTGGAGCGAGTGACTTCGTTGACGAGCAGCGCGAGAATGATCGGCGCCGGGAACCCGAATAGAAATTTGAGCACGGAAATGTACAACGTATTCCGGACAACGTTCCAAAATTGAGGCTCCCGCAAAAACACAAAGTTGTCCAGCCCGACCCACGGACTGTTCCATATCGAGGAGCCGATCCGGAAATCGCGGAACGCCACGACGATGCCGGCCATCGGGATGTAATGGAACAGAAGCAGCAGCACGACGGCCGGAGCAATCATCGCGTATTGCCATCGGTACTTGTAAAGCTTCGCGTGCATGAAAAAATCCCCCTCGTTACGTATTGTAAGGGGGGACCTGTCGCCAATCCATCATACAACGATTGGATTTCGATCGATTTGATTGGAGGTTGAACCTGTTCGATTCGGCTTGCGTCAGAACGCCCGGGCGACCAACTTGACGAAATCGTCGTCCTTGTAAACGACGGTCAGCCCGTCCGCCCGAATGCTCTTCTCGCCGTCGCAATAGCGCGCATCAGCAAGGTCCGTGCTCAAGTAGCGGACCGTCAGTTCGTACGGCCCCTCGGACCGGTAAGGCTTGCATTGCGACCGGTTCTCGAGCGCGCGGCGCACCGCTTCCTTGATTTCGCTTCGCGTCCGGCTCGGCGGCTTGAGCAGCGCGGCGTGGCGGCCAAGCGCCGTCTTGGTGCAGTAAGTCGTGACCGTCCCGAGCTCCCGCTCCGCTTCGGCGCACGTCTTGTCGTCGCCGGTCACGAGCAGGACGGGGACGCCCAGCTCGCCGAGCAGCAGCCCGTCGATGCCGATTTCTCCGATCGGCCGGCCGTTCAGCTCGATCGACGTAAAGCTGAGGCTCGAGTACGTATGGTCCCGCACGGCCGCCCTCGCCCCGGCCATCGCGTGGTAGCCGATCAGAAACGCGCCGTCAAACGTTTCGTCGATGCCCGGAAACCGGTTGTCCATCTTCGTCGCCCCGACGACGTATTCCGCGCCCGGATGCAGCTGATCGATCAGGAAATTGAACCCGGTGGCATGAATGTCGCGGACGACGATGCGCTCAGCCCCCGCTTCCAGCAATGCTTCCACGACGGCGTTCGTCTCTTCGGTGAGCAGCCGCCGCCCCTCCGCGTAATGGTACTCCCCCTGCCGCAGCTGCGAAGGCATGACGATGCCGGAGATGCCCTCCATATCGACGCATACGTAAATGTTCACAATGATTCGCTCCTGTTCACGAGGATTCGATTTGTCGAAACGATAGTGTACCAGATGGCGGCACGCTCATCTTGACTCTCGTTCGCATGTTTTCCGGTTTATTTGACTCGGAGAAACGGATTTGGTTGCGGTTTGAGAGGAAAGAAATCGGGGCGGGTGCAAATCGGCTCCATAGGGACGAGTCGATGCGCAACAATTTGATTCGACTGGACAGGCGATGCGCAACTTTGCTTTTGGGACCGATGGAAAATGAAGTATACTAGAAATAGCAGGCGACAGGGGGAATCGAAGTGAAAATTCCTTACGGCATATCGAACTTCAGGACAATTCGAGAAGAAGGGTATTGGTACGTCGACAAAACGAAATTTATCGACTTGCTCGAAAATTTGGCCGGGAAATACGTGTTCTTCGTCCGTCCCCGGCGCTTCGGCAAGAGCTTGTTCCTGTCCATGCTTCGGCACTATTACGACATCAACGAGCTCGACCGCTTCGAGGCTTTGTTCGGCGATCTGGACATCGGCCGCGCCCCTACGCCGAACCGAAACCGCTACCTGATCGTGGAGCTCGATTTCTCCGGGCTGAACACTTCGGACAAAACCGAGCTGCAAGCCTCGTTCGTCCGCATACTCCGGGATGCGATCATTCGTCTGATCGACGAATATCCGGCCATCTTTCCGAACGGTCAAAGCTTGAAGGACGAAGCCGGGCGTCGCAGCGATTTGCGCGGGCTTTGGAACGTGCTGTTTGCGGCCGTGCGGCCGACCGGCAAGAAAATCTATCTGCTGATCGACGAATACGATCACTTCGCCAACGATCTCATCGCCATGGGTGACGGCGCGCTGTACCGCGAGATGGTGCGAGCGGCGGGATTTGTAAGGGACTTCTACGAAACGGTAAAGATCGGGACAAAGGATGTCATCGACCGGCTGTTCATGACCGGCGTCTCCCCGATTATGCTGGACGATCTGACGAGCGGGTTCAATATTACGGACAATGTAACGACCAGCCCCTTGCTGAACGCCATGCTCGGCTTCACCGACGAGGAAGTGAATCGCATCGCGGATTCC
>Ga0310832_100953_pt1 | contig 14874 bp, 10 predicted proteins | sample WT_ome_7_FD_201303 | JGI IMG/M metagenome (GOLD analysis project Ga0310832, IMG submission 201303) | Sorghum-adapted microbial communities enriched on wild type (WT) sorghum from Joint BioEnergy Institute, Emeryville, California, United... ...
AACCACGCAGCCGGGCTGCGGCGGTATTATGGTCTGTGCCTCATGGAGGACGGGTCTGAGGCTGTGCTTGAAGTGGAGGCATCTTCCGAAGCTGAAGCGAGTCAGAAGCTTCATACGCACGGGGTCATGATGGTGCTGGAGTTCGTGCTGGCGGAGAAGAAGGAGAAGGCAAAACCGGAAAAGCCGGTGGCGTCCAGCGCGGTGCCGAAGAACAAGCAGCCGTTGAACCGCTATTTCGGCCTGTGTCTCATGGAGGATGGGTCCGAAGTGGTGCTTGTGGCAAAGGCATCTTCCGAAGCTGAGGCCTGCCGGCATCTACACGAGTACGCTATCGTGATGGTGCTGGACCTGTTGCCGGCGGAAGAATATCTCCAGCGCCGGTATACACATCGGCCCGGGACGCTGTCCTTCGGGGTGCCGAATCTGATCTGATGGCATGCAAAGGACGGCGCGCAGGCGGCCCGCCGGATATACCCACGGGGTACCCTATGGGGGTATGTTCCACATACGCCCTGCACATGCCACGTCGGTCCCTGACATAGGGGGTAGGGGTACATGAAAGTCAAGCGCGTCAGCGCTTCTGTCGTCCGTTTCTGGTGTGAGGGCTGCCGCTCGTACCACGCCTTCGGCCGGGCCTCGGCCCGCTTCGACGGGAACTACGCTCGGCCGACGTTCGGCCGCCCGCTTCTCGTGACCGACGGACGAGGAAACATCATCTGTGAGTCGACCATACAAGACGGCATCATCACGTACACGATGCGCAGCCGCCATCGTCTGGCCGGCCAGCGCATGGAGCTGCCGGAAGGCCGGCTGCCGTGATTGCCTGCTGAATATCCCGCGACCGGATACCTTTACGGCGCGGGATATGTTGTATGGAATCAGGAAAGGAGTGGTCTGCGTGATATCGCTGAATGACCTGACACCGACGCAGATACTGGATTACCAGACGAAAAAGCGGCCGTCGATCTGGGCGCAGCGGTACACACGCCTGCGCGGAAGGCCGTACCGGTTCGAGCAGCGATTACCGAACGGCCAGCTCGACCTTCGGAAGCCGCACGAGATTCCACCGGGTGACCTAAACATCGGTCTGCGCGGGCAGCGGCAGTTCCTGCAGCAGCCTCTGGATGATCAGCACCCACACAAGGCCATGCAGAAATCCCGTCAGTGCGGCGCCAGCGAGAACGAAGTGCGGGAGATGCTATGGTTTGGCGACATGCATCCGCATACGAAACAGGCGTATGTGTTTCCGACGTTCGATCAGGTCGCGGACTTCTCGAAGACCCGGGTTGACGCCGTCATGAAGGACAGCCCATACGTTAAAGAGCGCATGGGCTACGACCCGATTACAGGCAAGAAGAAGCAGGGAGAGGACCCGGTCGATAACGTGCGCCTCAGAAAAATCGGAGAGGATCACTGGATATTCTTCCGAAGCGGTCATACGCCGAAAGCGGGCGAAGGTATCGACGTTGATGTCGTGCGATTTGACGAAATCGATCGCATGCATCCCAACGTGATGATCGCCTTCAACGAAACGTTGTCTTCGTCAGCCTATGGCTGGCGCCGGGATATTTCGACGCCGTCGCTGCCGGGTGTAGGCGTAAACGCAAGCTTCCAGAAATCCGACCAGTATCACTGGATGATGAAGTGCCCGCACTGCGGCCACTGGTTCACGCTCATTCATGATTTTCCGCGCTGCGTTGTGGAGCTTCCGAAGGACAGCCGCGGCATGCCGAATCATAACTACCATCTGTCGCATCCGTGGCTGTCGGAGGACGATACGCACGCATACATCTGCCTGAAATGTCGGCGGTTTATCAGCGACGAAACCCGCATTCACGGCATCTGGCGGCCGTTCTACCCGCACAAGAAGGACGTACGCGGCTATCAAATATCACAGCTTATCTGTCCGTGGATTAGCGCGACGCAGCTCATGAAGAAGCGCGAGGACTACACGCTCGAGCAGCTTTTCATGAACTACGTCATCGGGCTTCCATATCTCGGCGACAACGTGCTGGTGACCCGGGCCGACATCATGGCCTGCGTGGATACGAGTCTGACCAACCCTTACGAGCTGCCGCGGCGGAATATCTGTCAGGGCGTCGACTGGGGCAACACAAGCTGGGGCGTCAACGGCATGCGCGACCCGGATAACCCGGATAGGATCATCCTGCTTGACATCTGGTCCGTGGAGGATTCGGAAGCTCTCGCCGGCATCGACGGCCGGAAAGACAATCCGCACGTTCGTAAGGTGGCGGAGAAAATGCGCGCGTGGGACGTGCGGCGCGCCGTGTTCGACGCCGGCTACGGTAAAGACAAGAACTGGGAGCTCATGCAGGTGTTCCCGGGGAAGGTGTTCGGCTGCTTCTATCCGAACCTGTCGACGGATGCGACGAAGAACACGGACGATGTGTGGGACGAGGACGGCGGCAAAGTCAACGTCGACCGGACGATGACGCTGCTGCTCATGTGTTCGATGTTCCGGCAAGGCCGCATCCGCATCCCGCAGTGGGTGGCATCCAATCCGCTGTTTGAGACGTTCATTCAGCACGTGACGAATCTGGTGCTCGTGCGCGACATCGAGACCGACGACAAGACGAAAAAGGAAGTCATCAAGCAGCGCGTGGGTACGCTGCCGGGCGGCGACCACTTCGGCCACGCCATGAACTACCTGTGCATTGCGATCCGCCGGACAACGACGAAAGGCAAGTCCGCGTTCTTCTTCTGATCTTCCGAAGACGATGTGTTCCATATGTACCAATCGCGAAAGTGCTGGTATCCTGAAGGTGCCAGCACTTATTTACTCGCACGAGAAAAACGAAGCGGAGGGATCAGGAATGAAACGGATCGGAACGTTGGTCGGTCTGACGGTTACGCTGCTGCGGGTGCTCATCTGGAGACTTCGGCTGCGTCTCGGCGCCTTCGGTTCGCCTGAATACTGGTCTACCCAGCTTCAGAAGTTGCAAGAAAAGGGGATGTGGAGCGTTGACGACTGGACAAGCAAAACCCGTCCGGGGGTATCCCGGGTACACCGTCACCGCTGATGGTCGCGTCTTCAGCACGCACCGTTCGAAGACGGGCAAACCGAAGCAACTCATACCCGGCAACTGGCGGCCGGATCGGAAAGTGCTGCTCTGCCGCGGCGCTTACGAACGCCGGAACGTGCTTGTGAAGAGCCTTGTGCTGGCGACATGGGGAACGCTGGAGCACTTCAAGGAAGAATAAACTGAAGGAGTGGAAAGGGATGGCTGAAGTTGTAATAGCGCCGGAGTCGCCGGCGATCAAGAAGCTTGATGCGGATGTCTACTACGTGACGGCAGATTTGACGGATGCGGAGCTGCGGTCGCTGGAGGAAACATGGGAGCGCATGAACAAAGCAACCAGCCAGCATAAGCTGCTGATGGTGCTGCCGGAAAGTCTGACGCTGAAGCAGATGTCGACGGACGTTGTGCGCTCGCTCATGCAGGCTTGCGCCCGGGTGCTGCGCGAACGTGGGGAGGAACTTCCCGATATGTCCGGCCGTCCCGCTTCTAATTCGGATAATTAAGGCCTTCCGAAGCTGGAAAAGGTCGGATATTCAGGCCCGCGTTCTCGTTGTATGATAAGGTGGAGTAACGCAAGCTTCGGAAGCACGAAGCGCGGACATGCACCGCGTAAACATTGTGCTTCCGAAGTCCCCGTGCAGGTGCTATGATAGAGACGCGAGCACCAAGCGCGATCGAAACCTATGTACGGGGGTGTAACGATGGCAACGCAGATCGACACGACTCGGATTTACACGAGTCACGATGAGGAAACCCGCTCGGACCTGCGGAAGTGTCCGCAGTGTCAGGTGTACGCTGTACCGCGCGGCCTTACGTCTACCCGCAAGGACGACATCAACGGCGAGCGCAGGACGTGCCCGAACTGCGGCCATGTGTACGGCGTCAATAGCCTTCTTGTTCGGAAGGTACGGGCGATCAACATCACGGCTGATGGCGACACGACGGAAGTCGGTGTGGGCGCCGATCTCCAGCTTACGGCAACCGTCGTGCCGGAGTATGCCGATGACCCGCGCGTCGAATGGAAGTCCTCGGATGAGGCGATTGCAACGGTCGACGGGACCGGCAAGGTCACGGGCGTTGCGGCCGGAGATGTCATCATCTCGGCAGAAGCGCAGGATGGCTCCGGCGTTGTTGGCTTCTTCGGTCTGACAGTCGGCAGTGGTTCCGGCGGCGGGGACAGCGGCAGCGGCGACGAGTAAACCGCCATTTGAGACAGCAAGCTTAACATGACGCAGCTTGCCGGATGAAGTGAAGGCAGCAGGCTTCAGCTCCGAAGCTGCTGCCTTTTCATTTTAGGCAAGAGAGGGGTGCAAAGTTATGTCGACAGTTCTGGAGTTATGGCAGTCGGCGCCGAATGGCGAACAGCTTCTGAAGGCATTGGAGAATGACCGGGCCTTAAAGCAGCAGGAGACGGCGAAGCCGAAGTCCGCGTTTATCGATCCGTACAACGTGTACGGACTCGGCGGAACACGGGCGAAGCAGGCGGTCATCAATTACCGGCTGCTGCGGCAGATGGCTACGGTGCCGCCGGTGGCTGCCATTCTGCTTACCCGACTCAATCAAGTCGCCCGTTTTACGAACCGGCCGCGGTTTGAGGGAGATATTGGGTTCCAGATCATCCACAAGAACAAGACGAAGAAAATGACGAATGCGCAGCGCAGGCGCGCGGTCGAGATCGAAGAATTCTTTCTGAAGACCGGCTGGGCGAATAACAAGCTGCGCAAGGATAACTTCAACGCCTTCGTTCGGAAGATTGTCCGGGATACGCTGGTACTGGACGCCATGACGTTTGAGCTCGTGCCGAACCTGAAGGGCGAGCTGGCGGAAATCTGGGCCATCGACGCGGAGACGATCGAGCTGGTTGCCAATGCGCCGGTCGGTTACGGCCGCGAGCTGCCGGTGTACGAGCCGATGACCAAAGACGGCCTGCGGCTGGGCAGCGACAATATCGCATATGTGCAGCGCATCAACGGCGAAATCGTGGCCGAGTACTCGGAAGAACAGCTTGCATATGCGGTACGCAACCCACGGACGGACATCTTACTGGCGGACTTCGGGCATTCCGAGCTGGAAGTGCTCATCGAGATCGTCACGGGCATCCTGAACGGCATCCGCTACAATACGACGTACTTCACGCATAACCATGTGCCGCAGGGCGTGCTGTCGATCATCGGCAAGTATGACGATGAGCATTTGGAAGCCTTCAAGCGGCACTGGCGTGTGATGACCAGCGGCGCCGCCGGAAAGTGGGCTGCTCCGGTCATCGCCGTGGAGGACGGACAGGGCATCAACTGGACACCGTTTAAGCAGTCCAATCAGGACATGCAGTTCAACGAATTCCTTGAGTTCCTGTTTAACATTGCGTGCGCGGTGTACCAGATCGACCCGAATGAAGTTGGCTTTAAGAGCTGGACCAGCTCGAGAGCGTCGCTTACCTCGTCTGACAACACAGCAGAACGCATGGAGCGGTCGCAGGACAAGGGATTCGTCCCGCTGATGAACTTCCTTGCGAACGTGTTCAATCACGAAATCCTGCCGCTCATCGACGACGAGTTCGAGTTTACGTGGGTTGGTCTCGACGAGCAGGACGAGGACAAAAAGCTCGAGCGTCAAGTCAAGCAGCTCGGCTCCGGCATCATCACGGTTGCCGAAGCCCGCAAGGCCGACGACCGCGACGAGCTCATCAACCCGGCGACCGGCAAGCCGTGGATATGGACGCAGGCACCGGCGAATCCGCAACTGCTTCAGGTGTTCATGGCCGAGTCCGGCCTGAATCAGCCGCAGGGCGGTCCGGGAGCTCAGGGTTCCGAAGACGGGGAAGGCGCCGAAGATCAGGATCAGCGCGACGATCAGCAGTCGGGTGAGCAGGACGAGCAGCAGGATAAGGACCCGGCGGAAGCCAGCCACGAGCGAGAGCTTGAGAAGATGGAGCGCCGGCACGAGCTTGAGCTTGAGCAGAAGAAGCTCGAGCACGAACATCAAATGGAGCTCGAAAAGCTGCGGGCGGAGGCTCGGCAGCAGAAGGTGAATAAGTCACTGACGGAGACGGCTGATCCGCGGAACGCTCCGGCGGACGATGAGGCGGTCGAAATCTCCATCACATGGAGTGACTACTGATGGCAAAGAGCCTTAACATCAAGCTTCCGAAGGACATATTGGCGGCGCCGGAAAACGTCCGGCGCGCCGTACTGGAGACGCTGCGCACGGCCATGAAGCTTCCGAAGGAAGTCCCGCTCGTGCGCGGCGACGGTCCGGTTGAGCACAAGCTGTGGGAGCGCAACAGTGACGAGCTCATGGCCGACACGGAGGATGCGTTTTACGAATGGCTAATCCAGCCGGCGACCGAGCGGATGGCCGACCTGTTTATCGCGCTGGGACTGTCGCTGGATGGTGTGAAGGTCGAGAAGGCCTTCAGCAAAGAGTTCGATGTCTACGCCGACCAGCTTGTAAAGGCCCGCGGCGGCCGCAAACCGAACGCGAAGAAAGCGCTGGAGGAATTGATCAAGATCGGCCGCGAGAAGCGTGAGGCGTTTCTGAAGTACATCAATGACGCCAAACCGCTGTCCAAAAAGGACCTGCGGGCGCTTGACAAGCTGCTGCGGTCGAAGCTGGCCGAGTACGCCCAGAAGACGATCGAGGCGTTTCAGGTGCGCGCCGGCATGCTGGCAAAGATTCGGAATCAGGCGGACAAGGAATTTTTCACGACGGTCGGCGCATACGTTGACCGCTACCCGGAGACGGTTAAGGCCGCCGAGCGCGAGCATACCGTACTGACGATTCCTGAGAAACGCAAGGCGGACGCTGAGGGCCGGAAGGTTATCATCAAGCCGCTTACCCGGCAGGAGGCGCAGGCGGTGGAACACGCCGTCCAGAGCGCGGCCGAGAAGATATCCGAAGTCAACGAGCGGCACATCAACGGCATCCGGCAGCTTGTGGTGCGAGCAAAGCGCGAACGTTGGAGCGCGGAGCGTCTGGCGCAGGAGCTTTACGACATGTACGGCGAACAAAACCGCGACTGGCGACGCGTCGCCATTACGGAGCTCGCCATGGCCGATAACGATGCATACCTGTCCGGGGTCGAGGAAGGTGAGACGGTCGTCGGGATGAGCTCGGCTGGTATGTGCAAGCAATGTGAAAAGCTCATCACGTCGAAGACGTATATCGTCACCCACGACCCGGAGAAGATGAACGAGCAGTACGGGCACACGCATGTATGGCCGGGCAAGACGAACTTCGGAAGGCGCGTCAGCGAGTACTGGCCGTGCATCCCGCTTCATCCGAACTGCCGTTGTCGCTGGCACCGCATCTCCCGCTTCTATAAAATGGTCGACGGCAAGCTCGTCATGAAGACGACGGCTGAGCTCATTCAGGAAGAACGGGCGCGGCGCGGGCTGCCGCCGGACCCGAATCTGAAGGAGGAATGATCGATGGCCGACCAGCGAAGATTGATTGACGACCTGCTCGACCGCAAGCCGGAAGCCGCGCAGATGATAAAGGACATCTTCGAGAACAACCGGAAGCTTGCCGACTGCGCCTACCATGATTTCTCGATCAATCTGACACCGGAGCGCGTCGTCGGCAGGCGGTGGCGGTGCGCACGCTGCGGCGGAGAAATTGACGACCGGGACAAGATGTGGTACGAACGGGGTATAAAGCACGAAAGAAATAAAGGAGCTGGAAACCATGAACAGAGCCGAGGCAGCAAAGCTGCTGATTGACCAAGTTGTGAAGCAGACCGGCTATCCGGCCATTGGCCAAGTGCTTCAGGCTGAGGGGATCGCCGACCGCAGGCTGCTGCGGGACATGGAGCGCAAGGGCATCATCAAACGCATTCCAGTCAAGCGCGCCGGGACGGTATTTTACGGTTACTATTCAAACGACGAAGTTCCGAAGATCATTCGGGAAAGGAGTGACGAGCATGCCGGAGTTCGTGAGGACGGAGAAGGACGAGAAGCTGTGGGAGAAAGCGAAGGAGATCGTCAAGAAGCAGTACGGGAAAACGGAGGCTGACGGCGACGAGTTCTGGGCGTTGGTAACAGGCGTCTATAAGCGCGCCGGCGGCAGGGTAGGCGGGGACAGTGTTCGGAAGTCGGTATCCGGCGCCCGTCTTATTCCGCTTTCGGAGCTGGAGATCGTTAACCCGGAATACCCCCTGATGAAGTCGGCCAGCAAGAAGCCTGCAGCGAAGAAAACGTCCAGTAAGGCATCGACCAAAGCAGCAAGCAAGGAAGTACAATCTTCGGAAGACCTGCCGCCGGGTGGTGTATGGCGGACGATCCGCGGCCACAAGGTTTACATCGTTGACGGGAAGATCGTCGGCGGCTCGGTGCAGCCGTGGATGAAGGGCCAGCAGGAGAGCGCGACATCCGCTTCGGCTCCAGCATCTCCAGCAGCAGACGGCAAGCCCGTGAAGTACACGGTGACCGGCCTGAGCGGAAAGGAGTTCGAACGCACGTCCCACCGCAGCTACACGCATGCCGTCGTCGGATATGACAAGAAGACCGGCGAGCGTTGGGCGATCTCCTTCCATGACGGGCTGCACAACGCGCAGAAGAAAGCAGCGAGCATCTACCATCTGGACCCGAAAGCGCACAGGATCGAAATTCACCCGGTCATGCCGAAGCCGAAGAAGGGCGAGACTATGCCGGAAGCGAAGCCGGTTATGACGATGGTTCCGAAGTCGCCGGAGGAACGCACGGAGCGCAGACGGATGTCGGCGCTGGGCCGGACGTTACAGCAGTTCAAGCAGCAGAAAGAGGCTGAGGCGAAGGCTGCGAATGCGTCGAAAGCTAAGGCGGAGAAGGAAAAACCCGCTTCCGAAGCGAAGAAACCAGCGGCGAATGGGGAGAAACCGTCCGACAAGTCGGCGAAGCCCCGGGATACGTCGCAGGGGTATATGCAGCTTGAGGATTCGGATGGTGACACGGTCCAGTGGCAGCCGGCCAAAAGCGCGCAGCGCGTCGAAATCCATCCTGACCTGCACACGTTCCTGCACCGCGGGAAGTACGGCTGGCTCGTCATCAACCACGATACCGGTCTGGCTATAACAAGCGGCAAGACCCGGGCGGAGGCCATCAATAACGCAAAACAGCGAGTGCGCATGCAGGGCCCGCAGCAAATTCAGGAGAACCACCAGTCGGTGCTGCGGGAGATGGCAAAGCGTCACGGACCGATTCCGCCGAATCCCAGCACGATTAAGAAATCCATTGCGCTTTATATCGACCTTCGGAAGGAAAGGAGGTAGGCCCGATGGCCATCACACGGGCACAAGCAAAGGGTGTACATAAGGACCTGCCTCCGGGCGGCGTCTGGCGAACGATCCGCGGTAATCACGTGTACATCCTGAATGGCGAAATCGTGGCCGGCGCTGGTGTCGGGAAAACCGGCAAACCGGTGAAATTGACGAAGAAGCAACTGGCGGAGCATTTCGCCGAGCTTCAGAAGAAGGACGCGGCGGCCACCAAAACCAAAGCTGCTGAGAAGAAATCAGCGGCGACCAAAACGAAGGCTGCTGAGAAGAAAACAGCGGCGACCAAAACCAAAGCCGCTGAGAAGAAAACAGCGGCGACCAAAACCAAAGCCGCTGAGAAGAAAACAGCGGCGACCAAAACAAAGGCTGCTGAGAAGAAAACAGCATCGACCAAAACCAAAGCCGCTGAGAAGAAAACAGCGGCGACCAAAACGAAAACATCCGAGAAAAAGCGGCCTGAAAAGAAATCACCAGCTTCCGAAGCAAATACCACCCGAACGCGCCGGGTGCTGGACGCGCAGAAGATTAAACCGGATGACCCGCTGGCGGCGTCGGCCCGGAAGTTCAAGGCAAAAGAGGTCATGGACTGGTACAACAGCCTGTCCGACGCAGACAAAGACCGCGTGGCGAAGTTGAAGAACCTGCCGGAATCGAAGGTTCGGGCGTCCCATATCGCAGCCAGCAAACGCGAACGGCTTCAGCATCTGGTGAATGCGTTCCACTATCTGCGTGCGGTTGGCGGCCTTTCGGCTAAGTCATCCGGCAAGGAGCGTGCCGGCGTAAAGGACGTGCGGCATAAAGCGCAGGAGGGGCGCAAGGTCGCGTACGACGTTGGCGAGAAAGTAGGCGGAGCCCGCAAGGACCTTACGGCAGTCGCGCAACGCTTCGAGGCTACGCCGACAGCGCAGGACTTAGAAATTCTGGAGCGCGAGCACCCGGAGATGGCGCAAAAGCTCGTCAACAAGAAGAATCTGCTGAAGCCGCTGGATTGGGAGACCGAGTACAACAACGGCGTCGACGTGAACGTCGCCATGGCGAAGAAACTGATTTACGACCGTATCGCCGCGCAGCCGGCCGCCAACGATCCGATGAACCGACTCCTGTACTTCAACGCGATCCAAAACATTCAACGCGTGCTGGAGCCGATCAAGACGTGGGACGAATTCCAGAGCGCGACGCGGGAGCTCGGCAATTACATGCGGCGGGAGACGCCGAAGGAGCTTAAATACCGCGAGTTTATCGCCCAGTCGACGGCAAAGAAGCTTCAGGAGGACAGCCCGAGCGAGTATGACCTGACGGAGTTTGGCGCCTACTACGACCGCAACAAAGAGAAGTGGGTCATTCCGAAGGACGCGAAGGCGAAATGGCGCGAGAAGATGCAGCGCAGGCTCATGGAAGACCTTCAGAAACTGGCGGAGTCGAAGGCAGCCAACATGGCGCCAATGGGTCTGCCGCTGGGTGAGAAGTTCCACAATTTCTTTACGAGCTTCGATAGCTGGCGCCGGACTATGGACACGATCCGCAGCAAGCGTCTGACGTGGGAGAAGCACTTCGAAAGCCTCGGTCAGCAGAAAGGGCGCACGGATGGCGGCGGTAAAGGCGACAAGTTGCGGCCGGGTGAGGAACGGTCCAAAATCCCGGTCAGCGAGGCGAAGCGTGTCGGAGGCAAAGCAGTGAAGGTGTCGAAGCCTGAAGATATGGTGAAGAACTACGGCTTCAGGGCCGTCGAGTTCGGTAACTACGTCAACGACGAAGACGGCAAGCACCATCTCCAAAAGGCTTCCGAAGCATTCTCCGATCTGGCCGACGTGCTCGGCCTTTCGCCGAGGGACGCGTCACTGGGCGGCAAGCTCGCCATAGCTTTCGGCGCCCGCGGCAAAGGTCGCGCATTGGCGCATTACGAGGCCGTATCGAAGGTCATCAACGTAACCCGGGACGCCGGCGCCGGAACACTGGCCCACGAATGGGGCCATGCCATGGACAACATCCTGCATGCAGAGAGCACCGGAAAGCCGTCGATCGGATTCGCGTCTGACGGCATAGGTGATAAGGGAAGTTCGGAAGTGCGGGAAGCATACGAAGATGTGCTAAACGCCATGATGCGGGGTAACGGTACCCGGGAAGTTCATTACAACGGCAAAGCTTACCATTCGCCATATGAGTATAAGCTGTGGGCGCAGCGCGATATGCCTTTTCAGGATGCGTGGAAGCGCGTCATGTCGAAGCTGTCGCAGTCGTTTGAACTGGAAGATAAACTGGCGCGGGAGCACGGCATGAAGATCAGCGACCAGCGTCTGCAAAAGCGGCAGCAGATACTCGAGAACCACTATCATGCGCTGGCCTATGCATACACACAGGCCGGACGGAAGATCGAACCGCTTCGGGTTCCGACGACTACGTCACAGTTTAAGGCCAATGCGGACGCGCTGTGCGGCGGCAGGTCTGGTTACTGGAACCGGCCGCATGAAATGTTCGCCCGGGCGTTTGAGGCCTACGTCCTCGACAAGTTACGGAAATCCGGCCGGCGAAACGACTATTTGGTGTACGGCACGGACCACCCGATGGCATACCCGCAGGGCGAGGAACGCGAGAAAATCAATGCAGCGTTCGACAGGCTGATGGCCGCCGTGCGCAAGTCCGGTGCCATTCGCAAAGGTCTGCGCATTCAAATGCTGCTCGAATTGTTCCCGGACGAAGAACTTCGGAAGGCTGTCGACGACATCATGATTGACTGGCCGGAATCCGGCATCACGGAGCGCAACGCCTACGATGTCGACCACGATACGGACCTTTCGGAAGTCATTTATATCCCAGTCAACCGCCTGCGTATGGTTTACCAGACAGACGAAGCAACGGACTGGGATAAGGTATGGGAAAACATCGAGAAGATGCGATCCGGCGAGGCGCTTAAGCCGGTCGAGATCGGATACGACTACGACATACACGACGGACATCACCGTTGGCTGGCCTCGAAGGAGCTCAACTACACGCACGTTCCCTGCATCGTTAAGGGTAAGGACGAAGCGGAGCGGCAAGAAGCAATAGCCCGGTACCGCGAGCTGTGGAAGTCGCTGGACGACAAAGAATTGACAGGCGGAAGATGGGTAACAATCGAGCATCGTCATGTGTACATCAAAGGCGGGAAAGTAGTTGCCGGGCATCTTCCGAACGGAGATAAGATGGAGGCACACCACATCAAAGAAACCCAAGAAAAGATAGACGCACAATCTTCCGAAGACCATCTTGAACGGGCGAAGAAGGCAGCGCGTAAAACCGACGACCCGATGGAATGGCTGCACGGCATGCGCGAGAACGATAAGGCCGCTTACGACGCCGTAATAGCGTACCGTAGTAAGCACGGCGTTAAAATCCAAGACCTGCACAAGGAATTCGGCGGCGGGGAAGACATGGACGAATACGTACCGGACAGCACGAAGAAGATGGATGACGTGAATATAGGTGAGCCGAAGTTTAAGGCGCACGACGTTACGCTAAAGCGCAGGACAGACGGGCGTACAGCCCTAGCAAGCGCACCGACAGGCTCGACCATCCAAGTCCATGACGACTTGCTAAAGCACGATAAGACCACACAGCGGTATGTCATTGCGCACGAAATCGGCCACATCCTTTCCAATGCGCACCCGGAGCTTGAACGGCATGTATTGGATAATCCAGAGGGAGCGCTTGGGCGGATGAACCGCAAGTACATGCGGTTTGAAGGTGTGTCCTACACACCGGAAGAATCATGGGCAGATGCGTTTGCATTCTATCACGTTGACCCGGAATACCTGAAAGCCAACCATCCGAAGGCATACGAATTCGTGGATAAGATGCTGAAAAAGATGCCGCACGCCAAGAGTTACCTTGAACATGCGTGGAAGCAGATGGATGACATGGCTGACATGAAAAAATCCATCGTAGCTGACCCGACCTCCGACACGCTGTCTTCCGAAGAAAGCGGAATGTTTATGTACCGGGGAATCGGCCAGAAAGAGCTTGAATTCATTCTTCGGCATGGTTTCATTCAATCCAAGGGGAAGGGCAACGATGACGATAAGGGAAACAAGGATACCTGTTTTACGTGCCTGTACCAACAGGCCGAGGGGTACGCCTTGTGGAACTACATCGAATATAACGAGCCAGCAGCCTACGTCATCATCGTACCGCGCCCGCCGTGGGTGTACGAGGACGAGCACGGGGAGCTTATCAGCGACCGTCCGGTTCCGTTCGACTTTGGCTCCGTTGTTTACATCCCGCATCCGGATGCAGATCGGAAAATCACAAATGAGCAGGCTTCCGAAGTATAATCAAGCTGCGGACAGCCTGCGAATTCGCATGCTACAATAGCAGTAACATGCGCGGGGCACCTTCCGAACCGTGAAGGTGCCCATTTTCAAGGCAGAATGGAGGGTTAAGGCATGAAACCGGCGCTTGTCATCGACCTGCAAAAAGCGTCGGCCGCCCGGACGTGGCGCGAAGAACTGCATCCGCGGGATGAGCAGGGCAGGTTTACGCGCATCCGGGGTGGTAGCCGTATCGTGACGCGTACCGGTAAAACCGGCCGTGTACACAAGGTCACGGATACGCACTATCATGTCACTGCCGACGACGGGTCGAAGTTCACGGTATCCAAAAAGAATGCCGTGCACTATGACGACTATGAAGCCGCAATGAAGGCGGCGAAAAAGAACAAGCGGAAGGCGAGTGCCGCCGCGAAGAAGGCGAAAGCCACGAAGGCGAGCAACAAAGCAAACGCCACCGGCAAAACCGGTGCAGCAAAACCGCTGGCAGACCCGACGAAAAAGGCAGCGAAGAAGAAGCCCGCGGCGAAGAAAACTTCCGAAGCTGCCGAGAACAAAACGCTGGTGGTGCCAGTTACGCCGAAAAAGCGCAAGGCAGAAAAACCTCTGGATAACGAGCAGAACCGGGCGATTGCTGAGGTTGCGGAGATCGAGAAAACGCCGGAGAAGGCGAATCTCGACAAGCAGTGGCAGAGTGCTGAAGTCCAGAACATCCTGAAGAAGCCGGTCAACAAGCGGAGCGCTGAAGAAATCCGGCGCGTGGCCGGCAAGCTGACGAAGGAAAATGACAAGCTTGCCCGCCACGTCGTACATAAAATGGCGGCAGCCCGCGGCATGAGTATTCTGGGACAAGTTTACCGATTAAAGCGCCATGTAGGCGGTAACCGATCCAAAGAGGGGAAAGAGGAAGCAAAGCTGCACGGTGCCACGGTGGCACAGGAAACCGGACTGTACGGCGACCTGCTGCAATCTGCTCGAGCATCGATGTTTGCGACCCTTTCCAGTGTGCTTTCCGGCAGCCAGAACCCGCGGAAGGGTACGGCGATCGGCGCGCACGTCATCAGCCGGATGCGTCAGCAGCTCCATAGGGATATGTACGACATCCTGAATACCATTCCGGCACCGCATGAGATTCGCACAGCAATCGGCGACGCTTGGAAGGCGGAGGAAACGCTGACGGGTAAGCTGGGCCGCACGCCGACGCATGACGAAGTCGCTTCGTACCTTCAGAAGAATTCGAAGGCGTTCCGCGAGGCGCCGATCATGCAGCCGCCAGTCTGGA
>Ga0310832_100955_pt1 | contig 14863 bp, 15 predicted proteins | sample WT_ome_7_FD_201303 | JGI IMG/M metagenome (GOLD analysis project Ga0310832, IMG submission 201303) | Sorghum-adapted microbial communities enriched on wild type (WT) sorghum from Joint BioEnergy Institute, Emeryville, California, United... ...
TGGGGTGGGGTGGGTGGTCATCGTCGGGTTGTGATGACGGCACCACGGTATATCCACTCTGGATCGTGGACGGCCCGTGGATGAACTCCCGGGTAGAAACCGCTAAGCCGAGAGCAGGGCCTCGAGCCAGGCGGCCACGCCGTCGGCGTCGTTGCTGGCCGTGACCTCGTCGGCGAGCTCGAGCACCGACGGATGGGCGTTGGCGACGGCTACGCGGCGCCAACCCGCCCATCGGAACATCGGCACATCGTTGGGCATGTCGCCGAAGACGCACACATCGGACGGCTCGATGCCGAGCTCCTCGGCGACGACCGCCAGGCCGGTCGCCTTGTCGACCCCGGGCGCCATCAGCTCGATGTAGCCGAGCCCGGACTGGGTGACGGTGGCCAGCTCCGGCGGCACCACCTCGGTCGCGACCGCGAGCAGTTCGTCGGCGGTGAGGCCGGGGGCGGAGGCGAATCCCTTGTACACCGGACCGTTCAGCGCCTCGGCCCGGTCGTACGGGACCCACTCCGGGTAGGGCCAGACGACGTGCGAGTCCCCCCACAACGGCGCCCGCGGGTCCTCCAGGGCCTCGACCAGCACGGACAGCGGTCCCGCGACCGCCTCGATCCGCCGCAGCGCCTCGGCCAGGTCGGAGCCGGGAAGGCGCTCCCGGCGCAGCACCCGCACCGCGTCGGGATCACGCTGGTCGAGGACGTACGCGCCGTTGGCCATCACGAACAGGTCCGCCGTGGGCAGGTCGCGCCGGCACAGCTCGATCAACCGCGGACCCCGGCCCGTCACCCCGACGACGGTGACGCCGGCCTCCCGCACCTTGCGCAGCACCGCGAGCGAGTAGTCCGAGACCGTCTCGTCGCTGCGGACGAGCGTGCCGTCCAGATCCGTCGCCACGAGCTTCGGCAGTTCGATGCGAGCCATGCCCTGTCCTCCGGTGGTGCCACCCCCGCCGGGATGCGGGCCGACAACAATACGCCGCCCGCGCGAGCAAAGCTCCCCAGTCGCGGAAACAGCGCCCGGAGGAAATCGCTCGCAGATTCCGCTCCGGCAAGCTGCGCGGGGTTACCGTTCCGGCGGCACGCTCGGTCCGCTCCTCGCTCGCAGGCTCGCTGCGATGCTCCCTCGCGCCGCCGAGAAATTCGACGTCAGCGTGAACGGGGCTCGATCACGTCCCGGCCGCCCAGGTACGGCTGCAGGGCCTTGGGCACCGCCACCGAGCCGTCCGGCCGCTGGTGGTTCTCCAGGATCGCGACGATCCACCGGGTGGTGGCCAGCGTGCCGTTGAGCGTCGCCGCGATCTGCGTACGCCCGTCCTCGTCCCGGTAGCGCACCCCCAGCCGACGGGCCTGGAAGGTCGTGCAGTTCGAGGTCGACGTGACCTCACGGTAGCGGCCCTGCGACGGCAGCCACGCCTCGCAGTCGTACTTCCGGGCGGCGCTCGCGCCCAGGTCGCCGGCGGCCACGTCGATCACCCGGTAGGGCAGCTCGACCTTGGCCAGCATCTCCTCCTCCCAGGCGAGCAGGCGCAGGTGCTCGTCGTGCGCCTCCTCGGGCCGACAGAAGGAGAACATCTCGACCTTGTCGAACTGGTGCACCCGCAGGATGCCGCGGGTGTCCTTGCCGTGCGCCCCGGCCTCGCGGCGGTAACACGAGGACCACCCGGCGTACCGACGCGGCTGACCTGGCGGCAGGTCGAGGATCTCGTTGCTGTGGTACGCCGCCAGCGGCACCTCCGAGGTGCCGACCAGGTAGAGGTCGTCGGCCTCCAGCCGGTACACCTCGCTCGCGTGGGCCCCGAGGAAGCCGGTGCCCTCCATCGCCTCCGGCTTGACCAGGGTCGGGGTGATCATCGGGGTGAAGCCGTACTCGACCGCCTGGGCCATGGCCAGCTGCAGCAGCGCGAGCTGCAGCAGCGCGCCCGGGCCGGTCAGGAAGTAGAAGCGGCTGCCCGAGACCTTGGCCCCCCGCTCGATGTCGATGGCGCCCAGCAGCTCGCCCAGCTCCACGTGGTCACGGGGGTTCTCGATCGCCGGCTTGGAGCCAACCTCACGCAGCACCACGTAGTCGTCCTCGCCGCCCGGCGGGGCCCCCTCCTCGACGATGTTCGGCACGGCGAGGTGGATGGCCCGCAGCGCGGCCTCGGCCTCCTGTGCGGCGGCGTCGGCCTCCTTAACCTGGGCGGCGAGCTCCTTGGTGCGGGCGATCAGGGCCGCCTTCTCCTCACCGGTCGCCGACCGCAGCTGGTTGGAGAGCTGCTTCTGCTCCGCCCGCAGCGCCTCGAACCTCTGCAGCGCCGACCGGCGCGCCTCGTCGGCACGCAGCAACTCGTCCACGATGGACTCCGACGCCCCCCGGGCGCGCTGGCTCGCTCGCACGAGGTCAGGGTTCTCACGCAGCAGGCGAAGATCAATCACGATGCTCGCTCCGTCGCTCGGCGCCCAGCCGCCGCCGCGGGTCGAGGCCCGCAGCCTCGCGACTGCGCTCGGTCACAATGCTCGCTCCGTCGCTCGGCGCCCAGCCGCCGCCGCGGGTCGAGGCCCGCAGCCTCGCGACTGCGCTCAGTCACAACCTTCGAGCCTACCGGGCCACCCGGGCCCGCTCACCGCCATATCCCCCGTACCCGTACCTCGCGACCATGGCCGACGTGAGCGCTCGGACATCGACCCACGCCGTTCCTGGGCCTGCGTGGACGACGGCGCGGGCGGGGCGGAGAGGCCGGAAAGCACCACCCGGAGGATCACTCGGGCGGTCAGCTGCGCAGGATGTCGTGACCGCCCAGGTCGATGGCGTCGGAGGCCGTGACGGTCAGGTCGTCGACCCGCCCGACGCGGGTGACCGACGGCAGATCGTCCAGCGGCTGGCCGGCGGGACCGTCGGTGGCCGCTCCGTCGGCCCGGGGGGCGTCCGCCGGCGACACCGGCGCCGCGGAGGAGTCGTCGGCGGCCGGATGTCCCGGCGCGACGGCGACGGCGGGCCGGGCGTCCGGGCCGGCCCCCGCGGGCCCGCCCGCGAGCCAGACCGCCGCCACGAGCAGGGCGACCGCCCCGAAGGCGAGCATCTGACCCGGCAGAGGGGCGTACGTCGTCTCCTCGGCCAGTCGCTGGAACTCTCTGGACAGGCCCCCGAAGAGGGTGAACCCGAACGCCTCGCCCCAGACGTTGTGCATCTGCTTGACGATCGCCACGACCACACCGGCGAGCCCGACCCCGAGGCCCACCGCGGCCATGCGCAGCCGACGGGCGAGGTCGGGACGCGGGAGCGCCAGGCCCACCAGGGTCAGCAACCCCAGCATCCCGATGGGATAGGCGACGCCGTGCGACACCCCACCCAGATCGACCGTGATGTCGCCTCCCTCGGTACCAAACTCTCGCATCGGCGGCACGCTGAGTCGATGCCAGTCGACGACCATCGACACGACGAACGCGGCCGCTCCGGCGAGCCCGGCGGCGACCGCGCTCAGCGCCGGTCGGCTACCATCCGCAGCGCCGAGCAGGCGAGCAAGCGCACCCCGCGGGCGAGGTTCAACGCGCTGTTCGTCGGCCATGACAACCACCTCGTCGCTCGTCCCACCTCGTCGCTCGTCCCACCTCGTCGCTCGTCCCAGTAGCCCCGGCACTGAACACCGATGCGCTCATCGTCGCAGGTCGGGCCGGGCGTCCGCGACCCGGCGCGGACGGACAGCCGGTCCGCCGCGCCCGGCCGTCACCGGCGCGTGTCGCGCAGGACCTGGCGGACGACGTTGCGGCCAGGAATGCCGGTCACCCCGCCGCCACCGTGGGTGGCGCTGCCCGCCTGGTACAGACCCCGGATCGGGGTGCGCAGGTCGGCGTAGCCGGCGGCGGGGCGGCAGTGGAACAGCTGGCCCGGGCTCAGCTCGCCGTGGAAGATGTTGCCGCCCACGAGCCCGTACTCGGTTTGCATCTCATGCGGGCCGATCACCTGCCTGTCCACTATGGAGTCAGTGAAGCCGGGGGCGAGCTGCTCGAGCCGAGCGGTGAGCCGGTCGGCGTACGCGGCCAGGCCGGCGGGATCGGGTGCGTCGGCCCACGTGTGCGGCACCCACTGGGTGAACGCGCTGACCACGTGGTGACCGGGTGGGGCCAGCGTGTCGTCGAAGACGCTGGGAATGCAGATGTCGGCGAACGGATGGGTCGCGGCGCGACCGGCGACCGCCTCCTGGAAGGAGGTCTCGATCTCGTCGAGCGACTCAGCGAGCACGATGGTGCCGCCGTAGATCTGGGGATCGGGCTCGGGATGGGCGGTGAAGACCGGCAGCCGGTCCACCGCGAAGTTCACCTTCACCGTTCCCGATCGAGACTTCCATGATTCGATGTCCTGAACAAAATCGCTGGGTAGCTTGGACCGGTCGACGAGCCGCAGGAAGCTGATCGCCGGGTGGGCGGTGGTGATGACCGTGCTCGCCCTGACCTCGCGTCCGTCGGCCAGGGTGACCCCCGTGACCCGGCCGTTACGTACGTCGATGCGGGCGACCTCCGCGTCGGTCAGTATCTGGGCGCCGAAGGATCCGGCCGAGGCGGCCAGCGCCTGCGTCACCGCGCCCATACCGCCGCGCGGGAACCCCCAGCCGGCGCCCTGCGACCCCGACTGGTCGAGGTGGTGGTGCAGCATCACGAACGCGGTGCCGGCGCTGCGCGGCCCCGCCCAGGTGCCGATCACCCCGGACACCGACAGCAGCCCGCGCATCGCGTCGGAGACGAACCGCTCCTCGACCAGGTCGGCGATGCTGCTGGTGAACAACCTCGTGAGGTCGAAGGCCGCGCGAACGTCTATCTTGCCGAGGATCGGGAGCAGCGCCGCCTGGTCGAGGAGATCCCGGGGGCGCCGGGAACCCAGCTTCGGGGGAATCCGGTGCAGGAGCGGGCCGACGAGCGGACCCAGGCCGGCCAGCCACTCCTCCCACCGTTCGTACGCCTCCGCGTCGGCCTTCGCGAACGCGGCGATGCGGGCGTGCCGCTCCCCGGGGTCGTCGGGCAGGCTGAGGTAGGTGCCGTCGCGACGGGGCGCGAAGTACGGCCCCTGCGGGTAGACGTGGTAGCCGAACTCGCGCAGGCGCAGCTCCCGCACCATCCGCTCGGGCAGCAGGCTCACCACATAGGACAGGGTGGTGACCAGGTAGTCCGGGCCGAAGGGACGCTCCGAGACCGCGGCCCCGCCGACCACCGGCCGGCGTTCCAGCACCACGACCCGCCGCCCCGCCCGCGCCAGGTACGCCGCGGCGACCAGACCGTTGTGGCCGGCACCGATGATCGCGACGTCCGTCTCCTGTGTCCCCATGCCCCCATCCTGGCCGCTTCGGCGACGCCTGCCGATCCGGAACGCGACGAGGCGGTAGCGTCAACCGCATGGCTATCCGTACTGCGAACGCCCGCTGGGAAGGAACCCTCACCGAGGGCACCGGCGTCATGCGCACCGGCAAGGGCGGTCTCACCGCCAACTACTCGTTCAAGTCGCGCTTCGAGGAGGGCGAGGGCAGCAACCCCGAGGAGCTCATCGGGGCCGCCCACGCCGGCTGCTTCTCGATGGCGCTGTCCAACGAGCTCACCAAGGCCGGCTTCCCACCCACCGCGGTCGACACCACCGCCAACGTCCACTTCGAGCGGGTCGACGACAAGCCGACGGTGACCCGGATCGACCTCGTCACCACGGCCACCGTGCCGAACATCAGCGACGCCGAGTTCCAGCGGATCGCTGAGGCGGCCAAGAACGGGTGCCCGATCTCCCGCCTGCTCGCGCCGGGCACGGAGATCACCCTCTCGGCCACCCTGGCCTGAGCCTCCCCGGCGCCGGCCGGCGATCCCGTCGGCCGGCGCCCCGGTACCTACCTGGCGGAGACCGGCACAATGGTGGCCCGCCGGGCGGAGACCGGCACAATGGTCTTCGTGCCGGTGTCGATGAGCAGACAGCGGTTCGAGGAGCTCGTCAGCGAGGCCCTCGACCAGGTGCCGCCGGAGCTGCTCAACCTCATGGACAACGTGGTGATCCTCGTCGAGGACGAGCCGGACGGCGACGACCCCGACCTCCTGGGGCTCTACGAGGGCTACGACCTGACCCGGCGCGGCTGGGACTACTCCGGGGTGCTGCCCGACCGGATCATCATCTACCGCAACCCGACGCTGCGGATCTGCGAGACCGAGGAAGAGGTCATCGACGAGGTCGCGACCACGGTCGTGCACGAGATCGCCCACCACTTCGGCATCGACGACGAACGCCTGCACGAGCTCGGCTGGGGCTGAGCCGGGCTCACGGCGGGCCGACGGTCCGCGCCGAGGCTCTCAGAAGTCGCCGGCCCGCAGCCGCTCGAGCCAGGCGGCCGACTCGGCGAAGTCCTCGTCGCTGGTGCCGGGGGGCGGTGGGGGGACCGGGCTCGCCGACGGCGGTTCGCCGGGATGGCGGGCGCGCGGATACGAGCCGAGGAACTTCACCTCGGCACAGACCCGGTGCAGACCCTGCAGCGCCTCCCCCATCCGGGCCTGGGCCACGTGTCCGGTGCAGTCCAGGAAGAAGACGTACCGGCCCAGGCGCTCACCGGTGGGCCGCGACTCGATGCGGGTCAGGTTCACCCCGCGCACGGCCAGCTCGGTCAGCACCGACAGCAGCGCACCGACCCGGTCGGCCGCGATGTAGACCGCCAGCGACGTTACGTCGTCTCCGGTCGGCTCCGGTGGTTTCTGCGGGCGGGCGACGAGGGCGAAGCGGGTCAGCGAGTCCTTGTGGTCGGCGATCTCCTCGGCGAGCACGACCAGCTTGTTGCGCGTCGCGCCGATCGGCGCGCAGATCGCCGCGTCGTAGGTGCCCTCGGCCGCCGCCGCCGCGGCCGCGCCGTTGGAGAGCACCTCGACCACGGTCGCCTGGGGTACGTTGTCGCGCAGCCAGCCCCGGCACTGCCGGGCCGCGTTCGGGTGCGCCGCGACCGTGCGCACGTCGGCCAGGGCGCGCTCGGTCCGGGCGGCGAGCACGAAGTTCACCGGCAGCACGACCTCGCGGATGATCACCAGCGGTGACCCGTTGGCGATCTCGTCGAGCGTGACCCCCTCGGCGCCGCCAATCGAGTTCTCCAGCGGCACCAGGGCGGCCTCCGCCTCGCCGGCCCGCACCGCGTCCAGCGCCTCCGGCACGCTCGGCGCCGGATCGAGCCGGGCGCGCGGCGGCAGCGGCACGGTGCGCAGCGCCTGCTCGGCGAAGGTGCCCTCCGGGCCGAGGTAGACGTACCTGGGCACACGTCTGGGCGCAGGTCGACGGCTCATGGCACCACCGGGTCCGCTGGTTCCCCGCCACCCGGGCGGTCCGTCCGGCGCGGCGACGCTTCCGGCGTCGGCACCGTGATGCGATGCCCGGCGGCGGTGAGCGCCGCCTGGGCCTCCTCGAGCCGTACGGCGGGAACCAGCACGTAGTCGGTCTCGTAGGTGGAGAAGACGAAGACGTTCACCCGGGCGTCGGCCAGCGGGTTAACGAGCGCGGCCACGATGCCGGTGAGGGCGAGATCCAGCGGGCCGGTGACCTGGAAACAGCGCCACGGCGCGTTCACCGTGCCGGCGGTCGGTGCCTGGCTGGCCGGGCAGATGATCGAGATCTCGTCCTCGGTCCATGTCACCGAGATGACACCCTTGCCCTCGTTCAGCCCGGGGGGTAGGGGCGTGCCCGGGTCAAGCCGGCAGACCGCGTAGTCGTCCGGCAACAGGACGAGGTCGAGCACGAAACTGAGGCTATCCGAATGCTGCTCATGGCGTGGGCAGCCGGCCGTGCCACCCTCGTCACGTTCTTCGGTGGCCGGTCGGGCGGGGAGCCAGCCCAGGTCGCGGCCGGGCGCACGGAGGCCTTCCGCGCGGGCCCCGCGGGGCTAGCGCACGAGGGCGCAGAAGGTCAGCGAGCCCACCACCGGCGACGACTGGGTGTTGTCGCGCAGTGGCACCGAGACGGCGTCGACCGTGATGGGGCTCCCATCCGGTCCGCGCACCCGCATGAGGCCGCGGGCCAGTCCGCCGGTCGTCGCGGCGAGGCGAGGCGGGATCTTGTCGGCCTCCCACGCCGGCAGGTCGCTGACGATGGCCCCGAAGTCGAGCAGGTGCAGCACGCCACCGATCAACGGCCGGCCAACCGCCGTGTTCGGGTCGATGCCGAGCAGCTCCGTGCACCCCGGTGAGGCCGCGACCAGGACGCCCGCGGCGTCGACGAGCAGGCAGGGCTCGGCGGCCATACTGACCGGGTAGGCCCACAGGTCCAGTGAACCGGAGACACCGAGCACGCGCCCGGCATCGGTCAGGTCCGATAGTGCCAGGTCTACATGTGCCATGGCAGCCTCCCCCAAGGTCGGCGACCCGACGGGGGGAGCCACCGGGTCGTTTCCCTGCCGACGGTATCGCGATGTTCGGATTTTGTCAGCGGGCAGCTTCGCGCTGTGACGGTATTCTGTCCGGATTGCCGGACTGATCCCTTCGCGCGCCGGGTGACATCCCGAGGTACTGGCCGACCGTCGCCCGGTCCACCTGAGCCGCGACGAGCAGCAGCTTCTGGATCGTCGACTCGCGGATCCGGTTGCCGTGCGCGTTGAGCGCCCGGCCGAGGTCGCCGTACGTCGTCACGATGCACCCCTCGGGCGGCCGGCCGTAGTAGATCACCTTGCCCCGGCCCAGGAACGCGACGACGGGCACCACCGGAATCCGCCGGCCCGCCGCGGCCGACATCTGCTCCGAGATGCGGGCGGCGTCCCGCCGGGCCAGGGCGACGTACGGTGGCCGGTGGCCGTTGATCTGGACCACGTCCCCGGCGATCTCCACCGTGGACCGGCCGATGTCGGCCACGGTCACCTGGAAGATGCCGCCCGGGCCGATCGCGAGGAAGTCCGGGTCCTCGGGGTTGTAGTCGACGATGTGCCAGTTCGGGCCGAGCATCTCGACGCGGTGCACCACCCGCTGGCGTCCCGCGAGAGCCCGGCGCCGTTCCCGTTCCGCCCGCCTCGACCGCCATCGCTGGAGCAGTCCCATGGTTCCGCGTTCCGGGGCCCGGGCCGAGGTGGGAAGGGTATTCATCTGACGATTCCTCGTGTCTTACGGATAGCGAGTGCTCAAACACGTTATGTGTCCGCCGAAAAGCCTGTACAGGCCCGGGCGCCTGACAGTTTCGGTGAATGGGACTCACTCAATCGCGCGTCGACCGTACGGCCGGACCGGACGGTCAGCGCAGCGCAACCTGTCGGGCGAGCAGCCCTTCCCGCGCCCGGCGCTCCTCGGCGGTCAGCTCCACCCCGGCCTCGCGGGCCACCGCGTACCGGGTGGCGAGGGCCGCCAGCGGTTCCTCCCAGTCGGCGGCCTCCGGCTCGGTCGGCAGGTCCCAGACCGGCACCAGCAACCCGTGCGCCCGGAACATCCCGGCGAAGCGCGTCTGCGGGCCGAGCGTGAGCTCCCCGGCCCGGGACAGCCGGGCCAGGGCCGCCAGTGCGACGTTCTCGTCGTCGCCGAGCACCCAACGCACGTGCGCCTTCTCCGGGTACCGGCACCAGTAGGCGGCCGGGGCGGCGGTCATCCGCACGGTCGGGACGATGGACGAGTTCGCCCGCTCCAGCGACGCCCGTACCTCGGGGCTGCTCGACTCCTCGTCGAGCCAGAAGTCGAAGCTGTCCCGGACGGTGATCTCCAGGCCGTCGTTGCTGAGCAGGTCCTGCAGCCGGGGACCGCGGCCGGGCAGCGGCGGGATCGACACGGGCGACCCGGGTTCGGTCTCGAACGCCACCTCGAGGGTCACCGCCAGGTCACGGCTCACGTCGCCGGACCGGGTCTGGCGCTGCAGGCCGAGGAAGATGCGCCCGTCGGGCTTGACCAGGCCGGGCCAGGCCAGCGGCAGCACCGTGGCGAGCAGGATCTCGCGATCCCCGTACTCCGCCCGCGCCTTCTCCGACAGCCGCAGGGGCGCGGTCGCGGCCGGGACGAGCTCGCGCAGCGCGACCCAATCCGGTTCGTCCGCGAGCCCGGCGAACGGCCGTGGAACGTAGACATCCTCAACCTTGGCACCCTTGACCTTGGTGCCCTTGGCCTTCGTGCCCTGCGGACGGGCGCCGCCCTTCACAGATCCAGACCGGCGTCGCTTGCTCACCGGGGCAGCCTAACGGCCGGTGCGCGCCCCTCGCCGGCTCCCCCGCAAGCCGCGCGCGGGAGGGTCACCGGGTGGGTCTGGTCACCGGGGCAGGCCGGTCACGGGACTGGGTCCGGGCAACGGGTAGGCCAGGGCAACGGGTAGGTCAGGGCAGGGAGGTAGGTCCGCCGTGCGTGGGCGGGGCCTACTGGGTGGGTCGGCCGGTCGCCGGAGCGGTCAGCTGGGCCCAGACGCACTGCCCGTTCGGACTGCGCTCCACACCCCAGGCCTGCGCCAGCGCGGACACGATCGCCAGGCCACGGCCGTCGAGCGCGTCGGGCTCGGGCGTCCGTTCCTTCGGCACCCGGGTCGATCCACCGTCGTTGACCCGCAGCTCCACCACAGTGCCGGACTCGTCGGTCCGCACGCGGCAGCCGAGCTTGATCACGTTGCCGGGCAGCGGCTGGGCATGCCGGACGGCGTTGCCGAGCAGCTCGGCCGCGACCGCGACGACATCGGCTCGCAGGCTCGGCGGAACGAGGGAATCCAGCTCGGCGGCGAGCCGCTGGCGCGCGTGCCGGGCACCGCTCGCGTGATGGGGGACAGCCATGGTCCACCCGCGAGCGCCGTCTGACTCATCGTGAGCGCGACCCTGGACCGTCGTCGACACGCCATACGCCCTTCCGGTCGCGCTACGCCTGCGGGGTCGCGGGACGGGGCGGGGCGTCGGCCCGGGCCAACCGAACCTCGGCGATGGTGCCGCCGCCATCGCGCGGACGCAATGATACCCATCCGTTTTGTCGCTCCACGAGCCGTCTGACGAGGTACAGCCCCAATCCCACGCCATTGCGGGCTTCGGCGTCCCCGCCACCACCGCTCGGCCGCCGCGAACCGCGCCAGAACCGCTCGAACGCCCGCTCGGCCTCGGCCGGGCTGATGCCCACCCCGCGGTCCAGAACCCGGATGTAGACCGTGTCGGCGTCCGCGCCTGCGGTGACGTCCACGCTGGCCGCCTCCGGCTCGGCTCGATCGCTCGCGCGAATGGCGTTGGTCACCAGCTCGGTGACCACGGTGCCGATCACATCGGGATCCCCGGAGGCCGGAGGCAACCAGTTCGGCAACTCCAGGCGGACGGTGCGGCGCATCTCGGCCGGCATCGTGTTCGCCGCCCGCATCAGCGCGGTGAGGGGGTCGAACGGCACGGTCCGCACCAGGGCTCCGCTGTGCGGGTCGCCGGCGGAGGTCCCGAGCAGCCGGTCCACCAGGTGCGCCAGCTCGTCGGCTCGCTGCGTCAACACCCGGGCCGCCGACCGCCGCTGCTCGTCGTCGAGCGAGTCCCACCGGTCGGCGAGCAGGCTCGCGTACCCCTTGATGACCGTCACGGGAGTGCGGAGCTCGTGCCCCGCGACCGCGAGGAAGAGGCTGCGGTCATCCTCCTCTTCCGTGGTCCGGACCGGGGTCGCCTCGCGCCCGGTGTAGACGCTCGCCGCGAAGCCGGCCGCGGTCTGGAGCACCTCCGTCACGGCCGTCCACTCAGGCTCGGCCCGGGGGGCGTCGGCGAAGAACAGGTGCAGGGCTCCCGCCACCCGCCCGCCGGCGCGGACCGGGTGACCCGCGACCGCCGCCACTCCGCGGGCGCGCAGCGGGCCGGCCGCCTCGGCGGGCATGGACTCGACCAGTCCGGAGAACGGCGCCCCGATGACCTCCGGTCGCACGAGGTCAGCCGCCACCGGCTGGCCGAGGGCCCAGGCCATCGCGCCCTGCGCCACCACGACGCGACCGCCGCCGTCGCTGTACTCGGTGAAGGTGCCCCCGATCGCGCCGGTCGCCTCGCGCAGCGTGTCCACCAGCGAGGCCACGGCCACCAGCTCGGGCACCGTGCCGATCAGCCTCGTCAGTCCAGCCAGCCCGGTGACGAGCCCTCGGTAGTCGATACCCCGGTAGTCGATGGGCATGGCCCGAGTCTGCCATCACCCGGGGCCGGCGAGCCGGTACCCGTTGGCGCAGCGAGCCCGGTCCCACCCCGGTCGCCCGGCACCGGCCGATTCAGCGCCGCGAGGACGTCGGCCGGTCGGTCGGTGACGATCCCGTCGACGCCGAGCGAGTGCACCAGCTCGATGTCCGCGGGCCGGTTGACGGTCCAGACCAGCACCCCGACGCCCCGATCGTGCGCCCGCCGGACCACCTCGGGGCAGTGGCGAACCATCCGGATGGACGGCCCCAGCAGATCCGCCCCGTCCGGCGGCCGGCCGGACCAGAGCGACGGTGTGGGGATGTCGAAGAGAAAGACCGTCGGAATCTCCGGGGCGAGGGCCCGGACGCGCCGCAACGCGCGGATGGAGAACGACATCACGATGACGCGGACGTCCGGCTCCGACGCTGTCCGCGTGGCCCCGGTCAACCCGTGCCGGGTCAACAGGTCGACCAGCTGCCGTTCGACGTCGCCGCCGAACCGCGACGGGTGCTTCGTCTCGATCAGCAGCCGCAGCGACCGACCGGCGCCCCGGGCCAGGCTCAGCAGCCGGTCGAGCGTCAGTATCCCGTCATCGGTGGTCGACACCCGGACCGCATCCGGCCCGCGGGTCGCGACCCACTCGCGGTGCCAGCTCGTGTAGTCATGACGGTTGAGCTCGGCGAGCGTCAGGCGGGTGACCCGGCCCCGGCCGTTGCTGGTGCGGGCAATCGAGGCGTCGTGAATGCAGACCAGATGCCGGTCCCGGGTCAGCCGTACATCGCATTCGAAACCATCGACACCCTCGACGACGGCCCGCTCGTACGCCGCCACCGTGTGCTCGGGCAGCGCCGCCGAGCTGCCCCGGTGGGCGAAGACCAGCGGCGTGGCGCCGGCCAACGGCGCCAATGCCTGGCGCGTGTCCACCGGCTACCTGTCGGTGGCGACCCAGTCGGGGTGCTGGGCGAGGAAGTCGAACACGGTGCCCGCCTTGACGTGCTGGAGCAACTCGAGCGTCTCGTCGGAAAGGTACTCGTAGTACGTATCGTTGACCAACCTCCCGTTGAACCTGCCGCCGTTGGTTTTGATCATGACGATGTCGTCGGGCCGCAGCGAGGAGAGGGTCATCACCCAGTCCTCGATCGCGAAGTCGCCGAGGTCGAGCCAGAACAAGTCCCCGGCGGCCTCCCGCAGCTTGTTCACCGTCGACAGGTTCGTGAACACGTCGGGGCTCATCGCCTGCCGCACGATGGCCTTCAGCAGTTGCTGCTGGTGGCGCTGCCGCCCGTAGTCACCGTCGGAGAGCCCGTACCGCTGTCGCGAGTAGTCGAGCGCCTCCCACGGCTGCATCTCGTAGCAGCCCACGGGGTAGTGCTTACCCACGGTCTGGTCGTCGCCGTAGGTGATGTTGAGGTCTGGGAAGGCGCGCCGACCGTCCGGGTAGTAGTGGATCGAGTAGACCTCCTCGTCCACACAGAAGTTCTTGATGGTCCCTAACGCCTCGACGACCTTCTCGAAGCCGGCGAAGTTGATGATGGCCGTCCCGCTGAACTTGAGGCCGCCCGGCACCAGGTTGCTGATCGTCCGCATGGTCAGCTCGGCGCCCCGCGCCCACCCCTCCGGGCTGGCGTCGCGATCGCCGTAGATGTCCGGCGTCACGGCGGCATTGGCGAAGGCGGCGTTGATCTTGTCGTGCCCGCCCGGATATTTGGTCGGCGGATACTCGGGGATCTCGACCCACGAGTCCCGTGGGAACGAGATCATGTAGACCACGTCGTGCGTGGCCGGAATGTGGACGAGCACGATCGAGTCGGCCCGGATGCGGTTCTCCGCCTCCTCGCCCTCCCGCTGGTCCAGGCCCAGCAGCAGGAAGTTGATCGGCCCGTCGATCGAGGTGGCCCTGAGTTCGGTGGGGATGGCATCGATCTGCTGGATGTTGCCGGTCAGCCACGCGCCCGCGAGCTTGGGCACGGCGACGGTCAGGCCGCTGAGCACCATCACCACGCTTCCGAACGCGATGACCAGCTTGGCCCACAGCGGGGCCTTGGGTCGGTTCCGCGTCGACTGGTCACCGCCGCCCCGGGGCCGAGCCGGCCGTACGTCCCGGGGCCGTCGACGGTCGACGCGCTCTGAACGATCCGACGATCGCGGGCGCCCGTCCGCGGGCCGTGGGCGGGGCCGGCGCGGGGAATCGACGGGCCCGGCCGCGTACCTGTCCGCCACGGCCTACTCCTTGGTCACCCAGTCCGGGTGACTGGCGACGAAGTCAGCCACCGTGTCGGACGAGAGCGAGGCCAGCAGCTGCTTCGACTCCTCCATCAACGTCTGGTTGCCCTCTTCCACGACCCCCTCGTTGTACAGCTTGCCACCGTTCGTCTTGATCATGACGATGTCGCTGGGGCGCAGGTGGCCGAACGTGAACAGCCAGTCCTCCATGTCAATCGATCCCAGGTCCAGGGTGAGCAGATCACCCGCGGCCCGCCGGAGCTCGAGCAGCTTACCCGGGTCGGTGAGGATGCCCCGGCTCATCATCTTGTCGATCATGGCCTTGATGAGCTGCTGCTGGTGCCGCTGCCGGGCGTAGTCCGATCCCTCGAGCCCGTACCGCTGGCGGGCGAAGTCGAGGGCCTCCCACGCCTGCATGTCGTAGCACCCCTCGGGGTAGAACTTGCCCTGCCCGTACCGCTCCCCGACGAGGTCGCCGCGGGCCGGCCGCGTCCCGTCCGGGTAGTAGTGGATCGAGTAGACCGCCTCGTCCACGCACATGTGGACGCCGCCGAGCACCTCCAGGACGTTCAGGAATCCATCGAAGTCAATAATTACCAT
>Ga0310832_100958_pt1 | contig 14826 bp, 15 predicted proteins | sample WT_ome_7_FD_201303 | JGI IMG/M metagenome (GOLD analysis project Ga0310832, IMG submission 201303) | Sorghum-adapted microbial communities enriched on wild type (WT) sorghum from Joint BioEnergy Institute, Emeryville, California, United... ...
GCAACCGGATGGTTTCGTCCATTTCCCAGGCGATGTCGATGGGCACCTTCGCCTTCAGCTCCTGAAGCAGCTCCATCAAGCCTTGCGACAGCCGCTTGCCTTCCAGATGAACCGGCCGCAAATGCAACAGAAGCGCGCGCATCTCCGACTGCGCCACCGAGGACATTTCCTCGATGAGCGCGATTTGCCGCTTCGCCCGGTCGAAGTCTTTGTCCAGCGTTCGGCCTACCGCCGTCGCCGTCATCGAGATGGCGAACAACTGCTGGCTGACCGCGTCGTGCAGCTCGCGCGCGAGCCGCTGGCGCTCTTCGACGACCGCCGACAGCCGGGCTTTCTCCGCCAGCTCCGCGTTGTTCGTAGACAGGCGCTGCAGCGAGGACACTTGCTCCTCCCACTTCGTGCTGATCCGCCCGAGCTGGACGCCGAGCCGGCCGATCTCGTCTTGTCCCAGATCAGGTATAGGCCGGTTCAGATTGCCTTTTTCCAAATGGAGCATCACGTCTTGCAGCAGCTCGAGCCGGCGCTTTGTCCGGCTGCCGGACCAATAACCGAAGGCGGCGCCGATCGCCGTCACGATGCCGATCATAAGCAGGCTGACCAAGATGCCTTCCTTCCAGTTGCGAAACGGCAAAATGTATCCGTAATAATTCAGCACGTAAATAATCGTGCCGAACAAAAAAAGGCTGAGAAGGGTCGCCTCGCCCATGCTGCGCCATATCATGTTCGTCAGTTTTTTGTTCATGCGACCCTCCTACAAGCTTTGCGTAGCAAAGCTGCTACGGAAGCGATACTGGTTTTCCGTGAGGAAAACTGGCTTCGGAAGCAATAGCTTAGCTTTGCGTAGCAAAGCTGCTACGGAAGCGATACTGGTTTTCCTTGAGGAAAACTTACTTCGAAAGCAAATTCTCTGAGGAAAACTTGCTGCGTCATACAAATTTGATGTCAATATCCCCTACGACATAAGACACCAAAAGTTTCACCCGCTGATCGCACTTTTCGAAGTTGGGCGACTGCCAGACGACCTTGTTAACGAGCCCCGTCTCCCTCTCGGTGCCTACGTTGATCTGGCCGACGAGCGCGGACGCGTGCACGCTGACGCCGACAAATTCCGGCACGATGATGTCGACGTCCCCGAACACGCCTTGCAGGACGACCGTCGTCTCCTTCTGGTCCAGCATGACGAGCGACAGGTCCATGTACACTTCGCCGACGATGTTCCACATGCTCGTATTTTTAAGCTCCCACGGCTCTTTGTCCTTCTTGAAGCTCTCCAAAATGCGCTGCCGCTGGATGTAACTCGAGTCGCGGTGCGCCTGCTTCGATTTCATATAGAACAGTCCGAGGGAGATGAGTACGACCGACAGGATGAACGTGAAATGCCCGCTAAAAAGCAGCACGACCCCGACGCCCAGCAGCACATAGCCCGTCTTGTCCGGCGAAGACCGGATTTTGTAAACGCCCAGGGCCATAAACAGCAGGGCGGCAATGGTGAAAAAGTTGACGTAGTGCTCCAGCAGGATGAACAGCCCAGCGCCGATCAGCAAAAGGGCCGTATTGCGATTGCGATTTCCCATTGCCGCACCTCCTTTACGTAAGACGCTGATGACGCTGTGCGCGGGATACGGGAAAAGCCATAGCGCGATATCGAACTCGCCCTATGGCCTGGATCTCCCAAATCAGAATATCACAATTCGTCCGGCGCTTCAAAGCCTTATTCGGCGGCCGATGTCGGGATCGAAAGCTTTTCCTTCAGCAGCTTCAGCTGCTCGTCAACCTTCGCCTGCTTCGCCGCGTCGATCGTTTGCAGCGATTGGTACGCGGATGCCGGCACGTAAGGCGTGCGAGCGATTTCGGCTTCCACCTCAAGCTGCATAATTTTCTCTTCCATTCGCTGGAATCCGCGGGCTGCGCTGCCGGAGTCGATCGAGTTCATCGTCGTCATTTGCGCCATCTGCTTCTTCGCTTTGGCCAGCTCGGCCCGGGAAGCCAGCTCGTTGCGCTTGTTGCGCATCTTGTAATATTCGTCCTTCATCGCGTGCAGCTGCTGCATCAGATCGTCGGCCTGAGCTTTGGACTGCGCATGCATTTCCGTATACTCGGTAATTTTTTGATCGTAATACAGCTTCTCCTCCAGCGCTTGGCGGGCGATCGCTTCATGGCCGTTGCGCAGCGCGTCGGCGGCTTTGGCTTCGCGGTCTGCGGAGAGGCGAACCGCTTCGTTCAGCCGTTCCTGCAGCTTGCGCTCGTTGGCGATTTGACGGGCGACCGTCACTTCGGCCTGGGCGATTTCCTCCTCCATATCGCGGATGTACTGGTTCAACATGACGACCGGATCTTCCACCTTGTCGAGCAGCTCATGCACCGATGCTTTCGTCATATCTTTGATTCTTTTGAAAACTCCCATTGTTTACACGTCTCCCTTCTCGTATTTGGCCAGCTTGGCCTTCAATTGTTCAATTTCATTGCGCAAAGCTTTACTTTCGATGTCTTGCATCATATGGTCGATGCCCGCATCGGACTTGGGCGCGGACGGCCCTGAAGCCGCCGTATAGGACGCGGAATGGTACCCGTATCCGCCGTGCGGAGCGGAATAAGTGTGCGGGCCGGCTCCGTATGGGTTCCAGGAGCTCGCAAGCGGTGAATCGAACGCCGGTTCGTTCGGAATGACGAGCGCCGCGAAAATATAGATCGGAATGAGCGCCCCGCCGGTAAAAAACGTCGTGACGATAAACAGCACCCGGATCAGCGTGGAATCCGTATTCAGCACGTCGGCCAAACCGCCGCAAATGCCAAGCAGCTTTTTGTCCCGCCGGGAACGGTACAGCTTTTTCATTTCAACCAACCTTCTTTCTCCAGCTTGTTGCGCAATTGGGCCAGTTCATGCTCCAGCGTTTGCTGCATGACGCCTCCCGCATGCGCCAGCTCCCGTCCGAACCGCCGCACTTCGCTTAAGGCCCGGGTTTCCAGCTCCAAGTCGGAGATGCGCTCCTCCAGCCGGTGAAACGCCCGTCCGCTGATGCCGGCATAGCCGCCGCGAATCGACTCGTTCATCCGCTTCTGCAGCCGGACCGACTCGAGGCGGGCCAAATAATATTGGCGTTTCGCCAGCACCTCGTCGAAATCGCGCTTCATCTGGTCGATCTGCTCTTCCAGCTCGACGATGGACAGCTTGCTCTGATCGTACAGTTCCTTGAACTGGGCGTATTTCTCTTCCTGAATCAGTTTCTCCTGAAGCGCCATCTTCGCGACGTGCTCCTCGCCCGCCTTGAGGGCGACCATCGCTTGCTGCTCGCGCTTGTCCCGCAACTGCTCCGCCGACATCATTTGCTGGCGAAGCGTTTGGGCGTGCGCCATCATTTGACGGTATACTTTTTCCGACTCCACGATCTGTTCTTTCTGAGCCGTCAAGTATTGATCGATCAGCTTGATCGGGTCTTCGGCCTGTTCCAGCCGGTCGTTCAGCGTGGCGACGGTGATGTCTCTCATCCGTCTCATCAGGCTCATCGTTCATCCTCCTTCTGTTGCCGGTTGTTGTTCTATGTGTAAGGGGCGATAACGGGTTACCAGTAACTGCTCTTTTTCTTCAGCAGCGATACGCCGAAGAAGATCAGCGCCGCTGCGAACAGGATCACGAACAAGCCGGAAAACTTGCTCAGCAGCGCCAGCAGGCCGACCACGAAAATCACCCAGCCGAAAAACTTATTGCCGTTGCGGATGCCGTAGTATCCGAGACCGACCATCACGATCGGGAACAGGTAACCGAGCAGATTGCCCAAACCGAATCCGAGTTTTCCGAGCAAAATCAACGCGCCGCAGGCGATCAGCAGCAGTGCCAGGCCGCTATGTTTGGTCCATTTCATCTTTCGTTCACCGCCTTTCGCTAATAGTCTGTCGCTTATGGTTTCATTGTAGGCGAATCGGCTTTCGGTCAAAACGGACCCGCGACGGTTTTTGACACTGGACCTAGGTCGGGCGTCGAAGACCGTCTTGCGGTCCCTCGCGATTCGATGGGTGGGTAACCGCCATGCCTTGCGGGAAGCGGGAAGTCAAGTTTTCGCGTTCGCAGCCGAAGACGGCGCCGCTTCCGGCGAAGCCGCGGTGACGGTCGGGGTGTTCGCCGGGAAATGCGCGGCAGACGTTGGGGGATTAAAAAGACGATAAGAAGGGGACTGGATTAGTGGAGACTCGGGGTGTGAAAGACGGGGATTGTCAGGGAGCGAAACAGGTGGTGAAACGGGATGCGAAACGAAAACGAAACGTGGTGCGAAACGAGCAGGGAAACGGAAAGCGAAACTGGCGGCGATTCATGTTGCTAAAACGGAAAACGAAACTGGCAGCGAAAACTAGTAGCGAACGCAGCGAAACGAAAAGCGGCACCGGCCGGCTTTTCGCAAGCCGTCCGATGCCGCCCAAACATTTTAGAAGTAATCGAGCAAATACGTGACGCTCCTCGGGACGACGCGCTCCCACCGCTCGGCGGCCGCTTCGTCGCCGTCCAGCAAGCCGGCCCGCTGCAGGGCGGACGGCCGCTTGTAACCCATCAGCATCGCCGTCATCGTGCCGATGCCGCAGCGGACTTCGCCTTCGCCGGCGGGCGGCTCCGCCGCCATCCGTTCGGCCGTCGCTTCCCCCGCAGGGCCGATATGAAGCCGGAACAAGCCGTCGTTCCACGGCGCCGTCGGATCGGCGATCCGGACGTACAATTGCTGTTCTTCTCCCGTCGCCGCAAACGTATAGTGTCCGACAAATGCCGGGAAGTCGACGATGCGCGCCATGAAGTACGGCACCGTTTCCTGCCCGATTCTCGGGTCCGGCAGCAAGTACGGCAAGTCGTCGTCGGCCGGCGCCGTCAGCGTCACCTTGTCGCACATCGAATCGTGATTGGCGATAAACCGCCAAAGGCCGCGGCGGGCGGAATCGTCCAGAAAGACAAGCTCTTGGATGTCCATCAACCGGTTTTTGACGTTGTACAGCACATAACCGCGCGGGTCGCCGTCTTCGCCGTAATAGACGGCGGCCTCCCCTTTTTTTTGCCGGAACACGGAATGCCGCCACCACGACTCGTCCCGCACGAGCGTCCCGTTATATTGGCGGGCGTAACGGTCGTACACGCGGTTGAACAGCTCCCAATCGAGCCCGGCTCGCCCGACGCGGCCTGCCGTATCGTTCTCCTTCGGCAGTTGGGCGGTCACCAGCGAATATTTCTTGTAATCGGTGTACAGCTCCCACCCGTATTTGCGATAAAAGGCGACGGAAAACGGGTGCAAGCACGAAAGCGTCTGCCCGTCCTCCTTCATCGCCTGAAGCCCGCGGGCGATCAACCGCGCCACCATCCCTTGACGGCGGTATTCCGGCCATGTCGCCACGCCGGCGACACCGCCCATGCGCAGCGCTTTGCCCTGTATGTACGATTGCATATCATGAATTTGCATCTTCGCGGCCAGACGGCCGTCGACAAAATATCCCCATAACCGATCGGGATTCATGCGCCGCTTGCGCTCTTCCCGCTCCTCGGGAGTAACTTCGTATTGGAAAGCGAAGCTGGACAGCGTAATGCTGTCGTCCAGCTCTTCCGGCTTCAGCGTGCGGATCTGATCCATCATTTCACCCTCTCCTGTCGCTTCGTTTGTTGCAGCCCACGGCTTATGCCCCGCATCAATCGGACCGATTTTTATAGGCTTCTTCCGATCCATACCGGCCTTACTTGGGGGACAAGTGTACCGCAAGGTCAAAAACAGGCTCGAATCCGGGCGGATGTCCAATCAACCTGGAGGCGCCCGACATATCGTGTATCATCTGGTTTGGAAAGGAGGATGCCGAATGAGTGCTGCAGGAGGCTTCTTCACATCGACAGCTGTAATCCTGGTTCTCTTCATCCTGCTGGTTATTGTTAGCCGTTACGGATGGATCTAATCGATCGGCGGCTGGCGCATCCTGGCGGAAGACCGGAGAAACGCAACGTTTCTCCGGTCTTCTGCCATTTTCCCGGGCTTTTCCGCGACTTACGGAAACGGCGGGAAGCGCCGGACGAGCGCCGTCACGGCGTCTCCTTTCCGTACGCCGGCGCCTCCCGGGGGAACGACGACCAGGCAATCCGAGCCCGCGATCGAGAGCAGGCTGCTCGACTTGTTGTTGCCGACCGGCGTCGCGACGAGCACGCCGTTCTCCTCGCCGAAGACGGCCCTAACGTATCGGGGAACCGCGATGCCGGGAAAATCGCCGGCGGCGAGCACCGCCCGAATCGCGGCATGAGCCGGCTCCTCCGCCCCGACCATGCGCAGCAAAGCCGGGCGGACGAACAGCTCGAAGCCGACGAAGCAGGCGCCCGGATTGCCCGACAGCATAAAGAGCGGCCGGCCGCCGCGGATGCCGGCCGAAGTCGGGCTGCCCGGCCGCATGTACACTTTGTCGAATAACAGCTCCCCGTCGAAGCGGCGGCAAAATTCGGCCATGACGTCGTAGTCGCCGACGGAAACCCCGCCCGACGTAACGACGGCGTCGTAGCATTCCAACGCCCGGCCGACCGTATCGGCGACGACCGCCAGATCATCCGGCACCGTCCCGAGCGGGCACGGTATCCCGCCCGCCTCGCGGACAAGCCCGGCGATCATGGCGGTGTTGCTGTCGCGCACCCGGCCGGGCGGCAAAGGCGACGGCGCGCTCGCCGGCAGCAGCTCTTCCCCGGTGGCGATAATCGCCACGCGGGGAGCGCGCGCCACCGGCACCGCGCCGGCGTAGCCGAAGGCGGCGAGCACCGCCGCCTCGCCGGCGCGGATGACGCGCCCAGCCTCGAGCAGCCGCTCGCCCGCCGCCGCTTCCGCGCCGACCGCCGTCACGTTGGCGCCGGCGGCCACTTCCTTGCGGATGAGCGCGTACGTGCGCCCGCCGGCCGTCTCTTCCACCGTCATCTCGAGCATGACGACCGCGTCGGCCCCGTCGGGCACCGCCGCTCCCGTCATGATTCGAGATGCCGTCCCTGGGCCGACCGCGGCGCGCGGCACCGCCCCGCACGGGACCGTCTCGATCACCTCGAGACGGACCGGGGCGTGGGGCGACGCGCCGGCCGTGTCGCACGCGCGCACCGCGTAGCCGTCCAGGCCGGAGCGGCGGAAATGCGGCAGCGGCGCATCGGCCATGATCGGCTCCGCGAGCCGGCGACCGTAGGCGTCCGCCAGCGCGACGCGCTCGACCCCGGCGAAGCCGATCCGCGCGGCGATGCGCCGCTGCGCTTCTTTGACCGTCACCGCCTCGCGGCGATACGTACCGTTATCGACTGCCACCGCCGATTACCCTCCGATCTGCGACATGCGCCGCTCCGTCGGCTTGTGCGACTGCTCCGCCCGCGCCAAAGCCTGCGCCATCTCGTGATTTTCCGGCTTGATGTCGAGGGCGCGGAAAAACAGCCGCTCGATCGCTTCATCGTCGCCGATCGCCTCGCGCACGTTAAATTCGTCCGTCCAGTACAGGCACGGCTTAATATTGCCGTCCGCCGTCAGCCGCAGCCGGTTGCACGTGGCGCAGAAATGGTCGCTGACCGGATGGATCAAGCCGAAGGAGCCGGGAGCGCCTTCGATCCGGTAATTGCGGCTCGGCCCGTTGCCGTATACGGCTTCAGTAGGCTGCACTTTCCAGCCCAACTGCTCGCAGCGCTCCAGCACCGCAGAAAGCGGCAAATATTTGGAGCGCCAGCCGTCGTCGGCGTGCCCGATCGGCATATATTCAATGAAGCGGACCGTCAGCTTCCGCTCCGTCGTCATGCGCAGGAACGACTCGATCTCGTCGTCGTTGATCCCTTTCATCAGCACCACATTGAGCTTGATCGGGTTGAAGCCGACCCGCTCGCTCGCTTCGAGGGCGGCGAGCACTTTGCGGATGTCTCCGCCGCGGGTGATCAGCGCGAACCGGTCCGCCTTCAGCGAATCGAGGCTGATATTGACCCGGGTGATGCCGGCGGCGCGCAGCTTCTCTGCGCGAGGGGCCAAAAAAATGCCGTTCGTCGTGAGCGCGATATCTTCGATGCCGGGAATGGCCGAAAGCATCGCCACCAGCTGCTCCAAATTTTTGCGCACGAGCGGCTCCCCGCCGGTCAGACGCAGCTTTTTCACGCCCCGCGCCGCGAGCACCCGCACGACCGCCGCAATTTCGTCGAAGGTCAAAATGTTTTCGTCAGGCTCAAACTCCATGCCCTCCTCCGGCATGCAGTACACGCAGCGCAGATTGCACCGGTCGGTAACGGAAATGCGCAAGTAGTCGTGCACACGACCAAAACGGTCGACCAATGGTCCGGCCATCGCTTTTCGCCCCTCCCCTCCGCTTTCGTTTCCTTATTATTGTACCACCTTTTCGCCCGTTGCGACACGAAAAGCGCTCCGCCTATTGGGGCAATCGCATTAGAGTCGTACCCGGCGCAAAATGAAGCGGCTACGGAGACCCTTTGATCCTCCAATCGCTGTTGAAATTGGATCCCCTGATTGAAAGGCAGTGGTTGGAATCCAATTTCAAAGGCGACCGCTTCGCTTTTCCGGATTCAAAGGGCCCCCTCCGCTTATTCAGCGCCAATCGAAATTCTAATGCGATTGCCCGGTCTTGAAATACAATAAGCAGCCTGCGACGGCTGCCTATATTTCAAATGTGGCGGAGAGAAACGGGTCGGCTTCTCCCATCGAAAGATGCGGATCGTACAGCTGGAAATGGTTGCGGCCTGCCCCCTTGACCTGGTAGAGCGCCATATCGACATTCCGCAGCAGCGCCGCCGCGGTATCGCCGTGATCCGGATAGACGACGACGCCTACGCTGACCGTCGTCCGCATCTGGCGCCCATGCGACTCCCACGGGGCCGATACCGCGTCGATGATGCGCATCGCCACCTTCTCCGCATTCGCGGAGGAAAAGACGGAGGGCAGCAGCACCGTAAACTCGTCCCCGCCCATCCGGGCCGCCATATCGCCTTCCCGGATGCACCCCTTGACCCGCATCGCGAACAGGCGCAGGAAATCGTCCCCCGCCTCGTGCCCCAACGTATCGTTGATCTGCTTGAAATCGTCGATGTCCAGATAGAGCAAAGCCATCTGACCGCCTCTGCGCTTCGCCTGCGCCAGCGACTGCTGCAAATGCTCCTTGAACAGCCTCCGGTTCGGAAGTCCGGTGAGCGGATCGTGGAACGCCATGGCGCGAAGCGCATCCTCGTCCTTCTTCCGCTCGGTTATATCTTTCGTCCAAACGGCGATATAAGGCGCATTCGGTTCATCGCCGCAAGAAACCGGTATCCCGGTCGATTCGAGCCACAGCCAATCGTCGGTATCCGAGCGGTACCGGTATTGAGTCGTATGAGGTGTCCCCGTCCTCTTGATGCGCCTGAACGTCCGGGAGATGCTCCTGCGGTCCTGCTCGTGCACGCGATCCAAAAATTGCTTCAGATCGGCCGGCTCGCCAATCTCCGGATGCTGTGAACAGGCGTAACAGATCTGGCCGCCGCCGTCGACGATCAGGATCGAATCGGACACGGCTTGCAGGATGCAGCGCCAAACCTCGCTGCTCTCAAGCAACGAGTCGACGGTCGTTGGGTTGTGCCGCCGCGGCATATCCTCCATGCAGTTCTCCCCCTTTTGCCACCCCGGCACGTCAGGTCGGGCGTCCGCACCTCACCGGAGCCAACGCTCGAAAATCATTACGTGATTATATACGCAATCTACATGACAAGAGATTCAAGGCTCCATCCCATTTCGATCAAATTTTTTGATCGAAAGACGAACAATCCGCTTTTCGTATTATACCAAAAAAGCGGACGTTTTGTGCGATTTGCCCATTATAGAGAACTTTTCCATTCACCTTATCCGAAGCTGGTGCTTTCCTCCAAAATATGTCCAAGGGCAGCCCCGTCAATTGCGAGCTGCCCTTGTATTCGGTTACCATTCAACCGCCTGAAACGTTCCCGTCAAAGCGGATTCCTTCGCCTTCAGACAGAGAAGCGCGCTTTCGAGCCCGGCGGAAAGCGGAGAAACCGACTCGGCCTCGCCGCGCATGACAGCCAGGAAATTTCGGGCCAGCGCCGCGTCCCCGCCGAAATGATCTTCCGAGGCGTCGAACCGGTGCGTCTCCACCCGGGACGCGTGGTGCATAATGACTTTCACTTCATTTGTATAGAAGTCGAAATCGACCGTTCCTTTATAGCCCATAAACCGTGCTCCGCGCGACGCCGCGGAACGGCGGACGAAAAAGTTTTGCGAATACGAGGCGTGCATGCCCGATTCGTATCGGATCAAGGCGCTGCCGGAATCTTCATTGCCGGTATCTTCGGCGAAGCTGCAATATTCCCAGAGGTCGTTCTTGTTCGGCCCGTACACCGTGCTTTCCGCACAGGTCCGATTTTCTTCGCAGTCTGCGCATTTTAGCCCCGCCGGCTTCGTTCCTTTAAATATTTGCTTCGAAATCATCGCGCACACTTGCGTAGGGCGCAAGCCGACCACGTAATTGATGTAGTCGAAATCGTGGGTCGCTTTTTGCAGGAACAATCCGCCCGTCTCGGACTCGTCTCTGTACCAGTGGTGGAAGTAAACGCCTCCGTACGGGACGTTGTTGATCGCCTGCACATGTTCCACCGTTCCGATTTTGCCGGAGTCGATAATCTCCTTCACCAGCTGCACGATCGTCGTGACGCGCAGCGGAAACGATACGACGACCGGGCTTAAGCCCGACTCGCTGGCGGCCCTCAGCCGGCGGGCGTCTTCGAGCGTCGTCGATACCGGTTTTTCCAAAAACAGCGGTACCCCCGACGGCAACACTTTGACCGCCATTTCCGTATGCAGCGAGCAGCGCGTGCCGATCAGCACGCCGTCGAGCTTTTCCTCCGCCAGCATCTCCTCCGGTGTGCGATAAAACCGGATGTCCTCGCCATGTTCGTTGCGGCCCGTGCCGGCTTTATTGGGACGCACGTCCACAATCGCCTTCACTTTGCAGGCAGGCTCTTCTTTGCGGATCGTTTCGATCACCGATTGGATGCGGCTGCCGTAGCCGATCACTCCGAGCTTCATACGAGCTTCCTCCCCTGATCAACCGTTTCATCCCCATTCTAAGGAGAACGGGAAGCAAAAATCTTTGTCTCGGAAGCCGGAAATTTGGCTTTTTTCGTTTGTTGTTCGCCGGCGCAAGTTGCGATATGATGAAAAAAAGGATTTTGGAGTCAAAGCGATGGAGTATAAACGAACCCGGTTAAAGTCTACGATCGCGGTCAACCGGATCATAACCATGTATTATTTCGAGTTCGGCAAGCATTACGTGTTTCGGGGAGAATCCCACGATTTTTGGGAATTCCTGTACGTAGACAAGGGCGACCTGGAAGTTTGGGCCGACGACCGTTCCTACCAGCTTAGCCAGGGAACGATCATTTTCCACAAGCCCAACGAGTTTCATAAGTTTTACGCCCGAAACGAAAAGGCGCCCAATGTCATCGTCATGACGTTCGACTGCCGCTCCCCGGCGATGAAACGGTTCGAAAACGCCGTCATCCGGCTCGATGACGAAGAGCGCGATTTGCTCGCCAAGCTCGTGGAAGAAGGCCGGGCGGCATTCGAGTTTCCGTTTCGGCACCCGCTCGTCCGGCGTACCGATGCGCCAGTCGGCGCGGAGCAAATGATTCGCCTTCACCTGGAATCGCTGCTCATCCGCCTGCTGCGCCGAACCGACTGGTCCGCCGGGGCCAGGCCGCTCTCTTTCCCCTTCAAGGAAAAGGAAGACGACCGGCTTGCCCGCAACGCCATCGACCTGCTGAAGGAGCGGATCGGATCGCATGTGACGCTTAAGGAGCTGAGCGACGCGCTTCGCGTTTCGAAGACGCGCCTGAAGCAACTGTTCAAACAGAAGACCGGCCAGACGATCATGGAATATTTCACCATGTTAAAAATCGATCAGGCCAAGCTGCTGATCCGGGAAGATACGCGCAATTTCACCGAGATCGCCGCCCTGCTCGGCTTCAGCAGCGTTCATGTGTTTTCCAAAGCGTTCAAGCGAGAAACGGATATGACACCTTCGGAATACGCCAAGTCGGTCAAAGCCCGGCTAAGGGCGTGACAAAAGGAGACTGAAATGAACGATACCGCAACAGCGCTTCAGTCCTTTGAGCATTTAAAGCCGGAATTGACCTCGTTCTGTTACCGGATGATGGGATCGATGGACGACGCGGACGACGTCGTGCAGGAAACCCGCATCCGGGTTTGGCAAAAATGGGACACGTTCAGGCAGGAATCGTCGTACAAAACGTGGGTGTTCCGGATCGCCTCGAACTTGTGCCTGGACAAGCTGAGACAAACGAAACGCCGCACGATGCCCGTCGACTTGTCCGATCCGGCCGTCTCCATCATCGAACCGCGCGAAACGTTGCCCGAATATTCATGGATTTGGCCCGCTCCCGACGTGGCGGACAGTCCGGAGGACATTTTCGTCCGCAAAGAAAATCTTCAGCTTTGCTTTCTCGCCCTTTTGCAAACGCTGCCTCCCCGCCAGCGCGCGATTTTGATTTTGAAAGACGTATTCGATTGGTCCTCCAAACAGATCGCGGACGTTTTGGGCACGACGGCGGCGGCGGTGAACAGCGCCTTGCAAAGAGCCAGGGAGACGATGGACCGGGCCAACCTTCGGTCCAACGAACTGAGCACGATGGATGTCGAACCCGATCAGGATCTGCTTTCCCGGTATGTGGAAGCGTTCGAGCAATTCGACGTTGACTCGCTGGTCGCTTTGTTCCATGAGGAAGGCAGCATGTCGATGCCGCCGTTTACGATGTGGGTCCACGGCAAGGAGCATTTGGCTCAATTTTTTGAGCTTACCCGCTGGCATTGCGAGGGTTCGCATTTCATCCCCATTACGGTGAACGGCGGGTATCCCGCACTGGCTCAATATGTGCCCGACCCTAAGCAACAAGCGCTCGTACCTTGGGGAATTCACGTCATTGAAATGAAAGACAACAAAATCTTTCACGTCCATAATTTTATTAATAAAAAATTATTTACCCAAGCGGGGCTTCCCGAACAAATTCACCGATGAATTTCGCCAACGGCTTTCGTCTATAAGAGTGAGAAGCAAAAAACAATCATTTTTGAGAGGAGTTTTGCAAAATGGCAACGAGCAATCCGACGAAAGTAACCGTTCAGGCGGTCGTTCAAGCACCGGTGGAAAAAGTATGGAAATGCTGGACGGAACCGGAGCATATTACGAAGTGGAATCAAGCTTCGGACGATTGGCATTCGCCAAGGTCGGAGAACGATTTGCGGGTCGGCGGCAAGTTTAACACCAGGATGGAAGCGAAAGACGGCAGCATGGGCTTTGACTTCTGGGGAACGTACGATGTCGTGAAGCCGCACGAGGAAATCGCCTACACGTTGGGAGACGGCAGAAAAGTTCAAATCCTCTTCACCGCCCAAGGAAACCAAACGAAGGTCGTGGAAACGTTCGAAGCGGAAGGCACGCACCCGGTCGAGTACCAACAGGCGGGCTGGCAAGCGATTATGGACAATTTCAAAAAACATGTGGAATCGCTGTAAATGGCCGGAACGATTTAGGGCCGTCATCTTCGTCGGATGACGGCCCTCTTCATGTCGAAAGTAGAACGCCCTGACCTATTATCGCCCTGTCTGCAGCCAATCGACGAGCAGCCCTTCCCGCCCCGTCCGTTCGAAAAACAAATTGATGCCGTAGTGAGACAGCACGCCGGCCACAACGGACCACAGCAAAATGCTGATCGTCATCCACAAGGCGATCTGGTTGCGGTTGCCGCCAAAGCTCATCGCCGCGATCACACCCAAATGGCTGCCGATCAAAATCGGCGAAATGAGTGCCAAACCGGGCAAGCCGTAACGTTTCCAGATGTGCGCCGCTTTCTTTTCCCGTTTCCCCGACGAGGTGGCTCCTTTCCGTTCCCTCCGCCGTTGCAGCCACGCCTTGATCCGGTCGATCAACAGAATGAGAAGCAAAATCGTCGACATATTCCCGATAAATGCAACGATGCCAACGGCGAACGTGTTCAACCCGGCAACCACCCCGAGCGGGATCACGCTGATGACTTCAAAGAACGGAGTCGCCGCCAATACAAACGCGACAAGATAAGCCACAAAAACCATCCATGTTCCTCCTCATCCTGAATGTATTTTCTCTCTTCCCGCCTCCCATCAGGAGCAAATATCGCAAACGGCGCGTACGGGCAGGCTCTAAACATATATACGAGCGAAGCCCCCAACGGTATCGCCAAAATAATAAAACATGCATACTTTTCTGCATTCCTTATTTGGAACCGGCCTTGATGATCTTTTCGAAAACGTCCACGAATGCCGAGGCCGGATACGCGCCCGGCACGATCACTTCATCATGGATCACGAAGTAAGGCGCACCCGTGATCCCTTTGCGCACCGCTTCTTCGTAATCCCGCCGGATTTCGTCCACTCCTTCCCCGGCCGCAAGCCGCCGGGCGATCGAATCGGCGTCGTGCCCCAACCGATCCGCCAGCTTCAACAGCACATCCGTCTTCCCGATATCTTGCCCCTCTTCGAAATAAGCGGTCATGACCGCCTCCACCCACTCCGCTTTCCGCTCGCGAGACAAAAACGTCGTCACGCAATGGGCGAGCAGCGTGTTCGGCATCATCGCGACGAGGTCGTACCGGAACGTTAACCCTACGGATTTGCCGACCTCCGTAACATGGTTAAGCAAAGAGCGAACGCGCTCGGGGCTGCCCATCCTCTCCATATGGCGCAAAAACGGCACGCCCTCGGGCGGAACGGTCGGGTCGAGCTGAAACGCCTTGTAATTCACCGCGATTTCCACACCATGCCGGGCCTT
>Ga0310832_100959_pt1 | contig 14791 bp, 8 predicted proteins | sample WT_ome_7_FD_201303 | JGI IMG/M metagenome (GOLD analysis project Ga0310832, IMG submission 201303) | Sorghum-adapted microbial communities enriched on wild type (WT) sorghum from Joint BioEnergy Institute, Emeryville, California, United... ...
GTGGCCTTCGCGGACGATCCGCCGGACAATGTCGGGATGCTCTTCCGCACGCTTGCCGATCAGGAAAAAGGTGGCCTTCACCCCGTGCGCCTTGAGCACGTCCAACACTTGCGGCGTAAACGAATCGTCGGGGCCGTCGTCGAATGTAAGAGCGATCCGCTTCTCCTTGGCCGCTCCGCTCGTCTTGAAATATTCCGGATATTTGGCCCTAAGCTCCGGCAAAGTCAGCTTCTTCTGCCGGGCGCTGACCGGCGGCGCTTTGGGCTTGGCCGGCTTCGGCTTTGCCGTCCGATTGGCAGAGGCCGACGGTTGGGGCTGCAATGCCGCCGCCTTGGATTGCGTATCCGCAGCCGGTGACGCCGTTCCCGTCGAGCCTATCGATGGGCGCTCGTCCGGCTGGCGCCGCAACAAGTCCGCCTGGTTTTCCGGTACGGCAGGGTCGGGACGTATCGATTGCGTCGAAATATCGAGCGGGTCGTTGCCCGGGTCCGGCGACGGCTGACGGCAACCGGTGACAAGAAGCGCAAGAAGGATAATCATGGCGATCCGTTTCATCGGCATCCCCTCCCGTTTTTACGAGTTAGTATGCTTGAAACGGTTCGAATTATCCGCCTTTAACCGTCACTCTGGCGGGTTGACCCCGTCGATACGCCCCGGCTTTTCTCCTCACGGTATCGGTCGGCCAACAACTTCCAATCGCGCACGAAATGACGATACAAAACCGGTCTCCGCCGTACGGCGAGCGGATGATACGACGTCGTCACGGCGATGCCGCCGACATCCAGCCATTCGCCGCGCATGCGTTTCACTTCCGCATCCGGATCACCCAAAAACGACTGCAACGCTACGTTGCCAAGGCAAAACAAAAAGCGCGGCCGCATCGCCAGCAGTTGGAACTGCAGGTGCACCCGGCACATTTCACGGGCGAGCGGCTTGTCGTATGCCTTGCGCGGACGGCATTTCAAGATGTAAGTGACATAAAGCTCCTCCGGCGCCAGCCCGACTTCGTGAGCCGCCTGCTGCAGCGTCTCCCGCGTGCCGCAGACGTATGCGATGCCTTCCTTATTCTCACGGGCGCCCGGATTGTCCAGCAGCACGACGATGGCCGCGCGCGGATTGCCTTCCCCCCAAACGACCCGGTCGCGATGACCGGCCAACTCGCACCTTTCGCATTGCGCCGCATGCGGCGGAGGCGGCTCCTCCGGCCAAACGGCGGGCTCGAACGCCACATGAATTCCCCCTTTTATTCGGTCAAGCATGAATATTTTGCGCCGCAGGATCGGAGCGATTGCATTCGAAAATGATTGGCGCCAAAGCGGAGGGGGATCGCCGGTTATTCGTCGCTTGACCGGCTCTTTGCGATTCGATACGCTGAAGTTAAGTGAAATGATTCCGTCTTGAATGTGGGATGGTTGTGGCCGATCGCAGAAGAAAATGGCCGCCGGAGGCGCAAATGCCGGAGCGGCCGATCATACCGCTGCCGGCGGATACGTTTGAGGACCGGCATGTGGCGAGCTTGCATTACCGGCGCATGAACGATTGGTTGGACGAGGCGTTCGAGGAGTGTCGCCGCAACGGCGGCTTCGACAACTTGCCCGGCAAAGGCAAGCCGATCGAGGTGCCGACGGAGGACCCGCTGCAGACGATATTGAAAAATGCCAAAGTTCCCCCTCCGTGGATTATGCTTCGCCAGGAAATTCAGACTTCGATCGCCTACACCATCGAGCTGATGGAGGCCGATCCGAACCATCCCTCCATCGACGAGCATATCCGCGACATCAACCGCAAAATCGCCCATCTCAACATGCAGGCGCCCAGCCTGTCGCTGCACCGCCGCAAAGTCGACCGCGCCAATTTGAAGGAGCAGTATGAGAAATGGTTATGAAACGGATGTATGAATGGGCCGCTGAACGGCGCCTATTCCCAGGAATAGGTGGTCGTCAGCACATCCGCAAACTTCCGGCTTTCCTCCCGCCGCCGGCGGCGCATCTCCGCCCGGACCACCGCCGTTTCGTGCAGCCGGATTTCCTCCTCCGTCTCGGGGACGACTTTCGGTACGTCGACCGGCTTCATGTTATCGTCCAACGCGACGAATGTAAGAAACGAAGTGGCGGCGATCTTGCGCTCGCCGGTCAGCAAATCCTCCGTCACAACCTTCACGAACACTTCCATGGAAGTGCGGCCTGTCCAGGTTACGAACGACTCGAGCGTGACCGAATCGGTCATATGGATCGGATGCAAAAAGTCGACGGAATCGGTCGAGGCGGTGACGACCGAACGCCGGCAATGTTTGGCCGCCGCGATCGAGGCGATATCGTCGATGTAGGCCATCAATTTGCCCCCGAACAGCGTGTTGTGGTTGTTCACGTCGGTCGGGAACACCCGGAACGTCTTATAACAGCGGGACACTTTCGTATAGCGTTGTTCTGGCAAGCGGACGCACTTCCCTTCGCATACGTTTTTCCCATTTTACATCGAAGGCAGGCCGCGCAGAAAGAGCTTGCAATACAGCCGGCTTAAAACGAGGCTCAAAGTGATCGTAACAAACGACCAGAAGCCGCTCCAGCGGATGTATTCAACCAGATCCGTATTGGCTTCTAACCAGAGCTCTAGAGCGGTAACGGCCGCCACGCAGGCCACCGTGTACACCACCCGCACATAAAGTGCCCGGGATTCGGGATAGTACAGGTTATAGTAAACCGACGTGGTCGGCAACGCCAGAAATTCAAACACGAAGCTCGTCCTCATCGTCGTCAGTTCACGTACCGGATAGGCAAGCAACCCGTATTCGACCACGAGCAACCCCATGATCCAGGCCAGCGTCTCCTGGAACAGATAGATGGCGATCGCCATCCTTCTTCTCTGCTTCGGCACAAACGCGAGCATCGCCAAGCAGACGATATAGACGGCGCCCAATATGCATTTCTCCATCGTATCGGTCATGCGTATCGCCCCTTACCGGCACCCGAACGAAGACAAAAAAACCATTCGTAATGTTTACGGGTTAAATACGAACCGAGAAGGAAGACGCCAAATCTGGCGTACCATGGGTATCTGGGGAATTCGACCAACTCCGAGATTTGCGAAAGCATAAAACCGATCCCTGTCATCGCACCGACGAACAATGCGGTGAAAACGATTCGCACCCACAACGCCGAGCTGCGCGGGTACAACATGCTGTAAATCATGGAAACGCACGGATATAGCACGAAATTCAAGGTGAAATTGGCTTCCGTCGCCACGACGAATTCCCGCACCGGATATTCGACCCGATTCATCTCCACCAGCAGCAAACTGCACGGCCAGGTGAACAGATGCGCGAACGAAAACAGGATCGCTGCCTGCCGCCAACCGTTTCGACGCACGCCAAAGGCGAACATGTACAGACTTGCGATCCAGATGATGACGAGCAGGATCCGTTCCACGGGCAGCAACCTCCGGCCTTCCAGTATACCCTCAATATGCCCGGAACCGCGGCGGTTTACTCCGGCATAGCCGCTGCAAACAGACGCACCATGCTCCTGCCGCGACTGAAATTGAAACCGTTTGGGCTCCCGAACGTAATCATTAATGAACGGTTATTGTCATTTTCGCCCACTCGAAAATACACTCTCCAAACTCATCATTACAAGCGAAAAGCGAGGAGCATTTACATGAGTCCGAAACGCATCATCATCGCGGGCACCATGGCATTGTCGATATCGATTTGCAGTTTGTTGCAAGGGGACAAGTCGGGAGCGGAGGCGTCCGCCCGGCTGAACGCCCCTTCGGAGGCGAATTCGGCGGTAACCGACGACTTGAGGTCGGTGCTCGGCGTCGAATCGGACGACGATATTTACGACGCGCTGTACGAAGGGCAAACGTTGGCCGAGCTTGCGGAGCGCAACGGCAAAGATGCGGAAACGGTCGTCGATTTGCAGGTCGCCCAGCTGGCGGAACAGCTCCGCCTTCGTCTCGCAAGCGGGAGCTTGAGTCCCGAGCGGTACGAAGCGCATTTGGCCGAACTAAGGGAAATCGTCGCCCGAAGTGTGTACGGCGAAACGACATAACGACCACCCGCCCGGATTTCAAAATCCATATAGTAGTACAAAGAGAAAGCGCAGCCCGTCCGGTTTGGAAACCGTTCGCGGCTGCGCTTTTATTCATCGTACCCGCAAACGGCGCCTTCGAGCTTTTAAATTTTACCCGCAAAAAGGCCGCCTTGGATCGCCTCCGACGTCTTGTCCCGCAAGCCATTTCGGCGATTGCGTCCGGTTTCGGCAACCATGAAAGCCGCACCGCAGGCGAAAGCGCTGCTAACGTTTCGCTCATAAAAATCGCCAAAACGTGGAATGGTAATGTTGTGACTTTATACCATTCTTGACGCTGGAGGATTTTTGAATGGGCCGAAACCTGGACAAGATTACGGAAACCGCGCACAATCTTGCGCTCACCCACGACACTCGCGGAAGACGGATCGCGCCAAGAGCGATGCGCAATCGCCTGGAGTCGGATTTCGGACGACTGCGGGCATTCGTCCGGGAGCTTCACGAAAGCCGCAGCGCCTGTTCGCAGCCGGCTGAGGAATGGTTGCTCGATCATTCGGAATTTATCGAGGCCGAAGTGCTGGAAATTCGCGACGAGCTCGACCGCATTCGCGCCAAGCCTTTACCCGCCGTTCGCGACGACAAAGGGGTTCGCCCGCGGGTGTCGTCGATATGCGAAACGTATCTGGAACTGACCGACGGGCTTCTGGACGAGGAAACGTTCGAAGCCTTTCTCTCCTCTTATCAGGATGTGGCCGTGCTGACCATCGCCGAAGTGTGGTCCGTCCCGCTCATGATGAAAATCGAAATGATCCGCCGGCTCGTCGCGCTGATGGAGCCGATTCGTGAGCGGCGCGCCACCTGCGCCCTCGTGGAACGCATCCTGTCGGGCGTACGCACCGACGAGCTGACGCCGGAGCGGCTCAAGCAGGCGCTCGAGGAGGCGGGCGTGGAACAACCGCTTTCGGGGGCGATGATCGTCCATCTCGTCCGGCATTTGCGTGAATCGGCCGAAGATTCGGCGCATATCGGCGAATGGCTCGTCTGTAAGCTGGAGAACGGGCCGGAGAGCCTGGACTCGATCCTTTCGTACGAATATCAGCTGCAAGCCGGCTACGAGGTGAGCGCCGGCAATGTGATCGGCAGTTTGCGCAAGCTGTCCCGATGGATGACCAGCGAGCTGTTCGAGCAGATCAGCCGGGTCGAACAGACGCTGCGAACGGAAAAAGCCGGAGACTACCCGCGGCTGGACAGCGCCAGCCGCCATACGCTGCGCCACCGGGTCGCCACCCTCGCCCGGCGGATGGGCGTCCCGGAAAATCTCGTGGCCGCGCAGGCGGTGCGGCTCGCCGACAAGCAATTCGCCGCCTTCCAGCCGGAAGGGCCCGATCCGCTCCCTCCACGAAGCGCATACGTAGCCTATTATTTGCTCGACCCGCAAGGGCTGAAGGAATTGAGACGGGCGCTGAAGCTGTGCGGCAAGACGGGCCCGCTTCCGGAAGCCGCGATCAAGCAGCGGGCGGTCAGCCTGTACATGCTGCTGCTCGCGATCTGCTTCGTCGTCGCGCTGGCCGGATTGTCGGCCTGGGTCGCATACGACAGCAACGTTTCCGCGGCCGGCCGGCTCCTTGTGCTGCTCTTCGCCCTCATGCCGGCGGGCGAGTTCGCCGTGGCGGCGGTCCACTGGTGCATCGAGCGGGTAAAACGGCCGACACGCATATTGCGCTACGACTTCTCGTCGGGGGTGCCCGAAGAAGCCGAGACGATGGTCGTCATCCCCGTCATCTGGTCGCGGCCGGAGGAAGCGCGGGCGACCGCCGAACGGCTGGAGCTTCATTATTTGGCCAACCGGGATCCCCGCATCCACTTCGCCATTTTGAGCGACTTCCGCGACGCCGACGCCGAGCGGCGGCCGGACGACGAAACGGTGCTCGCCGCGGCGCGGGCGGAGATCGAACGTCTGAACCGGACCTATTCGCAAAGCACATTCCATCTGTTCCATCGCCGCCGGATGTGGAATCCGGCGGAACGCGTCTGGATGGGCTGGGAACGCAAGCGCGGGAAGCTGGTCGAGTTCGTCCGGCTGCTTAGGGGAGATGCGAACACCAGCTACGAGACCGTCATCGGAGACCAGGACGTGCTGAGCCGGGTTCGCTATGTCATTACGCTGGATGCGGATACGCAGCTGCCGCTGGAAAGCGCGCGGCGGATGATCGGCGCCATCCATTTGCCGTACAACCGTCCCCGGCTGGACGCTAGCGGCACCCGGGTCGTCGAAGGCTACGGCGTGCTTCAGCCCCGCATCGGGATGACGTACGAAAGCGCGCAGAAGTCGAGATTGTCTTCGCTGTGGGGGGCCGAGCCCGGTCTCGATCCGTACGCCTTCGCCATATCGGACCCGTATCAGGACGCGATCGGCCAAGGGATTTTTACCGGCAAAGGCATTTTCGACGTCCGCACGTTCGACGCGGTGCTCGGCCAGCGGTTCCCGGAAAACCGGGTACTCAGCCACGATCTGCTCGAAGGCGGCTATTTGCGCGCCGGCTTCTTGTCGGACATCGAGCTGATCGACGACCACCCGCCCACGTTTTTGTCGCATCAAAAACGGCTGCACCGCTGGACGCGCGGCGACTGGCAGCTGCTCCCCTGGCTCAAGAGCCGGACTCGGGACGGCCGGGGCGAGCTGGCGCCGACGAATTTGTCCGCCGTCACCAAGTGGCAGATCGTGGACAACTTGCGGCGCAGCTTGCTGCAGCCGGCGCTGCTCTCGATTTTGCTGCTGGCGATGCCGGTTCTTCCCGGCTACGCGGTGCGCTGGTTTGCGCTCGTGCTGCTTGTGCTGTGCGTTCCGGCGCTTCGCCAACTGCTGAACGTGCGCGGGCTGGTGCGCCGTCCGAGCGGACTGTTCGTCACGCTGGCGCAGGCGATCGTCACGCTGACGACGCTGCCGTTCCAGAGCGTCATGCTGCTCGATGCCATCATCCGGACGATTTACCGGCTGGCCGTCTCGAAGCGCAGGCTGCTGGAATGGGTCAATCAGGCCGAGGTGGACCGGATGAGCGGCAGAGCGGGAGCTCCCCCTCTATCCGGCCTTTACGGCGGCTATGTTTTGACGGCGCTCATGGCGGTCGTCAGTTGGATGAGCGGCGACGTCTGGGCGCGCGGAATCGGCTTCGCCCTTGTTCTGCTCTGGGCGTCGGCGCCGGTCGTCATCCGTTGGCTCGACCGGGCTCCGGCCCGCTCCGCCGAACCGTTCGCCCCCGAGGAGGCTGAGGAGCTGCACAAGCTGGCGCGCGAAATATGGGCGTTTTACGAAGACTACGTGACGGAGGCCGACCATTGGCTGCCGCCCGACAACGTGCAGATCGAGCATGACCGGGGCATCGCGCACCGCACATCGCCGACGAATATCGGCCTGTATTTGGCGTGCGTGCTGGCCGCCCGCGACTTCGGATTTATCGATACGCCGGGAATGATCGAACGGCTGGAGCGGACAGTCGAAACGATCGAACGGATGGAGAAATGGGAAGGCCATCTGTACAACTGGTACGATACCGAATCGCTGAAGCCGCTTATGCCGGTGTACGTCTCCACGGTGGACTCCGGCAACCTGGTCGCCTGTCTGATCGCGACCCGGGAAGGGCTGCTCGAGTGGCTGCAAGCGGACCGGGACGCGAAGCCGGAGCAGACGCCCTCCGAACGGACGGAGCCATGGAACGGGCGGCAATTCGACGTCGCCTTCGCGGAGGAGCTGTCCGGCGGTCCGCCGGACGACTGGCGGGCCCGCGGCAGACGGCTTGCCGACCGCATCGACGCGCTGGCGAGAGGGACGAACTTTCGTCCCTTGTACGACCCGAAGACGAACCTGTTTTCGCTCGGGTATCACGTCCAACGCCGGGAGAAGGACAACGTGCTGTACGACATGCTCGCCTCGGAGGCGCGGCAGGCCAGCTTCATCGCCATCGCGCTGGGGCAAGTGTCGGTCTCGCACTGGAACGCGCTCGGCCGAACGCTCACGAAGGTGGGCGACCGGCCGGCTCTGTTGTCCTGGTCGGGGACGATGTTCGAATATTTGATGCCGTGGCTGCTTCTGAAGACGTATCGCCACACGCTCTGGGACAGCACGTACCGGGCCGTGGTGGACCGGCAAATCGAGTACGCGCGGCAGCGGGGCGTGCCGTTCGGCATCTCCGAATCGGGCTATTACGCCTTCGACTACCAGATGAACTACCAGTATCGGGCGTTCGGCGTGCCCGGGCTCGGCTTCAAGCGGGGGCTCGAGCAAGATCTCGTGCTCGCGCCGTATGCGACGGTCATGGCGCTGCCGTTCGCCCCGAAGGAAGGGCTCGACGCGTTGAAGCGGATGGAGCAGCTCGGTGGACGCGGCCGATACGGCTACTATGAGGCGATCGACTTCACGCCGAGGCGGATGCCCCAAGGGCGCAGCCATATGGTCGTGCGCAGCTTCATGGCGCACCACCAGGGGATGAGCCTGCTGACGCTGGCCAATTTGCTGCTGCCGCACAAAATGTACGACCGGTTCCACCGCAACAAGGAGGTGCGCGCGGCGGAGCTGCTCCTCCAGGAGCGCATTCCGCTACGACCGCGATGGCTCAAGCACCCCGACATGTACCGATCCAACGTCCGGGAGGAGCGGAAAGCGCACGATGCCTCAGGCGTGCGGCGGCTTTCGTCGGCACATATGACCACGCCGGAAGCCGGCGTGCTGTCGAATGGGCGGTTCACCACCATGATCACCGCGAGCGGGGGCGGGTACAGCAGTTGGGACGGCATGATGGTGTCCCGCTGGATGGAAGATCCCGTCATGGACGAATGGGGCAGCTTCATTTATATCCGCGATGCGGAGAGCGATCGCATCTGGTCGCCCTCCTACCGGCCTTGCCGGGTCGAATCGCGGCAGCAGAAGATCGTGTTCGAGCCCGACAAGGTGACGTTCATGCGGCTGGACGACGAGTTGGAGACGCGCATGGAGGTGTGCGTCTCCCCCGATACGGACGCCGAAGTCCGCCGCATCACCATCGCCAACCGAAGTGAGCGGGCCCGGGTGCTGGAGGTGACGTCCTTCGTCGAGCTGGCGCTATCCGACCGGCAGGCGGACGGCGCCCACCCCGCCTTCAGCAAGCTGTTCGTCAGCACCGCCTATGAGGCAAGCAGCGGCTGCCTCGTGGCGGGAAGGCGTCCCCGGGACGCCAAAAACAAGCCGCTGTGGGCGGCCCATCGTCTGGCCGCCGCCGACGGCGAATCCTACGGGCCGGCCGAGTTCGAGACGGACCGGGCCGCCTTTATCGGGCGCGGGCATACGTTGGCGGAGCCGCAATCGATCCGCACGCGGCTGAAAGGCAAAACCGGCTCCGTGGCCGACCCGGCCTTCGTCATGCGCCAGCGCGTCCGGATCGAGCCGGGCGAGCAGGCCGTTCTCCTCGCCGTTACGTCGGTCGCCGAATCGAGGGAAAAGGCGATCGAGTCGGCGGCCGCGCTGACGCTCGCCCAGGCGGCGGAGCGCAGCTTCCAGCTGGCCTGGACGCGCAGCCGAATCGAGCTGCGCAACCTCGGCCTGAGCCCGGCGGATGCGCTCGCCTACCAGCGGCTCGCCGGACAATTGCTGTTCACGACGCCGCTCAAGGACGAACGGCGGGCCGCCATCGCCGCCAATACGAAGGGACAGTCCGGCCTTTGGCCGTTCGGCATATCCGGAGACCGGCCGATCGCCCTCGTCCATATCGACAACCGCAGCCAGCTTCCCTTCGTCGTGAAGCTGCTGACGGGACACGAATATTTGCGGCGGCTGGGGCTGCTATTCGATCTGGTGCTGCTCAACCGGTCGGACGACGGCTACCAGCAGGAGCTGCAGGATGCGCTGCAACGCGCCGTCGAGCATGGCGTCGACCGGTTCGGGGCCGGGTCGGCGTCCATCCACGTCATCCCGGACAACCGGCTCGAGGAGGCCGACCGGACGCTGCTTACCGCCGTGGCGCGGGTTGTGCTGCGGGCCGGCGGCCCGAGCCTCGCCGGGCAGTTGCGCCTGTACCGGCGCGACGCCGACGTTCCGCTGCCGAAGCCGCTGCTGCAAGGCGACGCAACGCGGCTGGCGGCGGGCGACGCCGACGCGGAAGCCAAGCCGCCGCGCCAGGCGGAGGCGCAGCCCGAAGCGCAGCCCGCGGCGCAAGCCGGGTCAGCCGCCGAGCCGGCGGCGGCGGGCGACCGGCCTGCCGAGCGCGCGCCAAACGGCCTGGCGCCGGCTTCGGCCGCCAAGCCGCAGACCGGCTCGTTCGAGCCGAACGGCCTGCTGTTCTACAACGGCTGGGGCGGCTTCAGCGCCGACGGCAAGCGGTACGAAATCGCCGTCCGCAACGACAAGCCGCTCCCCGCGCCGTGGATCAACGTCCTGGCCAACCCGACGTTCGGCGCGCTTGTATCCGAGCTCGGCACCGGCTATACGTTCTGGCGCAACAGCCAGGAGTTCCGGCTGACGCCTTGGTCCAACGACCCGGTGCTGGACCCGCCCGGCGAAGTCGGATATATCCGCGACGACGAATCGGGCGAGCTGTGGACCGTCACCCCGGCAGTCGGCAACCATGCCGGACTTTACCGGGTGACGCACGCCCGGGGTTACACCACTTTCGAGCATGAACGCTCGGGCATCCGGCATACGATGACCGTATTCGTGCCCAAGGACGATCCGGTCAAAATTATGCGGCTGAAGCTCCGCAATGCCGCCTCCGGGCCGAGACGCCTGTCGGTGACGTATTACGCGGAATGGGTGCTCGGGGTGAGCCGGCAGACAAACGCCCCGTATATCGACAGCGAATGGGACGAGGCGGCGGCCATTTTAACGGCGCAAAACCGGTACCAGGAAACGTTCCGCGAAGGAACGGCGTTTCTGGGCGTGTTCCCGCAGCAAGCGGACGCAAGCGGCGGCGGCCTGTCGTGGACGACGGACCGGCAGGAATTTATCGGCCGCAACGGCAGCCTGGAACGGCCCGCGGCTTTAACCCGCAGCCGGCTGTCGGGCCGGACCGGCATCCGCTTCTCCAGCTGCGGCGCGATCCAGCATGCGCTGACGCTGGATGCGGGCGCGGAGGCGGAAATCGTCATCCTGCTCGGCTGCGCTTCGTCCAGACCGGAAGCCGCCGACCTGGCCGCGCGATACCGCTCGGCCGCCCGCTGTGACGAAGCGTTCCGGGAAACGGCCGGCTTCTGGGATCGGCTGCTAAGCCAAATCGTCGTGGAAACGCCGTCTCCCGATACAAACGTGCTCTTGAACGGCTGGATGCTCTACCAGACGCTCGCGTGCCGCATGTGGGCGCGCAGCGCCTTTTACCAGGCAGGAGGAGCATACGGCTTCCGCGATCAGCTGCAGGACTGCCTGGCGCTGCTTCATGTCGAGCCGGAGCTGGCCAAGCGGCAAATCGTCCTGCACGCGTCCCACCAATACGAGGAAGGCGACGTGCAGCACTGGTGGCACAAGGAGACGGAGCGCGGCATCCGGACGCGGTTCACTGACGATCTGCTGTGGCTTCCTTACGTTACGGCCCGCTATGTCGAGCATACGGAGGACGACTCCGTTTTCGCCGAGGAAGCCCCTTACTTGACCAGCGAGCCGCTGAAGGAAGACGAGCACGAGCGGTACGAGCCGACGGTGCAGTCGGGCGCCACCGGGTCCGTATACGACCACTGCATTCGCGCGATCGAAAAGGCGCTGGAGCGCATCGGCGAGCACGGGCTGCCGCTGATCGGCGGCGGGGACTGGAACGACGGGATGAATCTCGTCGGTCCGCAAGGGCGCGGCGAAAGCGTCTGGCTCGGCTGGTTTTTGTGCGACGTGCTGCGGCGGTTCGAGCCGCTGTGCGAGCGGCGCGGCGAGACGGAGCGGGCGGAGCGGTACCGCAGCGCCCGCGAATCGATCGCCCGGGCTATCGAGGAGCACGCCTGGGACGGCCAATGGTACCGCCGGGCGTTCACCGACGCGGGCCAATGGCTCGGCTCCGTTCACAACGAGGAATGCCGCATCGACGCCATCGCCCAATCGTGGTCCGTCCTGTCCGAGGCGGCCCCGAAAGAACGCGCCCTGCAGGCAATGCAGGCGTTCGACCGCGAGCTGGTCGACCGCGAGTTGGCTGTCGTCAAGCTGCTGGCGCCGCCGTTCGACCGCACCGAGCCGAGCCCCGGTTACATCCAAGGCTATCCGCCGGGCATTCGCGAGAACGGCGCGCAGTATACGCACGGCGCGATCTGGGGCGTCATGGCGTGGAGCAAGCTCGGCTACGGCGACAAAGCGTACGAGCTGTTCCAAATGTTGAACCCGATTAATCATACACGCACCGAACAAGAAGTGCGGCAATACGTCGGGGAGCCGTACGCGATCGCCGCCGACGTGTACACCTCCGAGCCCCACCGCGGGCATGCGGGCTGGACCTGGTACACCGGCTCCTCGGGATGGATGTACCAATGCGGCATCGAATGGATTTTGGGGCTCCGCAAGCGCGGGAACCGGCTGTACCTGAATCCGACGGTTCCGTCCGGATGGCCCGGCTTCCGGGTCGCCTACCGGTACGGCAATACGACGTACGAATTGCGCTTTACCCGCAATCCGGAAGAAACCGGCGCGCTGACGGCGGGGCCGGATACGTATATCGAGCTGCAGGACGACGGCGCTCCGCACCCGATTACGGTCCATTTGCCGTAAGCGACAGCGATGCCGCCTATGCGGTCTGCCATGCATGGAAACCAAAACAGCACCGATGCTCGGGCATCTGACGGATGACCGGGCCGGTGCTGTTTCTTCATTTCGGAGAAACCAAGTTTGCCGCCTTCACGATCCGCTTCCGGAATAAGTCGCCGCAGCGGTTGCCGCAGGCTGCTTGTGACGCAGCAACGGCACGACGCCCAATGCTCCTACGAGGAAAAGAGCAGCAGAAATGCCATACAGAACTTCCAATGGAAGGCTTGCTTTCAGAACACCGACAACACTCATCGTCAGCACCATCCCGCCTATAAAAATGGGGCTCATAATCCCGTTAACCCGGCCTACGAAAGCTTCCTCCGCATGGCTCATCACCAAAGTCTGGCAGGAGATGTGTACAAAAGGAACGAGAAGTCCTGCAATGAACTGCGCGGCTAACGCCACTCCAGTAACAGTAGTCGTGCCGACAATGGCGACCGCCACGGCGCTGCAGACGAATCCGATCATCAGCATGACGCGGGGCGGCACACGCCGGGAAAGCGCCATAACGAGCATGCCGCCGAGAATAATGCCGGCGCCATTCATAGCAGTAAGCCATTGCAACTGCTCCGCTTCAAGGCCCAAATGTTCGGTCACCACGTAGACGCCGAGCGGGTTGATCAGTCCAAGAGCAAGTCCTGCAGCCAGGAAGAAGCTTGCCATATAAAGGAAAATGCTGTTCGCCATCACATACTTCAAGCCGGACTTGATGTCCTGGGACAACCGCGCAGGTTGTACCGCAGGCATTGCGCGGTCTTTGGGGAGAGTCGTAAGCACGGCCGCGGACAACAGAAAACATAAACCGATGATCACGACGGCGGCCTCAATGCCGAATCGGAAAAATACGTACGTGCCCAGCACGGGACCTAAAATCATGAAGATTGCCTGAACGGTCTGATACATGGACATTCCCATTTGCATCTGGGAAGCCGGCACATGCAGCTTGAACAGCTTCATGCCGGCCGGCTGCGAGAATTGGGACAAAACCGACGATACGAGCGTGGCAAAGAAAATGGCCTGCCAGGTGCCGAACATCAGGGCCAGAGCAACGATAAAGACGGAAGCTGCGCTCAGCAGATCGCAAGCCACCATTGTACGCTTGGGCCGCCACCGGTCCGCGAACGCTCCACCGATCAAGGAGAAGATGAAGATCGGGGCGTACTCGGCTACAGAGATCATGGAAACGGCTACCGGATCTTGGTTCGTCTTCTCCGTGACAAAGAGCAGGATCGCAAAATTCCGAATCCAGATGCCAAGCTGCAAAAAAACGGCGGAAAACAGAATGGAGCGGATAACCGGATTCGCAAAGAACGATCGATTATCGGGTGCGGACGATGTTCCAGCTGCGCGATGCATACGGATCAATCACCTTTCATGACAGTATGGGGTTGACACAACCATCATAAAGGGTGACCTGCCGATCAAACCCGCCATTTTGGAGCAGGGACACGCATCATTTGATGTAGGGTGCCGCAAATTTTTGCGGGGAATCGATCATCGTTTGCGTGTTTCGGCGCCTCTTTCTGTTTTAGGATAGAATCATTACGGAACAACCGATTCGAGGGGGAAGGAAGCATGCTTGAAAAAGATATCATCATTATCGGCGGCGGCCAGGCCGGCTTATCGATCGGATATTTTTTGCAAAAGCATCGATGCGATTTCGCCATTCTGGACGCGAACGGGCGCACCGGAGACAGTTGGAGGAACCGTTACGATTCATTGGTCCTGTTTACTCCGAAAAAGTACAGCAGCTTGCCCGGGCTTGCATTTCCGGGCAGACCGGACGAGCTTCCGACGAAAGATGAAACGGCGGATTATTTGGAGCAATATGCCCACCATTATTCGCTTCCGATTCATTTCAATACCCAAGTTTCCTTGCTGAAGAAAACAGGGGACCGTTTTTACATCCAAAGCGATCGGGAGGAATATACGGCCAAACAGGTGGTTGTCGCTACCGGTCCTTTTCAGAAGGCCTATATTCCCCCCTTTGCGCAAAAGTTAGACCAACAGATTTACCAGGTCC
>Ga0310832_100962_pt1 | contig 14743 bp, 11 predicted proteins | sample WT_ome_7_FD_201303 | JGI IMG/M metagenome (GOLD analysis project Ga0310832, IMG submission 201303) | Sorghum-adapted microbial communities enriched on wild type (WT) sorghum from Joint BioEnergy Institute, Emeryville, California, United... ...
TCTGCTTTGCTTGCTGAATATGAACGAGTTCAACGATCATAATACCGGCCTGATGGTCGGCATCGGTTTTCTGGTCGGCAGCGTTCATGTTTATGTTATCGGCACGGCCATTCGGCTTGTGCACAGCAGAGGCGCCAAAGCGCGGGACGAAGGATGAAGGTAAGCGGTTGACCTGGCGTTCCGGCGCTGGCCAATCGAATCCGACCGCGTCCGGACGACGCGCACGAAGAGACGGCTTTCGAGCCGCCTTTTTTGTTTTGTGCAGGGTCATTCGTCGTGCGAAGGTCGCTCATCCTTGATTGAACGTCAACATGGGGTCGGTGTTTTGGTTTAGTATGGTCATTTGCCCGACACGATATGCCTTTAATCAGCAAATTGAAAGCGCTCCCACAACCTTCTTGTCGAATCGTTGAACAATGTTTTACGGAAAATCAACGTTTCATTGACGCCTTTGTTAACAGGGGAGCCGCTGCCGCCGCTTTCTGTTATGGTAATGTCAGGAGGCGGTAAGAAGGCTTTGTCCGTACCGCTAAAGTCAATCGCAAGACCGGCCGCTAGGAGTGGGGAAGATGAGAAATTTGACACCTGTGTTCAAAAAATGGATGGCCGCCGCGGCGCTCGCGCTGACGGCTCTCATGACCGCCGGCTGCGGCGATCGGCTGATTGTGCTGGACCCGAAAGGACCGGTCGGCGAGCAGCAACGCGATCTCATTTACATTTCCACGGCGCTTTGCCTGATCGTGATCGTCCCCGTGCTCGTCATGACCGCCGTCATCGTCTGGCGGTATCGGGAACGGGCGGGAAGCAAGGCGAAGTACAAGCCCGATTGGGAGCACAACGGCAAGCTGGAGGCGGTCTGGTGGGGCATTCCGATCGTGATCATCATCATTCTCGCTACGGTCACGGTGAAGTACACGCATGCGCTGGAGCCGTCCAAACCGCTGGAGTCCGAGGTCAAGCCGATAACGATCCAGGTGACCTCGCTGGACTGGAAGTGGCTGTTTTATTATCCCGACCAAGGAATCGCTACCGTCAATTACGTACAGTTTCCGGAAGATACGCCAATCAAGTTTTTGCTGACTTCCGACGCGCCGATGAACTCGTTCTGGATTCCGCAGCTCGGCGGCCAAATTTACACGATGTCCGGCATGGCGATGACGCTGCATCTGCAGGCGGACGAACCCGGCGAATATATGGGCTCCGGCGCCAACTTCAGCGGCAGGGAATTCGCAAAGATGCGCTTTACGGCCAAGGCGACGTCGCAGCAGGAGTTCGACGCCTGGGTGGCCGACATCAAGAAGAAGGAGCCCGCGCTCACCGAGCAAACGTACGAGGAACTGGCGAAGCCGGGCGTATCGGACGTGCGCGCCTTCTCGTCGTTCCCGGTCGACCTGTTCGACCGGACCGTCAAAAAATACGGCGCACCCCATAGCAACCACAATGCCGGCGCATTAAGCGGCGCGGAGCATGGGGAACACGACCGTACGGAGACGGGCGGGAAGACGGCGCCGGTCGGGAAGCAGCCGGCGGAGCCGTCCCAAGGCATGACGAAGCAGGAAAGAGGGAGCAGCCATGTGGGAGAGCATTAAGGAATTCGCTTCGGAATTTTTCGTAACCGGGGATCCGCTTATATACGGAGCCGACGTCGCCATCGCGCTGACGCTCGTCTCGATCGTGTTCGTGCTGACCTATTTCAAAAAATGGAAATGGCTTTGGCGCGAATGGCTGACGACGGTCGACCATAAACGGATCGGCATCATGTACATCATCGCTTCGCTCCTGATGCTGTTTCGGGGCGGCGTGGATGCGCTGCTTATGCGCACGCAGCTGGTCATGCCGGACAATACGTTTCTGACCCCCGAGCATTACAACCAGATTTTCACGACGCACGGCGTCATCATGATTTTGTTTATGGCGATGCCGCTCATGTTCGGTCTGTTCAACATCGCCGTGCCGCTGCAAATCGGGGCGCGCGACGTCGCCTTCCCGTTTTTGAACGCGCTCAGCTTCTGGCTGTTTTTCTGGGGCGCGATGCTGTTCAACGTCTCCTTCGTCATCGGCGGCTCGCCGGACGCGGGCTGGCTTGCGTATCCGCCCTTGTCGGAAATGTCGCACAGTCCCGGCGTAGGCCAGGATTTCTATATATGGGGGATCCAAATATCCGGGATCGGCAGCTTGATGACGGGCATCAACTTCATCGTGACGATTTTGAAAATGCGCGCGCCCGGCATGACGCTTATGAAAATGCCGATGTTCACCTGGTCGGTGCTGTCCAGCTGCGTGACGATCATTTTCGCCTTCCCGATTTTGACCGTCACGCTGGCGCTTCTGTTCATCGACCGCTTCTTCGGGGCTCACTTCTTCACCCTCGACGGCGGCGGCAACCCGATGATGTACATCAACCTGATCTGGATGTGGGGCCACCCTGAAGTTTACATCGTCGTGCTGCCGGCATTCGGCATCTTCTCCGAAGTGGTGGCCACATTTGCGAAGAAGCGGCTGTTCGGCTACAAATCGATGGTGTTCGCGCTCATGAGCATCAGCGTGTTCTCGTTTTTCACATGGGCGCACCATTTCTTCACGATGGGATCGGGAGCGAATGTCAACGCGTTTTTCGCCGTCACGACGATGGCCATCGCCATCCCGACCGGCGTGAAAGTGTTCAACTGGCTGTTTACGATGTTCCGCGGCAAAATTACGTTCAAGACGCCGATGCTGTGGACGATCGGCTTCATCCCCTGCTTCGTCGTCGGGGGGATGACCGGGGTGCTGCTGTCGGTGGCGCCGGCGGACTTCCAGTTCCACAACAGCTACTTCTTGATCGCGCACTTCCATCAGGTGCTGATCGGCGGCGTCGCCTTCGGCTATTTCGCCGGCCTGTATTACTGGTGGCCGAAGGTGTTCGGCTTCAAGCTGAACGAAAAAATCGGCAAATGGGCGTTCTGGCTTTGGAACATCGGCTTCTACATCTGCTTCATGCCGCAATACGTGCTCGGCCTGATGGGGATGACGCGCCGCGTCGTCACCTACGGCTGGGATACCGGCTGGTGGGAGCTCAACTTGACGTCGACGATCGGCGGCTTCCTGATGGGGATCGGCTTCCTGTTCCAGGTGTGGCAAATTATGCACAGCCTGAAGTTTATGGAGCGCGATACGACCGGCGATCCGTGGAACGGACGGACGCTGGAATGGTCGATCCCGTCGCCGGCTCCCGCCTACAACTTCGCCACGGTGCCGGTCGTCGATGCGCGCGATCCGTGGTGGGCGGAGAAGCAGCAGCGCGAGGCCGGCCGTCCGGCCGCCCCGGCAGCGGCGTACGAGCCGATTCATATGCCGGGCAACTCGGGCATCCCGTTCATCAAGTCGTTCTGCTGGTTTCTCGCCGGCTTCGGCCTCGTCTTCGACTGGCTGTGGCTCGCCATTCCGGGGCTGATCGGCGTAGGTTTATGCATGCTCGCCCATTCGTTCGTTTACGATAACGACTACTATATCCCGGCCGACGAAGTCGCCCGGGCGGAAGCCGAATCAAGGGGGGCTGTCGGATGAGTACGCACAACATGCACGCACATGCGCACGCGTCCGGAGCCGGCGCGCTTCACGGCGCCGGAGCCGACGCTCACGGGCACCACGACGGCCATCACGATCTCGAGGAGCTTCGGACGTTCGGATTCTGGATCTTCCTCATCACCGACTGTATTTTGTTCGGCACGCTGTTCGCCACGTACATCGTGCTGCGCGGCAATATGAACGGCGGACCGACGCCGCACGAGCTGTTCGAAATGCCCGGCGTCATCGCCGAGACGTTCATTCTGCTGACGAGCAGTTTCACGGGCGGTCTCGCGGTGCTGGCGATGAACCGCGGCTTAAGGGGCGGACTGATCGGCTGGCTGATCGTTACGGCGCTGCTCGGCCTGTCGTTCATCACGCTTGAAGTGACCGAATTCGTCAAGATGGTTCACGAGGGAGCGACGATCAGCACGAGCGCGTTTTTGTCCGGATTTTATACGCTGGTCGGGACGCACGGGCTGCACGTGTCCATCGGGATCGTCTGGATGGCGGCGCTCATCCTTCAGCTTGCGAGACGCGGCATCACGAGCGTTACGCGCCGCAAGGTGAACGTGATCAGTCTGTACTGGCACTTTCTCGACGTTGTATGGATCTTCGTCTTCACGATCGTCTACCTGATGGGGGTGATGTGACATGGCGCAGCATCATTCGTCCAATGCCGGCGGGGCATCGCACCAAGAGCATGGGGCGGGCGGCCATCACGGCTCGCTCAAGCAATACGTCATCGGCTTCGTGCTGTCGATCGTCCTAACGATTATCCCGATTGCCGTCGTGCTGAACGACTTGGCGGAAGGAACCGCGGCGCTCGTCATCCTGCTTGGCACCGCGGCGCTCCAGTTCGTCGTGCAGCTCCTGTTCTTCATGCATTTGCGCGAGGAGAAAAAGCCGCGCTACAACTTGATGACACTGCTGCTCGGTCTCGTCATCCTGCTTACGATCGTGATCGGATCGATCTGGATTATGCAATATAACCAGGTTTACCATTAACCTGCCCGCAGGCGATCCTCCGGAAGGAATCGATTCGGCCCTTAAGGCGAATCTTCACTTCCGGGGGATTTGTTTTTTAGCTGGGGGACGGCATGTGTGGTTACGCCCGTTTTTTTGCTATACTTTGTCATAGGGCTTTGAACATGCGGCAAGTTTCGACCGCCTGCGGGAGTGATAAACGGTGAGTGTCCCCTTCAAGCGGAGAAAGTATAGATACGACGACTATTTGAAATGGGAGGAAGGAGAACGCATTGAATTGATTCATGGGGATGTTTACGCCATGAATTCCACCCCTTCGAGGGTTCACCAAAAGACGTTGGGGCTGCTTTTCACCGAGTTCTCCAATTTTTTGAGCGGTAAACGGTGCGAAGTGTATATCGCTCCGTTCGACGTCCGTCTGCCAAAAGGCCAGGAGCGGGACGAAGACATCGACACGGTCGTACAGCCGGACTTGTCCGTCATTTGCGACCCGAGCAAGCTGGACGACCGCGGCTGCAAAGGAGCGCCGGATCTTGTCGCCGAAGTCATCTCTCCGGGCTCGCTCAAGCTGGATCTGACGTTGAAGAAGCGTCTGTACGAGCAGGCCGGGGTCAAAGAGTTTTGGATCGTCTACCCGCAGGAACGGATTGTGATGGTTTACAGCCGGGACGAGCACGGCAACTTCGACGACGGGGAAACCTACGACCAGCATGCGGTCGTACCGGTCGGCATTTTCGACGATTTTCAAATCGATTTGTCCAAGGTGTTCGCTTAGTTGAGCCTCCCCCGGGACGATTCCTGGTATTCCCCGGGCGTCATCTTGAAGTGTTGCTTGAACACGTAGGAAAAATGCTTGACGCTGACGTAGCCGACCTTCTCGGCTACGTCGTATATTTTCTCCGCCGGGTTGGCGCGCAGCAGCCTTGCCGCCTGCTCCATCCGGATGCGGGTCAGATACTTGATGTACGATTCGCTGCCGGTCTTGTGGAACAGGCTGCTCAAATAAGCGGCGGACACGCCGATCCGCTCGGCGACCAGTGCAAGGCTGAGCGGCTCCGCGTAGTGGGCCGCGACGAATGCTTTCGCCCGCGACACGATATCGCGTTCGTTGTCGCCTCCCTTGCCGGTATCGCGTCCCTCCGCTTCGGGCCTCATCTCTTGAGCGAACAGGCGAACGATATGAACGAGCGGCGGATCCACCGTCGAATCGATCGATTCGACGGCCGGTTCCCGGGATGCCGGATCGAGCGATGCGGCTGCTTGTTGCAGCCGGACGAGCGCCCGTTCCGCCGTCTCCGCCGGATACGGCGGGGAGCAAAGCTCCGCCAGCCGCTCGATCAGGTAGACGCCGTACCTGAGCAAGGCGGCCGAATCGCCGCCGCCGATCAGGCCGGCAAACGGGCGAAGAGCGGCGCGCCAGTCCGCTTCGCCGCCTTCGAGAAGCGCGGTTCGGATCGCGGTAACGGCTCGTTCGGTCTCCTCCGCCTGGTGCCGAACACCGGCAGGTCCGTTTAAGGTGCTGTCCGGACCGTTATGGAAATAGAGCGCGCCGCCGCCGCAAACGACTCGCAACAGCAACATCTCGGCGGCATGCCGATAAGAGACGTTCAACTGCAGCACGTCCGGTTCGGGAGTGCCGACCGCTCCCGTCACGGTCAGCCCCGCATGCGTCCGTATCGCGGCGGACACGCGATCGTACAGGCTGCGGCAGGCGTCCGTGATATCGGCTTCGCTGCCGCCGTTCACCAGAACGGCCGTTCGCTGGCTGCGATCGAAGAACGCGATCATGCCGTCATTCTGTTCGGCGATCTCGGTTGCGACCTGGTGCAGCAGCAGACGATAAATCGCGATGTCGCGGGGAGGCACTGGCTTGGCCAACGCCGACTCCTCGTCCAACACGAGCAGCATGACCGCGCCCTGCTCCTCGAGCAGGCTGATTTTCAGCCGGAAGACGAGCGGGTAAAGCGCCTTGATCTCCACGCTGCTATCCGACACCACGGCCTGCAGAAACTGCTTGGCGACCTGGTCCCGGGACGCTTCCGAAGCGTTGCGCAGAGCGGCAACCGCGAGACTTTCGCTATCCTCGCGCGCAAGAGCCGATGCCGTCTTGTCGAGCGCGGCCCGGAGCTCCTCTTTGACGATCGGCTTGAGCAAATAATCGTTCACTCCGTAGCGAATCGCTTCCTTCGCCATCGCGAAATCGTCGTAGCCGGACAGGATGACGATCCGCGGCCGCTTGTCGCGCTCCGACACCGCGCGGCACAGCTCGAGACCATCCATGACCGGCATCTTGATGTCGGTCACGATCAGGTGGACCGTATGGCGATCCAATGCATCCAGCGCCTCCCGGCCGTCCATCGCTTCCGCGACAACTTGCCAGCGCCCGTCCAACTCCGGGATGTTCTCGCGCAGAAATTCCCGGGTCAACGGCTCGTCATCCACGATCAACACGTTATACATGTCCCGTCCCCTCCCGTTCCGCATCCTTGGGCAGATCGATCGCAACCCGCGTGCCCGCTCCGGGCGCACTGTCGATCGTCAGTCCGTACTCCGCACCGTAGCGAATCCGGATGCGGCGATGCACGTTGACCAGCCCGATGCCGCCCGAATCGTTCGAGCCGCCTTCCGGCCGTTCCGAGCCGGCCAACCGCTCGCGCAAGCGGGCCAGCGTATCCGCGTCCATCCCGACCCCGTCGTCCTCGACGACGAACCGGTACCGGTCGGTCCCGATCTCGCATCCGATGCGGATCGTCGTCCGCTCCTTCTTCGCCTCGCAGCCGTGAATGACGGCATTCTCCACAATCGGCTGAAACAGCACGTACGGAACCCGCAATTCGTACACCGATGCCGGTATGCCGATCTCGTAGACGAGCCGTCCGTCGTAACGGCTGCTCTGGATGCCGAGGTACGCTTCCAGCAGCTCGATCTCCCTTCGGAGCGGAACCTCCTGATCCCAACGCGTCATCGCGCGCAGTATGCCGCTCAAGTCCTGCAGATGGCGGACCGCCTTGTCGTGGCGGCCCGACTGCATGAGCATGCTGATCATGTTGAGCGTGTTGAAGAGGAAGTGCGGCCGGATCTGGTTGAACAAAGCTCGAATCTGCGCTTCCTTCTGCAGCAGCTTCGCTTCGTACACCTCCTTGACCAGCTCCGTATTCCGCTCCAGCATCTCCCGAATGTTGCGGACCATCGCGTTGAACGACCGCCCCAAGTAACCGATCTCGTCCTGGCGGGGATGCGGGAACGAGACGTTCAAGCGACCGCGCTCCACATCCTTCATGAGCCGGACGATCGCAAGCAGCGGCTTCAGGAACCGTTGTACGAACAGGAACAGGACGATTAGCGCCAGGAACGAGCAGCCTATGGCGATCCCGAATGCCGCATTACGCGTTTCGACGGCCTGCCGGTTCCATTCCTCCCGCGAATGCATCGAGACGATGGTCCAGTTGGCCCGAGGAATCGGCACCTCGTTGCGCACGTAGGTCTTGCCGCCCGCGTGGACGATGCGCGCGCCTGCGGCTGCCTGCGGCTTCGTCGTCTGCGCGCTCCCGGCCTCGGCCGGAAACGCCGCTTCCCGCACCCGGTCGGGGCCGCTGGCGTAGATCACGTTGCCGTTGCCGTCGACGACGAACAGGCCGCCTTCCGCGCCGAGGTCGACCTTGTCGCAGATGTCCGCGATGCCCCGGTAGTTGGCGTCGACCTTGATGACGCCGAGCAGCCGGCGGCTGTCGGTCGTGCTGCGGATCTGCCGCGCCACGGAGAACAGCTTCAGCTCCGGGCCGCTTCGGGTCTGACCGGTCTCGCCCGGGATGAATACCGGCTCCTGCGAGGCGAGCGCCGAAGTGTACCAGTCCTTGCTCAGCACGTCGGCGATCCGGTCGGCGGCCAGAGGGATGCGCTGGCTTACGTACAGCTCGTCCGTGTATAGAATAACGCGCAGGATGTCGCTGCGCGGATAGATCATGATCCCGTCGAGATAGCCTTCCACGAGCCGCGTCTTCTCCAACTGTTCCAGATCGGAGTCCCGAACGTTCTCCTCGAGCGACCGCATGACCGTGTCGTTATGGTAAGGAGCCAGCGTCAGCCGGAACAAGTCGTCCAGGTACGTGTCGACGTTGAGCGCCACCTGCTCGATCGTTTGCCGGATCTGTCCGTCCGTCTGCGCTTCGAAATAATGCGTGTAGCGCCAGTAAGACAGCACCGACTCCAAAAACACCGAGCCGAGCAGCAGCAAGGCCGTTATGACCAGCAGCTTGAGCCGGATGCTCCAATCCCCATATTTGCGCACGCGAAACCGCCACGTTTTCAACGGCCACCCCATCCTTTCGACCAGCGTGTCCTGTAGGCTTCCCTAACCCCGCTCGACTCGTCGGTAACAGACTCCACCGGAGATCCATCTCTCAATCTCACGATCCAGTATATCGGATCGCCGCGCGGCGCCATAGACTTTTTCCGCCGATCTAAAAAATCCGCACCTTCATCGCAAAAATCCGGTGTTTTGCCCGTGTCCGCCTCCCCCCTACAATAGAAATTGCAAGAGGTCGAATACAGGGGAGGAAGGCAGCTTGGCTAGAGGCAAAAAGTGGTTCGCATTGGCGCTGTCTGCCGTCGTGATCGCAACGCTGGCGGCATGCGGGGGCGGCAACAACGCATCGTCAGGCGGTGGTCAAGGGACGCAGCCTGGAACGGGAGCTTCCGGGACGTCCGGCAAGAAGGAAGAGGTGAAGCTGAAGTTTCTGACCGGCAAGGTGGAGACGGTCGACTGGATGAACGATCTGATCAAGAAGTTCGAGGCGGCCAATCCGGGCATCAAGGTGGAGCAGGAATACCAGAAGGACGCGAGCAACGTCATTAAGGTCAAATTCGCCTCCGGTGACGTTCCCGACATCACGACCGTCGTCACGCAGGACTTTATCGATCAAGGCAAATACGTCGATCTGACGAACGATCCGGTCTGGTCGCGCATCGAGCCGTCGATCAAAGAGCTGAGCACCGACATCAAGACGGGCAAGACGTACAAGATCGCCACCAACATGACGATGGCCGGCATTTTCTACAACAAGAAGCTGTTCAACGAGCTCGGGCTCAAGGAAGCGACGACGTGGGACGAGTTTCACGCCAATTTGATGGCGATCAAGGAGAAGAAGCCGGGTGTCGTCCCGATGTTCCTGGCCGGCAAGGACTCGTGGACGCTCGGTCATCTGATCGAGTTCATGGCGCACGGGGTGATCAAGCAGCAGCTCGGCATCAAGGATGCGCGGGCCGCGTTCATCAACAACGACACGGCCAAGCTCGCGTTCGACGCGCCGGGCGGCAGCATGGAGACGTTTGCCAAGCGGATGCTCCAGCTTGAGGACGACGGTCTCGTCAACAAAGATTTGCTGACGGCGACCTATGACAACCAGAAGCAGGAATTCGCCGCCGGACGCGTAGGGGTCATCAGCCAGGGGATGTGGGTGCTTGCCGACCTGCTCAAGCTCGATCCGGCCGTGAAGGATTGGATCGGCTTCAGCCCGTTCCCGCCGATCGTCGACGGCACGAAGCCGGTCGTCCTGTCGGCGGAGGATTCCGCTTATGCGATTACCGCCGATTCGAAGCATCCGGAGGAAGCGAAGAAGTTTCTGCAATTCCTGTTCCAGGCGGACAACCAGAAGGCGTACAGCGAGTTTCTGAAAACGCCGTCGGCGTTCAAGGACGTCAGCGCCGACTGGGGCGTGCTTAAGGAGGACGCGTCGAAAGCGCTCGGCAAAGCGGTCCCGATCGCCTTCACCGACACGCCGTCGGGCTTCTCCGGCGACGACGCCGGCCGCATGGTGCAGGAGCTGTTCGCGGGCAAGTACAAGGCGCCCGCTGATTTCGCCAAGGCGTACGCGGAGACGTGGACCAAGGGCTGGAGCGCCGCCAACAAGAAATAACACGACAGACGGACGCCTATGCAGACACTCGGGCGTCCGTCGATCCATCGGGAGCGATGAAGTTGCACATCATGCGCCGTTTGGGCGGCAACCTGCACAAGGCGATGGCTTTGCCGGCCTTGCTGCTGTTCGCCGTCTTTTTCCTCATCCCGCTCGCCCAGGGGATCGGCATCAGTCTGACCGACTCCAACGGGGTGGCGAAGCCGAATTTCGTCGGCTTGCAGAACTTCGCGGACTTCTTCCGGGACGACCGGGCGAAGCGGGACATCGCCAACACCGTGCTGTTCGCCGCGGCCAGCGCGCCGCTGCTCAACCTGTTCGGGCTCGCCTACGCGCTGCTGCTCGACCGGCCGTTCCCGGGGCGCAACGCCGTCCGGGCGATCGTCTACCTGCCGGCCGTCATCAGTCCGCTCATCATGGGGTACATCTGGTATTTCCTGCTCCAGCCGGGGCGGGGCTTCCTGCATCAGGTCGGCGAGCGGTACGGCATCGGGGCGCTTCAGACCGACTGGCTCGGCAGCGCCTCGACGACGCTGTGGGTCATCGTGCTCGTCAACGTCTGGCAGTACGTCGGCATGACGATGATCGTCTATCTGGCCGGTTTGCAGTCGATTCCGGGCGAAGTGCTGGAGGCGGCCAGGATCGACGGCGCTGGCTACTGGACGACGCTCAGAAGCATCACGATTCCGCTGCTCGCGCCGTCGATCAACATCAACGTCGTGACGAACATCATCGGCTCGCTGTCGGTGTTCGACATCATCGTCGCGCTGACGGACGGCGGACCGGGCTACAGCACCGAATCGCTCAGCCTGTACATCATGCGGATGCTGTACGGCAGCTTCACCGGCTACTCCACGGCGGTGGCGATCCTGCTGTTCCTGATCATCCTGGTACCGGTATCCGTCTACCTGATGCTCATGCGCAGGCGGCAGATCGAAGCGTGAGGGGGTGTGGAAAATGCGTACGCCGATAGCGTCCGTATCGAAGGGCATCGCCGTCATGGTCGTATCGCTGGTGTCGCTGCTGCCGTTCTACAGCTTGTTCTATCTGTCCGTCCGCTCGCCGTCGGCCCGCTCGTTCGAAGGACAGTTGCTCGTGCCGGACTTCCGCTTCGCCAACTTCGTCGAGGCGTGGAACGTCTCGCGCATCGGGCAGGCGATCGGCAATTCGCTCGTCATTACGGCCGGGGCGGTTCTGGTGCTGATCCTGTTCGCCTCTGCGGCGGGGTTCGCCATCGCCCGCAACCGGGACTGGTTTCACCGGCTCGCGTTCCGATTGTTTCTCGTCTGCATGATGATTCCCGCCATCATCATCACGGTGCCGCTCTATACGCTGATGAAATCGATCAACGGCATCAACACGCATTGGGCGATGATCCTGCTGCTGGCGGCCCATGCGCTGCCGTTCTCGGTGTTTCTGTACACGAACTTCATCCGGGCGATTCCTCGGGAGATGGAGGAGGCGGCCGTTATCGACGGATGCACGCCGTTCGCGGCGTTCTGGCGGGTGACGTTCCATCTGCTGAAGCCGGTGACCGCGTCCGTCATCATCCTGAACGGGCTGAGCATCTGGAACAACTACGCGCAGTCGGTGTTCTTCCTGCAGGACCAGTCGATGCGGACGGTGCCGCTTGCGGTGTCGATGTTCTTCCAGAAATACGGCGCGCAGTGGAACCTGATGGCGGCGGCGGCGGTCATCGGACTGGCTCCGGCGGTGGCGGCGTTCCTGCTGTTCCAGCGCTACTTCATGAAAGGAATCGCCGCGGGAGCGGTCAAAGGTTGAGCACTATGCAGGGAGGCGCAGCATGAATTCGGATGAATATTTGCAAAACGAACAAGTGGAGAGAGAACGCGATCGGTACGCGGAAATCGGCGCAGAGGGCATGCAGGCCGCAAAGGCAATAACCGCGCAATCGGGCACGCAAGCCGCTCCGAGTTTTTATGCCCCCACTGCGGCCGCCTCGTCGGGAAAACCGCGCCTGCTCGACCTGTACCCGGCCAAAGCCCAGTTCGCCAGCGGCGACACCGTCGTGCTGGTCGCCGAGATCGACAATCCAGGCGTTGAGCCTGCCCGGCTCGAGCTGGAACTGACGGTCATGCATTTGAACCGGACGATGGGCACGCACCGCCAGTCTGTCGATGTCGAAGCGCAAGCGGCGGCGGCGATCCGGATCGCCGTCGGCCCGATGCACGTCGAAGGCGTGCTGGGCTGCGGCGCCGATGCGCGGCTCCTCCGAGGGGACGAGGAGATCGGCCGGCTGTCCGGCGCGTTCGACGTCGTATCGGACTGGCGACTGGCGCCTCGCTACGGCTTCTTAAGCGATTTCCACCCGGACGAAGCCGGGGACGGCGAAGACGCGCTGGCGTTGTGCAAGCTGCACGTCAACCTCGTCCAGTTCTACGACTGGATGTACCGCCACGATCGGCTCGTCTCGCCGCACGATCCGTTCGAGGATCTGATGGGGCGGACGCTCAGCCAACAGGTGGTGCGGGAGAAGATCGGCCTGTGCCATCGATACGGCATGAAGGCGATTGCCTACGGCGCCGTCTATGCGGCGAGCCGGGACTTTTACGACGCTCACCCCGACTGGGGGCTGTACGGCAGCGGCGGGCGGGTGCTCGACCTGATCGGTCGGTTCTTCATCATGAACGTCTCGGAGCGTTCCCCGTGGCGCAACCATATCATCGGTCAATACCGGGAAGCGGTCGAAGCGCTCGATTTCGACGGCATCCATATGGATACGTACGGATTTCCGAAAACGGCGATATCCCGCCTGAACGGGGAAGCTCGGGTCGAGCGGCTGGAAGAGCAGTTCCCCGGTCTTATCGACGATACGCGGCAGGCGCTGGACGCCACGGGCAAAGACATCGCCCTCATCTTCAACAATGTCGGCAACTGGCCGGTCGGCGCCGCCGCCCGCGCCGCGCAGGATGTTGTCTATATCGAGGTATGGAAGCCGTACGAGCGGTACCATCACATCCGCGAGCTGATCGCCGGCGGCAAGCGGGACGGCGGCGGCAAGCCGGTCATTCTGGCCGCGTACCTGAAGCCGTTTCGCGACGAGCCGGCGGAGGCCGCCCAATCGGCGGCGCTGCTCCTGACCGCCGTCATCGCCGCCCACGGCGGCGGCCATCTCTTGCTCGGCGAGCGGTATGGCGCGCTGACGGTGGCGTACTACGCCGATTATGCGCCGCTGCCCGAGACGTTTGTCCGCACGATGCGGACGTACTGCGATTTCATCGTGCGTTACCACAACTTGATGTTCGACCGCGATCTGGTCGACGTGTCGATGACGCACGCGGACGGGGACAACCTCGAGTACGTCGTGGAAAACGTCCCCTGCAGCGCGTACGGGGAACCGGACCGGGTATGGGCGGTTCTGCGCGAGAAGCCCGGGCTCAAAACGGTCCACCTGATCAATCTCGTCGGCAACGACGACCGCTGGAACGCAGGGAAGCGGGAGCCGCAAACGCAGGAAAACATCCGCGTCGCCATCCAGGTGGAGGAGCGCGTGCGCTTCGTGCTGCTGGCCACCCCCGACGAAGAGATGGGCCGGCCGCGCGAGGCCGAGTACGCGATCGAAGACGGCCCCCGCGGCAAGCGAGTCGTCGTGACCGTGCCGAGGCTGCGTTGCTGGACGATGCTCGCGGTGGAGCTGGACAAGGATGTTCCGTTCGGCTGATCTGTCTGGTGACGGCAGGACTTGAGTGCGATCGTACGGCTGACGCGTCCGGCGTCCAACGTCAGGACTTAAGGACAATACTCCGTTCGGCCGACGCTTCCGACGTCGGCCGGACTCGAGTATAGATACCCTCAACAGACGAAAGGAGGCGATGCCGCCGAAGACGGCATAATCGAAGGGCAGCGAGAGCCAGACGCCGCGACACCATTTTGCGAGCAAAGGAGCGAAGCAATGGGATGAAATTCGCATGGAGCAAGACGGGATTCGCATTGTTGGCCGGATTGATCGTCTTTCTTCTGCAAGCCTCGGCGACGCACGCCGCGTCGTCCGGGATCGTCAAGCGGGTGTACACCGACAAAGCCCGCTACGCGCCGGGGGCGACGGCGGTTATTTCCGTCGAGCTGACCAACGATACCGGCGCCGCTTACAACGGCAGCGTGTCGCTCGCCATCAGCCACCACGAGACACAGGTGCACACCGCGTCGCAAAACCTATCCCTAGCAAACGGAGCAAGCACGGTCGTCACGTTTTCGTGGACAACCCCCGCCGCCGACTTCCGCGGCTACTACGTGCGGATCTCGGCCGGAACGGCGGGCTCGGGAGCAACGGCCAT
>Ga0310832_100969_pt1 | contig 14644 bp, 9 predicted proteins | sample WT_ome_7_FD_201303 | JGI IMG/M metagenome (GOLD analysis project Ga0310832, IMG submission 201303) | Sorghum-adapted microbial communities enriched on wild type (WT) sorghum from Joint BioEnergy Institute, Emeryville, California, United... ...
AGGCAAGCTGGAACATTTGGACGCCTGCATGTAATCGATTACACGATTTCGGGAGGGAATGGAATCCATGGAGAAGCAACCGGACATCATCAAGGCGACCGCGACGGATGCGAACCTGAAAAATTACGAGGAAGCCCGCAGAACGTTCAGTTGGGCGGAAGTGGAAAAACAGTTTTCCTGGTATACGACGGGCAAAGTGAATATGGCTTATGAAGCGATCGACCGCCACGTCGAATCCGGCCTCGGGGACAAACCGGCGCTGCTGTACAGCGACGCGACGCGCGACGAGACGGTTACGTTCGCGCAAATGAAAGCGAATTCGAACAAGTTCGGCAACGTGCTGCGCAAGCTCGGTGTCGCCAAGGGCGACCGCGTCTTCATTTTTATGCCGCGTTCGCCGGAGCTGTACTACGCGCTGCTCGGCACGATCAAGATCGGCGCCATCGCCGGCCCGCTGTTCGAAGCGTTCATGGAGCAGGCGGTGCGCGACCGTCTCGAGGACAGCGAAGCGATCGCCATCGTCACGACGCCGGCGCTGCTGCCGCGCGTGCCGATCGCCGATCTGCCGCATTTGAAGCACGTTATCATCGTCGGCGACGACATCCCCGCAGGCGAACGTTACGTCGACTTCAAGCGCGAGATGGCTCAGGCTTCCGACGAGCTGGCCATCGAATGGGTCGACCGTGAAGACGGACTGATTCTGCACTATACGTCCGGATCGACGGGCAAGCCGAAAGGCGTGCTGCACGTGCACAACGCCATGATCCAACATTATTATACCGGACAAATCGTGCTCGATCTGAAGGAAAACGACATTTACTGGTGTACCGCCGACCCGGGCTGGGTAACGGGCACAAGCTACGGCGTATTCGCCCCGTGGCTGAACAAAGTGACGAACGTCATCCGCGGCGGCCGGTTCAGCCCGCAAGACTGGTACGCCACGATCCAGCGCTACAAAGTGACGGTATGGTACAGCGCGCCGACCGCTTTCCGGATGCTGATGGGCGCCGGCGACGATACGGTGAAGCAGTTCGACCTGTCCAGCCTTCGCCACGTGATGAGCGTCGGTGAACCGCTTAACCCGGAAGTCATTCGCTGGGGGTTGAAGGTGTACAACCATCGCATTCACGATACGTGGTGGATGACCGAGACGGGAGCCCAGCTCATCTGCAACTACCCGAGCATGGACATCCGTCCGGGATCGATGGGCAAGCCGATTCCGGGAACGGAAGCCGCCATCATCGACGACAACGGCAACGTCCTGCCGCCGAACCGGATGGGCAATCTGGCGATCAAGACGCCGTGGCCTTCGATGATGCGCCGCATTTGGAACAATCCGGCCAAGTACGAAGAATATTTCCGCCTCAAAGGCTGGTACGTGTCGGGTGACTCTGCCTACATGGACGAGGACGGCTATTTCTGGTTCCAGGGACGCGTCGACGACGTCATCAACACATCCGGCGAACGGGTCGGACCGTTCGAGGTGGAAAGCAAGCTCGTCGAGCATCCGGCCGTCGCCGAAGCGGGCGTTATCGGCAAGCCGGACCCGCTGCGCGGGGAAATCATCAAGGCGTTCATCTCGCTGCGCGCCGGATACGAGCCGAGCGAGGAGCTGAAGGCGGACATCGCCAAGTTCGTCAAGGAAGGGCTGTCCGCGCACGCCGCACCGCGCGAAATCGAGTTCAAGGATAAGCTGCCGAAGACGCGCAGCGGCAAAATTATGCGCCGCGTTCTGAAGGCGTGGGAGCTCGGCCTGCCGACCGGCGACCTGTCGACGATCGAAGACTGAGCGGCACGTTTGCAAATGGCAATGAAAAGAGCAGGTTTTGGCCACGCGGGGCCAACCTGCTCTTTTTTGCGCATGCCGCCGGCATGCTGTCCCGACCGGACGGCGGTTAACTCGCCGCCGGTTCCAGCTTCGCCTGCACGATCAAACGGTGCGTCGCGTTCACGACCGGATCGCAAGAGATCAAGGTAAGAATGCGATCGTCGCCGTTTTTGTTCAAAACAGACACATCCGTAGGCTCGACGATCACGACGCGATAGACGTTGTACACGTACCGGTCGCCCGCTGTCCGGATGACGATCTCGTCGCCGACCTTCACCTCGTCCAGCCGGTTGAACAGCCGTCCTTTCGTGCGGGCGCGGTGAGCGGCGATCGCCGCGTTGCCAATCTGCCCGAGCGGCGCCGTCTCCGTCATATGGGCGGCAGCGGATTTCATGTTTTCCAACGTGGCGCCTTCCAGCACGGGAAGCTTGACGCCGATCGCCGGAATTTCGATGGTGGCGATCGGCTTCTTCGCTTCTTTGGCGACGGCGGCCGCCTCCTGCACCGGCGGGGCCGTTTCGGCCGGCTGAAGCGGAAGCGGACCGGCATCCGCCGCAGGAGCGGCCTGCGACGAAGCCGCTGCCTCGCCTTCCGCGGCCGGATCGTCTGCGCTTGTCTGTTCCAGCACTTGGGAAAGACGCTGGTAGCCGGCAATCGCGTCCGCGTCCACAGCCGGTTCCGTTTCGGCAACGAGCCGCTCGGCCTCCTGCAGCAGCCGGCTCTGTTCCAGGTCCGCCCTCCATTCCATCCACCTGGGCGCGGCGATGATCAGCAACCCGAGCAGCATCAATCCGTACGATAGTTTGCGCATGCGTCCACTCTCTTTCCATAAGCGGACTCCCCTTGCCCCGGCCGTTGCCGGAACAAAGGGAGTCGATCCGCCTTGCGGCTCTTTACTTCGTTTTCGCGCTTCTGCGTCTTGCGTAAATTCCGAGTCCGATCAGTGCGGCACCTGTCAAGTAGTACGGCAGGCGGCTCGGTTCGCCCGTCTTCGGAAGCGTCTGGACGTCCCCGCCTGTGCCTGATTTCGGTTCGACCCCGCCCTTCGGCGTCGGCTCGTCGGGGATGTCGATCGTCGGATTCGTCCGGTCGATCGCTTCCGGCGGCGGCAAATCCGGATTCGTCGGCTTATCGGCCGGAGGCACTCCGCCCCTCGGCGTTTCTTCATCCGGGATGTCTACCGTCGGATTGTTCGGGCTCGGGGTCGTCGGCACGATCGGATCGTCCGGATTCACCGGAGTTTCCGGTTCGTCCGGGCTGCCTGGCTCATCGGGATTGCCCGGGTTGTTCGGCTCGCCCGGATTGCCCGGTTCACCCGGATCACCCGGTTCCGACGGCTGCTTGACGTTCGTGAATACGATTTTCACCGTTTCCGTGGAGCCGATCGTCACGTCGAGCTTGGCATCGCTTAGGACGTACCCGGCCGGCGCTTCGATTTCCTCCAGCGTGTAGTCGCCGTACGGCAACTTGTCAAATGCGGCAATTCCTTGCTCGTTCGTCGTGACGATCCGCGTATCGCCGCTATCGGCTTTGGCGGTCAGCTTGAACTTCGCTCCTTTAAGCACCTTTGCCGTGTCGTCCTTGTCGACTTTGACGACTTCCAGCCCGCCCACGGGAGGCGGAACGATCTTTTTCGTGTTCGTGACGACGATTCGCTTCGTCTTGCCGGGATCGGCCGTCACGCTGGAATCGATCGTGACCGGCGTCTCCGCCGTATCGATTTCATAGCCGTCCGGAGCGGACAGCTCCTTCAAAATATAGTTGTCGTAGAGCAGGTTCGTAAACAGCGCTTTGCCTTCCGCGTTCGTCGTTTGCACCATCGGCGGGCGCTTTTCGGCCGCGTCGTACAGAACGAACTTCGCTCCCTCCAGCACCTTGGCCGGATCGTCCTTGTCAACCTTGGTCACTTCCAGGCTGCCGGTGACCCCGCTGCCGGAACCGGAACCGGACGATACGCGGACGATAATTTCCGTCGTAGTCGGCACGATTTCGGTTTTGACCTGCTCGCCGCTAAACGTAACCGAGTTTTTCACCTTGTCTTTGTCGCCGGCGTTGATGAACGACTGGTATTCCAAAACATAAGCCCGCGAAATCGGATGTTTGAAGCTCAGGACGAACTTCTCCTGATCGCCGTCCGGAGTCGGAACGGTCGTAAAGACGAGATCGTAATCCACGTCCTTAACAAGCTCCGCCGTCGGATCTTTCTCCGTCGTACCCGGTTTGGCGGCAAACAGACGGAACGAATCGGGAATCAAAATTTGATTCAGGCTCGGCGTATCTTCGATTTTCGCATTCGAAACGTACGACTGGGATTCGTTGATTTTGATCGTCCAGTCGATCTTGTTGCCGTTTTGCTTGCCCGACTTGGACACATATTTGCCGCCGTTCGGAATGCTGAGCGTGGCCGGCCACTCCGCCTTTTTGACGCCATCGCTCCACAGCTCCGCCGTATTTTTGACCTGGGGTTCGATCAATTGCTCTTCCAGCGACGTTTGGAACGAGATCCAATACGGGTCGTCAATCGTGTAGGCAAAAGAAATCGTCAGTGTGTTGCCGTTCGACTCGGACGGCTTGTCGACCGTGTAATCCGTACCCTCGATGAGCTTTTTGACCTTCATGATATAGTGGGAAGGCCCGGTCAATTCCGTAAGGTACACGATCAGGGAGCCGTCCACAAACTGTTGACCCGGTTGCACGACGTCCGTCACTTTGGCGTTCGGGAACGTGTCGAGGTTGTAGTTCGCCCAGATTTCCCACGTGACGATTTTGTTCACCGGATCGTAGCTGCCGCGTTTCTCGCCATTGTTCTTGGTGAATCGGTCCGGCTCAAACGTTCCATAATCGGAGCGCTCCTTCGGCGTCCCGTTTTCTTGCCAGGTGACTTTGGCGACATTTTTAATCGTATCGTTGTTCGTTTTCCAATCCAGATCGAACTTGGTCCTGTAAGTGATCACGACGGTATCCGTAAGCGGCGTAAGGAACTGGATCGTGAACCCTTCGCGCGGATTCGAATCGTCCACCGTATAGTCCGTATCAAGGATGAGGGTCATACTCCCGCTTGTGATGACCAGCGTACCCGGCAAAAACTCGAGGCCGCCGTTCGTGAACGTATCTTCGACCACGACATGTTCCATCGTGTATTTCGTTCCGTCCGGCTTCGCGTCGGCGTTCAGCGTAATTTTCCATTCGTTCGTCTTGTCTTTGTAATTCGTATTTTTTGCGTTGTCCTTAATGACGATCTTGTCGTTAATGGTTACGGTCTTTCTGTCGCTCTCCCCGGTTTTTGCCCACACCTTATTCGTCACGTTCACTTGCCCGATTACACGTTCTTTCAGCTGCGTCTTGTATTTGATCGTATACGGCGAGTCGACATCGTTCTTGAACTTCAGCTTGAATCCGTCTGCTGTCAGCGTCACCGTATATTGCGTATCGGGCAAAAGCTCGGGTCCGGTTCCTATGAACACCTGAAGCGAATTCGGGACGAGCTCCGAACCGGTGCCGAACACGTCGGTCAATTCCGCATCGTCTGCGGAAATGTGGTCTTTGCTGTAGTTGTATCGGATGAGCCAGGCGATAATTCCTTTTTCGTAATCGCTGTTGTCCTTGTCAACCGTTTTGTCCAGTAAAAGCCCCCGATTGACGGTTACCGTAGCGCTTGCCGTCAGCTTGGCGATATTTTCGCCGGTCAGTTCGGCGTTGTTCGTAAAGCTCGTTTGATCCCCAACGATGTCGGTGGAGTAGACGACTTCATACGCATTGACGATGCCTTCCCCGTTAAACGTCACCGTAAAGCCGTTCGCGTCCGTTTGCACGGTGTAGTCGCTCGCATCAAGAGGCGCGCCGCGAACCGTCGTTCCGTCCACGTTCACTTGCAGGTTGTACACTTGGATCGTGTCCGGAAGCAATTGCAGGCCGGCCGGAATCGTGTCGCTCACCTTGGCCTGCTTGACGTACTCCAGCTTCTTGTTCAGCTCGATCGACCAGTCGATCCGCTCCGGGCTCCCGTCGACATACTCGCCGGACTTATCCAGAGGCGACGACACAGGGGGCTCCAAATGCACGATAATGATCTGTTCGCCGCTGGTGACCGGAATTTTGATAACGATCTCCGTGCTGCCCTGAATCACTTCCGTGCGGAATTCGGTCTTGACCTGCAGCTGGCCGCTTATGTTGGAGTGCGTCTCCACATAATCGGTGAAGGTCATCACAACTTGGCCCGCCATGTCCACCGTAAAGGTGCCGACCAGTTGCCCTTCTCCGTCCAGAAGATTTCCGGCGATGTCGTTATAAATGGCAAACTGCGGCGGCAGATGGAACGTAAACGTATCTCCCGCCTTGTAGCCGTGTCCGTTCGGCAGCTCCCAATCGTAAATCAGATGGACCGCTCCGCCGATCTCCAGATTTTGCCCCGGATTGTACACGGCGTCGATGACGTTTCCGTCCTTGTCCTTTAGCGTCACTTTAGTGATGATGTTTTCCGGCAGAGCGAGCTTGACGATCGGGGGGCCGTAGACCGTGCCGCTGACGCCGCCGTAGACGCTGCCGTAGACGTCGCCCGTCACCGAGCCCGGACTGTCCGCAAATACCGGCAGCGCCGCTCCTCCGAACAACACGTTGACCATAAGCAGCAGAGTGACCAACATACTGCTGATTCGCTTCTTCATGATTTCTCCTTTACTCCCGACTTTTACCAACCAATTCCACAATCGTTCCCCGCTTCCAGCCCGTCATCCGACGACGGACGCAACGTTATGACCTATGTGCCGATCCGGGCAATTCCGTTGCTGTCGCATTTCCGTTGAATCGAGCTTGGGTGTCGGCACATCGAGTGCGTACAGACCACCTCCGGCCATTCAAATTCAACTGGCTGCCTGCCCGCCGGACCTATCACGAGCCGTGCTTATTATGTATGGGCGGCCGGCAGAGACTTGAACTCTAAGGATTATACCCTTGTAATCTATACAAAATCTGAAAAAAACGCCAATTAGCCCTGAACGAAAACTCGTCCAGGGCGAGACTTTTGTCCTATGTGATTTTTGACTTAATACACCTTGGATATTACATATCGGGAGGCGTCCTTGACCATCTCAAATGCTTGTCCATTCGCCTTCCATCCGGCATCGACGGTCGTGTCGACCGTCACCCACCGGCCGCTCAAATACACTTCGTTCCAAGCATGATACACATCGACATAGGACGATGTTCCCATAGCAAGCTTGGTCGGAATACCTATGCTTCGCAGCATGGCGGCAAAAAGCGACGAAAATCCGTAACAAATATCTTTTTGGTTGGTCAGCGTGCGATCGGGATCCGGCATGTAATCGGAGCCGACTGTCGCAGCCAAATCGTAATCGTACTGAATATGGTTTACGATGTAGTCGTAAACGGCTTGTGCTTTTTCCTCGTCGTTCTTCAGCTCCGCCGTCAGCTCCTTCGCCATTTGAACGGCTTCGGCCGCTTCGGCCCAGTTCACGTTTTGCACGGAAGCCAGATAGACGGCGTTCGGGTCGGCCAGCTCCAGCGCAACCGATGCTTGCTGCACGACTTGGTAGGACGTACCGCTGATCTGCTCAAGCACGGCAATCGTATAGTCGCCATTCCCCAACTGCAGCGGGAACGACTCCTCCGCAACACCGGCGCGCAGCGTGTACGTATATTTGTCGGCTCCTTTGGAGATGAGCAGCTTCGTCTTGACGTCAGCCCGCACCTCGTATCGGACGCCGATGACTCCTTGATTCAATTGTTCCAGATTCAGCCAATCGCTCGCTTCGGCCTTTTGGACAGGCATCGGGCCTAGCAAGGACAAGCAGAGGATGAGCGCAACGGCAACCAGCAATGCTTTGCGCATGCCCCCAAAACTCCCTTCGGTAGCCAGGCTGCCATTCGACTTACGTCAAGAAGGCCCTGTGGCTTTGCGTCCTTGCCTTTCGGCAAGTTTGCCCTTATCGCGGTCGAGTCTTGTCAACTCCCGGGGCGGGAAAATACCGTATGAAAGAAAAAAAAGCATTCATTCGGTAGCTGGCTGCCATTGACCGGAGTCAAGAAGGCCCTTTAGCTTTGCGTCCCTGCCTTTCGACAGGTTTGCCATTATCGTGAAAAGCTTCTACAAATAGAATACCAAATTTTGCGAGCAAATCAAGCGAAATTTTATCAAAACGCATGAAAATGTCGCAATCTGTCACGGCGCGCAAATCCCGACATGCATCGCACAATGGCCTGGAATCGTTACCGGTATGACAAAAAAAGCCGCTCCGCCATCTGCGAACGATGACGGAGCAGCCGTTTTGTGCGTGATTTCGTTGTCGGCGATCAGCCGAGCCGCATCCCTTCCGGAAGCTCGAAGCGGTTGTACCCTTCCATCCGGAACGGGGCTGTCCGCACGGCCCACGGGAACGGATACTCGGAGAACAGCTTCCGCTGCTCGGCCGCGTCGCTCATATGGCTGGACAGGCCGGGAACGTTGCGGGACACGACGCCGCCTTCCCCCACGTCTTCGCGGACGTACTCGTCGGGAATCGTCCGCACGGCGCCCGCGGAGAGGAACGCGCCGTTGGAAGCGGCCATGAAGCTGCGGCAATCGTCGATCGGAGCGTACAACGGCTCACCCCGGCCGATCGCGGCCATCATGTTGCGGTACATGTTCGCAACCAAATGTTCCGGACCGAACGCCCACGTGCTCTCGCCTTCCCGGTTGCGAATCGTCAGCTTGTTCTCATACGTCCACAGCGCCTCGCCTTCCGTGCCGCGAATCCGGACGGACGGCGTCTCACTCCGGTCGTGGCAGACGGTGGCGAAGAAATGAACGGTCGCCCCGCCCGCGACGCCGATGCGCACGCAGGAGGTATCCTCGCTCTCGATCCGGTTGGCGTGGTACAGCTCGGCCTGCACCCATTCGGGCGCGGCCTTCGCCGCCTCGCCGCTGCCGGCGAACAGCAGGCAGTTGTGCAAAAGATGCGCGAGCGGGTTGTTGATCGTGCCGTCGAGGACGAGCATACCGTTGTGGGTCAGCTTGCCGGCCCAGCCGGTGCGCGCATAGTACGCCTCGTCGCGCTTCCACATGCCGAGCCCGGTGACGTCCGTTATGCGTCCGAGCGCGCCTGCGCGCAGCAGCTCGATCAGCTTGCGCGCCGCCTGGCCCGACGTGTTCTGGAAGTTGACCTGGCACAGCCGCCCGCTCCGGCGGCGGGCTTCGATCATGTCGTCGACGTCCTGGATCGTGACGGCCGGCGGCTTCTCCACGATGACATGGAAGCCCATATCCAGCGCCTTCACGCACATCGGCCGGTGAGCGGCGATCGGCGTGGCGATCGTGACGAAGTCGACCTCCGGATGGCGCTGAAGCATTTGCTCGTAATCTACGTAATGAACGGCGCCCGCCGCAGTCAGACGCGCATAGGCGTCCGGACTGCGGTCCACATGAAGCTCGGCGAAGGCGACGATCTCAAGCAGCCCGGCCTCGGCCAATTCCAGCATCACTTTGGCGTGATTGCCCCCGAATCCGCCGATGCCGATAAGAGCGGCTTTATACGTTTTCAACGCATTGCACCTCGCTGTCGTCGATTTAGACGTGCTTAAGGTAGCGCTCCTTGATCAGCGCCAATGCCTCGTCTCCCGGCATATCCCATACTTTCTGGTTGAAAATTTCCACCTCGATCGGCCCCGTATATCCGGCGGCCTCGACGGCATAACGCATCTTGCGCAAATCGATGACGCCGTCGCCCATCATGCCGCGGCCCATGAGCAGATCGGGCACCGGCACGATCCAGTCGGATACGTGGAAGCCGAGGATGCGGCCTTTCGCCCGTTCGATCTGCGGATACAGATCGGGGTCCCACCAGACGTGGAACGCGTCGACGACGACGCCGACGTTGTCCGGCTCGTACGCTTCGGCCAGCGTGTTGGCTTGCGCCAGCGTGTTGACGACCGAACGCTCGGCGGCGTACATCGGATGCAGCGGCTCGATGCCGAGCTTCACGCCGTGCGATTTGGCGAAGGGCGCCAGCTCCGCGATCGCCTCCTCCACCGTTTTCCGCGCGTACTCGATATCGCGGTCCGGCGCCGGCCCGCAGACGAGCACAAGCACGTCCGTGCCGAGCTCGGCGGCCTCCTCGACGGCGCGGCGGTTGTCGTCGAGCCGCGCCTTGCGCTCAGCGGCGGTGGCCGCCGGGAAGTAGCCGCCGCGGCACAGGCTCGAGACGCGCAGCCCCGCGTCGCGCACGAGCCGTTTGCTCTCGGCGAGGCCGGCTTCGGCCACCTTGTGCCGCCACAGCGCGATCCACGGCACTTCGGCGCGGACGCAGCATTCGACGGCTTCCTTCATGTTGAGCCGGTCGGTCGTAATTTGATTCAGGCTGAGCCTGTCGATATTGCGAAGCGGTTCCATCGGCGCTTCCTCCTTATCCTTCGATCCCGGCCAGAGCCAGCGCGCGGTTCATCCGCTTGACGGCCAGCTCCGGATCGGCGAGCAGTCCGGCGCGGTCGGCCAGCACGAACAAATCGGCCAGATGGATGATCGAGCGGGCGCCCTCCGATCCCCCGATCATCCGGAAGTGCGATTGGCGGCCGTTCAGGTAAGCCATGAACACGACGCCCGTTTTGTAGGCGTACGTCGGCTTTTGGAAAATATGGCGCGACAGCGGCACGGTCGGCTCGAGTATCGCGTTGTAGCGGTCGACATCCCCGGCGTCCAGCGCATGGAGCGCCGCGGCCGCTGCCGGCGCGATCGCGTCGAAAATGCCGAGCAGCGCGTGGCTGTACCCTTGGTCGTCGCCGCGGATCAGCTCGGGGTAGTTGAAGTCGTCGCCCGTATACATGTTCACGCCTTCGGGCAGCAAGCGGCGCATGCGAATTTCTTTGTCGGCGTCGAGCAGCGAAATTTTGATTCCGTCCACCTTGTCCTTATGAGCCCGGATAATGCGCAGGCAGACGTCCATCGCGGCGTCGAGATCGTCCTTGTAGCCCCAGTAGCCGGCGAGCGCCGGGTCGAACATGTCGCCGAGCCAGTGCAAAATGACCGGCTGCTTCACCTGGCTGAGGATGCGGCCATAGACGCGCTCGTAGTCTTCCGGTCCTTTCGCGCATGCCGCCAGCGCCCGGCTCGCCATCAGGATGACCTGGCTGCCTTCGCCTTCGACGAAGCCGACCTGTTCCTCGTAGGCCGCCTCGACGTCGGCCAGCGTTACGTTTGGGCCGGGCGCCAAATGGTCGGTCCCTGCGCCGCTGGCGATCCGTCCTCCGACGGAGCGCGCTTCGGCGGTGGAGCGGCGGATCAGCTCCTTCGCGTGCTGCCAGTTCAGCCCCATGCCCCGCTGCGCCGTATCCATCGCTTCGGCGACGGCGAGGCCGAGCGACCACAAGTAGTGCCGGTACTGGAGCGTCGCGTTCCAGTCGATCTGCGCATTGTTCAGCGGATCGGTGTCCGCGAACGGATCGCAGACGACGTGAGCCGCCGAGAAGGCGATGCGGCTTTTGAACGGCTGTTCCGGCACGGTGAACGAAGCCGCCGAGTTGCCGACCGTATATTCGTACAGTTCCCCGCCTGCGCGGGGAAGACGCAACGTGAGTGCCATCGCGGGTTCCCTCCTCCAATGGTCCGGCTTCGCGTCACGGCCGAAGCCGCTTGCGAAGCCGATTTTGCAATCGTTAGATTACAGCGTCAGCTTCGGCACATCGACCCAGCGGCGCTCGCGCCACGATTGCAGCGCCAGATCGGACAGCTGCGTCCCTTTCGCGCCTTCGAGCAAATCCCACGGGAACGGGGTGTCGATGACGACGTGCTTCAGGAACAATTCCCATTGCACCTTGAACGCGTTGTCGAACGTCTGGTTGTCCGGTACCGGCTCCCATTGCTCACGGAAGTTGAACGGATTCGGAATGTCCGGGTTCCATACCGGCTTCGGCGTGTTGACGCGGTGCTGCGTCTTGCAGTCGCGCAGGCCTGCCACCGCGCTGCCCTCGGTGCCGTCCACGGTCACGGTCAGCAAGTCGTCGCGGTCGACGCGAACGGCCCAGGACGAGTTCGCCTGTACGATGATGCCGCCCTCGAGCTCGAACGTGCTGTAAGCCGCATCGTCGGCCGTACATGTATACGGGTTGCCCTGCTCGTCCACGCGCTGCGGAATATGGGTCGTGGCGTAGCAGGAAACGGCTTTCACTTCGCCGAACAGGTTGTCAAGCACGTAGCGCCAATGCGCGAACATGTCGACGATGATGCCGCCGCCGTCTTCCTTGCGGTAGTTCCAGGACGGACGCTGCCCCGGCTGCCAGTCTCCCTCGAATACCCAATAGCCGAACTCCATCCGCACCGACAAAATCCGGCCGAAAAATCCGGAATCGATCAGCCGTTTCAGCTTGAGCAGTCCCGGCAGGAACAGCTTGTCTTGCACGACTCCGTTTTTCACCCAGGCCTGGCGCGCGATGCGGGCGAGCTCCAGCGAGCCTTCCAGATCGACAGCGGTCGGCTTCTCGCAATAAATATGCTTGCCGGCGGCGATCGCCTGCTTGATGCTTTCCGCCCGACGAACCGTCGTCTGGCTGTCGAAATAAATTTCGTTGTACGGGTCGGCCAACGCTTCCTCGAGGTTGGTCGTCCAGCGGGTGAGGCCGTGCTTGGTGGCCAGCGCTTCCAGCTTGTGCTCCTGGCGGCCGACGAGAATCGGGTCCGGCATGATGACGTCTCCGTTCGGAAGCGCCACGCCCCCCTGGTTGCGGATCGCCAAAATGGAGCGGATCAGATGCTGGTTCGTGCCCATCCGGCCGGTAACGCCGTTCATAATGATGCCGATGTTGCGTACGGTCATGTGGATATGGCTCCTTTCGTTTCGGATACCTCCATTCTAAACGGAAACCGCTTCCCGAATCTTACAACATTCGGGAAGCGGATTCTCAATTTCGGAACTCAGTTCATGCCCCACAAAGCGGAGCGGTTGCTTCGATGCGAAGTCCGGTACTTTACGGAGGCTCCGGACACTCACCCGGACCCGGACTTCACTCGACCGAGGACGCCGGGTTCAGCTCCCGGTATTTTTTCGGCGACATTTTCGCGATCGACTTGAACGCCCGGTAAAACGTCGATACCGAATCGTACCCGACCTCGAAGCAGATCGAAATAATGTCTTTGCCGGTTTCGGAAAGCAGCTTCTGGGCGAGCCGGATGCGCACCTCGGTCAAATATTGCATCGGCGTCCGGTCGTACCGTTCCTTGAAAATGCTGTTCACGTAGCGCGTGCTGATGCCGAGCCGAGCCGCGAGATCTCCCGCCGTAATCGGCTCGAAGTAATGCATGTCGATATAGCTGCGAATTTTCTCCGCGCGCAGCAGGTTGGAGGCGGCGGCGGCCGGCAATTCGCGAGACCGGTCGAGCTCAAGCAGCAGTTCGGCCAGGCGGATTTTGAGCGACAGCCGGCTGAACGTCGACGGCGACTTGGACTGCTCGTACAACATTTTCCGCAAAAGCAGCCTCAGCTCGCTGCCGGTGAACAGATTCGGCTTCATGATCGCCGACGCCGGAAACCGGCCGCGCAGCAAATGCTCGGCGATCTCCGGATCGAGCGCCGCCTCGTCGAAGGCGAGCACGAGCAGCGTAATGCTGGAGTCGGACATGACCGAATGAACGGAATACGGCACGATCAGCACCGTGTCGTGTACCGTCAGCTCGTGGGTCTCGCCGTCGAGCCGGATTTTCCCTTCCCCTTCGAGCACGAACAGCAGTTGGTGAATTTGGTGATGATGCTCGGAGACGTGATGGCCGCCCATATGCTTCTGCTCGTAAATGTCGATCCGATTGTGCGACAGCTCGATCCGCCGGATCGCCATGGATGCCGCCTCCTTTTTCGCAACAACCGTTCGTTGGATGGACTGATGCCATTGTAACGCGGATCGGGAGCGGTTTACAAGGGCGAGCCGAGGGGCGGCAGGGCAGAAATCGATATGCCGCATCCAACATATGAATTCGTTTCATTCACGCTTGAAACAGCGGATCGATCGGTTTCATGGAGTAGCTTGTATGTTTAATCCGGGACTTTAAAGAACGTTTCATCCGCAATCCGAATTAATCGGTTTGTCGCTTCTTTACTAGTCGGATCTTGCAACATCATAAAAAAAATTTCGTGTAATTCTTCAGTTCGTGCTAAAACTTTTTCTTTGGATTTGTCCTCTCGCAACGAAATATAGAGGTTATGTAAACTGATATCCAAATCATCATTTACTTTCTCATACGAGGTTAATTCCGCCATCTTTGCCACACTATACACACTCGAAATCATGGATCTATAGGTATATTCATTTACCTGCATGCTGAAACTTTCAAGTGCATGATTTAGCTGCTGTTTATAGGCAGCATCAATAGAATGTTCAAAATCTCTTCTCTGATCTAGAGTTTCAACAAATTTATAAAGAAGTATAGCGGAGCATATTGATAATGCGATGATGATGTATAGTTGTTTCCTTCCCATCGAATAGCAACCCCATTTTCTACATACTTGCATATTACCCAACGTTAATAAACGGTGATCTAACTATTGCCCTGCAAGAGTCGACCGGCTTCGCCCTTATTCGGATGTTTTATTTTCCTCGTTCCATTCATACAGGGCAATCGGATATTTTTGCCGGATCAGCCGCTCCCTCACTTTGCAAAATCCGTGCTTTTCGTAAAACGAGCAAAGCTTCGGGCGATCAGCCGCGCAGTCGAGCCGTAAAAAGGTTTTGTCGCGCCGCTTCACTTCTTCTTTGGCCCACCCGATCATCATGGCGGAGCAACCGGTTTTCGCATACGCCCTCCGAACGCTCAGCTTGTGCAAATAGAGCGAATCGGGGCGA
>Ga0310832_100971_pt1 | contig 14639 bp, 9 predicted proteins | sample WT_ome_7_FD_201303 | JGI IMG/M metagenome (GOLD analysis project Ga0310832, IMG submission 201303) | Sorghum-adapted microbial communities enriched on wild type (WT) sorghum from Joint BioEnergy Institute, Emeryville, California, United... ...
ACCCGGGCCCCCGAGGTATCCCCGATCCGGCCGGTCGCCCGCGCCGGATCCGGATCTGGCTCAACCACGCCATATCCGCGGCCCCACCCCACCCACATCCGGGACGCCGTCCCGGATCCGGTGCGCCAATCCGGCCGGGTGCGCCGACCGCGGCGCCCCGGCGGTCCACCATCGGTGAAAAGACGACCAGCCGCCTCCCCGCCCCGGCGCACGCGAGGACGCCCGGTGAACCCGACAGACGCCCCAGGCGGGCCCGATCGCCCCATCGGCCCCACGGCCGGGCTCAGGGCCGGGCCCCGACGTCGCGGCATCAGGTTTCGGGGCATTCGGCGCTCCACGTTGTGGCGTCGTTCGCGTTCGGTGTTCTTCGACGTCCTTGGCGTTCACCGTCGTGGCGACGTGTATCGAACGGCGTCCCACCGTGAAATGAACCGCGACTCGGCGGTACGTGAACCTTGACTGCGTTCGTACGTGCGGTGACCATATGCGGGTCAACAGGTGACCGGCTGGTCACCACCGCGTACGGGAGACGGCACCAGAGTCGTGACAACAGCGCAGACGACCCCGTCGGGGTCGACGCAGGCGTCCGTAACCAGCGACATCCTCGCGCGGGCCCAGGCCCACGGGTTGGTGCTGAGCGCCGACTCGGCCACGGTCGACGAGACGGGCTGGGACTTCCTGGTCGTCCAGGCCACCGCAGTCGACGGCACGCCGTGGATCCTGCGGGTGCCGCGGCGTCCGCCGGTCGTGAAGGCGGCGATGGCCGAGGCGAAGCTGATCGCGACGCTGCGCGGGCGGCTGCCGGTCGCGGTGCCCGACTTCCGCATCGTCACGCCGGACCTGATCGCCTACCCCCGGCTCGCCGGGGAGCCGGCCGGCGCCGGTAACCCCCGCACCGGGCCGCTGACCTGGTGCATCGACCCGGCCAACCCGCCCGAGGCGCTGGTCCGAGCGCTGGGGCGGGTCGTGGCCCAGTTGCACACCACGCCGGTGAGCGAGGTGGCCGAGACCGGCATCCCGGTGCGGTCGCCCGACGACGCGCGAACCGCGTTCGCCCAGCGGCTGCAGTTCGGGCAGACCGAACTCGGCATGCATCCGAGCTGGCTGGAGCGTGGCCGCCGGTGGCTGGACGACGATCGCTTGTGGGCCGAATCGATGGTCCTCATCCACGCCGACCTGCACCCGGGCCACACGCTCGTCGACGGCACCGGCACGCTGACCGGGATTCTCGACTGGACCGACGCCGAGGTCGGTGACCCGGGCCAGGAGTTTCTCGTGGTCGCCCGCACGTTCGGGCAGGTCATGTTCGATCGATTGGTCGACGTATATCACGAGTACGGCGGACCGGCCTGGCCCGGCCTGCGGGGCCACGTCCGGGAGGCGTTGGCGTTCTGGCCGCTCGAGCGGGCGACCAAGGCGGCCGGGCTCGGCATGCCGCACCTCTTCGACGAGGCGCGGACGCGATACAGCATTCCGACGACGATTCCCGAGTCGTGACCCGATGTCGACAACACCAGACGCGGAACCGCCCGGCCCGACGCTGTTTCTGGGCGCTCACCCCGACGACGAAACCATCGCCATGGGCGTCGCCATCGCCCACGCCGCCCGCGCCGGCCACGACGTGCACGTCGCGTGGCTGACCGCCGGAACCTCCTCCGCGGTCCGCGACGTGCTCAACGGGGTCGAGCCCTCCGACTACTGGGGCACGGTGCGGCACGACCCGGCGGCCGAGGGGTACGAGCCGTTGGACGCCGACGCGTTCGGCCGGGCCCGGCTGACCGAGGCGAACAACGCGCTCCGGCAGCTCGCCACCGGCTACCCCGGATCGGTGACCATTCATGGCTGCCTGGACCTCATCGACGGGCAGGTCACCGTCGATGACGCGCAGTCCCGGCTGGCCGCGCTCTGCCGGCGGATCGCCGGCTCCGGGCCGATTCGGCTGCGGACCCACACCTGGCGCGCCGAGTTTGACGAGCACCCGGACCACGTGGCGGCCGGAACCGCGGCCCGGAACCTCCAGACGGCCGATCCTCAGACCTTCCCTGACGTCCGCTACTACGTGCTGCCCGACCGCTGGGCGACCGTCGAGAACAGCGCGATCGAGTTCCAGTGGGAGCGGCCCGAGGACAACGGCGTGGCGGCGCGCCTGGTGAACGCGTGCCGGGCCTACAACGCGTGGAGCCCGCCGCTGACGTTCGCCATCGGGTACCACAGCGTGCCCGAATTCTTCGATCAATTGCTGGCCCGGCCGGGCTCGCTGTTCCACTCCTGAGGCCCCTTCGGGACCTACCACTCCCGAACGCCCCTTCGGGACCTACCACTCCGAAGGTCGGGGCCGATCACCCACGGACGGCCGTCGCGTCCGCGGGTTCAGGCGACCGGTTGCGGGGCCGACGAGGTCCGGTCGGCGCCGGCCGGCTCCGGCGGCGGCAGGTACGGGCTGAAGTGGTCGGCGAGGATGTCCGCGATGCCTTCGGCGTCGATCGATCCGTCCACCGTGATGACCCGAATGCCGTGGGCGTGCGCGTTACGCACGGCGTCCTCCGCCACCAGCCGGTCCCGGGCCATCCGGTTGCGCTGCGCCTGCTCAGGGTCACTGGCTGCCGCACCCGGGCGGCGGCCCGGGGCAGGGCGAGGAGCTGCTTCTGGCGCCACTCCTCCGTCGGGACCAGCACGACCATCCGCCGCGGCGAGTCCAGGATCGGGGCCACCAGTTCCGGTCGCAACGCCCAGCCTTCCGCGATGATCGGTCGCGGCGAGTAGAGCGACCGCAGGTCGTCCAACAACCAGTTGAACCGGATGCGAAAGTCGGCCAGGGCCTCCGCCGCCATCGCCTCCGGGTCCGCGGTGACCCAGTGCTCGTGCGGGTAAGGCTGCGGCGGCGGCAGGCCCCGCCGCAGCCGATCGACGACCCGCCGATCCTGGTGGGCACGCTCGTCCTGGAAGTCATAGTCCAGGACGGTCAACCCGTACCGCCGGGCGAGGATCCGCGAGACGGTGGACTTTCCCGCCCACTGGCCTCCGCCGATCCACAGCGCACGACCGAGCGTGCCCTCGGGATCCCAGACCACGGTGACGCCCTCCTGGTTACTCCTCGTCGGACGGCCGGCGGTACGCGAGGAACACGTAGCCGACGGCGCCCGTCACCGGATCGGTACCGGGCATGACGCTCACGTCGAACCAGGGCGACAGGAGTCGGACGTAGTCCTCGACCGCGTAGCGGCGACCACCGCCGTCCCCGATGTCGGCGGTCGACCCGTCCGCGCTTGCGGCGGCGCCGACCGCGGGGCCATCCGCCTCCCCCGGCACCGTCGAGAGGAACGCGCCGCCCGGGCGCAGCACCCGGGCCACCTCGGCGACCGCCCGGGCGTCGTCCTTCACCTGGCTGAGCACATGCACGGCGTAGAAGCCGTCGTACGACTGGTCCGGCACGTTCGCCATGTGCTCGATGTCCATATGCAGATCGATGCCGGAGCCGGGCTGGCTGTCGAAGGTGACGACCTTGGCCGCCCCCCGCAGGAACGCGTAGCGCTCGGTCGCCGTCGCCCCGCAGGCGAGCACGGTGCGCCCGTCGAAGACGTTGCCGTACGTGTCGAGCACGTGCCGGATCCGCCGGTGGTGCACCCGCGCCTCGCAGCTCGGGCAGACACCCGCGACCATGGCGGCTCGAGCGAACACGGCGTCACACACGTTGCAGGTCGCCGCGTCGATCCCCTCGAAGTGGACGTTCGGTTCGGGCGGGGCGACGGTGATGCGCGACAACCGGACGGTCGGACGGGCGAGGTGACGCTGGTCGAGATACTCGGCGTACCCGCGCGCCCGACCATGCTGGACGATGAGCTCGCACATCTGGCTCAGTCGCTCTTCGTGCGACGGATCGAAGGCGTCGTGATGCCCGGCCTCGTTGCGTCGCATGAGCGACCACGAGTGCATCACCACGTTGAAGGTGCGCTCGGTCTGCTTGCGGCGCGCGACGATGTCGAACCGGCCCAGGAACTTCTCAAAGCTTTCGCTCAGCGGGTCGGGCGACAGGTCCACCGGTATCTCGACGATGCCGTTCTCCCAGACGAAGGGTTCGCGGGCGTCCACCACGTCGCCGCCGGCGTCGACGTCGGGGACGAGCATGCCGTATCGAATATTCGTCAATGCCTCAATGCCCAACGCGCCCGCGGCCAGAATGAAGTCGGGGTTGACGCGGTAGCCGCCCGCGCGGAAGACGCGCGGAGGCTCACCGGTGAACTCCACGTGCCGCCGCATGGTGTACTCGATCATGCGGCGGGCCATGGGGTACGTGCTGCCGTCCAGGTACAGGGGCGGATCGAGGTGCGAGCCCCACCAGCGCACCAGCCACTCGGCGTGCAGGTGGAGGTGAATCTCGTGCCCGCACCCGGCGAGGAAGTCGATGATCTCCCGCATCGCCCGTTCGCCCTCGCGCGTGCACGACGCGTAGTCGAGCATGAAGTTGCCCTTCAGCCCGTACTGCGCCAGCACGTCGCAGATGCGGCGAATGCCGTACTCGCCACCGTCCACCTTGCCCCAGACCAGGCGGTCGATGTGGTCGGACGTCGCCCGTTCGGGCAGCGCCTCCACGTCGAAGGACAGGAAGAAGTCCACCGGCCGGTCCGGGTCGGTGACCTTCTCGATCGAAAGCGTCCGGACGGTGACGGGCCCGCGCTCCGCCAGCTTCAGGCCGACCCGGCGCACGGGGTTCACCACCGTGAACAGCCGGTCGGTCAGCTGCGCGCCGCTGCCGGTCGCGAAGGCGATGTGCGGTCCCAGGGTGGGCGAGACGACCAGCCCGCGTCCGCCCTCGACCGGGCCCTCGGCGCCCTCGAAGAACAGGACCGCGGCCTTCTCGTCGGTCGCGCTGCCGCCCTCGGTGATGGCCCGCAGTCGGTAGACCTCGCCGGGGACGAGCGCGGCGTCGAGCCACACGGGCTCCGATCCGAGCTCCCGGCTCACGACGCTCGCCACCACGAACGGCGCCCGAGCGACGGCGGTGTCCGCGGACGGCACCGTGCGCGCGGGGGTGGCCTGGGCGGGGACCGGAGCCGCCGGGCGGGGTGCGGTGCTCACCGCGGCCCGGGCCGCCGCGGTGGCCTCGGCCGGCGCGGACGCCGACTCGGCCGGCGCGGAAACGGACTCGGCCGGGACCGGCTGGGCGGGAACCGGTTGGGCTGGGACTGGTTGGGCCGGAATCGCGTCGACGACAACCGATGGGGCGGGCACGGCCGCGACTTCTTGAGCCGGAGCCGCGTTCGCGTGGGCCGGGCTCCCGTCAGCCGTATCCGCCTGGCCCGCGACCACCTGGGCCGGGACAGTCGAAGCCGGGACCGGCTGAGCGGGCGTCTCCTGGTTCGGAACGGCTTGGGCCGGGACCGGTGCGGCCGAAGCCGGCGAGGTCGGGGCGACCGCCATCCCGTTGGCCGAGACCGGCTCAACCGTGGCCGGCTCGACCGTCGCCGGCTCGACCGTCGCGGGCTCGGCCTTGGCGGGATCGGCCTGAGCGGGCTCGGCCGCCGGCAGGACGATCTGCTCGACCGGCTCGGCGGGTTCCGGCCCGCGCACGACGGCCGGCTGGCTGCTCAGCACCGCGGAGACCACGCCGCGGTAGGCCTCGAGCACCCGCTCCGGTGTGGTCAGCTCGCGAACCTGGCTCGCCGTCGACAGCAGCTCCTGGCGGTAGCCGGCGTCGGACAGGGCACGCCGCGCCTTGTCCCGGGCCTCGGCCCAGTCGCCGGGCCGGTACAGGGCGGCCGGCGGCAGAAGCTCCGGCAAGGCCCCGACCGCGGGTGCGACCACGGGGCAGCCGCAGACCAGCGACTCGGCGACCGCCATGCCGAACGACTCGTTGGACGTGGTGCACAGGTGCAGGCCGCCGGAACGGCCCACCGAGGTGTACAGCGCCGGCATCCGGTCGTACTCGACCCGCGGCAGCCATACGGCGTCGGCCAGGCCGGGTGACGTGGCCAGCCGGGTGGTCAGCGCCTGGATCTCGACGTTGTTCGCGGTCAACCCGCCGACGACGATCGGCCGCACGCGGATGTCGCGCTCGGTCAGGACCAGCTCGTCCATGATGTCGACCGCCCGCCGCCAGCGCTTGTGGCCGTCGAGCTTGCCCACCCACAGCACCGGGGCGCCGTCGAGCTGCTCGGACGGGGCCGGCTGCCGCCACCGGTCGTCGAGGCAGTTGGGCACGACGGTGACCGGAGCGAGGTCGGCCAGCCCGTACGTGCCGAGCAGCTTCTCCATGTACGAGCTGACGGTCACGATGTGCGTGACACCCTCGAGCAGGTCGCGGTGGTGCAGGTAGGTCAGGTTGGCCGTGGTCGTGTGCACCTCGAGCACGAGCCGGCCGGCCCCGCCCGCGCTCCGCCAGGCATCCAGGAATACCGGGCTGTCGATGACAACCGTGATGTCCGGCTGAATCTCCCGCAGCGCGGCGACGATGGCCGCCTCGTCCGGTGTCACCCGGGCGACGCCGGCCGGGAACCGGGTCGCCATGCCGTAGTCCGACTCGTACAGGATCGAGACGTCGTACTCGCGCGACAGGTACGGGTAGCGGTTGAGCAGCTGAGCGGAGACCCCGCCCAGCAGACCGTACCGGTAGCAGAAGACGATGCGCGGCCGGCTCATAGGGCGCCTCCCACCAGTGCCGTCAGCGGGTCCCGCCCCCGACGCCGAACCTCATCGGCGAGGGCGGAGTACTGGTCGACCCGGTGCTCCCAGGTGTTGCGGGCGAGCCAGGCCGCAACCTCCGCCTCGGGCACCTCGCGACCGACGAGTTGGCCGAGCTGCTCGATGAACTCCTCCCGCCCCTCCGTGATGGTCGTCCCGGGATAGTCACGGCACTGCGGGAACCAGGTCGCCAGAACGGGGACACGTAGATGCAGATACTCGTATACCTTGATTGGATCGACCGCGTCGGCCAGCGGCCCGTTCTTGAAGGGGATCAGGGCGACCGACCACCGGCGGCTGCGCTCGGCCAGCTCCGCGTGCCCGACCAGGCCGAGCAGCTCGACGTTGCGCGGCAGGGTCAGGTCCTTCGGGTACTGATGCCCGGCCAGCTCGAAGCGGTACGTGGGGTACCGCTCCGCCGCCGCGATGAGCAGCGGCCAGTCGAACCACTTGTCGGTCAGATGGCCGAAGTACCCGATCACCGGCGGATGGCTGGGTTGGCGCGGCCCGGACGGACGGGGGAACTGCGGGTCCAGGGCGTTCGCGGAGACGTGCACCTCGCGGCCGGAGATCACTTCCATCTTCCGGGCCAGTGGTCGGGACACCGCCGTGACGACATCGGCGAACTTCGCCACGTAGCGCTCGTAGCCCGGCACGTACCACTTAGCCATGCCGACCTTGGCGAACTCCTCCCAGTCGTCGCGGGCGTCGTAGATCGTCACCCAGCCGAGCTGAGCCGCCAGCATCATGTAGCGGACCATCATCTCGTGCGGGAACGAGACGAAGAACATCTTCTTCTTCCCGCCGAAATCCGCGGTCAGCAGATCGTCGAGGAACGACTGCGTCGCGTCGATCGGGCTCTGGAAAAGCCGCGGATCCGGATGCTTGGGCAGCGGCTCGCGATCGTTGGCCCGGTAGTAGTTGAAGAAGACCGGGCAGCCGCGCCGCAGGTACACGTTGGTCAGCCGGATAGGCCGGTTGGCCCGATGCTCCTGGACGAACGTCGTGCCGGAGAACATGACCACGACTTCGTCACCGGGCGCCTCCCGGGCGACGGTCAACCACTTCTCGAACTCCGCCCGCAACTCCTTGCGCCAGGCCGGGACGGCGGCCGGCCGTCCGCCGGCGCGAGCCGCCGGGGCCGCGGCCACCGGAGCGGCCGCGCTCGTACCCGCCGGCGTGGTGGTCGCGACCGTCGCGGGGCGGACCCGACCGAGCCGCCGGGCCAGGGCCGCCTTCAGCCGGCGGAGGCGCCGGTACACGGCGAGGGGAATGCGCACGTACGGACGGATCTTGTCGATCTTTCGGCGCAGGTCCCGCAGCTCCCGGCTCGTCCGCTGCAGCTCAGCCTGCAGGCGCTGGCTGCGCGCCTCCAGACTGCGGTAGCGCGCGCCCGACGCGACGAGCTGCCGGGACAGGTCGGCGATCTTATTGTTGAGGCGCTCGATCTCGGCGTTGAGGTCCCCGATATAGGCGTTGAAACACTTTTCGTGGGCGAAAAACGCCAGCTCGTCCGGGTCGAGATGCGACGTGGGGGTACCCACCGGCTCGTCCCGGCGCCGGCCGACCAGCACGATGTGGTCGTCGACGATCAGCATGTCGACGATGTCGAACAGCGGGCTGACGAGCCGCCGCAGGGCATTGGGATAGAAGACCCGCTCGCTGATGGTCCCCGGGGTGAGTCCGAACGGGACGGCCAACAGCAGAGTGCCACCGGGCCGGACCATGTCGTACAGACGCCGGGCGACCTGATTCGCCTGATTGCCGGGAGCGAGCGCGTTGTTCACCCACGCGTGGTCGTACGTCGCGCCGTCCGCGGCGGCGAAATCGCGCAGTTCGACGAGGCGGTACGTCGTGGGATCGAGTCCCGGTACGAATGGCGCTCCGAAGCAGACGATCTCTCCGGGCCGGATGTGGCGCCGCGCCCAGTCCGTCAGCGCTTTCCCGTTCGTGACGACCGGGCCACCGGATGCATGATCTTCGTTGCTGGCAAGCATAGGTCCCCTGCAGTTAGGCGTTCGTACGTGGTACCGGCTCGACGAGAACGGGATGATCACTGTGGATCAGGGCCACATGTCTGTGGAAAGCTAGCCAACCGCGATTGCGGCTGGCAAACCGGGGCCGGGCACCAGCACTGTCACTAAACCACGTCATGGGCCGACCGCCATTCCGACGGTCAGGAAAGCGATTTTGCGATGATGTCCGCGATCCGAGCGCCGGCATGCCCGTCCCACAACGGCGGAATCGGCCACGTTTCGCTCCGACCCTTGCGCAGGCACTCGGCGACCACATCCGGAAGCTCTTCGCGGGTCACCAGCCGGTTGGTGCCGTGAGTGATCGTCACCGGGCGCTCCGTGTTCGGCCGCAGCGTCAGACACGGCACGCCCAGCACGGTCGTCTCCTCCTGCACGCCTCCCGAGTCGGTGATGACCGCGTCGGACCCCCGAACGAGGCTCAGGAACTCGATATAGCCCAAAGGCTCGACCACGCGCAGTCGGGGATGCGTCATGAGGCCGGCCGCGGTGAGCCGGGCACGACCGCGCGGGTGCAGCGGGAGGATGATCTCCACCTGGTCGGCGACGGCGTGCATCGCCTTGACCAGGGCGGTCGCGTCGGCCGGGTCGTCCACGTTGCCCGGGCGGTGCAGCGTCGCGACGACGTACCGATCCGTGATCCCGTGCTCGGCCCGGGCCCGGGCCGCGTCGAACCGATCGAGGTTGGCCAGCAGGGTGTCGATCATCGGATTGCCGACCAGGTGTATCCGGGCCGGGTCGACGCCCTCGTTGCCCAGGTGCGCGACCGCGTCCGCGCTCGTGGCGAACAGCAGGTCACACAGGCGGTCGGTGACGATCCGGTTGATCTCCTCCGGCATCGACATGTCGAAGCTGCGCAGGCCCGCCTCGACGTGGGCGAGCGCAATGCCCATCTTGGCGGCCACCAGGGCGGCCGCGACGGTCGAGTTGACGTCGCCGTAGACCACGACCATGGTCGGCCGGACCTCGTCGAACAGCTTCTCCAGGCCCACCATCGTCGCGGCCGTCTGCTGCGCGTGCGTGCCGGAGCCCACGCCCAGGTTGATGTTCGGCTGGGGCAGTCCCAGCTCGCGGAAGAACACGTCCGAGAGCCGGTCGTCGTAGTGCTGGCCGGTATGGACCAGTTGCTGCGGGACGGCGAGGCGCTCCAACCCTCGCAGGACCGGCGCCGCCTTCGGGAAGTTGGGTCGGGCACCGGTGATGTGAACGACGAGCGTCATCGCTACCTTCCTCGCAACACGTCCGATCCGGCGGAGCCTGTGTAGCCTCTCACACCCGACTGGCTACTTCTTCTTCCGCCACTTCTCCGGCTCCAGCGCGGACATGTACTCGACGTAGGCCTTGACGACCTCGGGCGTGGGCCCGTCCATCCGGATCACGCCGTTCTCGAGCCAGATCGTCCGCTCACAGGACTTGCGGATCGTCTCCAGCTCGTGGCTGACCAGGAACACGGTGCCCGCTCCCGCCCGCAGTTCCTGCACGCGCTGCTCACTGCGCTTGAGGAACTGCTGGTCGCCGGTGGCCAGCGCCTCGTCGATGAGCAGGATGTCGTGGGTCTTGGACGCCGCGATCGCGAAGCGCAGTCGGGCCGCCATACCCGACGAGTACGTCCGCATGGGCAGCGAAGCGAAGTCGCCCTTGTCGTTGATGCCCGAGAACTCGATGATCTCCTTGACCCGGGCCATGACCTCGGACCGGCGCATACCCATGGCCAGGCAGCCGAGGATGACGTTCTGCTCGCCGGACAGGTCGTTGAGCAGCACCGCGTTGACGCCGAGCAGCGCCGGCTGGCGCTTGGTGTAGACCGCGCCGCTGGCGGCGGGAATGAGGCCGGCGATCGCCCGCAGCAGCGTCGACTTGCCGGACCCGTTGCTGCCGATGAGGCCGATGGCGTCGCCCTCGTAGGCGGCGAAGCTGACCCCGCGGACGGCGTGCACCCAGCGACGGCCCTTGTTGCCCGACCCGGTCAGGATCCGCTTGAGCGCGGCCGTCGGGCTGGCGGCCGAGCCGATCGACCCCCGCACCTCGTACGTGACGTGCAGGTTGTCGACCACCACCGTCGGGTTCCGCGTGTAGGCCTGCGCCCCGATCAGCCGGCCACGCTCCGGCGCGACGTCAGCCACGTCCGTACTCCGCCTCCGCTCGCCAGAAGTAGATAAAGCCCGCGATGCCCACCACCAGGGCCCAGGCCGCGCCCATGATCCACAGCTGGTTGACCGGCGAGCCCAGCGGCACGTTCTCCATGAGGGAGTACCGAGCCAGTTCGATGTACACGAGGGCCGGGTTCGCGAGCACGATCGGCTGCGCCCACGAGGGCAGGTGCGCCTGGAAGAGCTCGACGCTGTACAGCACGGCCGACCCGTACATCCAGACGCGCAGTACGTAGGGCAGCACCTGCCGCACGTCGGCGATCTTGGCACCGATGCGGGCCAGGATGAACCCCAGGCCCAGGTTGAACGCGAACTGCAGCGCCAGCGTGGGCGCCAGGTACACCCACTCGACCGTGATCGGCTCGCCGGTGGCGACCACGATGCCGGCCAGCACCACCATCGACACCAGCACGCCTTCGAGCTGGGAGATGACCATCGCGATCGGCAGGCTCGCCCGCGGGAACTGCAGCGCCCGGACGAGGCCGAGCTGGCCGCTGATGGACGAGACCGCGTACTGGGCCGCGTTCTGGGTGGCGGTGAAGATGAACATGCCGACGCAGAGGTATCCGACGAAGTTGTCCACCCCGCGTCGAGCCCCGAGGATCACGCCGAAGACCAGGAAGTAGATGCCCGCGTTCAGCAGCGGCGTGAGGACCTGCCAGAGCCGTCCCAGGCGGGTGGCCCCGAACGACGCGACCGTCCGCCCGTTCGCGTAGGCCAGGATGAACTCGCGGCACCGCCACAGGTCGCGGATGTAGGTGCCGAGGCTGGGACGGGCCGAGGCCGGCCGCAACCCGTGCCGCCGCGCCAGCTCGGCCAGCGACGGCGGGCCCTCCGGCGCCTCCAGGAACCGCGGCAGCAGCGCGGTCTCCGCCGCGTGCAGCGGCGGCATGCCCGGCGGGCCGCTCGGCTGCCGGGGCGGGGTGGTCAGGTCCGGAGGCCGGGTGAAGACGACCGTGGTCTCGGTCTCCTCCGGCGGAGGTGGCCCGGTCATCGGGGTCGCGGGCGACGACGGCGCCGCCGGCTGACCGAACCACGGGTAGGCGGAACTGCCGGGAACCGTCTCTCGCGCATCGTCCGCGTAGTGTCGTCCCGGCATCGGATCCGCGCCCCGCGCCACCGTGGACCTCCCGCCGTCCCTGATTGGGTGGAAGGCAACAAACCGGCCAGTCACCATCAGCCACCCGATACGGGCGGCAGCGCCGACAGGTTAACAGGAGCCTCAGCCAGGCACTAGCCGGGCCGTCGCCGCCTGGACCGGCCGCCCGGCCCCGCCGTACGCGGCGATCGCCTACCGGTCGGCGCCCGCCGGGGCCGGACCTCGCCGGCTGAGCACGCCGTCGCGCACCGCCCGCCGCAGCCGCTGCGGCACCAGCCAAACCTGGGCGAACGTGACGTAGTCCAGGAAACCCGGCCGGCCGTACCCGTGGGCCTCCCGCAGCAACGTCCAGCACGCCCGCGGGCTGCCGGTCGGCGCGGCCATCGCGCTGATGACGCTCATGAGCAGCGCGGCGTAGGCCCGCGGCGTGAACAGCTCGCGGTTGGCGCGGATCCACTCGAGCTGCTCGCGCCACGGCGCATCGAAGCTCACCCGCGGCCGGTCCTCGTCGGTGTGCCAGATCACCAGGGGCTGCTCCGCCATGAGGACGCCGGTGCCCTCCTCCCGCAGCGCCCGCAGCGTCCAGTCCAGCTCCTGGAGGCGCCGCAGGCCGACGGTGAACGGCACCCGCCGCAACAGCTCGGTCGGAGCCATGATCGTGGATGTCTGAATGAAGCCGTCGCCGTGGAACAGCCCCCGCCGCACCGCGAGGTACTCGCTGATCGGCTCGCCCGGCTCGGGAAGCCGGCGGGGGACGACGAACTCGGCCCGCGGGGTCCGGTTGACCAGTCGACTGACCACGATCGGCCAGCGGTACGACGACGCCGCGGCGAGCTCGAGCTGGACGGCGAGCTTGGTCGGCAGCCACTCGTCGTCGTCGTCGAGCAACGCGGTCCACCGCGCCCGCGCCTCCCGGGCGCCGACGTTGCGCGCGTTGGGCGCCCCGCCCGACTCCGGCAGCTCGACGATCCGGAGCCGGTCGTCGCCGAGCTGCGTCAGCGCGGCCCGGCTGCGCGGATCGGGCCCGTCGATGACGACGATGACCTCGATGTTCTCGACCGTCTGGCCGAGTGCGCTGCGGACGGCCCGCACCACCAGGTCCGGCCGGTCGCGGGTCGGGATCACCACGCTGACGTCAGGCGTCGAGAGCATGGGCACCTCTTTACCCGGCCGGACCGGGCGGCGTCCAGCCGGTACGGCGCGTCGACACCGCCGCCACGCCGTCACGCCGGCGACCCGGCCGCCCATCGTCGTCGGTGACCCGTCGTCGGCAGACCGACACCCAGGGTCACCGTCCGCGGGCGTGCTAGGTTCTGCCCCGTGTCCGGGGCGGTTACGCATAGGCACCGCGGTCGACCCCACCGCCGCGCGGTGGACGTCGTCACGAGCCACCGCAGCGCGGGGAACGTCAGGCCGAGCCACGGCAGCGTGCGGGACGTTGCGGTGTTCCGCCTGACGCTGTCCGGGTTGGGCGCCGCATGAGCCCGGTCCCCCGGGTCGTCCGCAACGACTGGTCCTCGGTCACCGTGCCCGACCTCGAGGCGGACTGGCGGCCGACCACCACGGTGAGCGTCATCATCCCGGCCTACGGCGGCCAGGCCGAGCTGGACCTCGTCCTGGCGGCGCTGAGCCGGCAGACCTGGCCGGCCGACCTGCTCGAAGTGATCGTCGTCGACGACGGCTCCGACCCGCCGCTGCGCCTGCCCGACGCGCGGCCGCGGCACACCACCCTGCTGCGCGTGCGCGACGGCTGGGGCAAGGCCAACGCGCTGCGGACCGGGGTGGCGGCGAGCTCCGGGGAGATCCTGCACCTGCTCGACGCGGACATGGTCGTCTATCCGGAGCACGTGGCGGCCCTCGCCCGGTGGCCCACGGTGCTGCCGTACGCCGTGGTGCTGGGCGCCAAGCGGTTCGTCGACCCGGCCGGGCACGGCCCCTGGCCGGACCCGGAGCGGGTCGTGCGCGCCTGGGAGGCCGGGGCGGCCGCCGGCCTGTTCGGCGGCGCGGCCGGCGAGCCGCACGAGTACCAGGAGCGCTACATCGCGCAGACCGACCAGCTCCGCGCGGCCGACCACCTCGCCTTCCGCATCGTCGTCGGGGCCAGCCTCGCGCTGCGACGCGAGCTCTACGACGCGGCCGGCGGACCGGACCCGGCGCTGCGGTTCGGCAACGACACGGAGTTCGGCTACCGCCTGGCCCAGGCCGGTGCCGTGATCATCCCCGAGCCCCGGGCGCGCGCCTGGCACCTGGGACCCACGCACGTGATGCGCCAGCACGACGCGGTGGCCCGGTACCGCCAGGCGTTCCTGGCCGACCGGGTGCCCTACCCCCGCCACTGGCGCAAGGTCGGCGGCACCACGTGGACGGTCCCGCTCGTCGAGGTGGTGACGAGCGTGGCGGACCAGCCCCTGGAACGCGTGCGGGCCGCGGTCGACTCGGTGCTGCGCGGCACCGAGCGGGACGTCCGGGTCACCCTGGTCGGACCGTGGGACCGGCTCGAGGGCGGTCGGGTGTCGGCGTTCGGCGACCCCTTGCTTGAGGCCCGACTGGTCGCCGCCACCTACCGCGGGGAGCCCCGCGTCCGGCTCGTCACGCAGCCACCGGAGACGTCCTTCCCGACGCCCTACCGGCTCGACCTGCCGGCCGGCCACGGCCTGGCCCCCGACGCCGTACGGAACC
>Ga0310832_100985_pt1 | contig 14431 bp, 12 predicted proteins | sample WT_ome_7_FD_201303 | JGI IMG/M metagenome (GOLD analysis project Ga0310832, IMG submission 201303) | Sorghum-adapted microbial communities enriched on wild type (WT) sorghum from Joint BioEnergy Institute, Emeryville, California, United... ...
TGGCCACGCTGGAGGTCGGTGGTACCACGGTGACGGTGCCCGTCGGCGGCGAGGCGGAAGGCGTCCGGGTGCGGGAGGTCACCAGCGACAAGGTGGTCGTGGTGATTCCCCACGGCATCGCGGGCTGATGGGCGGGGGCCGGTACGGCCGAGCAACGAGGCGCGCTGCCCACGCAGTTTGCCGGGGTCGGTGGGATTCGACCCGGCACGTCATCGCGTGGACAGCGCGACGTAACGCAGCGCAGTCGGTCAGCTCCGCTGCCGTCGGGGCAGCAGCAGGCTGACCGCGGCGATTCCGACGGCGACGACGACCGCCAGGCCGAAGACCAGCCCGTACCCGGCAGCCAGCGCTTCCGGCGACGAGGCGGTGCTGTCGTGCGCGGCCGCCCGGGCGGCGGCCGCGGTGGCGTAGACGGCCAGGGCGAGCGAGCCGCCCGCCTGGCTGGCCGTGTTGGCGAGGCCACCCGCGATCCCCGCGTCGCCCGGCGGGACGTCGGCGGTCGCCGACGCCATCAGGGTCGGGAACACCAGGCCGATGCCGAGGGCGACGAGCAGCGTCGGCCCCAGCACGTGTGTCAGGTAGTGGCTGCCGGCGTCGGCCTGCGAGAACCAGCCGAAACCAGCGACGAAGCACGCGCATCCGGCCAGGAGCAGCGGTCGGACACCGATCCGCGGCAGCCAGCCGGCGGCGAACCGCGCCACCACCACGAACATGACCGCGGCGGGGGTCTGCCCGAGCCCGGCGTCGAGCGCGCTGTAGCCGAGCACGTTCTGCAGGAACAGCGACGAGAAGAACCACATCGCGATGGCGATGCCGCCGAACAGCAGGAGCATGCCGTTGCCGACCGCCACGCTCCGGTTCCGGAACAGCCGCAACGGCATCATCGGCGCCTTCGCCAACCGGTGCTCCACCACCAGGAACACCCCCAGCAGCACCACCCCGGCCAGGGCCGGGACGAGCACGTTCGGGGAACCCCAGGCGTGGTCCCCGGTCTGCATGACGCCATAGATCAGGGACGCCAGACCGGCCGTGCCCGTGATCGCGCCGACCAGGTCCAGGGACTCGCGCCGGGCCGGCGCCGTGACCAGCGATGCCATCGCCACCACGATCAGCCCGACGCCGACCGGCACATTGATCAGGAACACCCACCGCCAGGAGAGCCCGGTCGTCAGCAGACCACCGGCGATCGCACCGATCATGCCGCCGACGCCGCCCGCGGCCGACCACGCCCCGAACGCCCTGGCCCGCTCGGGTCCTTCGGCGAAGCAGGTGTTGATCACAGCGAGCGTGGCCGGGGCGAGCATCGCGCCACCCAGACCCTGCACGGCCCGCGAGATGACCAGCATCTCCGGCGTGGTGGCCAGGCCCGCGGCCAGGCTCGCCACGGAGAAGAGGCCGAGCCCGGCGACCAGGATGCGACGGTGGCCGAACAGGTCCGCTGCGCGACCGCCCAGGAGCATGAACCCGGCGAACGCCAGCACGTAGCCGTTGACCACCCAGGCCAGCCCGGCGGCGGTGAACCCGAGGTCACGCTGCACCGATGGCAGCGCGACATTCACGATCGATACGTCCAGGATGGCCATGAACTGGCAGGCGGACGCCAGCGCGAGAACCAGCCAGGCCGGGCCGGTGTACGGCTTGACCGGCTGGGTTTGCGTGCGAGTGCTTGTCATGCCTCGTTCCTTCGCCGGCCCGCAGCTCAGGCGCCCGCAGCGACGCCCACGGGGGCGCCGGTCAGCCGGAGCGCGAACCGGGCCAGTCGCTGGCCCTGGAACCGAGCGGCCGCCAGGGCTTTGTCGTCGGCCCCCTGGCCGCCGGTGACGGCCGTGCCGTAGGGGTTGCCGCCGGCCGCGAAGATCGAGGCATCGGTGAATCCCGGCGGGACGATGATCGAGCCCCAGTGGTAGAAGACGTTGCTCAGCGCGAGGATGGTGGCCTCGCTGCCGCCGTGCCGGTTGTAGGCCGAGGTGAAGGCGGTGACCGCCTTGTCGGCCAGCAGGCCCTGCTGCCACAGGCCACCGGCCTGGTCGATGAACTGCTTGAGCTGCGCGGCCGGCGTGCCGAACCGGCTGGGGGTGCCGAACGCGTACGCGTCGGCCCAGACCAGGTCGTCCAAATCGGCCACGGGGATCGACGCGGTCGCGTCGGCGTGTTGACGCCATCTCGGGTTCTGGTCGATGGCGTCGGCGGGGGCCAGCTCGGCGACCCGGCGCAGCCGGACCTCGGCCCCGGCCGAGGCGGCGCCCTCGGCGACCGCCTGCGCGAGGGCATGCACCGTGCCCGTCGAGCTGTAGTAGATGACCGCGACCTTCACCGTCATGTCGGCTCCTGACGTTCGCAGCATGAGTTACGCTAACAGTTATGCGCATAACAGTTATGCGCATAACGTTATGCGCGTAAGGATCGGCTGTCAAGGAGGGTCCATGGATCACGCGTACGCTCTGGCCCTGAACCAGGCGATCCGCCTGCTCAGCCTGCGCCACCGCGCCCGGGCGGCTCAGTTGCTCGCCCCGCTCGGCCTGCACGTCGGCCAGGAGGCCCTCCTGCTGGAGCTCGACCGCACCGGCCCCCGCATCCAGGCGCAGCTCAGCGAGGCGCTCGGCTGCGAACCGCCCAGCGTCACGCTCATGACCCGCAAGCTGGAGGCGTCCGGCCACATCCGGCGCAGACCCGACCCGAACGACAAGCGCGCCACCATCGTCGAGCTGACCGACAGCGGCAAGGCGCTGGCCGATCAGGTCACCGAGCTCTGGGTCACCCTCGCCGAGGAGACGGTCCGGGACCTGCCCGCCGACCTGCGAAAGCGTCTGCCCGACATCCTGCAGATCCTGGCGAACAACGTCGGGGAGTCACCCGCCTGACCTTCGGGCCGCCCGCGCGGACCGCAGCCGGGCCCCGCCGGCGGGAGAACACGCCGTCGACGCCCCGCGTGCTCATCTCGATCCCCGGGCGGAGCAACCCTGACGCCGGGTCCGCGTGTCGTACGGGCGCCAGCAGCGGCCGATGGTGAGGAGACGGGTGGTGAGACGGGCCGACGAGCAGGAGTTCCACGAGTACGTTTCGGCGCGATTGGATCGGTGGCGGCGCTCGGCCTACCTGATGTGCCAGGACTGGCACACGGCCGACGACATCGTGTCGGTCGCGGTGGGCCGGTTGTACGAGCACTGGCCCCGGGCGCGGCAGGCGGACAACATCGACGCCTATGCGCAGCGGATCCTCACTCGGGCGTGGCTGAACGAGGCGCGTCGGCCCTGGCGCCGCGAACGCCCGCACGAGGCACCGCTCGAGCACGGCACCGTCGACGTGCCCGAGGTGGTCGACCGGGAGTCGCTGGCCGACCTGCTGCGCTCGCTCGCACCCCGCCAGCGGGCCGTGATCGTGCTGCGGTTCTACCTCGACTACTCGATCGAAGAGACCGCGGCCATCCTCGGCATCTCTCAGGGAACGGTGAAGAGCCAGTCGGCGCGCGGGCTGGCCGCACTTCGCCTGAACGCGGACGCCTTCGGGGCGTAGGAGGTTTTCGATGAGCAAGGAGTTGTTCGAGGCGGTGGTGGGCACCCCGCCACCGTCGACAGTGGACATAGCGGCGATCATTCGGCGGCGCCGTCGGGTACGGGCGGCCCGCCGGTTGGGCCTCGTGATGGCGCCGGTTGCCGTCTCGGGCGTGGTCACGGCGGCCGTACTGGTTGCGGGTGGTGGCGGCACCGGAGCGCCGGTCCATACGGGGCAACCGCCCCTGGCGACGAGCTCGGCCCCGGCTCCGGAACTGACCGCGGAACGTCTGCGCGCGGCCCTGGCTGAGGCGGTCGCGGCCGTCGTACCGGATGCTCGCTGGCTGCCCGACGGTCAGCCTCCCGTGCTCGAACCGCCGCCCCCGGCCCGGACCCACCCCTCCGCCATCGTGGCGTGCGACGCCTTCGGCTGTACGGTGGCTGCCCCCTCCGCCCCGCCAACCACCGACGTGTCGTTCTCTGGCAGTGCCGACCTCGAACGGGGCGGGAGCACCGTTTTGGCCATGGTGGGGATACACACGTCGCGCTCGTTGCTGGACTGCGACGACGCGTCCTTCGCCAACAGCAGTTGCACGGTCGGGTCTTCGCCGCATGGCTACGCGATGGCGACCAGGGCCTACCGGCCCTCCGCCCTCCCGGACGGCATGACCGGTCCGATCCCAGTGGTCACGCGGAAGGTCGCCATCGAACTCCCCGACGGCGGGGTGCTGCAGCTCGCCGTCAACGGGCCCAAGGACCCGACCGTCCCCTTGGACATGGTGTTGACGGAGACCGAGCTGGTAGCGATCGCCGACGAGGTCGTCCATCGGCTCACGGGTTAGCCCGACGGCGTACGTCAGCGGGTGGGATTGGTGCGGCCCGGGCGACACCAGTCCCACCCGCTCGTTCGGTGGGAGCCGGTGGCTCGCGTTTCCGCGGGTCAGGGTTGTGGTGGGCGCGGCTGGGTTCGAACCAGCGACCCCTCGCTTGTAAGGCGAGTGCTCTTCCACTGAGCTACGCGCCCGGGCCCGTGGTGGCGCCGGAGCCCGCCGGGCCGGGGCGCCGGCCGGCACGGCGTACGCCAGCGTACCGGTCCCACCGCCTGGTCACCGAATCGACGCGGTGACTCACCGGCCTCCGGCCGCCGGGACCGGCGCCGGTGACCGTCCCCGGCCCGGCAGGTCGGGGCACCCGACCGGCGCGCCCCGCGTCCGGGGAGCGGGTGGTCGGCCTGCCCGGACGTCCGGGAACGGTGGGCCATCAGCGCGCGGCCGCGCCCGGAGGCGGTAGTCCCTGGCGGCGGTCACGGCGGTCGCCCGGCCCGGTAGGCCGGCACAGGGCGGTGCAGCTCGTCGTGGTGGGTGATCGGCGCGAGCGGGCTGCTGGCGCGGTGGGCTGCGCGGCCGACGGCGTACGACCCGAAAGGCGTGGTCAGCAGCTGCAGGATGATCGCCGGGGTGAGCAGACCCACCGAGGTGGCGCTCGGCTTGATGATCATCACTCCGAGGAGGACGCCGACGACCCCGAGGGTGGCCGCCTTGGTGACCGCGTTGATGCGGTTGTATGTGTCGGGCAGTCGCAGCATGCCCAGCCCGGCGATGGCGACCAGGGCGGTTCCGGTCGCCGCGAGCACGCCTCCGACGAGATCGGCCCACCTCACCGCGGCCGCCGTTCGAGCAGGTGCGAGACGGCGATCGTGGTGAGGAAGCCCAGCAGCGTCGCGGCGAGGACCAGGATGTCGATCGCCACGACGTCGAGCCGGACCGACAGCAGCGCCGTGGCCGCGACGAAGACCACGAACCCGAGGTCGAGCGCGACCACTCGGTCGGCGTTGGCGGGACCGGTCACCAGGCGCCAGATGACGACCGCCATGACGGCCCCCAGCGCGACGAGCAGTCCGTCCGGCCAGCTCATTCGTCCTCCTTCCCGGGCGGCCGGATCGCGTGCAGGATCCGGCCCTCCAGATCGGCGAGCTCGCGGCGGAACGCCGCCGGGTCGGCGGCGAACATGCCGTGCACGTACAGCGCCCGCGGCCGGTCGCGGACCTCCAGCACGAGCGTGCCGGGCGTGAGATTGATGAGATGCGCGATCACGGATACCTCCGTCGGTGTGCGCGCCCGCAGCGGGAACTCGATGATCGCCGGGCTCAGGGAGGTTCCCGGGGTGAGGATCTCCAGGGCGACGGCCAGGCTGGCCCGGAGGAGGAGAACGAGGTAGTGCCCGGCGAAGGCCAGCACGCGGGCCGACCGGACGACGGCGACCCGAGCCGCCTCGCCCAGCCGGTGCGCGACCGTCCGGTCCTGGTTCATCGGGTGACCGCCTCGATGTATGCCGACAGATCGAGCAGTCCGGCCGCAGCCGAGTCCGCGGCGGCCAGCAGTGGCTGGGCGCCGATGCCGAGCACGAGCGAGGGCAGGGCCAGGGCGAGCGCGGGAACCACCACCGGCCCGCGCGCCCGGGTCGGCCGCAGGTCTTCGACGGGCCGACCGTCGGTATGCCGACCGTCTGTATGCCGACCCTCGGTATGACGACCGTCGGTATGACGACCGTGCCCACCGTCCGAGCGCCCGCCGTCCGTGGGCCGGCCAGCCACGTGCTGGTCCTTTTTGGACTGTGCGCGGTGCCGAGGTGGCTCACCCCAGAAGGCGATGCTCCAGATCCTGAGCACGACGAGCAGGGTGGCCAGGCTGACGGCGACCGCGACGGCACCCGCGAGATAGTCGCCCTCGACCACGGCCGCGGTCACGATCGCGAATTTGGCCACGAAGCCGGACAGCGGCGGCACCCCGGCCAGCGACAGCGCCCCGAGCATGAAGGCGGCGGCCAGCAGGGGTTCCCGTCGGGCCAGGCCACCGAGCCGGTTGAGTCGGCCGGTGCCAGCGGCCACCTCAATGGCCGCGGCACAGCCGAACAGGGAGGCCTTGACCAGGACGTACTGGAGCATGAAGAAGATCGCCGCGGCGAGCCCGCCCGCGGTGAACAGGGCCAGGCCCACCAGGATGTAGCCCACCTGGCTGACCATGTCGAACGACAGGACGCCGCGCACGGACCGCTCGCCGAGCGCCCCGAGCACGCCGAGCACCATGGTCAGCAGGGCCACGGCCATGATGATCCAGCGGAACCGTGGCGTCCCGTCCAGCAGCACCGAATAGACCCGTATAATCGCGTAAATTCCCGCCTTGGTCAGCAGCCCGGAGAACAGCACCGCCACCGCGGGCGGCGCGTGCGGGTAGGAGCGGGGCAACCATCCGTGCAGGGGCGCGACGGCCGCCTTGATGGCCAGCGCCAGCAGCACCACGCCGGCGGCCAAGGCCGCGCCACCGCTGGCCGCGGAGCCGGCGAGCTCACCCAGGTTGACCGTTCCGGTCACGCCGTACAAAAGCGCGATTCCCGCCAGCAGGGTGGTCGAGGCGAGCAGGTTGACGGTGACGTAGACCGTGCTGGCCGCCACCCGGTCGCGCCCGCCCGTCATCGTGAACAGGGCGTACGACGGCGCGAGCATGACCTCGATGAAGACGAACAGGTTGAACAGGTCGGCCGTCAGCACCGCCCCGCCGACGCCGGCCGACAGGACGAGCACCAAGGGGGCGTAGAACCGGTTGGTGTCCTCCCCGGTTCCGGCGGCGACGGCCAGGCCGGCGATCACCAGGACGGAGGTGACGCAGAGCATCAGCGCGCTGAAGGTGTCGGCGGCGAAGACGATGGCGAACCCGGGCGGCCATCCGCCGACGTCGAGGGTCGGTACCTTACCGTCCAGTGTGGATGGAAGCAGCGCGGCGCCGGTCACCCCGCCGCTGGCGCTCGCGACCAGCGCGACCACCCGGTGCAGCCGGCGGCGCGGGGTAACGGCGACCAGCAGGCCGGCGGCGAGCAGCGGTACGGCCACCGGTGCGATGAGGAGTCCCCCGGTCACGACCGTGATCCCGCGTCGTCGTGCCGGTCGCCGCGGCGGTGCGCCCGGGCGAGGCCCAGCAGGTACACGGTGGTGCCGAAGGAGATGACGATGGCGGTCAGGACGAACGCCTGCGGCAGGGGGTCCGCCGGGGCCGCCGGTCCGTTCGGCCCGACGATGGGCGCGTCCCGGCGCCCGAGCCCGCCGGCCGCCATGAGCAGGAGGTTCACCGCGTGGCTGAGCAGGATGAAGCCGAAGGCCACCCGGATCAGGCTGGGGCGGAGGATGAGGAAGACCCCGGCGGCGACGAGGATGCCCACGGCGATGGCGGCGGTCATGGCGGGAACCCCTCGGCGAGATTGAATCGATTGATTGTCGTCACCATGACACCCAGGACCAGCAGGAACACCCCGGCGTCGAACAGCAGCGACGTGGACAGGCCGAACGGTCCCTTGACCGGCGTCAGGAACGGGTGCCCCGCCGCCATCACGGCCAGACCAACGCCCGCGCAGACCAGCAGTCCGATGGCGATCAGCGGGGCCGGTCGCAGGCCGCGGGCCACGCGCAACCGGCCGCCCCCGCTCAGCGTGCCCAGCGCCACCGCCATGCCGGCGACCAGCGCGGCGATGAACCCGCCGCCCGGCTCGTCGTGACCGCGCAGGAGCAGGTACAGCGACAGCGCGACGATGATGGGCGCCAGCAGCCGCTGCGCCGGCCCGAGCAGCGGCTCGTACGGGGCAAGGCGGCCGGCGACCGGCCGGGCGCCGGCGAACAGCAGCGTCAGGCCGAGCGCCACGGACGCGAGCACGCTGATCTCACCGAGGGTGTCCAGCCCGCGGAAATCGACCAGGATGGTATTGACGACGTTCCGGCCCCCGGTCGCCTCCTCGGCGACGTCCAGGTAGTACTCGCCGGCCGCCGACAGGTCCCGCCGGCCGGTCAGCGCGAACGTGCCGGCGGCCGCGGCCAGCCCGGCGAGCCCGGCCAGCACGCCGGCGCCGAGGGCCCCGAAGCGGTGGACGGGCGCGAGCCTCGCCGGCAGCCCCCGCAGCGCGAGGGCAGCAACGACGGCAGTAAGTATTTCGACGAGGAGAAGGGTGAGCGCCACGTCGGGCGCGCCCGCGGTGATGAACCAGGTGGTGACCAGGAGCCCGACCGTCCCGAGCGCCGCCACCGAGCCGAGCGTGGTGCGCATGAGCACGACCGCGCTCACCGCCGCGACGAGCAGCACGACCACGCCCCAGTCCAGCGCGCGCGACGGTGGGTAGGCGCCGGGCAGTCCGGTCGTCACGCCGAGGCCGGCCACGGCCAGCAGCACCAGGCCGACCACCGGACGGGCCAGGTAGGACCCGGCCGACCGACGGTGGTCGGGCCGGCCGACGACGGTCCCGAGCCGGACCAGGGTCAGGTAGAAGGCCTCGAAACGCTGGGCGCCGCGATCCTCCGGCAAGCGCCGCAGGAGGCGGTCGACCCGGTTCCGCGCCAGGAAGAGCACCGACCCGAGCGCGATGGTGAGGCCGGAGAGCACCAGCTCCGGGCTGAACCCGTGCCAGAGCTGGAAGGACGGGGGCGTCCCCCAGGGCTCGACGTCACGCATCGCCCGATGCATCAACGGATTGAGAACCACGACGCCCGGGCCCAGGGCCGCGCTCGCCACGGCGGCGATCGCGGCCGGGGCGAGGAACAGCCACGAGGGCTCGTAGAGCGTGCGCTGCATCGTCGGCCCGGCGAACGCGCCGTAGAGCAGCCGCACCCCGTAGGCGAAGGTCAGCGCCGAGGCGAAGACCGCGAGTGCCGCGGCGACCGTGCCCGCGCCGGGAAACAGCGTCGCGCTGGCGAAGCCCTGGAAGAGTGACTCCTTGCTGACGAACCCGATCATGGGCGCTACCCCCGCCAGCGACAGGCCGGCCAGCCCGGTCAACGTGGCGGTCACCGGCATGACCCGCCGCAGGCCGGAGATCTGGCGGATGTCGCGGCTGCCGGCCTCGCGGTCGATGATGCCGACCAGCATGAACAGCGTCGCCTTGAACAGGGCGTGGGCGAATGTGTGCAGGACGGCGGCGGCGAGCGCGACGGTCGTCCCGACGCCGATGGCCGCGACCAGCAACCCGAGCTGGCTCACGGTGGAGTAGGCCAGCAGTGACTTGAGGTCGTGCTCGCGCAGCGCTCGCAGGGCACCGATGATGGCCGTGACCAGGCCGACGGTCAGCAGGGTGAGCGACCAACCGGGCCGGCCCGCGTACACGGTGGTGAAGCGCAGCAGCAGGTAGATCCCCGCCTTCACCATCGTGGCCGCGTGCAGGTAGGCGCTCACCGGCGTGATCGCCACCATGGCCCCGGGGAGCCAGAAGCTGAAGGGTGTCTGGGCCGACTTGGTGAAGGCCGCGACGATGAGCAGGGCCGCCACGGCGTGGCCGACCGGGGTACCGAGCAGCTGGTCCCGCGCCGCCAGCACCCCGGCCAGGTCGGTGGTGCCGAGCCGTACGGCCATCAGCACGATCGCGGTCAGCAGGGCGAGCCCGCCCATCGTGGTGACGAGCAGGGCCCGGACCGCCGGGGCGTTCCCGCGCGCGCCGACCGAGCCGATGAGGAAGAAGGACAGGACGCTCGTCAGCTCCCAGAACACGTACACCAGCACGAGGTCGCCCGCGAGGACGAGCCCGAGCATCCCGCCGCCGAAGGCGGTGAGCTGGAAGTAGATCGACCCGTGGCGGTGCTCCGGCCGCAGGTACCGGGGGCAGTAGCCGAGGATCAGCGCGCCGACGCCGAGCACCAGGATGCAGAACAGCGCGGTGAGGCCGTCGAGCCGCAGCGTCAGCGACACCCCGAAGCGGGGCAGCCACGGCCAGGACGCGGCCGGGGCCTCGCCGGCGAGCACCTCGGGCCCGGCCGTGCCGAGCACCGCCGCGACGGCGACGAAGCCGGCGGCCAGCACGTATCCGGCGTTTCGCCCCAGCAAGCGGGCCAGGAGCGGGGCGAGTACGGCCAGCCCACCCATCGAGGCCAGCGCGACGACGAGCACCATGGCGGGCCTCTAACCGGTCGCCGGCGGGCGGTTCCGGCCGAGAGCGGGGCTCCGGGCGTCGGTCCGTCCGGTGCTGATTCTCGCCCATACAGGCGAAAAGGCCCGCCAACCCGATACACCGGACATATGCGCCAGACTAGCCTCGAAGGCTCAGGCACGGTTCGAGAAGAGCCGGCCGACGACCGAACGTGCGACGGGCGCGGACGGGGGTTCGGCTGCGCAGCGGCGCCCGTCGCGCCGGGTGGATGACGGTCGGTGTCGCCCGACGGACGAAGGCGGGGTCAGGATGCCTACGGAGCCGATTCGCGTGGTCGTCGGCTACGACGGGTCGCCGTCGGCAAATCTGGCGATCGATGCGGGCGCGCTGCTGCTGCCGAACGCCCGATGCTGGGTCACCCATCTGTGGACGCCGCCGTTCGCGAGCGAGAGCATCCGCCAGCGCGTCTGGGCCGGCGTGTCGACCATCGACGACTTCCGCGAGGCCATCGAGCGCGAGGGGGCCCACGAGGCGGAGCAGGTGGTATCGACGGGCGTCATCCTGGCCCGGGCCGCCGGCTGGGACGCGGAACCGCTCGTGCGACGCAGCTACGGCGGTGAAGGGCTGCTGTTCGCGTCGATCGCCGAGGAGGTCGACGCGGACCTGGTCCTGGTCGGCGCCCGGGGATTGAGCGGGACCAGCGCCGCCCTGGGCAGCGTCTCCGACGTGGTGGTCCGCCATACCCCCCGGCCCGTCCTGGTCGTGCCGCGGCCGCTGCTGACCGCCGAGTACGCGGCGCTGCGCACCGGCCCCGTGCTCGTCGGGTTCGACGCGTCGACCGGCGCCCGGACCGCGGTCGCGACCGCCGGTCGCCTGTTCCCGACCCGGCCGGTGGTGCTCGTCGCGGTCGATGGCGACGAAGCCACCCTGGCCACCGCAACCGAGCCGGGCGAGGCCGGGGAGGCGGGGCCGCCGGCCGGCGCTGAGCTGGTGACGCTGCCCGCCGCCCGACGCTTCGGCTCGCACGCCCGGGCGGTGGCCGACGCGCTGGCCGCCTACGCGCGGCAACGCGAGGCCGCCGTGCTCGTCGTCGGGTCCCGGGGACGCTCGGCGGCCCGGGAGATCCTGCTGGGCAGCGTCGCCCGGGCGACGCTGCACCATGCTCATCGTCCGGTCATCGTGGTGCCCGCCACCGCGTGACGCCCGGTGGCGGGAGCGGCCGCTCGTCGCTGGTCGGCCCACCGGCGCACCCGTTTCTCGACGCCGACGACGATCGCGGCCCCGGCGGCGACGCCGAGGATGCGCGCCCAGACGTCGAGGCCGATCGGTGCGGTGTGGAAGAGCGTGTGCATCGCCGGAACGTACGTGAGCACCAGCTGGGCGACCACCTGGACGGCGACGCCCACGACGATCCAGCGGTTGGAGAGCAGCCCGACGTGCAGGACCGACCGGCGCAACGACCGGCAGCTGACCAGATAGAAAGCTTGAATTGCCACGATGGCGTTCACCGCGGCGGTGCGGGCCTCCTCGACGCTCGCCCCCCGCGCGGACTCCGACTCGAACAGCCACCAGGCGCCGGCCACGACCAGCGCCGAGACCAGCAGGACCCGGGTGACCAGCGCCGCGCTGAACAAGGGCTGGCGGGGGTCGCGGGGTGGCCGGCTCATGATGCCGGGCTCGGAGGGCTCGAAGGCCAGCATGAGTCCGAGCAGGACGGCCGTGGTCATGTTGATCCAGAGGATCTGGGTCGGCAGGACGGGCAACGTGGCGCCGAGCACGATCGCGGACAGGATGACCAGCCCTTCGCCCATGTTGGTCGGCAGCGTCCAGACGATGAACTTGGTGAGGTTGTCGACGATGCTCCGCCCTTCCTCCACCGCCGCCTCGATCGTGGCGAAGTTGTCGTCGGTGAGCACGATGTCGGCGGCGTCCTTGGCGACCTCGGTGCCACCGCGCCCCATCGCGACGCCGATGTCGGCCTGGCGCAGCGCGGGCGCGTCGTTGACGCCGTCGCCGGTCACGGCCACGACCTGGCCCCGGTCCTGCAGGGCCTCCACCAGGCGGAGCTTCTGCTCCGGGGAGACCCGCGCGAACACCCGGGCTCTGTCCACAGTGGCCATATCGTCGGCGGTGGCCAGCCGGGTCAGGTCATCGCCGGTGAGCACCTGCCCGCGGTCCGGGCCGTCGAGCAGGCCCATCCGCTCCGCGGTCGCCGTCGCGGTCGCGGCGTGGTCGCCGGTGATCATCATGACCGTGATTCCCGCCTCCCGGCAGGCCCGTACGGCCGCGATGGCGTCCTCCCGGGGCGGGTCGAGCATCGCGAACAACCCGGTGAGCGCCAGCGTGGCCGGCAGCCGGTCCTCGGCGAAGTCCTCCCGCCGGACGTCGAGCCCGACCGCGGTGGCGAGCACCCGCAGGCCGGCCGCGGCGTAGGCGTCCGCGGCGCGCTTCGCGGCCTCGCGATCCAGCCGGCGCGGTGTCCCGTCGGCCCCGAGCTCGGCATCGCAGAGGTCGAGGATCCGCTCCACCGAGCCCTTGGCCAGCACGACGAGTCGCTCGGTTTGCGAATCTCGATGCAGGGTCGCCATGTAGCGCCGCTCGGAGGTGAACGGGATCGTCTCCACTCGGGGGTAGTCGACGGCGAGGGCGTCGGCGGTGATGCCGGCCTTGGCCGCGGCGACGAGCAGCGCCCCCTCCGTCGGATCGCCCGCGATGCGCCAGCGCGCCCGCTCGCGCGTGCCTTCGCCCCCGCGCGTGCCTTCGCCCCCGCGCGCGTCTTCGCCCCCGCGCGCGTCTTCGCCCTTGCGCCTTTCGCCCTTGCGCCTGTCTTCGCCCTCGGGCCGCTCTTCGTCGCGGATGAGGTCCGCCTCGTTGCAGCCCACCCCCGCGATCAGGCACCAGCGCAGGGCCGGTGTCAGCCGCGCACCGTCACCGCGGGCGATGGGCTCGCCCCCGTCGACGGGACGGATCTCGCCGTCGGGCGCGTACCCAATGCCGGTGACCTCGAAGCGCGTGTCCGGCGTCCACACCGCCTGGACGGTCATCTCGTTTCTGGTCAGCGTGCCGGTCTTGTCGGAGCAGATGACCGTGGTGCTGCCCAGCGTCTCCACCGCCGGCAACCGGCGTACGACCGCGTGCCGCTTCGCCATCCGGCCTACCCCGATGGCGAGGGTGATCGTGACCGCGGCGGGCAGCCCTTCCGGGATGGCCCCGACGGCGAGCGCGATCGCCGCGGTGACCATCGCCGTGACGTCCTCGCCGCGGGCCAGGCCCACCCCGAAGGTCACGGCCGCCAGCGCCAGGATCACCACCGTCAGCACCTTGCTGAACCGTGCGAGCTTCCGGGTCAACGGGGTGGCGAGCGACTCGGCAGCACTGACGAGACGGTGGATCCGGCCGACCTCGCTCTCGGCCCCCGTGGCCACCACGACACCCGCGCCGGCGCCGCTCGTAACCAGCGTCGCGTTGTACACCATGTTGCGTCGGTCGGCCACCGGCGTCTCCGGCGGCAGGACCACCTCGTCCTTTACGACCGGCGTCGATTCGCCGGTGAGCGCCGACTCGTCGACCTGCAGCTCGGTCTCCCGGACCAGCCGGATGTCGGCCGGAACCTTGTCCCCGGCCTGCACCAGCACCAGGTCACCGATGACGACGTCGGTCGATGGGATGGTGTGTTCCTGGCCATCGCGCACCACCCGGGCCGTGGTGCGCACCAGAGAGCGCAGGGCGTCCAGCGCCGCGTCGGCCCGGGCCTCCTGGATGTACCCCACGGCCGCATTGATGATGATTACTCCCGCGATCACCGCCGAGTCGACGTACTCGCCGAGCACGGCGGTGATCACGCCGGCCGCGATGAGGATGCCGACCAGAGGATTGGCGAACTGGTGGGCCAGGCGGGTCACCCAACCGGCGCGCGCCGCCGTCGGCAACTGGTTCGGCCCGTAGCGCGCCAGGCGTCGGGCCGCCTCGGCGCTGGTAAGGCCCCGGTCCGGGTCGGTCTGCAGCAGCAGCACCACCTCGTGGGGTGGGAGGTGATGGTGGTTGCC